>JABAOD010016447.1_pt1 | contig 14034 bp, 11 predicted proteins | sample 7062151 | NCBI WGS metagenome assembly JABAOD01 (sample SAMN14538626, study PRJNA623070) | marine sediment metagenome | biome: marine biome [ENVO:00000428]; feature: marine pelagic biome [ENVO:01000023]; material: deep marine sediment [ENVO:00002113] | place: India: Gulf of Khambhat ...
AGTGCCTTGGCCTCGATCTGGCGAATCCGCTCGCGGGTCACCTTGAACTCCCTGCCCACCTCTTCGAGCGTGTAGTCCGTGTCCATACCGATTCCGAAACGCATGGCCACCACTTTCGCCTCACGCGGTGTCAAGGTTTCGAGCAGTGCGCGAGCACTCGCCTTGAGAGACTCGTTGGCAGTCCAGTCGGGGGGTGACTCCACATTCTTGTCTTCGATGAAATCGCCCAGGCGCGCATCCTCGTCATCGCCGATCGGCATTTCCATCGAGACCGGGTACCGACCCATGGTCTGCATCTCGCGAATCGCTTCCTCCGAGAGTTTCATGCGAGCCCCAAGCTCCTCCGTCGCAGCCTCGCGACCCGTCTGCTGCCTGATCTCCTGCGACATACGCGTGAGTTTGCTCAGGCGCTCGATCATGTGGACGGGTATCCGGATAACTCGTGCTTGGTCGGCGATGGCACGCGTGATCGCTTGCCGAATCCACCAGTGCGCATAGGTCGAGAACTTGTAGCCGCGCCGGTACTCGAACTTGTCCACCGCCTTCATCAGGCCGATGTTGCCCTCCTGGATCAGGTCGAGGAACTGCAGCCCGCGGTTGCGGTACTTCTTGGCGATCGAGATCACCAGGCGCAGGTTTGCTTCGATCATTTCCTTCTTGGCGCGCCGTGCCCGGGCTTCGCCGAGAGACATACGGCGGCCGATATCTTTCAATGCGGCTACGCTCACGCCGGCGTGTGCTTCAATCTCAGCCAAACGCACCTGTAGGCTCCGTATATGGTCGGCATTTGCCTTCAGTACCGTGCGGTTGCCCTGCCGACGCCGGAGCAGATTGCCTAGCATCCTCGTGTTGCTCTCACGGCCAACGAATGCTTCCAGGAAAGCCTTGCGCGGCACGCATGCCTTGCCGACGCAAAGCGTGGCGATGCGTCGCTCGATGCCGCGTATCTCCCTGAGTACCTCACGCAGCTGTTCACTAAGCTCGTCAATCACCTTGGGCATAAAGCGGACCTCGAGCAGGGCCTGTGCAAGCTTTTGTTGGGCCCGCCTAGTCTTCACACTCTCGAGCCCCTCACGCTCGAGCGTTCGCGTCCAGCCACGATAGAGCTTGCGAATGACTGCAAACCGTCCACTGGCCTCTTGCGGGTCTAACGTCGACTCCCCCTCGTCGCTGCTGGGCGTTGCCTCCTCATCGTTCGCGGGCGCAGGCGTGACTGTTGCTATCTCCCCCTCTTGCTGGCCGGTAAAGTCCACGACCACATCGGTCCAGGACATTTCACCCGTTTCGATGCGTTCCACAAGCGCCAACACGCGCTCGTATGTCAGCGGACAGGCGGCAAGTGCCTCCATCGTCTGGCCAACGCCGGCTTCGATACGTTTCGCGATCGCTACCTCTTCCTCGCGGGTAAGCAGATCGACAGTCGCCATCTCGCGCATGTAGGTGCGCAGCGTATCCACGCCGCGAGGGCGCTCCTCTTGCGGCACTACGGCAGTAGCGGATTCGCCTTCGGCACTGCGGCCTGCGTCTAGCGCCTCGAAACGCTGCAATACCACATCCGCATCGGGCAGCTGTTCGAGCACCTGCAATCCCATGTTATGGATCAGGTCGACGACCGTGTCGATATCCTCGACGCCCTGTCCATAACCTGACACCTGATCGCCAATGTCGCCGTAAGTAAGGAAGCCACGCTTACGGCCTTTTACGATCAGATCCTTGAGTTCAACATCTTTCTTTCCTGACTGCATGGTATCTGTCAATCTCGCAATATCACTGGTAATGAATCCCCTACTTCGCTGTGCGCGTCAAACAAGGGGACATGAGGGCTTTAATCGATTTCCTGTACACGTTTCGGCCGCTAACCCCGGCCCGCAGCGTTCGAAACCTAGCTATTTCCTGGGGGTGGGCACCCCCTTTATCAAGCCCAAAGCCGCGGAAACTGGCCGTCGAATGCGCTTTGACCCCAATAACAGGCCAAAGTTCAGCCGAAATCGCCTTAAGCACCCGCTCAATAAAGCGGCACCGTCCCGGCGATGACATCCCGCCAAAGCGTCTCCAAGTGCTGCAACTCAGCCACCACCACCCGCTCGACGTCGGGCCGCAAGCCTGCGACTGTCTGCCCCGCCTCCAGGCGGAGGTCGATATCGACAATTTGCGGCTGGTCGACCGGCTGCCCGATTTGACTCACCAGGACGCAGCGCGCCTCGGTCACGGCTTCCACTGATTCAACCAGCGCCCCGGCTATGGATCGAGCGGCCACGTTGTACAACTTACCGACGTGGGTGACAGGATTCTTGCCGGCGACCGACTCCATGGTCATCGGCCGGTACGGTGTGATCAGACCATTGGCACGGTTGCCGCGTCCGGCCTGACCGTCGTCACCGGCCTCCGCCGACGTGCCCGTCACGGTCAGATACACGTTACCGCTATCCGGGTCATCGGCGGTGTTGACCGCGACCGTGATCTCACCCTCCCAGAATGCCGTCGCGGCTTCGCGAGCGAGCTGATGCAGCAAGCGCTTGGCCTCCAGATAGTCATCGAGATCTTTGAGGTAGCGTCCGATCAAGGCGCAGGCAATTGTGAGATCGACGTGATCAGCCACCCGTATCGCCATGACCTTGACATCCTGCCCGAGCGCCGGATAACGCGCCTTAGTCGAGGTGGCGTTGATATGGCGTTCAACGGCCATCACGGTTTTTTCAAGCGCGCTTGCCGGCGCATAACCAACGCCGCAGGAGGTATCATTGGCCAACCACACGCCTGTACGCCTTTGCCGCTGATACAGATCGACCAGCTCCGCTGATCCTGGCCGCACCAAGCAGTGAATCTTGATATGCGTCTGCGGATCCAGTGCATGGAAATTGTCGCGAAACCAGTTTCGCGAGGTTTCCAGGGTCACTTCCTCGATCGGCACCTCTATGCCCGCCACGCTACGCGTTGCCCTGCCGGCAAGAAACAACTCCATGGGCGCAATGATCTCACCAGCGCCAAACCGCGGCTGCGACGCACCGCCCCACAACAGCACCTTGTCTACATTGTGGTGCAGAATGAAGTCGAACTTGTCGACATAAAAGCGGCTCAGCGCGACGCTGAGCTGCTCCGCAAGCGCGTCACATATCGTATCGGGATGACCGAGACCCTTGCGCTCGACGACCTCTACTCCGCGTTCGGCCAGCGTCGGCGTTTCATGTCCACTTACGACCAGCCTCATAGCCGTCGACTACCCTGAGGACCAGTTGTAGGCCTGCACCACCTCACGTTTGTCAAAGCGGATCTCAAGCATGCTGAACTTTGCATCGCGCAACCCTGGTGCGGTGCCCTTGCCAAAGTAATAAACCCAGCGCGTAAACCGCTCCCCGTTTTCGTTTACCACCACACCGGTAGACACGGGATCACCTAACAATGCGCGCACGTCCGCCTGTGTGGTCACACCGAGCCGCGCGGCGGCATCGAATCGGGCCGGATCAAACTCCTTGCCGATCTCGACTGTTGTTGCACATGCAGTCAGGACTATCCACAACGCCAACCACGGAGCCTTAATGGCTTTCATGTCCCGTCCTCCACTATGTGAACAAGCGCTATAGTGCTCGGTCGTCTATGCGTCTCACGCTCCATGCCCGTCCCAAGCACGCGGCACGCGGCAGACTTCACCACAGCAACATAGCGCGCGCTGCACTGAGCCGTGTTGACCTATATCAAAAACTACGGAGACGAAGTGGAGGCGAGTTGGTGAAACTGTGAAATAATGATGCATATGGTAGGAGATTCCGATGCGCGGGGTGATACCGTGAAGCTGATACGGTCGCTTAAGAATCCGCGCTTTTATGATCACGCGGTGCTTGGAGAAGTGGGCGTCATTGAGACGCATATCTCCTGGGTAGTGCTGACAGGCAGCTATGCCTACAAGATAAAGAAACCTGTCAACCTGGGATTTCTTGATTTTTCGACGCTGGAAAAGCGCCATTTTTACTGCCAGCAGGAGCTGCGCCTCAATCGCCGTCTTGCTCCAAGCCTCTATCTGGATGTCGTCGCCATTACCGGCAGCGCCGAGCACCCCCGCCTGCACGGCCCCGGTGCAGCCATCGAGTATGCAGTCAAGATGCGGCAGTTCCCGCAACAGGTACAGCTCGATCGCGTGCTTGCACGCGGGGAGCTGTACCCGCAGCACATCGATGCGCTTGCAAGTACGGTTGCGGCCTTTCACGCCGATGTCGCTATCGCTAAACCCACCGACGTGTACGGTGATCCCGAAAAGATTCAAGAAACTGTGCTGGCGAACTTCAACCGCGTCCTGTCGGGCTTGCGAAACGAAAAAGCCGCTGAACGCCTACTCAGCCTGCGGCGCTGGGCGCAGCAGGAGTACGAGCGCTGTCGGCCGATATTGGCCATGCGCAAACAACATGGTTACGTGCGCGAATGCCATGGTGACATGCACCTTCGCAACATGGCGTTGCTAGATGGCGAAGTACTTGTCTTTGACTGTATCGAGTTCAGTGACACCTTGCGCTGGATCGATGTCATCAGCGAGATCGCTTTCGTCGTCATGGATTTCGATGATCGCCACTGCCCGCAGCTCGGGCGCCGATTTCTGAACGCCTACCTGGAACACACCGGTGACTATGGAAGCCTTGAGGTCCTGCCTTATTACCTGATGTACCGCGCCATGGTGCGTGCCATGGTCGACAGTATTCGCATCCACCAGTCAAGCATGGATGAGGCCGAGAAACGCCGGGTGCTGGATGAGTACCGCAGTTACCTGACGCTTGCCGAACAATACACCCAAGCGATGCATCCTGCCCTCATTATTACGCACGGCCTGTCGGGGTCCGGGAAAACTACGCTTGCACAGGCGCTGCTCGAGCACTACCCCGCCATTCGCATTCGCTCCGACGTGGAACGCAAGCGTCTTTTCGGACTCGCAGCTGCCGCGCGCACGCGCTCGGGCATCGACCAGGGTCTGTATACGCCAGAAGTGACTGCACGCACCTATGCACGTTTGCATGAGCTTGCTCGCGTCATATTGAAGGCGGGTTACAGCGTGATCGTCGATGCCACCTTCCTCAAGCAGGCGCAACGTCAGGAGTTCCAAAGCCTGGCCGAAGAGCTTGGCGTGCCGTTTTTGATTCTAGACTGTGAAGCGCCAGATCAGATCCTAAGGGAACGTGTAAGCCAGCGCGGTCAGACCGATGTCTCCGAGGCCAATCTCGCAGTGCTGGAACGCCAGCTTGCGAGTCGTGAGCCGCTGAGCGAGATCGAGCAAACGCTCGCGCTGATCGTTGACACCACAACAGCACCGGTGGGTCGCGACCTAGCCAGCACCTTGCGTACACGGCTCAATGAAAACGGTGGGGACCGCGGGATGAACCACAAGGGCCTTGGGCTTCAAGCCAGGATGCGTGATAACTCGTCGCGTTCGTAGCGCGGGAAGGTCACACCGTCGGTACGCTGCACGCCCGTGCCGGGCACTGCCTGCGCAATCATCGCCGCTGTGTAACCTTCGCTGCGCAGTGTTTCCAACGCATCAGCCCCGAGCGCGGGCGGGAATGCCGCCAGGAGCGTCCCCGAGGCCAACACACCCCAGGGATCGACAGCCAATGCGTGGCAGATCGTCATTCCCGGCTCGAACCACAAAGTGGCCTCGGCGTTCAGCACCAGCGCAACGCCGGAGGCCTCGGCCAGCTCGTACAACCCGGCTGACAGGCCACCCTCGGTGGGATCGTGCATTGCCGTCGCGCCCAACGCGGTCGCCCGCAACGCTGGTTCGACAACGGAGATGCCCGGATCGCTTAAGGCGGCGCGTGCCCGTTCGAGCATAGCGGGCGCGACCGTTCCCAGCCGTGATGTCGCCTCACGAGCCAGTACCGCCGTCCCCTCGATCGGCGCCACGCCCACCTGCAGGATCAGGTCCCCCCCTTTCACCCCGCCGGTGCGTATGAACTCACCGTCCTCGCGCAAGCCGAGCATCTGCCCGATGACCACGGGTTGCGTCACCGCATGGGTGATCTCGGTGTGACCGCCGACAAGCACGGCGCCAATGCGCTCTAGGGCCGCATACAGGCCCTGGAAAAGTGCACGCACATCTTCGACGGTCGTGCCGATCGGCAACAGCACGGCGGCAAGAAACCAACGCGGGCGTACCCCCATGACGGCCACGTCGTTCGCATTCACGACTACGGAATGGGCACCCACGTCATAGCCGGTCAGTGTGATCGGGTCGGTCGCCGCAATGAGCGCGCCACCGGCGATGTCGAGGGCAGCGGCGTCTTCGCCCACGGCCGGCGGCAAGAGGAGCTCGGGGGCGGCCGATGGTGCCAGCGCCAGCAGCTCACGCAGTAAGGCGACTGGGAGCTTGCCGGGCGGCAGGGTGCGCTCGGTCATAATATTAGATGCTATCGGTCGTCGCCGTCTGGCGCGCCCGCGGCGAGCGAATCATAGTGACGCCGAAACAATAGCTCCAGCTCATCGATGATTTCGACCGCCCCCCGACCGCCCAGGATGTGTTGTGTCATGAGCATCGAGGTTTCGTCCAGCAGCGCTCGGCGCTCGAGCATGGGGTAGCTCGCGCTCAAGCGTTTGATGGCCTGGATTACGCTTTCCTCTCGTGGGCGCGGGATGTCTTCGGGTGACGGTAACTCACCCCCTGGCAGGCTATCCTCCGCCGACCCATGTCGCTCGAGCAGAAACTCGGCATACTCAATGAGCTGCTCAACCTGCTCTTGCGGCAGGCGACGCAGCAAAGCAAGAAGTTGCTCTTCCGAATCCGCGGCCATTACCTAGCTCAGTGGGGCACCTCGCAACTATTGCAACTATTTCAGCACGGAATTAGAGCAATTGATAGACCGACTGCGATCATCGGGCAAGGGCGTCTCGATAAGAGAAAATTGGCGGGGCCGTGATCGCTCTCGGCCCCAGCCCCGCCCTGTATACACAGCAAGCTTTAGAAACGCCTGCCGTACGCCACTGCGAGCTCGTACTGCGTCATACAGAGTTCCGTGGTTTGCTCCGGTCCGGGGAACAGCGGATCGTTGATGGGGTCCGAGAGCCCGTCGATGCACTCCTCAGGCGCGTACATACCGGCGAAGGTGATCTCGCTGTCCTTGTCGAGCTTGCGGGTAAAACCAAAGGTGATGTGCTGCTCCATAACGCCGGGCGCGAGAATGTTAAAGAGAGCGTCTTCGTCCGCATCGATCGGCTGGTCGCCGAGACTGTAACCGACGCGCCAGGTCCATTTGTCGCTCGTACTCCATTCGTAGCCGATCTTATAGACAGTCATGTCATCCCAACCGAAGCCGATGCCGTCGTCACCGCCGAGACAGGTCGAGTTACCAGCACCGCCCACAAGTGCACAGCCACCGCTAAAAAGCGTTGAGAGCGAGGGATTGTTCACCGCGGGCACATCGGAGTAATTGATTCGCTGGATATCGAACATAAGCCTCGATTTTGGCCTCACGGTCCACGCAAGGCCGATGTTCCATTGCGAGGGAATGTTGAAGTCGCCCTGCTCGGCAAACAGGCCAGCGTAGTCGTCGAATTCATCCATGAAGATCTCGCTCTGGTACGAAACGCCGAGCGCGATGTTCTTCGCGACCTCACCCTGCCAGCCCGCTGCCAAACCATAGCCGATAGAGCTGTCATCTCCGTTGTTGGTCAGTTTGGTCGGATCGTTGGAAATGCCCGCGAAGCTAGCGATGCCCTTGGCCTTGAACATCTGGTACGCAATGATGGCACTCACACCCCATGATCCCTTATCGGAGTACTTGCGGGCGTACGTCGGCATGATGAATAACTGTGCAAGATCAACGCCCGCATCCCCGGCACCAAAAACGCCGAGACCTCCAAAAGTGTCTTTGGCCTTCCAGGTTGTGTTCATACCCCCCCGACCAAAGACACTCAGACCGAAGGAGCTTTTGTCATCAAGCATCTTGTTCCAGCCAAACTGGGGAATGAGAAAGTCCTCCATCTCGCTGTCGACCGTATCGCCCAAGCCGCCTGTGCCCGGAAACGCGCGAAACGGCCCAGGCGGTGGTACCGGAAACGCTCCGTCGACGGTGTACTCGCGCATCGGACTGAACCATGTCGCACCCACATCCCACCGGTTCCCCTGCCATACCATGCCGGCAGGATTGGTTCCGGCCGCAAGCGTGTCCTGCGAGTAGGCGGTGCCGGCGCCGACGAGGCCTTTCTCCTTGATACTGACGCCATGAGAAAAATAACCGTTGGTGGCCCATCCCAGCGACGGCACCGTCGCCGCCAGGCCAACGCCAAAAGCCAAAATCAAACCACGCTTGGTACTCGCCATGTTCAAATCCTCCCAATAAGAAAGGTACGCGGACAACAACGCTACTAAGACATCGCGCCAGGCAAGTTTCCTTGATTTAAGTCAACTTTAACTCTCTACCCTTGTAGTAACTGGGAATATATCTCTTGGCATAGCTGACTCGACCCACATAGGAGAGCTGTCAGTAAGACGCAAGTCTTTCAGGAATGCCGTTCGGCTTCGGCCTCCCCGGCGAAAAAGAGGGCCCAGGCAGGCGACATAATGTGTGCCGTTTAGGCTTGAAATCGTGCGAGCGGTGTACCCGCGTCGATCACGCGACGCACGCTATCGGCTGCCGCTGGCAACGATGGCTCACGTTTCAGGTGAAATAGACAAAGCGCGGCGCCATAGACAAGGCTGTCGTAAGCCGGCCCGGCCTGGCCCTGTAATGCCGCGATGCCCGCGCCCGCGGCGGCCCGGGCCAGTACTTCAGTATCCATATCCGCGGCGATCTCATCGATAGAATCCTTTGGCTGGGCGAGTTGATCCGGAATGGGCACCGCACGCGTCGGCTGATCGATGCCGAGGCTACCCGGTTCAATCGACATCGACTGCAACGCATCGTCATCGTGGTAGTAGTGAAGCTTGCTCGGTTGCTGTAGCGACGGGATGACTCCACCTTCCACGCCGCGCACCAACATGGCACTGGCAAACCCGGCGTGCCGGGCGAGCATCGCATAGATACGAGGATAGGGTTTGTGCACATAGCCGGTCATGAGATGTGTCTTCTTCGCACCGCGTACCGGCGCAGCCAAGACCTCGGCAGTCGTGATCACAGGCCGTTTCACAATCAATGTGCGCAGCTCGATGAGATCGTGCAGCTTAGGACAAAACGCCTTCTGATCTACATACGCCCAACCGCTATCGGGATTGCTGACGCACGCCGCCGCCTCTCGTGGCGTCAGATCAACGTCGACACCGGCGGCGCGCAAGACCTGGCGGTGGGTAACACCGTACTTGGGGCCAACGCTTTGCAGGCCGTGCGAGACGGCGGGCACACCGCATGCCGCGAGCACTGCCGGGAGAAACGGTGAAACCGGCAAGCCACGCGTGTAGCCATCGTAAGGGTCGGCGACGAGCAATACCTCATCGACGGCAGCGACGGCGCCTTCGATGGCATCGAGGATCGCCTGCAAAACGCCCTTGTTCTCGTCATCGGTTTCCCGCTTCATGCGCAACGCGATGAGAAAAACGCCTGCCTGTACCGGATCGACCTTACGATCCAAGATGTAGCCCATCCCCGCGCGCGCTTCTTCGAAAGAGATGTCCTTGCTGAGCTCGGGTCCGGTCGCCACTCGCTGTATGAATGAACGCATCGCCTCAGCGGGGTCATTCTTGCTAGGCTTAGGTTGCACTATCCATTCACCTACGTGCTTCGTGCCCGACGCGATCCCAGGCTGCTCGCGGGGCTAAACCTGCGTTGCGTGCAATCCATGAGCTCGAGGGTCATCGTTGAAAACGGGTAGGCACCGGCTTGACGGCGCGATACGCTAACGGCTTTCTCAGGCGATTGCAAGCACAGCTGTAGGTGTCAACAGCGAACTGCCTGCTTGTCATCACAACTGATACACTACCGGCAAACGTTTGCATTTCGTGACGGACATCCGCAAGCATGATCGATGACCGTGACATGGCTCTGTCGAGCGGCATTGCTGCCTTCGAGGCAAAGCAATTTGCGACGGCGATGCGTCATCTGACGCCGCTCGCCGAGGAAGGTAATACCGATGCTCAGTATCGGCTGGCCATCATGTACCAAAACGGGCTCGGCGTCGTGCGCAATGAGGAGCTGGCCGCGAAATGGATGCGAGCCGCAGCGGAGCAAGGCCTTGCGCTTGCCCAACACGGCCTCGGCTACATGCTGCTTGAGGGAGACTGTGTGGTGCGAGATGCGCGGGAAGCCGCTAGGTGGTTTCACCTTGCCGCCGAGCAGGGGCTGGCGGGGTCACAAATGACACTGGCGATGATGTACGAACAGGGCAACGGCGTCGAAAAGAACCTGGACGAAGCGAAGAAGTGGTACAAGCGCGCTGGGACCCCTTCCCCTGGCCCCCTCCCACGAGGGGAGGGGGAACACCCCACGTAAATCTGGCCTCGTCCAATTGACGGGACTAGTCACCCATATCAACCACCGTACAACAACGCCTTTGGCAAACGTTACCGCCCGCAGGCTTCTTGCAGTTCTCCCTCCCCCCTTGTGGGGGAGGGCCGGGGTCGGGGGGGGTGAGGGGTCAGGGGGAGGGAGCGAATCTTACGCAGTGCACGGGCGGCAGATGCGTCGATACGCACACCCAATGTTCACCGCCATCCTCGCTCGCCCATAAGGAACCCGTCGTCGACCCGAAAGCGAGACGATCGCCGTTGTCGTCCACGGCGAGTGCGTGGCGGTACACAAGGTCATACGCATGGTCCTGTGGTAAGCCCGCACGCAACTCAGTGAAGCTCTTCCCGGCGTCACGGGTGCGAAGCACGACGAGCCTGCCATCAAGGGGGATGCGCTGCTCATCCTTGGCAGCCGGTACAAACCAGGCGGTCTCGGCGTCCCGAGGATGCGCGGCGACCGTGAAACCGAATACAGAAACCGGCACGTCGGTGATCTCCTGCCAGGAGCGGCAGTAATCGCTACTGCGATAGATGCCACTGTGATGCTGACACCAAAAGACCGCCGGCTGCGCCGGACACTGCAGCAGCCGATGAATGTCCTGGGTGTTGGGATCGGCGGCGACGTCGGGCGGCATATAGGCCGCACGCATCCCGGCACCGCCCAGCGCCCAATTCTCTCCGCGATCGCTCGTTAACCAGATACCGCCACAGGAAATGCCTACCGTCACGCGGCGTGAATCATGCGGGTCGACGCAAATAGAATGGATTCCCGGGTAGTCGGCACCGCCGCCAAACCAATGCCGACGCTCCTCACGATCCCACAGCGAGCGCACGAGGCGCCACGATGCGCCATCATCCTCGGAACGAAACAACCCGCCCGGGATCGTTCCGCACCAGAGTGCGCCCGCCTCATCATCGCCACCCGCCTCAAGCGCCCAGATGCGCTGCAGGCTCCAGGGAATGGGTGTCTTGCGCATAGGATCTATGTCCTCTACGCCGTCGGGTTTGGGCGGATAAGTGGGGACCGCGCACTCTTCCCAGGTCTTGCCGTCGTCGCGCGAGCGATGCAGCTTTGCGCCAAAGTGCCCGTGCTCCAGGGCCGCGAAGACGGTAGTGCTACGCCGATTCGCCAGCGCCATCGACACGTTATCCCCCAAAAAGTGGGCACGCACGATAGCCCAACGCTGCGCGCCACTGCGTTCGACGACGAACAGTCCCTTGCGCGTGGCTACGTATAGGCGATCAGACATAAGCAGCCCTCGCCGACGTCATCAGCCCCCGGAGAGCGCCTGCATGACATAAACCTCGGCGTTGGGTCCGACTGCATCGCCCAAGCCGCGGCGATCCTGGATCTGTACACCATTGACGAAGATCACGACATGCTTGCGCACAGCTCCCTGGTCATCGAGCACGTAACCGCGGGCCTGCGGGTATTCGCGAAAAAAATCGGCCAGCGCCTCGCCGACGGTGCGGCCTTCCGTCTCACTCGGCGGGCAGTGCAGGTGACGCTGAATGTTATCGGTAAAAATCACGCGGGGCATACCTTCCCCTTCCCTCTCGCTCCCTCCACCCGGGAAGGAGAACTTGGCGCTGCGTGGCACGGCACAACCCTATCACAACTTCAAGCGTTCACCACAGTTTAGATGTAGCTCGGCGCGGCTCACGGGGCCGCTTTCCCTTATAGGGGATATGGTTTAAGTTTGTTCCGGTAGGTTGGACAATAGTTCTTGATTAGTGGAATGACTGGATGTCACAGCTTCTCACATTGACGCGGGCGGCGCGGCTGGTAGGCGTTTCCCGCGGCGCGCTTCAGAAAAGAATTAAGGCGGGCGAGCTCGCCACGTTTGAGGGCATGGTCAGTCTGGATGAGCTATTGCGCGCCTATCCGGACGCCGAGGCTCACGTCGCCGCGGACTCGATGCTGGAGCACGTAGAACGGATCAAAGACGAGGCACTGGCCAAGTTTGCGGCCCGCGCGGCGCTGCCGGACGCACAGGTCCTCGCTGCACGGGCAACGGCCCTTAGTCGAGAACTGGCCATGACGACCTCGCGGCTCGAGCAATACGCGGCGCTAGTGGAAGAGCTGGGCCAGCGGCTTGAACGGCTAGGCCGTTCGGGCGACGATGAACTACGCAGCGGCGTCCATGCGGTGGTCGCCTGGCTTGGTCGACAACTTGAGCAACTGTCCCGGACAGCCGATACTCCCAGACCGTTACTAGTAAAAGACACCATTCTTCGCGTCATGGCTGCAAGCGTACGCATACTCCCGAGCAATCACGAGTTCTTTCTTGAAGGCAACGACTCGATCCTGGAAGCGGCGTTGCGCTCAGGTCTCGCCCTCAGCTACGGCTGCAGCAACGGCAACTGCGGTCTGTGTAAAGCCCGGATTGTCTCCGGCGAAGTGAAGAAGATACGCCCGCACGACTACAGCTTGAGTGCCGCCGAAAAAGCGCAGCGTTACGCACTCTTATGTGCCAACACAGCGATCACTGATCTCGTGATCGAGGCAGTCGAAGCACGTGGAGTGCACGACATACCGTTGCAAGAGATTGATACGCGCGTCAAAAACCTCGAACAGCTGAACGACGACATTGTCATCCTGGGTTTACAAACGCCCCGCTCGAAGCGCCTGCGCTTTTTAGCCGGGCAGCACGCGGTACTCGGGCTGAGCACCGGGGCGGCGGCTACCCACCCCATCGCCAGTTGCCCCTGTGATGACAGAAACCTGCAGTTCCACATTCGCCGCGTCGACGGCGATGCGTTTTCGGATCAGGTTTTTGGAAGACTGAAAGGCGCCGATACCGTTAACATACAGGGCCCGCAAGGTGCGTTCGTCTTGCAGGAAGAATCGCCGCGACCGATTATCCTAATCGCCTACGAGACCGGCTTTGCGCCGATCAAGAGTCTAATCGAGCATGCGATGGCACTCGATACGGCGGAGCACATGCATCTGTACTGGCTCGCGGAACGTAGCGAGGGACACTACCTGAACAACCTTTGTCGATCCTGGGCAGATGCGCTCGACAACTTTGACTATACGCCACTCATTATCCCGGTCGTGTCCGGGGCTTCTGAGCAACTTCTCGCACACGTGCTCGACAATAACTGCGAACTCCGCGAGCACGACGTCTACCTTGCCGGTCCCGAGACGCTGACGAATGAAGCTGAGTTCCTCCTGTTGGACCATGGTCTGCCTTCGGCACAGCTCTTCATCGAGCGTATGGGCTGAGCGTGCCGACCTAGCACAGAATCACAGTACGAGCATCGGGCGGGACTACCGAAGTCGGAATTCCCTCCATAATTGTTGAACGATCAGACACGATTGGCGACCACGCGTATGAAGTTCCTACCCGTTTTTATGAACGTCAGGGGCCAGCCCTGCCTGGTCGTAGGTGGCGGAGAGGTCGCCGCACGCAAAGTCGAGCTGGTACGCCGAGCAGGGGCAAGAGTCACCGTGATCGCGCCAGAGCTGTGTGCTTCGCTCGCCTCTCTTGCGCACGAAGGTCATATTACACATCGTGCCGGGAGCTTCACGGCAGCGGATGTGGTCGGCCATACGCTTGTCATTGCCGCCACTGACGATACCGCTGCCAATCGCCAGGTATCGGAGGCTGCACGTG
>JABAOD010029972.1_pt1 | contig 14033 bp, 13 predicted proteins | sample 7062151 | NCBI WGS metagenome assembly JABAOD01 (sample SAMN14538626, study PRJNA623070) | marine sediment metagenome | biome: marine biome [ENVO:00000428]; feature: marine pelagic biome [ENVO:01000023]; material: deep marine sediment [ENVO:00002113] | place: India: Gulf of Khambhat ...
CCGCATGCGGGCGATCCCGGCCGGGAGCGAGATCAGCTGGCGGATGACCGGGATGAGCCGCCCTACGAAGGTGCTGACCTCGCCGTGACGGCGGAAGAACGCTTCGGCGCGATCCAGCGAGGACTCTCGCATCAGCAGGAAACGGTGGTACTTGTGGAGGAGCGGACGGCCCATCCAGACCGCCAGGAAATAGTTGAAGGCGGCGCCCACGAGACTCCCCAGCACCCCGGCGCCAAGCGCCAACAAGGGATGCATCCGGCCCTGCGCGGCGAGGTATCCGGCCGGTGGCATCACCACCTCGCTCGGGAACGGGAAGAACGACGACTCTAATGCCATCAGGGCGGCAATCCCGGGATATCCGAGCCGGAATATGGTGTCCGCCAGCCAGTGGACGATTGCTTCAAGCACTAGTCGCCATCCTCACTGAAGCCGTGGCGGCCGAGCAAAGGTACGAAGTTGGCCGGTCCGATGACCTCCGTAATGGGGCCGCCGGGGTTCTTTCTGACGCGAACGAGTTGCTGCTCCTCCCCCGTATCGAGCGGCAACACCAGGCGGCCACCGTCGGCCAGTTGATCGACCAAGGGGGCGGGAATGTCCGGACCCGCGGCGGCCACCAGGATCGCGTCGTAGGGCGCCTGGGGCCGCCATCCCAACGTCCCGTCAGCCACGACGACCGACACGTTCTTCACCCCTGCCCTACGCAGCGCGTCGCGAGCACGGTCGGCGAGCGCGCCGATGCGTTCGATGCTGATCACGGTGTCGACCAGGAACGATAGCAGGGCCGCTTGGTACCCTGACCCGGTGCCGATTTCGAGGACGCGCTCGGTGCCCCGAAGCTCGAGCGCCTGGAGATACGCGGCCTGCGTGCTCGGCTGCGAGATGGTCTGCCCGTGTCCGATGGGCAGGGCCGAGTCGTCGTACGCCCGATTCCGGAACGCGTCAGGGACGAACAAGTGGCGTGGGGTTTCGCCCACGGCGCGCAACACCGCCAGGTCACGGATGCCCTGCTGGCGCAGGGTCTCGACCAGACGACTCCGGTAGCCGCCCCAGGTGTCCGTCACTCGCCGAGTCTCCAGGAGCGCACGTCCTCGAGAAGCGCATAGTTCGTGAGGTCGAGATGGAGCGGGGTCACCGAGATGTACCCGTCCTGGATGGCACCGAAGTCGGAGTCCTCACGTCCCGACCAGGAGAGCTGCCCGCCGCCAATCCAGTAGCCCGGCCGACCCCAGGGGTCGGCCGTCCGGAGCAGCGAATCGGAGTACACGCGGTTGCCGAGGGTGGTGACCCGGATGCCCTTGATGCGGTCGCCCGGGATCGGTGGCAGGTTGATGTTGAGGAGTGTGTCGCGCGGGAACGCCTCGACCCGCGCGATGCTCCGCACCAGCCGCTCCAGCCACGGCCGGTGACTGTCGAGCAGGTCCAGACGATCTCCGGCCAGGGAGAAGGCGATCCCGGGGACCCCGAACGGCATTCCCTCCATGGCGGCGGCCACGGTACCCGAGTAGAGGACGTCCTCTCCCATGTTGGGGCCATGGTTGATGCCGGAAAACACGAAATCGGGTTTCTCGTCGAGCAGTTCCCCGAGCGCCAGGAGCACGCAGTCGGTCGGCGTGCCGTCGACCTGAATAGACCCGTCGGGTCGGCGGGTGACCCTGAGCGGCCGCCCGAGCGTCAACGAGTGACTCGATCCGCTCTGTTCCCGGTCCGGCGCCACGACGGTGACACTCGCCACCGGCCGGCAAACGTCGGCGAGAACCTCCAACCCCCGCGCCAGTATGCCGTCGTCGTTACTCAGCAGGATCTTCAAGCAGGATCTTGCCCTCGAGGATATCGAGGATGTCGCGAAGCTCGGTCCGCAGGCTCTCGATGGTCTCGAGTTGGAGCGCGAATCGGGCCTCGGTCTTGAGGGAGCCGGTTCGGCGGTAGTGCTCGATGCGCCGGCGCGCGCCCTCGATCGTGTACTTCTCGGTGTACAGCAGGTGCTTCACGAGCATGATGAGCTCGATCTCGCGCCGCTGATACACACGGTTCCCCGACCGGTTCTTGGCCGGGTTGAGGAAGCGGAACTGGCTCTCCCAGTACCGCAGGACGTGTGGCTTGAGATCCGTCAGCTGACACACGTCACCGATCGAGAAGAACTCTTGCACGGGCTGAGAGGCAGTCATCGCCAGTGCTCCGGTTTCAGTTCCCGCTCCATGAGATCCCGAACGGCGCGGTCCGGGCGCTTGCCCTCGAACAGGATGTTGGCCACTTCCGCGGCGATGGGCAGCTCGACCCCCGCCCGCTCGCTCAGCTGCACCGCCACCCTGGCCGTCCGCACGCCCTCGGCGATGGTGCGCCGCCCGGCCAGGATCTCGTCCAGGGGGCGTCCACCGGCCAGCTCGACTCCCAGGGCGCGGTTCCGGCTCAGTGCTCCTGTGGCCGTGAGCACCAGGTCACCCATGCCGGCGAGCCCCGCAAAGGTCATCGGATCCGCACCCATCGTCTGACCCAACCGGGTCAGCTCGGCGAGGCCCCGCGTGACCAACGCCGCCAACGTGTTGTGCCCAAGGTGCAGCCCATGCAATAGCCCGGCCGCGATGGCGATCACGTTCTTGAGAGCCCCGCCGAGCTCCACACCCACCACGTCCTCGCTCGAGTACACCCGGAAATAGGCCGTGGAGAAGATGCGCTGCACCAGGCGCGCCGCGTCGGGGTCCGCCGACGCGGCCACGACAGCCGTGGGGTGCCGGGCATAGACCTCCTGGGCGAAGCTGGGTCCGGAGAGCGCGACGACGGCAGCCTCGGGGAACGTCTCCTGCAATACGTTCGTCATCGTCTTGAGGCTGTCCACCTCCAGGCCCTTGGAAACGCTCAAGATTGTCCGAGGCAGCGGACCGTCCGCGTCGGACGCCAACCGGGACATCACCTCTCGCACGACGTGTGAGGGCGTGGCACTCACCAACAAATCCACGCGGTGTGCCGCCTCCGCCAGCTCCGTATGTGCCACCAGCGTTTCGGCCAACCGGGCATCGGCCAGGAAGGTCTGGTTGACGTGGTTGCGGTTGATCGATTCGGCAACCTCGGGCTCGTAGGCCCACACGTGCACGTCGTTCCCGTCGGCGGCGAGCAGGTTGGCCAACGTCGTACCCCAGCTTCCAGCGCCGATCACCGCGATGCGCATCACGGTCCCTTCGGCTTGGCCCGGCGCCCGAACCGGTTCTCGGTGCCCGACAGCAATCGCGCGATGTTGCTCCGGTGCGTGAACACGATGAAGGCGGCGAGCACCACGCCGATCCAGAACACGTTGGTGGCATCCGGTGCCAGGAACCGGACGGCCAGCGGAAAGGTCAGCGCGCCCAGAATCGACGCCAGCGACACGAAGCCGGTGCCGGCCAGCACCGCAATCCATACGACGGCAGCGGCGGCGAGCGAGGTGGGCGCGAGACCGAGCACGGCCCCCGCCGCCGTGGCCACACCTTTGCCTCCACGGAACTTCATGAACACCGAGAACACGTGTCCGGCAACCGCCGCGCCACCCACGAACACCGGAATCCACGACCCCTGCCCCGCCCTCGCCGACGCGAGCAGCACCGGTACCGCCCCCTTGGCGACGTCCACGAGGCCCACCGGCACGGCGTACTTCCACCCGAGCACGCGGTACACGTTGGTCGCTCCGAGGTTCTTGCTCCCGTGCTGCCGCAGGTCCACACCCGCGATACGGCCCGCGAGATAGCTCGTAGGCAACGATCCGGCGAAATACGCCGCGACCAACCACAGGGGAATGTTCACCGTCGTCGTCTCTTCTGGCGCAGCTTGATACGCAACTGCACTCCCGTGAACCCCCACGCCTCACGAAATCCACGTTCCAGGTACCGTCGATACGACTCCCCGACGGCGTCCGGCTGATTCGCCACGATCGCGAAGGTCGGCGGGCGCTCGCCGATCTGGGAACCGTAGTACAGTTTCACTTCCTGACCGCTCTGCTGCGGCGGCTGCGTACGGGCCGTGAGCGCTTCCAGCACCCGGTTCACCTCGGCCGTCGCCACCCGGTGGGAGCGCCACCGCGCCACGTCGATGATCGCATCGAGGACCTTTCGCACCCGCTGCCCGGTCTTGGCCGAGACGTACAGGAACGGCACCGCCTCGAGAAACCGCGCCCGCGTCACCAACTGCCGCTCACCCCGCCGCGCCGTATCCGCGTCTTTGTCCGCGACCACATCCCACTTGGTCACGGCGATGATCAGACCCGCACCCCGCTCCCACGCCGACTGCGCGATCCGCAGATCCTGCCCCCGCATGCCCTCCGAAGCGTCCACCACGAGCACACAGACGTCGGACCGCTCGATGGCCCGCTCGGTCCGCAGGGTCGAGTAGAACTCGATCTCATCCTCTACTTTCGATCGCTTCCGTAACCCCGCGGTATCAATGAAGTTGAGCGCTTGGCCATGGTACCGCAAGGGGGAGTCCACGGCGTCGCGGGTCGTCCCGGCTTCGGGGGAGACGACGGACCGCTCCTGGCCCAGTAACCGATTTACCAGGCTCGACTTCCCCACGTTGGGCCGACCCACGACCGCCACCTGAATCTCGTCCTCCCCGGGCTCGCCTTCCTCGACCGGGAGCAGGCTCACCATCCGGTCGAGCAGGTCGCCCGTCCCTTTCCCTGTGGCCGCGGACACCGGCTGCGGGTCGCCGAGACCCAGCTCGTGGAAGGCGTAGTGCGAGACGTCGGACGCAAGGTCATCCGCCTTGTTCGCGGCGACGACCACGCGGTCCCGACGGGTCCGGAGCAGTTCGGCCACTTCGAGATCGATGGGATGCACGCCAACCTGGGTATCCACGACCAGCACGACGACGTCCGCCTCGGCGATTGCGGTGCGGATCTGCTGCCGGATGCCGGCGTGGAGACCCTGGTCGTCCTCCACCGTACTCCATCCGCCCGTGTCCACGAGCCAGAACCGCCGTCCCGTCCACTCCGTGAGCACGAAGTTGCGATCGCGGGTGACGCCGGGCCGGTCATCGACGATGGCCCGGCGCCCGCCGACGATACGGTTGAAAAGGGTCGACTTGCCGACGTTCGGCCGGCCGACGATGACGATCGTTGCTCGCCTCATGGTCCCACCGGCGGGCCCAGTGCGTCGATGAAATCGTACGAGAGTCGCAAGGGCACGCGTGCCTGCTGCCGCAGGTCGTCCATTGCGACGTCGTCCAGAAACGCACCGTGGTCGTTCACGGCTTCGGCCGGCAGCAACACCAGATCGAGGTCGGAGCGGTGCGCCACGCCGGTGGCGAACGCCGCACCTGGCAACAGGCCGGCCGACGTGACCGCCGAACCGAACAGCCCGTTCTCCAGCACCAGCAGCTCGAAGTCCGCTCCGGTGGTGTCGGTCAGCGTTTGCAGCACGAGCGGCATGAGGCGCCCCATGGCCGTGCCCGTTGCCACGCCGATACGCATGCCCGCAACCGATGGGAGGTCTCCCTCACGCTCCAGCACTCGCTGCTGCAGGAACCGAACGGCTCCCACCCCGTTCTCCACTTGCTCGAAGCCGTCATAGGTCTCCGCCGGCGGGAGATCCTCTCCAGCCACGAGGTACAGATCGTCCGAGCCGTACGCCCAGGAGATTCCCCGCGCTCGACGCGCACGACGTGCCACCTCCCGCACCGCGGCAATTGCCTCGCGGCACTCCGGCGGGGTCGGCTCGCGCACCAAGTGGTGCTTGGAGAATTCGGTGAGGCCGACCGGAACGACCGAGACCGACAGCACAGCGTCGCCAAGTGCGTAGAGATCGTCGAGGCTCCGGACCAAAACCGGCCCGTCATTGACACCCGGCTGCAGCACGATCTGCGTGTGCACCTTGATGCCGTGCTCGGTGAACCGCTCGAGTTGCGGGACGATGGCGGGTGCCCGGGGATGGCGCAGAATGCGGCGGCGCAGCACCGGATCCGTCGCATGCACGGACACGTAGAGCGGCGAGAGACGGTACTCGAAGATCCTCGCCTCGTCCTTTGGTTTCAGGTTGGTCAGGGTGGCGAAGTTGCCGTAGCGGAACGAAAGGCGGTAATCGTCGTCTCGGACGTACAGGTTCGACCGGAGTCCCTCCGGGAGTCCATCGACGAAGCAGAAATCGCAGCGGTTGGCGCAGCGGCGGATGTGCGGCGGCTCCAGCTCGACACCCAGCGGAAGGTCTTCAGGGCGCTCGATGTCGTACTCGATCAGCTCGCCATCAGGGGTGCGGGCGGCAAGGACGAAGTGCTCGTCAGCCGCGTGGAACTCCCAGTCGAGGAAGTCCTCGAGTTCGTGCCCATCGATGGACAACAGCTCGGTTCCCGCTGTGAGACCGAGCTCGGCGCCGAGGCTGTCAGGGGCGACCGACTGAACGCGAACCATCCCAGTGACCGTCCGTGCGGGGTGTTGGAACGAGCGATCAAAGATAACGCACCACTGCCCCGCCGCCGCTGGTCGCGCCGCGCGGTGCCGATCGGATCGAGCGAGTTACGCCCCGGCCGCGACAACCGGGGTGCTACTGCCGCCGATACCGCCAGGCCGCCGCGCCCGGCACGTTGGCGCTGACCGTGAAGGCGTGCCGCTGGTTCGGCTCGAGCGCGGGGATGGCTGCCGTCACCGAGGCGAGGACGGCCCCCGACACGTCGAGGAACTCGAACGTCAGCGTCGTGGCGGCGAGTTGCCGGGACGTGATGTTCGTGACCGAGCCGCTCACCGCGGCTTCGGTACGGACGGCGAGGAACCCCGTCACCGTGACCGCCCATCGCAGACCCTCGTCGGCAAGCGCCAGGTAGCTCTGGACGGAGTCGCGGTTGCCAGCGAGATCCCAGGCGGCCGCCATCATCCGCATCGTGTTCGGGTTCAACGGATCGATAGCGAGGAGCTGCCGTGCCGCCCTGGTCAGTTTCTGTCTGTCCCTCAGGGTATAGTAGGCGCGTGCCAGGACATATTGGGCCGCCTGAACGTACGGATTCCGGTTCGCCACGATCTCGAGCAGCGGGATGGCTTGCTCGGGATACCCGTCGTTGTAGATCGCCGTTCCCGCCTGCGCGAGCTTGTTGAGATCGACCTCCGGGAGCGTCGCGATGCGTCGAGTGGTCGACGCGATGCCCCGCGTATCGCCGAGGGCCCCGTAGCGGACCAGCAGTTGCAGTGCCATATCCGCATCGTCTGGGAACATCTCCAGGTAGCGCTCGTAGGTGGCCAGGGCCGGAGCGAACGCGCCACCGGCGGCGATGCTGTCCCGCTGCAGCGCGGCCCGGGCGTCGGGGAGCGCACGCCGCGCCGCCGCGATCCGTTGGGCCAGTGTGGTCGAGTCGCGCGACACGGCCTGCTGCACATCAGGTCGCAGCCGACGACCACTCCATTCGGCGATGAGACCGGCCAGTTGCGCTGAATCCCGCTCGATCGCCCGGATCAAGGTGTCCCGCTGGATGCGGCTCTGGACGATGCGGGCATTCGCGGGATCGTCGAGGGCCTGGGCTTCCCTCCCTCGCAGGATGGCGAGCATGGCCTGCCGCTGTCGGTCTGCATGCTCGTCGCCGCCGGCGGCACGCTCGACACCGATCTCGACGTATTTGTCGGCCGAGTCGAATTGCTGCTGCTCGGCATACATGCGGCTGAGCAGATACGGGATCTCCGCGTCGGTCGGCGCGATGGATTCCGCCAGGTGGAACAACGCGACGGCCGAATCGATGGTGCCCTCCTGCCACGCGACCAGGGCGCGTTCGCGAACCGATGGCAGGAGCCCGCTCAAGCGCCGCTTGACGTCAAGCTCACATGGCGGCGCGAGCCGAACGACGCGGCGAAACGCCGAGTCGGCACCGTACGCGTCGTCGTCGTACACGTAGTAGCGTCCCAGCCAGTACCACGCGGCGGGGTTGTCGGTCTGGTTGTGCTCCTGGATGGCCCGTAGCAGATCGTCGTGGGCATGGCCGAACTCGTTGCGGGCTTTGGCATCGTCATCGGCTTCGACGGCGCTCTTCAGGTGCATCATCCCGCTGTTGACCCGTTGGTGCCCCGGCTCCAGCGCGCAGGGGTCCTGGGGCACTTCCCACGCCCGTTGCGCGCGAAGTCCCTGGGGCAGGAGTAGCAGGCCGGCGAGCACAGCGAAGAGCGAACGGCAGGGCAAGCGCATGGGGACCTCCCCACCAGGGTTGCGGCTTGCGGGAGGCTCTCCTGCACGATATGCCGCCGCCGGGCACACCGCAAATCGGGTTGCGTCGTCCGCGGCTACGGGACGCCAGGTGGCCGTACCCCCAAGAAGATGCGCCCGGCCGCGGCCGGGCGCTGGCGTTGATCAGAGCGGGCGACCGGATTCGAACCGGCGACGTCCAGCTTGGGAAGCTGGCATTCTACCCCTGAATTACGCCCGCGAAGCGTAGTGCAATGTGGCCGGGCTGGGTGGTACCGTCAAGCGGTTGTGGCGCGTGGCTGCTGCCCACCTTGATCCACAAACGACGCGAGCCCCGCCGCGCAGAGGCGACGGGGCTCGCGTCCAGGGCCCACACGGTGGACGTCGCGACTCAGCCGCGCGTTCTGAGCCGCGCGATGCGCTCCTCCAACGGCGGATGGGTGCTGAGCAGTGTGCGCAGGCCCTTCCCGCGGATACCGAACGCGGCCAGGTTGTCCGGCAGCTGCGCTGGCGCGTCCTTCACGGCCCGGAGTCGGTCCAACGCCGCCGCCATGGCGCCAGCACTCTTGAGCCTGGCCCCGCCAGCATCCGCCCGGAACTCCCGGCGGCGGGAAAACCAAGCGACGATGACGCTCGCCAGCACGCCGAACGCAATTTGGAGGCCGATGTAGATCAGGAAGCGGCCACGGCCGAACTGGCTGGCGATGACCCGCGCGATGAAGATCACGAACGTGTTGAGCACGCCCTGGATCAGCGTGAGGGTCACCATGTCGCCGTTCACGATGTGAGCGACCTCGTGCCCCAACACCGCCTCGACCTCGTCCTTGTTCATGAGCTGCAGCAGTCCGGTGCTCACGGCGACGAACGCCTTGTTCCGGAACATACCGGTCGCGAACGCGTTCGGGTCGGGCGAATTGAACACGGCCACCTCCGGCATCCCGATGCCGGCCTCGCGGGCCTGCCGCTCGACGGTCTCGACCAGCCACCGCTCCACCTCGTTGGCGGGTCTGTCGATCACGCGCGCGCCCGTCGCCCGCTTCGCCACCCACTTCGAAATGGCGAGTGAGAAGAACGCACCACCGAAGCCGAACAGCGCACACCAGATGAGCAGCTGGACGTAGGGCGCATCCGGGGGAATGATCCCGAGCGCCGTCAGGACCGCCATCGCGATCCCGGCCATCACCAGAACGGCCATGTTGGTCGCGAGGAACAGCAGGATTCTCATCATCGATTCCCTCCTGAATTGCTGTAGAAGCTAGTGAGGCCCGGACCCGGCGACAACGCCTCCACGCACAGCGAGGGGCGCCCATCGACGCNNGATGTACCGAGCGCCCAGTCCTCAGCCTTCGACTTTGTACCGAGCGGCCACGATGCCCTCGCCGGCCACCCGCACGGTGAACGGCTCCGAGCTGCCGGCCGTAAGGGTTCTGGTCTCCAACGCACTGGTGGTCACGACGTTTCCCTGCGCATCGAGGAACTCGAACGAGAGCCCGGGCATTACGACGTCGGTGCTGCCCATGTTGGTGACCCGTCCCTGGATCGTGTAGCCGCCCTCGTCGGCTTGCATCATATCGAGGTAGACGTCGAACGTGAGCGCCTCGATCCGCTCGAGCACTGCAAGCGTCGAGTCGTCCTTGCGCTGCAGCTGGAACGATGCGGCCAACAGCCGCATGGCCTCGCTGCTCTGCGGGTCGATGCTGACGAGTTTCCGGGTGACGGCTTCCATGGCCTGCGCCGCTTTGTCCCGTGCCTCCCGCGGCTCGTTATCGTCGTTGCAGATCGCCAGGTACGTGTTCGCGAGGTTGTAGAGCCCCGGTCGGAAGTTCGGCGTCTTCTCCAGCCCGAGGCTGAATGCCCTGGCCGATTTGTGGAACTGCTCGGCGACGAACAACGCCTCACCCGCACGGAATAGGTCCATCGCATCCATTATTGGGGCGCGGGCCAACACGCTGTCGTACAGCTGCAGCGCCTCCTCCCCCTTGCCGGACCGCTCGAGCGCCCGCGCCAGTCCTGTCAGCGCCTGTGAGTCGTCGGGGTTGACCTCGGTGCGATACCGCCGGTACCACACGGCGGCCGAGTCCCACTCCTCCTGCATGCTGTACACCAGGCCGACGTTGAACACGGCATCCTGGTAATTCTGTGTCCGAGACGAATCGGCGTCGCCGAGGGCCACGGTGGCCTTGAAGAAGTGGATCGCGCTGTCCAGCACGCCGTTGCTTCCGTAGATCCGCGCCAAGTAATACGGGGTGAGGTTGTCCTCCGGGTAGATCGCCCACGCCTCGAGGAGGATGTCCTTCGCGCCATCGAAGGCGCCCTGGCGCATGATCTCGATGGCCCGATTGATCGTGGGAACCCAGAGCCGCTCGCGGTAACTCTTGATGTCGTCAGCACACTCGGGCGCCATCTGCTCGGCCTTGTCGAATGCCGAATCGGCGCCGAAGGCATCGCTTGTCATGACATAGTAGCGCCCCAAGTAATACCAGGCGGCAGGGTTGTCCTGCTGTCCGCGCTGCATCGCGTCGACAAGGTTGCGATGCGCGTCGTTCAGCAGGCGCTCCCGCTTGTCCTTGTCGGATTCCTCACTCGCGCTCTTGATGTACGTGACCCCGCTGTTGACGAGGAAATGGCCCGTCGAGAGCTCACACTGCGGGGGTTGGAAGCCGCCCTGTGCCATGGCCTGCGGCGCCGCCACGGCAACGCCCGATGCTGCTGCGATCCCGACCAACAGTTTTCGCATGCTCACCACTCCTTGAATCACTCGCCTGCTCACGCTTTCGAAAGTAGGTGCTCCGCTCGACGTTCTGCCTCCCGTGCCACGTCGAGCACCGACCGATTGAGGGCTTTTGCGGCCAGCACGACATCATCGTACTCCGCCTTCACACGCTGGCCCTGCGGCCCTTCTCGTACCTTCACTCGTACCCTCGTGGAGCCGTCAAGCTCCACGGCAATCTCGCGCCGTGCCAGTGTCGAGCGCCAGGCCGGCCAGCGTCGGACGCCGGCGGTGGTCCCGTGCGCGAACAGGGCCGCCACGACCCGGTCCGCGGCGCTCACCGGCGTCAACACCTCGATGCGGATACTGCTGCGCCCCTTCTTCCCCTGGCTGGACCAGGTCTGGCAGTCGAGGGCACCGGCGTCGAAGACGGCCTGGCGCAGAGGCTCGACGTACTCCGGCGTCATGTCGTCCACGTCGGTCACAATCACCTCCACGTCGCCGGCCTCCGGCGCGGCCTCGGCCACGATGAGCCGCAACGCGTTGGGCCACCGTCGATCGTCGCGGGAACCGGCGCCCCAACCGCTCGCAAGGACCCGCCACCGATCAGGCGGCGGGCCGGACGACAGGACGCGGAGCAATACGGCGCCCGTGGGTGTCGTTGCCTCTCCCTCGATCGGGCCGCCGCTGGTGACCTCGATGCCCTCGAGCAGCGCCAGCGTGGCGGGCGCGGGCACCGGGAGGTTGCCGTGAGCCACGTCGACCCAGCCGCGGCCGACCGCCACCGGTCGGTGGTAGACGGCCTCGACCCCCAGGCGCTCGATCCCCGCCACCGCGCCGACGATGTCGAGCACGGCGTCGATGGCGCCGACCTCGTGCAGATGAACGGCGCCGGGTGCTACACCGTGCACTCGTCCCTCAGCCTCGCCCAGGAGCTCGAACGCCCGCACGGCTTTGGCGCGGACTGCATCGCTCACGTCCGCCTGCCGGACCAGCTCGATGAGGCTGCCGACCGAGCGGCCGTGGTCGCCCTGCCCCGGCTCGGCCGGGATGGCGAAATCCACCTTGACCGCACTGAGCGCCGCCCGAGTCACTGTCCGGATGCTGACGCGAACGTCCGGGAATCCGACACGGGCCGGGAGTCCCTCGAGCCAGACCGGATCCAGTCCGGCCCCGACCAGGGCGCCCAACATCATGTCACCACTGATCCCCGCCGCGGGATCGAGAATCGCAATGCGCATAGCAGCCGGAACTGCCGAAACTATACAATATCGACGGCTAGGGCCTGTATAGCCACCCCGCCCCGGTGTTGAACAAGATGACGCGATCCCGTCGCCCGATACTCCCCCCTTCGAGCAGCATCTCGAGCGCCGCCAGCGTGGCACCACCCTCCGGACTGGCATCCACGGCTTCACTCTCTGCCATCCGCCGTTCGGCGGCCTTCAGCACCTCGTCCGTCACGGCCACGGCACGACCGCCGCTGTCCTTGAGTGCCCTGAGAATGATGGCGCCGCCCAGGGGCGACGGAACGCGCAACCCCGAGGCCACCGTCCATGGATCGGCCCATGGTTCCGTTCGGTCCGCGCCGCGCTCGAACGCGTCCACCACCGGTGCGCATCCCGTGGACTGCACGCTGAACAGCCTCGGCATCGCACCGCTGACCCATCCCGCCTCGAGCAGCTGGCGGAACGCGATCCACATGCCGATGAGTCCCGTTCCGCCACCCGTCGGGTAGATGATGGCATCGGGGAGCGTCCACCCCAGTTGCTCCGCGATCTCGAGTCCGAGGGTCTTTTTGCCCTCGATCCGGTACGGCTCCCTGAGTGTGGAGACATCGAACGCGTCGTGCTCGGCAGCATAGCTGCGCGCGGCTTTGCCGCAGTCGCCGATATGGCCGTCCAACAGCTCGAGGTGCGCACCGAAGACGCGGATCTGCGCGATGATCGTCGGTGGCGTGGTCTCCGGGGCGAAGACGTGGACCGGGATGCCGGCCCGGCGCCCGTACGCACTGAGGGCCACGCCTGCGTTCCCCGCCGTCGGCACCGTGAATGCCTTCGCCCCCGCAAGCCTCGCCCGGGTCACGGCGGCTGACAGGCCCCGCGCTTTGAACGAGCCGGTGGGATTCACGGCCTCGTCCTTGATCCACAGATCGTGCATTCCCAAGTCCCGGCCCAGGGCCGGCGCCGGCAGCAGCGGTGTGCCACCCTCCCCCAACGTCACCGGGTGCTCGCCGTCCTCGAGCGGCATCCACTCCCGATACCGCCACATGGTCCACGGCCGCCGGGCAATCTCGGCCTTGAGCGCAGGTGCCGGGGTGGCGTCGTATTGCACCAGCCACGGCGCCCCGCACCGGGGGCAGACGTCGGGCAAGCCGTCGGCATCACGTGTGGCGTCGCAGGCGGAGCACACGAGGCTCCAGGGCTTCGTCATTCCTGTACGCTCTCCAGGATTCGGTCCGCGAGTTTGAGGGAAAACCCGGGCAGCGCCGCAATCTCCTCGGGGGTGGCGAGCCGCACGCCCGCCAGGCTGCCGAAGCGCTGCAACAGCACACGCCGGCGCTTCTCACCCACGCCCGGGATGTCGAGCAGCTCGGAGGTCAGCGTGCGGGCTCCGCGTCGCGCGCGGCTGTACGTCACCGCCACGCGGTGTGCCTCGTCGCGCGCACGCTGGAGCAGCCTGAGCGAGGGAGCACGGGATGCGAGGCGGAGGCTCTCTCTCCTTCCCGGCACGAAGACCTCCTCTTCCCGCTTGGCGAGGCTCACCACCGGCAGGTCTGCAAGCCCGGCGTCGGCCAGCGCTCCGGCCGCCGCGCCCACCTGCCCCTTCCCACCGTCGATCACGATCAGATCCGGCAGCGGCTTGTCTTCCTCGATCCGCCGGCGAACGAAACGGCTCACCACCTCGCGGATTGCAGCATAGTCATCCTGCTGTCGTTGGCCAGGGCTGTCATCCGGCTCACCCGAGTTGTCGGGTTCTCCGCGGATGCGAAACCGACGGTACTCGCTCTTCTTGGGCCGCCCGGCCTCGAACCAGACGAGCGATCCCACCGTGTCGCGCCCCTGATTGGTGGAGACGTCGATGCACACCAGGCTCCGCGGGACCACGGTGAGTCCGAGGTCGCGCCCCAGCGCATACACCGGGTCCTCGACCCGCTCGTCGGTCTCGAACGACTCGATCTTGAAGCTCTCCATGAGGTGACGCGCGTT
>JABAOD010002241.1_pt4 | contig 14030 bp, 13 predicted proteins | sample 7062151 | NCBI WGS metagenome assembly JABAOD01 (sample SAMN14538626, study PRJNA623070) | marine sediment metagenome | biome: marine biome [ENVO:00000428]; feature: marine pelagic biome [ENVO:01000023]; material: deep marine sediment [ENVO:00002113] | place: India: Gulf of Khambhat ...
GGGCGTGCGGACGCTGACCCGCTAGCCGGGCCGCGACTCGGCGGCCCGCCCGCACCGTGGGGACGGCCTCGCGCCTTCCCGGCCCCGGCCGCCCGGCGGCCGGGCGGGGACGAGCCCCGCCCTTACCGGAGCGCCTGCCACAGATAGGCGTAGGTCAACGCCCACATCTTGGCGNNGTTCTCGAAGTAGAGCACCGGGTGGCCCTGCTCGAGCATCCGCGCCACCATCTTGCGGGCGTGGCCCGGATGGACGCGGTCGTCGCGGGTCGAGGTATAGAAGAAGACCTCCGGGTAGTCGACGTCCGGCTTGACGTTCTGATAGGGCGACCACTCCCGGATGTACGCCCACTCCTCGGGATCGTCCGGGTTGCCGTACTCGGCCATCCAGCTCGCCCCGGCCAGCAGCGTGTGGTAGCGCTTCATGTCCAGCAGCGGCACCTGGCAGACCACCGCGCCGAACAGCTCGGGCCGCTGGGTGAAGGCGGCGCCGACCAGCAGGCCGCCGTTCGAGCCGCCCATGATGCCGAGGTGCTCGGGCGAGGTGATGCGGCGCGCGATCAGGTCCTCGGCGACGGCGATGAAGTCGTCGAACGCCCGCTGGCGGTTGCCCTTGAGCGCCGCCTGGTGCCAGCCGGGGCCGAACTCGCCGCCGCCGCGGATGTTGGCCAGCACCCAGACGCCGCCGCGCTCGAGCCAGGCGGTGCCNNCACCTCGAAGCCGCCGTAGCCGTAGAGCACCGTCGGCGCCGTGCCGTCTGCGGTAAACCCCGGCGGCGTCACCACGAAGTACGGGATCCTGGTGCCGTCAGCCGAGGTCGTCTCGTGCTGCGCGATCTCCATGCCGGTGGCGTCGAACCACTCGGGTGTCGTCTTGAGCCGCACCGGCGCCGCGTCGCCCTCCACCAGGTAGAGGCTCGAGGGCGTCAGGAAGTCGGTGTAGAAGAAGACGAAGGCGTCGTCGAAGTCCGAGGTCGAGCCGATGCCCACCGTTCCCGGCCCCGGCAGCTCGATCTCCCGGCGCGTCCACTCGCCGTCCTCGCCGACCCGGTGCGAGTAGACCCGGTTGCGGACGTTGTCGAGGGTCGAGACCAGCACGCGGTCGCGGGTCACCGCGACCTGGTCGAGCGACACCCGCTCGGAGGGCTCGAACAGCACGTCGAAATCGCGCGAGCCACCGAGGAAATCGTCGAGATCGATCGCCAGGAGGGCGCCGGCCGCATAGGATCGCTCCCCCACCTCCCAGGCCGAGCGCAGGCTGAGCAGCATGCGGTCGGCGAAGATGGCGCGCATCTCGACGTCCTCGGGCAGGTCCAGCCTGACGAGCCGCTCCTCCAGCAGCAGATAGGTGATGCCGCGGAAGAAGGCGGGGGTCCGCTGCGCGACGTCGTAGCGCCCCCACGGCGTGTGGAAACTGTTGACCCCCACCCCGACGTCCTCCTGCTCGCCTTCGAAGACCAACGGCGCCGCCTCGAGCGCCATGCCGCGCTGCCAGCGCCTGGAGGTGCGCGGGTAGCCCGAGGTGGTCAGCGAGCCGTCGCCGAAGTCGGTCCCCACCCACAGCGTGTCCCGGTCCCGCCAGCTCACCCAGGACTTCGCCTCGGCGAGCTCGAAGCCGCCGTCGACGAACCGCTTGGCGAAGGCGTCGAACTCGCGCTTGACGGTGGCGTCGGCGCCGCCCCGCGACAGCGACACCATGCAGTGGCGGCTCTCCGGCCACAGGCAGTTGGCGCCCTTCCAGACCCAGTTGACGCCCTCGGCCGCACCCAGGGCGTCGAGGTCGAGCACCGTCTCCCAGGTCGGCTCGTCGCCAGCGTAGGAGTCGATCGAGGTCCGCCGCCAGATGCCCCGCACGTGCTCGGCGTCCTGCCAGAAGTTGTAGACGTAGGGCCCCATGAACGAGATGCCCGGGATCTTGTCCTTGGAGTCGTAGATCTCGAGGAGCTTCTCGTAGGTCGGCTCGTACTCCGGCACTTTCCCCAGCCGCGCGAAGGAGTCGGCGTTCCGGGCCTCGACCCAGGCGAGCGCCTGCTCGTCCTCGACTCCTTCGAGCCAGAGATGGGGATCCCCGACCTCGGCGGCGGCCGCCACCACCCCAGTGAGCATGAAGAGTACGAGCGCGATCCTCCGCATCGGTTCACCTCCGTCGGTTCGAGGGGGCCGGATCGGTGATCCCGGCTCCGGGATTCCGCGGCCGCTCGTACGCGGCCGCCGGGCAACTACAGCTCCACCCGATGCTATCGCTCCTCAGCGCGTCTGCTGCCGGCCCTGACCTCCGTGGCGCACCGATGCATCACGGCCTCGTCGCCGCACCGCCCCCACCAGAGCGTGCGCGAGGACGACCGCGAGGCCGACAAGGTTGGCCCAGGCAAATGCATCGCCGAGGACCGGATAGACGGTGCGCAGGCGAACAAGAGGCAAGCTGAAGGTGAGGGCGTTGCCGTCGGCGCCGTGGTCGAGCTGGGAGGCGACGGTCCTGCCGAGAGGATCCACGACGAGGGAAAGCCCGCTCGAGGTCGGGCGGACGAGCGAGGCGCCGTTTTCCACCGCGCGCAGGATCGCCATGTGGGCATGCAGGGGGGTCACCGCTTCCCAGTCCGAGGAAGGCGCAAAGATGACGAAGGTGCCGCTGCGGCCGGCGTCGCGGAGCAGGTCCGGGAAATCGAGGTCGTGGCAGATGGCGAGGGCAAAAGGGCCCCAGGCCGCTTCCGCGGTGGCGATACGGGCGTCACCCTGGTCGATGAGACCCGACTCCCGGCCGACGATCGGGCGGGCCTTGAAGTAGGCATCGGCCAGGCCTCCCCCAGCGTCGATGAGGATCGCCTTGTTCTCGAAGGACGGACGCGCGCCGGGATCCCAGAGGCCGATGCCGAGGATCAGCGAGACGCCGAACGACCCGGCAATCTGCCGCGCCTCCTCGATGAGCCGGGGCTCGGTCTGCCTCGTCACCCGCGCCGCGTGCTCCGACCAGACGACGACGTCGGCCCCAGCTCGGGCCTCGCGGCGGGTGCGGGCGAGGAGATCCTCGTTGAGGCGGTCGGCGATCTCCTCCACGCCCGCCAGGGACGCCTCGCCGGCGCCGGCGGACCGCATCACCGCAGCCACCTCGGCCTGCAACTGCCGGTCGAGCGCCGCGGAGGGGGTCAGCGCCGCCACCCGCAGCAGCGGCGCCTCCTCGGGCGCGGCGACGATCCGCCACTGGCCCCACAGCAGCAGACCCAGGAAGACCGCGCCGCAGGTGACGACGCCGAGCCTCGCTCTCGAGAACGCCGTCCGCTGCCGCCAGGCCCACGCCGCGACGGCGGCGCACCAGGTCATCATGAAGTGGATGCCGCTCATGCCGGTGACCGCGGCGAGCTGGAGCAGCGGCAGGAACCCGACCTGGGTGTAGGCCAGCGACGCCCAGCTGCCGTACGGCGTCACCAGCTTCTGCAGGAGCAGCTCGACCCCTACCCAGGCAACGGGGAAGACCAGGGTGGAGCGCAAGCCTGGGATCCGCGGAGCGAGGACGCGGTGCAGCAGGAAGGGCAGAAAGTAGAAGGCCGCATAGATGCCCGCGACCAGGTAGTACCAGGCACCGGGAACCGGGATCATGCCGCGCCAGTTGACGAAGAACGCCAGCAGCTGAGCGAGAAAGGCGAGCGCGAGACCGCGCCGGAGCGGCTGCGAGTGGAGGAACAGCAGCAGGAAGACCGGCGCGAGCCACGCCGCCGGAGCTACCAGCCACCGCCCGTTGCCGGCACAGAGCAGCGCGAAAGCGACCAGCAGAAGGCCCCGGTCTGGCCACGGAGTCACCAGACCGCCTTCTCGAGGTGGGGCGTCTCGCGCTGCCGCGATCGGTCTCACCTCGCGGCGTCGGTCGTGGTGTCGGGTTCTTCCCGGCGGGGAGACATCTCTGCGATCCTATCGCCGGGCCCGCTCCGAGCTGCCCCGCGATCCCCACGGCACCGGATCACGCCGGCGACCGGCGGCGCGCTAGACTCCGCGCCAGATGACAGCCAGGAATCCTGCAGCCCTGCGCGCTGGCGGATCGGCGCCGCCGAGAGTGACGGATCGAGAGCCTGTCCGCCGGGCGGCGCCGCGCCGTCTGGGCCCCTTCGACAGGCGGCTCATCGCCGTTCTCCTGGGAGCTGCCCTGCTGGCGCTGGGCTGCGCCGGGCAGGGGGGCCCGCCCGTCGCCGTCCAGGGCGCCGTCGACTCCGAGCTCGGGCCGCTCCTCGAGGCGCTGGGGCATCCGCAGCCCCGGGTCATCCACGGCTTCAGCTTCTGGCAGGGGCGGATCGGCGGCCAGTCCGTCGTCGTCTCGCGCACCGAGATCGGCATGGTGCACGCCGCCATGGCGACTACGATCCTGGTCCAGGAGTTCGGTCCGCGCCTGATCATCAACCAGGGCACGGCGGGGGCCGTCAACCCGGATCTCGCGGTCGGCGACATCGTCCTCGGCAAGGCGAGCGCGCCCTTCGGCGCGGTGCGGACGAGCCACCGAGGACCAGGTGAGGGCATGGCGCTTGCCGGCTGGGAGCCGATGCCACGCCGCCTGCGTCGGGGCGACGATCGCGTCCCCTTCCAGCGCTTCGAGTCCGACCCCGATCTCCTGGCCCTGGCCCTCGAGGTCCCCTACGGCAAAGGCCGCCTCGTCGCCGGCGTCGTAGGCTCCGCCGACCAGTGGAACCGCGAGATCGACAAGATCCTCTGGGCGCGCGAGACCTGGGGGATCGACAGCGAGGACATGGAATCGGCCGCCGTCCACCAGGTGGCCCGGCTCACCGGCATCCCCTTCCTGCCGGTCCGCATCATCTCCAACTCCGAGCACACCGATCCCGTCTTCCGGGAGGAAACGGGAGCCGACTGCGCCCGCTTCGTGGTGGCGCTGGTGGAGGCGCTGGGTCGGGCCGAGTCGCGACCCCGATGAAAGAGAAGCACATCCGCATCCGCATCGAGCAGTGCCTGNNGCTACAACGGCGGCCCGCGCGGCGGCGGCGAGCTGTGCGGCGACGACGTCTGCCTGCGCGACGAGCTGGAGATCCCGTCCGGCCAGCGCATGGAGATCGGCTGCCACCACGCCGAGATGAACGTGGTCTGCAACTGCGCCGCCTCGGGCGTGCCCACCAAGGGCGCCTGGATGCTGGTCACCGGCGAGCCGTGCATGCTGTGCGCCAAGCTCATCCACCACGCCGGGATCACCAAGGTGATCATCGTCGGCGGCGGCTACGCCGGCGACAACGGCGTCGGCTACCTCGAGGACCACGGCATCCTCGTCCAGAGCGTCGAGGGCCCCCAAGACGAGCGGCTGACCGGCCTCGCCTGATCCCGCGCCCGGCCGCTCTCCCGCGGGCAACCGTCCCGGGCGACGGCCCGGCCACTGGGCAGTGACGGGGCGGGATACATAGACGACTGTGCATATCTTCCGGCCGGCGATCCGCGCCAGCGGGCATCGCCGCGGCGAGAAGGCGGCGCCCGATCGGCGCGCCGGTGCGGTGCCTTCGGCCCCGACTAGAATGCATCTGAGGAGCCGCGACCGATGCCGCCGACCGTCCAGGGCCGACCTTCTCTGGCGGCCGAGCTGGTCGCCCGCCGGGTACGCGAGGCCTACGGCATCGAGGGAACTCTCCGGCCCCTGGCCGCCGAGTGGGACCAGAACTTCCGGCTCGACACCGACCGCGACGGCTCCTTCGTGGTGAAGCTGGCGAACCACGGGACCGCCACCGCCGAGCTCGAGCTGCAGAACGCCGCCCTCGAGTGGCTCGGGCGGCACTGGCGGCGGGCCGCCGCCCCCCGGGTCGTGCCGTCGTCGTCGGGCGAGACGATCTCGACGTTGACCGGCGAGGAGGGCGCCCGCGTACGCCTGCGGGTCCTGACCCATCTTCCCGGCGTGCCTCTCTCGTCGCGGCCGGTCTACGCCGATGCGCTGCTCGAGCGGCTCGGCCGGCTGCTGGGCGAGATCGACGGCTGCCTGGCCGGCTTCGAGCACCCGGCGATGGACCGGCAGATCGACTGGGACCTGCGGCGCGCCGAGTGGATCAGCTCCGCCACGAGCGCCATCGGTGATCTCGAGCGCCGCGGCATCGTCGAGCGCCTGCTGCTCCAGTTCCGGGCCCGCGTCGCGCCGCTCCTGGCGCAGCTGCCGATGAGCGTCATCCACAACGACGCCAACGACGAGAACGTGCTCGTCGCGGCCGACGCCACCGGCGAATGGCGGATCGCGGGGCTTCTCGACTTCGGCGACATGGTGCGCACCTGCACGGTCTGCGAGCCGGCCATCGCGGCCGCCTACGCCACGTTCAAGGCCGACGATCCGCTGGCGGCGATCGCCGCCGTCGCGGCCGGCTACCACCGGGCCCGGCCGCTGAGCGAGCCGGAGATCGAGGCCCTCTTTCCCCTCGTGGTGATGCGCCTCTGCGTCAGCGTCACCACCTCGGCAACGGCGGCCGCCGGAGATCCCGACAACCGGCACCGGCAGATCAGCGACCGCCAGGCGTGGCAGGCCCTGGAGCGGCTCGAGGCCGTCGACTGGGGCGAGGCGGAGGACAAGCTGCGCGAGGCCTGCGGCCTCGAGGCCCGGGCGAGCGCCTCCCCGCAAGAGCGCGAGAGCAGCCGCGACCACCTCCTCGCCGAGCGCCGCCGGCTCGCCGCCCCGTCCCTCAGCCTGGCGTACGAGACCCCCCTGGAGATCGTCCGCGGCCGCGGCCAGTTCCTGTTCGATCCCGGCGGCCGCGCCTATCTCGACTGCGTCAACAACGTCTGCCACGTCGGGCACTGCCACCCGCGGGTGGTGGCGGCGCTGGCGGAGCAGGCGGCCATCCTCAACACCAACACCCGCTATCTCCATCCGCTCCTCTCGGAGTACTCCCGGCGCCTCACCGCCACCCTCCCCGACCCGTTGCGCGTCTGCTTCTTCGTCAACTCCGGCAGCGAGGCCAACGAGCTGGCGGTGCGCATCGCCCGCACCGCCACCGGACGGCGCGACGTCATCGTCGTCGACGGCGCCTACCACGGCAACACCCAGGTCCTGGTCGAGCTGAGCCCCTACAAATGCGAGGGACCCGGCGGCATGGGGCTGCCGGACTGGGTCCACAAAGTGCCGGTGCCGGACCCCTATCGCGGCCCCCACCGGGGCGCGGGCGAAGAGGTGGGAAGGGCCTACGCCGAGTACGTCCGCGAGGCCTGCGAGCGGCTGGTGGAAGCCGGCCGGCCGCCGGCCCTCTTCCTCGTCGAGCCGATCCTCGGCTGCGGCGGCCAGATCGTGCTTCCCGAAGGCTATCTGCGCCATGCCTTCCACCACGTCCGCCAGGCCGGGGGCCTCTGCATCGCCGACGAGGTGCAGGTGGGCATGGGCCGGGTCGGCACCCACATGTGGGCGTTCGAGAGCCACGGAGCGGTGCCGGACATCGTCACCGCCGGCAAGCCGATCGGCAACGGCCACCCCCTCGCCGCCGTCGTCACCACGCCGCAGGCCGCTCGGGCCTTCGCCAACGGCATGGAGTACTTCTCCACCTTCGGCGGCAATCCGGTGTCGATGGCGGTGGGCCTGGCGGTGCTGGACGTGATCGAGCAGGAGGAGCTCCGTCAGCATGCCGCACGCCTCGGTGCCTACCTCATGGCCGGCTTCCGCGCCCTGGCCGACCGCCACCCGCGGATCGGCGATGTCCGCGGTCAGGGGCTCTTCATCGGCGTCGAGCTGGTGGAGGACCGGCAGAGCCGGGCGCCCGCCGCCGATCTCACCGCCACGGTCGTCGAACGGGCCAAGGCGGACGGCATCCTGCTGAGCGCCGAGGGGCCGCACCACAACGTCCTCAAGATCAAGCCGCCCCTGGTCTTCGCCGAGGTCGACGCCGACCTGCTGCTGGGCGCCGTCGACCGCGCCCTATCCCGGCCCGGCGCTCCGGGGTAGCGGCGGGCTGGCCGGCAGCCCGGCCCCACCCTGCCGGCGCCGGATGTGCGCTGCTCCACTGCGGCGATCCGGCCACCGGGCTACCTTGACCGGGCATCGCTGGAGACCCCGGATGCCCTGGCGCCGCAGCATCGGAGCGCTTCTCGGCCTGGCGCCCCTGGCCACCGCGGCTGCCGGGGTCGAGGTGCCGGTTTCCACCGCCGGCCAGCTCATCGCCGCCATCGACAACGCCGCCCCCGGCCACGTCATCACCCTGGCGCCGGGCACCTACGAGGTCGGCCAGAACCTGCTCTGCGACGTCGCGGGCACCGACGCCGAGCCAATCGTGGTCCGCGCCGCGGCGCTCGGCGACGCCACGATCCGCTTCGACGCCGTCGAGGGCTTCAAGGTCTCGGCTCCGCGCTGGACCTTCGAGAACCTCGACATCCGGGGGGTCTGCCCCACCCACTCCGACTGCGAGCACGCTTTCCACCTGTTCGGCGACGCCGACCGGGTGGATATCCGCGGCAGCCGGCTGCGCGAGTACAACGCGGCGATCAAGTCCAACATCGGCCCCGGCACCGGCGGCTTCCCGGACGACGTGGTGGTCGAGTTCAACGAGCTCTACAACTCCACCATCCGCGACACCGCCAATCCGGTGACGCCCATCGACGTCGTCGGCGGCCGCCGCTGGATCGTGCGCGCCAACCTGATCGCCGACTTCGCCAAGGGCGGCGGCAACGGCATCAGCTACGCCGCCTTCCTCAAGGGCAACTCCAAGGACGGCCTGTTCGAGCGCAACCTGGTGATCTGCGAGCGCTCCCACAGCGGCGGCATCCGGCTCGGTCTCTCCTTCGGCGGCGGCGGCAGCGGCCCCGCCTCGATCTGCGAGGAGGGCACCTGCACTCCCGAGCACGAGGGCGGCCTGATGCGCAACAACATCATCATCAACTGCCCCGCCGACGTCGGCATCTACCTCAACGAGGCGAAGGACGTGAAGGTCTACAACAACACCCTCTTCGACTCGACCGGCATCGACGTCCGCTTCACGGCCAGCGTCGCCGACCTCCGGAACAACATCCTCTCCGGGCAGATCCGCGAGCGCGACGGCGGCACCGCCACCGCCGGCTCCAACCTCGAGAGCGTCGCCGACTCCGAGTTCGCGGCCTGGTTCACCGACCCGGCGGGCGCCGATTTCGGCCTCCTCGACGGCACGGCGTTCGTGGATCTCGGGGAGACCCTCGCCGACGTCCCCGCCGACTACTGCGCCAGCCCGCGCGACGACGGTGCCACCGACATCGGCCCGCTGGAGTACGTCGACGGCCTCGCCTGCGACACCACGCTGGCCGGTGGCGTCGGCACCGGAGGCGATCCGCCCTGCCCGTTTCCGCCCGAGGTCCACCTCGCCAACCTCGTCATCAGCGGCACCGAGGTTCACGAGGCCTGCGATCTCCTCACCGCCGGTCCGGCGGTCACCGTCGCCGGCGACGCCACCCTCCGCGCCGGCAACCTCGTCGCCCTCGACAACGGCTTCGTGGTGGCGTCGGCAGGCCGGCTGACGGTGGCAGCCGGGGCCGGCTAGACCCTCTCAGCAGCGTTCGCAACGAGCCACCCGCCCGCGGAGGAGGGCCGGCGTGAGAGTTCTGTGAACCTTTGCGCGTACCATGTTCGGTAGCCGGGGTGATCGATGACACGACGGGTGCTCATGGTCGAGGACGACCCGGACATCGCGCGCCTGGTGGCGCTGCATCTTCGGGACCTCAACTGCGCGGTGGACCTCGCCGGCGACGGCGAGGAGGGCCTGCGCATGGCCGCCGCCGCCGGCTACGACCTCCTGATCCTCGACCTGATGCTGCCCGGCCTGGACGGACTCGAGGTGTGCAGGAGGATCCGCGCCGGCCAGGAGGGCCACGTGCCGATCCTGATGCTCACCGCCAAGTCGACGGAGCTCGACCGGGTCGTCGGCCTCGAGGTCGGGGCCGACGACTACCTCACCAAGCCGTTCAGCATCCTCGAGCTGGTGGCCCGGGTCAAAGCCCTGTTCCGGCGCGTCGAGGCGCTGTCGTCAGCCGCGCCCGGGCGCTCCAGCTCGCTCATCCGCCGTCGCGGAGTGTGGATCGACAAGGAGAAGCGGAAGGTCACCGTCGAAGGGCGCGAGGTCCGGCTGACGGCCAAGGAGTTCGATCTCCTGGTTCACTTCGCGGCCCATCCGGGGCGGGTCTTCACCCGCGGCCAGCTGCTGGATCAGGTCTGGGGCTACGGCCACGAGGGCTACGAGCACACCGTGAACTCGCACATCAACCGCCTGCGGGCGAAGATCGAGGCCGATCCCTCCGACCCGCGCTACATCGAGACGGTCTGGGGCGTGGGCTACCGCTTCCCCGAGGACGAGCAGGGCGGAGCCTAGGGCGGATGCTGCGGACTCTCTACGGCAAGCTGGCGGCGGCCCTGTTCGCCGTGCTGGCGTTCCTCGGCGCCCTCTTCCTGATCGTCAACCTGGTCTCGACCGGGAGGTTCCTGCAGGAGGTCAACCAGGGGCTGCACCGCGACCTGGCGGCGCACCTCCTCGAGGAGTCCATCCCGCTGGCGGACGGCGAGATCCAGACCGAGGCGCTCGAGCACATCTTCCACATGCTGATGGTGATCAACCCGGCGATCGAGGTCTATCTGCTCGATCCGGACGGCACCGTGCTGGCCTATTCGGCCCCCGCGGGCAGCGTCCTCCGCACCGACATCTCGTTGGCGCCGATCCGCGCCTTTCTCACCGGCTCGCAACGGCTGCCCGTCCTGGGCGACGACCCTCGGGACCCGGAGGGCAGGAAGGTCTTCTCGGCCGCCCGCATCGGCCCCGCAGAGGCGCCGGAGGGCTACCTCTACGTCATCCTGGGCGGCCAGCAGTACGACTCCGCGGTCGCCATGCTCCGCGGCAGCCACATCGCCCGCCTCGGGCTGGCCGCCTCGCTGGCGGCACTGGTCTTCGCCCTGGCCAGCGGCCTGCTTCTGTTCGCTGCGATCACCCGCAGGGTCCGGCTGCTGGCCGAGGCGGTCGACCGGTTCCGGGACGGCGGTTTCGCCGAGCCGACCGGCTTCGACCCGCGCCCGCACGGCGACGACGAGCTCGGTCGCCTGCACGCCACGTTCGGCGAGATGGCCGAGAAGATGACCGAGCAGCTGGCCGAGCTCAAGCAGACCGACGAGCTGCGGCGGGAGCTGGTCGCCAACGTGTCGCACGACCTCAGGACGCCGATCACCTCCCTGCACGGCTATCTCGAGACCCTCCACCTCAAGGCCGAGTCGCTGAGCGAGGAGGAGCGGCGCGAGTACCTCGAGATCGCCCTCAAGCACAGCGAGCGCCTGGCGCAGCTGGTCTCGCAGCTCTTCGAGCTGGCGCGGCTCGAGTCCTGCGCGACGACGCTCGAGATGGAGCCGTTCGCGCTCACCGAGCTGCTGCAGGACGCGGTGCAGCAGTTCCGCCTCAAGGCGGAGGCCAAGCAGGTCCGGCTGCGCGCGGCGCTGCCGGAGGCGTCGCATCGGGTGCGCGCCGACGTCGGCCTGATCGCCCGGGTGCTGGACAACCTGCTCGACAACGCCCTGCGCCACACCCCCAGCGGCGGCCGGATCACCGTCGGCGTCGACCAGCCGCGCCGGCAAGCTGCGGGTCCGGGTCGAGGACACCGGCACCGGCATCCCGCCCGAGCACCTGCCGCATCTGTTCGAGCGCCTCTTCCGGCATCCCAGCGGCGGGCGCGACGAGCACGACGGCATCGGGCTCGGGCTGACAATCGCCCAGAAGGCGCTCGAGCTGCACGGCAGCGCGCTCGAGGTCGAGAGCGAGCCCGGCCGCGGCTCCTGCTTCGCCTTCGAGCTCGCGGCCGAGCCCGCCTGAGTCCGGGGCCCCCAAGAGGAGCGGCGCCGCCCGAGCGCGGGTCCTTCGGGACCGATTCGTGACCGAAACGTGAACCTTCTTCGAGACTCTCGTGAGGTCCGCCTGCCAGTCTGCGATCCGGGCTCGGCACGGGGCCGGGTCCGCAGACCACGACTCTCGACAAGGAGGATCCCATGTCAAGCTCGGCCAGACTCGTCACGCTGTCGCTGGTGGCCGTCCTGGCGCTCGCCGCCACGCCGCCCGCCGTCCGGGCAGCGGACTACGACGTCACCATCCTCAACCTGTCCAACCAGATCTTCTCGCCGCCCGTCGTCGTCACCCACGGCGCCGGCGTCAGCGTCTTCGAGGCCGGCGACGCGCCCAGCGACGAGCTGGCGGCGCTGGCGGAGGATGCCGACGCCGATGGTCTCATCGCGCTGCTCGGCACCGTCGACGGGGTACGCGACGTGGGTGTCGGCGGCGGCGTCATCCTGCCCGGGGAGGCGATGACCGTGCGCGTGGATGCCGGCGGCAACCAGCGCGTGTTCACCGTCCTCGGCATGCTGGTGACCACCAACGACAGCTTCTACTCGGCGACGCGGGCCGTGCGCCAATCCGCGACGTTCTACGGCGCCGCCTGGGACGCGGGCAGCGAGGCCAACACCCTCGACTGCGCCCACATCCCCGGGCCGCCCTGCGGCAATCCCGGCGTTCGCGTCACCGACGGCGCCGAGGGCGCCATCAAGATCAGCGAGGGCATCAACCGGGGAGCGTTGCTGGCGCTCGACTGGCGGAATCCGGTGGTCGAGGTCTCCGTCCGGCGCGTCGCGGACTGAGCACCGGACGGACGGCGCGGCGGCCGCGGACGGCGCCCGCATCGCGGCAGCGGGGCGGGCCGACCGGGGCCGCATCTGATCGCAGCCGGATTACGTAAGAAGACACTGAGCGCCTCGGCGCTCGCCGCCAAGGAGACAGACCGTGAACCGACGAGACATCCTGCTGGCCGCGGCGGGCCTGGCCGCCTGGCCCCTGGCAGGACTGCTGCGGGCGGCTTCCGAAGCGCCCGCCGAGCTGACGCCGATCGAGAAGAGCCCCGAGGAATGGCGGCGGCTGCTGACCCGCGAGCAGTACCGGATCCTCTTCCGCGAGGGCACCGAGCGGCCGTACTCGAGCCCGCTCAACGACGAGAAGCGCGACGGGCTCTACCTGTGCGCCGCCTGCTTCCTGCCGCTGTTCTCGTCCGACACCAAGTACGACAGCGGCACCGGCTGGCCGAGCTTCTGGGCGCCGCTCGAGGGCCGGCTGGGCACCAAGACCGACTGGAGGATCGGCCTGCCGCGAACCGAGTACCACTGCGCGCGCTGCGGCGGCCATCAGGGCCACGTCTTCAAGGACGGCCCCCGGCCGACCGGCCTGCGCTACTGCAACAACGGGGTCGCCCTGCGCTTCGTCGCCGCCGGCGAGCCCTTGCCGGAGCTGCGGCCGTGAGGCGGGCCGGCTCGCTGGCCGCCGCCGCGCTCGGCGGCCTGCTCCTCGCCCTGCCGGCGTTGTCGGTCGAATCCGGGCTCGCCAGGGCCACCTTCGCCGGCGGCTGCTTCTGGTGCATGGAGCCGCCGTTCGACGAGCTCGACGGCGTCGTCTCCACCACCTCGGGCTACACCGGCGGCGAGGAAGACAACCCGACCTACCAGCAGGTCTCGGCCGGGCGGACCGGCCACGCCGAGGTCGTCCAGGTCCTGTTCGACCCGTCGAAGGTGAGCTACGAGGAGCTGCTCGAGGTCTTCTGGCGCAACATCGACCCCACCGTCAGGGACCGCCAGTTCTGCGACCGCGGCCGCCAGTACCGGACCGCCATCTTCTTCCACGACGACGCCCAGAGGGCCGCTGCCGAGGCCTCCCTGGCAGCCCTCGAGGCGTCGGGCCGCTTCGACCGCATCTGGACCGAGATCGCCGCCCTCGAGGCCTTCTATCCCGCCGAGGAGTACCACCAGGACTTCTACAAGAAGAACCCGGCCCACTACTACCGCTACCGCGACGGCTGCGGCCGCGACCGGCGCCTCGAACAGCTCTGGGGCAACTAGGCCTTCGATCGTCGCGGAGCGACCGCTAGACCACTCAGGTCAGGCACCGGACAGGAGCTCGCGGCGCATGCGGGTGCACCGGCGGCTTATACTGGCCCTGACAAGGGCCGGTGATGCACTCGGAACGCCCGCCTCCGTCTCTCCCGGAGGACGAGCTCCCTGCCCGCCTGCGTCGGGAGCTCGGCCGCGCCGTGGTGGCGGTGTGTCCCCGCTGGCTGG
>JABAOD010005658.1_pt2 | contig 14028 bp, 15 predicted proteins | sample 7062151 | NCBI WGS metagenome assembly JABAOD01 (sample SAMN14538626, study PRJNA623070) | marine sediment metagenome | biome: marine biome [ENVO:00000428]; feature: marine pelagic biome [ENVO:01000023]; material: deep marine sediment [ENVO:00002113] | place: India: Gulf of Khambhat ...
GTCATCTGCCACGGCTTCAAGGGCTTCAAGGACTGGGGGTTCTTTCCCCATGTGGCCCTACGCCTCGCGCGGTCGGGCCTCACCGCCCTGACCTTCAACTTCACGGGCAGTGGAGTCGGGGCCGACGGTGAGTCGTTCTCGGAGCCGGAGCGATTTGCCGGCTCCACACCGTCGGGTGATCTGCACGACCTTTCGACCGTGTGGGATGCGGTGGCGGCTGGAACCCTCGTCACCGATCTTGCGCCACCCACGGCACTCGGCGTGCTCGGGCACAGCCGTGGTGGCGCGGCGGCCATTCTGCACGCCGCCAGGCGTGAAGATTGCCGCGCGATCGTGACATGGGCCGCGATATCCTCCTACCTGCGTTGGGGACCGCGAACCCTGGCAACCTGGCGCCAACAGGGATCGCTCGAGATCGTCAACTCCCGCACCGGCGAAGTGTTGCCGCTGCGGCTGGACTACTTGGACGATCTCGACCGCAACGGGGATGAGTTGGACCCGACGATGGCAGCCGGCAACATCGCCGCCCCGTGGCTGTTGCTGCATGGAAGCGTCGATGAGACGGTGCCCGTGCGAGAGGCGAAACTCTTGCTCACCCACGCAAACCCGGACGTGGCGCGATTGGAGATCGTCGAGGCGGGCAGTCACACGTTGGGTGCGCGGCACCCGTGGGGTGGCTGGACGCCGCAACTGGAGCGTGCGGTCGATCTCACGCTCGAATGGTTCGTGAGGCACTTGCTGTGAGAGAGGGGAGAAACGACGACGGCCCCCGATGTGGGGGCCGTCGCTGCGGGGTCAGAGCCCGGCCGCGTACAGCGAGTCGACCAAGTTCGGTCGTCGCCTGGTCGCGAGAGCGACGAGTTGTCGCCGGCCCAGGAACAGGCTCGCTGCGGCAACCGTGGCCAACGCGATGAGTCCGACTCCAACGGTTCGGATAGGCACCTCCCTACGAGACGGTGGACACGGTCACTACCCCTATTTCGCCGTGCAATATATGGACCACCGCAAGGGGTCTCGGGTCACATGAGCCTCAGCGTGACACTCCAATATCTCACTCGTTCGAGTCAGACGACGTGACGATGCTCACCCTCGCACAGATCGGTGAGCGACTCCGGCAGCGACGCCCGATTCAAGCCGACATGGAGGGGAAGATCTCGGCTGCGGTGGCCCTGATCCTGGCGGAGCGAGAGGATGGAGGCCTCGATCTCTTGCTCATCAGGCGGGCAGAGGCGGAGGGAGACCCGTGGTCGGGACAAATGGGTCTGCCAGGCGGCAGGCAGGATGATCGCGATCACGACCTCCTGGCGACCGCGATCCGCGAGACGGCAGAAGAGACCGGCATCCGTCTCTCCAGGCGGGACGTGCTCGGCGCGCTGGACGATCTTGCTCCGACCACTCCCGTACTGCCACCCGTGGCGGTCCGCCCGTTCGTATTCCGGCTGCGGGGCCGCGTCGGCGTGCGTCCCAGCGCCGAGGTGGCGGCCAGCGTGTGGGTGTCGCTCAGCGACCTCCGTCGCGACGCCACGGAGACCACGGTCGTGGTCCGTGGCCGGGAGCTGCAGGTGCCGGCGTACCTAGCGGACGGGGAGATTGTCTGGGGGATGACCCTCCGTATCCTCAATAATTTCTTTGAGTTAACTCCGTAGCAACTTCTCCCAGCCCAGGGCTCCGTGTCTCGGGGGCTTCCGTTTTTAGCCGAAACTAATAATATTTTTTGTCGCACCCAGTCCTGAGGAGGCGCGGAGGCGACATGAGTGCGGTGTCAAGACAGGGGGGCCTCAGCCGGTCCACCGAGGACTACCTCAAGGCGATCTACGAAATCGAAGCTCGTGACGGCGCTGCGCAGACCAACGCGATCGCCGAAGCGCTGAACATCGCGCCACCGTCGGTGAGCGGCATGGTGAAGCGCCTGTCGGAATCCGGGTTGCTCGAGCACGTGCCGTATCGCGGTGTGCAGCTCACCCAGGTGGGGCGGCGGACCGCCATGCGCGTGCTCCGGCGCCATCGCGTCCTGGAGAAGTACCTGACCGCCAAGCTGGGGTACGACTGGGACTCGGTGCACGACGAAGCCGAACGGCTGGAGCATGCGGCGTCCGACGAGTTGGTGGAACGGATGGCGATGGCGCTCGGCAACCCGGAGTTCGATCCACACGGTGCCCCGATTCCGACCAAGGACGGCATCCTGGCGGTGCCGGACCTGACCCCGCTCTCCGACGTGCAGGTTGGTGAGATCGCCGAGCTGCGGCGCGTGAGCGACAAGGACGCCGAACTGCTTCGGTATCTCCGATCGTTGGGCCTCCGCCTGGGTGCAGTGTTCGAGGTCGTGGGCCGCCAGCCGTTCCGTGGCCCGGTGACGATCCGCTTCACCACGCCGCCTCATGCCGAGGCGGTCGTCGGCAACGAACTCGCGCAGTCGCTCGGCTGCGTCGTGAGAGGAGACGAGGTGGGTTGATGGACGATCGATCGGGACTGAGCAGGCGCGAACTCCTGAAGCGGGGCGTTGCGGGTGCCGCAGGGCTTGCCGCTCTGGGCACGACCGCGTCAGCCACGGAGAAGATGGCCCGGGCGGCCACGGCGGCAACGCACGGGATGCCGAGCCACGCGCACGATCCACACGTGGCGGGCACCGTCGGCACCGTTGGGGCAAACGGCTTCGATCCGATGGTGTTCCTCGAGCATTTCGATCATGGTCGAACGAGCCGATTGCCGTCGGGCCAGACGCTCCGGGAGTACGACATGGTCGCGGTGGACAAGGAGATCGAGGTCGCTCCGGGCGTGTTCTACCCGGCGTGGACCTACAACGGTCAGGTCCCGGGTCCGACGATCCGGGCCACCGAGGGAGACCGCGTGCGAGTCCGATTCGTGAACGGCGGCAGCCACGCGCATACCATCCACTTCCACGGGGTGCATGCGGCCAACATGGATGGGGTGTTCGAGGTCGTCCGGCCCGGTGAGGAATTCGTGTACGAGTTCGACGCCGAGCCGATGGGACTGCACCTCTACCATTGCCATGCGGTGCCGCTGAAGAAGCACATCGCCAAGGGGCTCTACGGCACGTTCATCGTCGATCCGGCCACCCCGCGCCCGCCGGCGCGTGAGATGGTCATGGTGCTGAACGCGTTCGACACCAATTTCGACGGTGAGAACGAAGTCTACGCGGCGAATACGGTCGCCTTCGCCTACCAGCACCGCCCGATTCGGATCGTGAAGGGCGAGCTTCAGCGCGTGTACATGACGAACCTGACCGAGTTCGACCCCGTGAACTCCATGCACGTACACGGGAACTTCTTCCACGTCTACCGCACGGGGACTTCGCTCGTCCCCCACGAGTTCACGGACACGGTGATGCTGTGCCAAGGGGAGCGTCACATCCTCGAGTTCACCTTCGAGCACACCGGGCGGTTCATGTTTCACGCCCACCAGTCGGAATTCGCCGAGTTGGGTTGGATGGGGCTGTTCGACGTCGTGGAGCCAGTCGCATGACGTCGCGCCGCCGGACGGTGTGGGTGTGGGCGCTGCTGCCGCTGGTCCTGCTGGCAGCCGTGGCGATCGTGGTCGGCGAGTCGGGTGTGATCGAGTTCATGCGCCGCGGCGTGCCGCCGGTGGAGGAACTCACCTTCGAGCGTGTGACGCTGAAGCCCGACGTCATCACCGCGACGATCGTCAACGGTGGGCCGGACCCCGTCACCGTGGCCCAGGTGCTGGTGGACGATGCGTTCTGGTCCTTCAGTATCGAGCCCGGACCCACCATCGCGCGGTTGGGGCGTGCCACGATCGAGATTCCGTACCCCTGGGTTTCGGACGAGCCCCACGAGATCATGGTCCTCACGTCGACGGGCCTCACCTTCGCTCACGAGATCCCGGTCGCGAGCGTGACCCCGACCGCGGACCTGCGCTTCTTCGCCGTGTTCGCGCTCATCGGGCTCTACGTCGGCGTGATTCCCGTGGCCATCGGCCTGTTGTGGTATCCGATGCTTCGGCGGCTCGACCGGCGTTGGGTAGATGTCGCGCTCGCGCTCACCATCGGGTTGCTGGTCTTTCTCGGCGTGGACGCGCTGCACGAGGCATTGGAGACGGCCGCGCAGGTGGCCGGCGCGTTTCAGGGGACACTGGTGGTTGCCGTCGGCGCGATCGGGGCACTGCTGCTGCTGCAGATGGCATCGGGGGCGTCCCTCCGGCGGGGAGGTGCAGAGGGACGCCGGATGGTGGCTCTGCTCGTCGCGCTGGGCATCGGCCTGCACAACCTCGGGGAAGGGCTCGCGATCGGGGCCGCGTATTCGCTCGGCGAAGCCGCGCTCGGAGCGTTTCTCATCATTGGATTCATGCTCCACAACACCACCGAGGGTCTCGGGATCGTGGCGCCCATCGCTCGTGACACGCCGCGCATCGGGACTCTGGCGGGACTGGGTCTTTTAGCCGGCGGGCCGACCATCCTCGGCGCGTGGGTAGGTGGGTTGGCCTATTCCCCTCTGTACGCCACCCTGTTTCTCGCGGTGGGTGCCGGTGCGATCGCGCAGGTGGTGATGGCGTTGTATGGGGTGATCGGTCGGGAGGCCGAGAGCGGCGCGTGGACCCCACTCAATGCCGGCGCGGTCCTGGCCGGAATGCTGGTGATGTACGTGACGGGCCTGCTCGTGGCGTGAAGTAGTCTCCGAACGGTCGACCGGCGCGTGGGATCGTCCGCCCGGTCGACGCTACTCCTCCTCCTTCACTCGCACGCGTTCCATGCCCCGAAGAATGCCTCCCAGGCGTCGGTCCCGGGCCGGGCGCAGCTTGTCGACCTGCTCGTCGTACGCCTTCTCGATCAGGTGAATCAGTTTGCGCTGCTGTTCGGGTTCGAGTTGGGTCCACGTGGCGAGGTCCTCCCAGATCAACTCGAACGCCTTGAGGAGATGCTGCAGGAATCCGGAGACGCCCTGGTCGCCGGCGGCGAGATGGTACGTCAAATGAGGCCCCGCGGCTGCCCAGCCCAGCGCCGGTCCGAGTGACACGGCCCGGTCGAGATCCTGCACGTCGATCACGCCCTCGAGTACCAGGTCGATCGCCTCGCGCCACACCGCGGCGGCAATGCGGTTGACCACGGTGCCGGCCACGGGCCTCTTGACCACCACCGGAATGCGGCCCAACTCCCGGAGCCACCCCTTGACCAGCTCGATCAGCGCCACGTCCGTGGTCGGTGCGCCCGCGATCTCCACCAGGGGAATCAACTCGGGCGGATTCAACGGATGCGCAATCAGGCAACGCTCCTGACGAAGACATCGCGCCACGATATCGGCGGCTTTGAGCGCCGTGGATGAGCTGCTCACTACGCGGGCCTTGCCCGCGACCGATTCGATCGTCTCGAACAGCCGTTGTTTGGCGAGGAGGTCCTCGGGACCACACTCGATCACCCACTGGGCGTTGCGGCACGCTTCGAGGATGCTCCGACCCACCACCAGCCGCTCGAGCCCACGCTCGACGTTGTCGCCATCCGCCCGCTCCAGCTCGACGAGGTTGCGTGCACGCCGCTCGATATCCGAGGGCGCCGAGTAGAGCGCATTCCCATCGGTATCGAACAGCGCGACGGGCCACCCCCGCGCGACACAGAGAGCCGCCCACCCTCGACCGACCTCGCCCGTTCCCACGATGGCAACCTGTACGTGCCCCTCGCTCATCGTCGTCCGCTCTCCTCGTCGGATGGTGCCGGCTTGAGGACCCGGGCGAGCAGATCATGCACGCGGTCGGTGTTCACGGCCAGCGCCACGGCCGTCGTCGTGCCCTCGGGTGCCTCGCGGGTGTGTCCCCGGTGTTCGCCCTCATCAAGGTCAACAATGAGCGGGAGTTGCGCCAGGGTGAGCGTTCGGGGCTCGATCAGCTCGGCGACGGGCAGGACGTCGTTCACCACGCAGCCGTCGAGACGCTCCAGCCGCCGATGGAAGTCGACGTAGAACCGCAGCGCGTGCCCCAGCCAGCGGGTGAGGTCATCCGTGGCGGCGGCGTACCGCTCAACCGTCGACCGAGGAAACGTGAGTCGACGAGTGACATCCAGGCCCACCATCGTCGTGTCGAGCCCCGCACGCAGCACGATGCTCACCGCCTCGGGGTCGCACCACGCGTTGAAATCCGCCCATCGATTGGTGTTCCCACGTTCACCGATGTTGCCGAACATGCCGATGTGTCGCGTCACTCGCCGACGCACCAATGCACGGTCACGCTTCGCGGCGTGCGCGAGGTTCGTGAGTGGTCCCAGCGTGACGAGCGTGACAGGCCGGTCCAGCGCCGCCAGCACGTCGAGAAGCACATCCGGCCGTGGATCCACCTGTGTGGCGGGCGGCACGGGAGCGTACCCCACGCCGGAATCCCCGTGGGTCTCGGGAGCCGTGACGAGACGCCGTGTGAGCGGCCGATCCGCGCCCGGTCGGACAAGCACGTCGGGTGTGCCGAGAAGCTGCAGCAGATGACGCGCGTTCCGTGTCGTGGCCTCGAGCGTCGCATTACCGTAGCTCGTGGTGAGCGCATCCACATGCAGCTCCGGCGATCGCAACGCCAGGGCCAGTGCAACGACGTCGTCGATTCCGGGATCGGTATCGATCACGATCGGTGTGGCGGACATGGTGGAAGTCTAAGGACCCCCCCGGGACCGCGGCAGAGCCTCTGCCGCACGGTCGACTCCCTGGCGGCTCCATTCAATCCTCCGTAACCTTCTCAACGGATACCTCGGAGTGGAGGGTGGACGCATCGCGTGACTGGACCGCCGGTGGACTGGAAACAACGGCGCGAGGAGTATGCCGCTCTGATAGAGGCGTTCGGCAAGGGGTGGGAGGAGGGCGCCGCCGAGCGCATGGTCGAGGTGTTCACCGACCAGGCGAAGTTCGTCCCGGATCCGTTCGGGTCTCCGGTCGTTGGTCGATCGGCGATCGGCGACTACTGGGCCAATATCCCGTACGAGCAATCGGAGGTGTCGTTTCGGTCGGGCGAGACCTATGTGGCGGGGCCGTGGTTCGCGACGGAGTTTCGCTGCACCTTTCGGCGTCGCCGAACCGGCGAGCCGGTCGATGTGCGTGGCGCGCTGTTCTGCGAGACCGAGAACGGCCTGATATCGGAGATGCGAATGTATTGGGACCGTCGAGCAGGGGCGTAGGTGCTCCAGCGCGCGGAGATCTCGCTGGGAACGCAGGGGTGGAACTACGAGTCGTGGGTGGGACCGTTCTACCCTCATGGCACCAAACCCGCCGGGATGCTCGACGTGTATGGCCGCGCATTCGGCACCGTGGAGGTCGACTCCACGGCCTACGGGATCCCGAGTGATCCCGCGGTGCAGGGCTGGCGATCCCGAGTGCCGCCTGGTTTCATCTTCGCGCTCAAGATCCCGCAAGCGATCACCCACGAGCGCCGACTCAGAGACACGACACCGCTGCTGCGTCGCTTCCTCGACCGGGTCGAGCAGCTCGAGGACCGTCTTGGCCCGCTTCTGGTTCAGTTGAGCCCGGGATTCCGCGCCACCGACGCCAATCGAGCCGCGCTGCGCGACTTCATCGGGGGGCTGCCTACCGAGTTCCGGTGGGCCGTGGAGTTCCGGCACCCCGGATGGATGTCGGCCGCCACGTTCGAACTGCTGAAGTCCCGGAACGTGGCGACCGTGCTGGTCGATGGTCGCTGGATCCGGAGAGAGTTCATGGCGGAGCTGGCCATCGAACCGACGGCCGCCTTCTCCTACCTGCGGTGGATGGGCACCAACCGCAACCTGACGGACTTCTCTCGCCCGCTCCTCGACCGCGCCGCCGATTTCGCGTGGTGGTCGGACGTCATCACCACGCTCGCCGGCCGCGTCGACGCGGTCTACGGCTACGTCAGCAACACCTACGACGGCCATGCGCCGCACAGCGTCCGATCCCTCCAACAGCTCCTGGGTCAGGTGCCGGTGCCGCCGGAGGACCTGCGGGAGCAAGGCGAGCTGTTCCAGGAAACGTGAGATCGTCGGCGCTCGTGGTTCTCCCCTGCATCACGTGGCTCACGATAGCGTGTGGTGAGCCACGCCCCCTCCTGCCCGCTCCTGACGACCCGGAGATCGTGCTCGCCACCACCACGTCGGTTCGCGATGCCGGCGTGCTCGACTTTTTGCTGCCACCCTTCGAGCGGGCGCTCGGATACCGCGTCAAGGTCATCGCCGTAGGAAGCGGACAGGCCTTGGAGATCGCGCGGCGCGGCGAGGCGGACATCCTCATTGCCCACGACCCCCGAGGAGAGATCGCGTTCGTGCGAGACGGCTTCGGCATCGCACGGGCGGCGCTGATGCGCAACGAGTTCGTGATCGTGGGACCAGCGCGCGATGCCGCCGGCATCCGTGGCCGGTCGGCCGTGGACGCGCTCAAGGCAATCCACGCCGCGCGGTCGCGCTTCGTCACGCGGGCCGACCAGTCAGGCACGCACAGCAGGGAACTGCGGTTATGGGAAGCCGCCGGCGTCGATCCACGTGGCACGTGGTACCTCGAATCCGGTCAGGGCATGAGCGCCACGTTGCAGATCGCGGATCAGCTGCAGGCGTACACCTTGACGGACATCGGCACATTCGTGAGCCACGGGTACTCACTGGATCTGGAGGTCCTGGTCGAGGGTGACACGGTCCTCGCCAACCCGTATCACATCGTCCTGGTCAATCCCGCCCGGTTCGCATGGATCAACGACACGGGGGCCCGAATGCTGTCGGCGTACCTCCGGGGTGACGCTGCGCAGCGGGCGATCGCGGACTTCGGCCGCAAGCAGTATGGCCGGTCGCTGTTCGAGCCCTCCGTCGATCCAGGACGATAGCGCGCGTCGTCGCTCTTCACGGGCGTTCACGGTCGGCTATCTTCATCACCATGTCAGCCCTGCCGTTGCTGGTGGCGCAGGTCCGGCCTGTCAAGGGTGACTACGCCGGGAACTTGCGGCGTGTCGGTGGGATCTTCGCGCAGGCCGCCGGGCTCGCAACTCCACCACGCCTCATCGTCTTTCCGGAAACCGCACTGACGGGGTACTTCCTGGAGGGCGGTGTTCGCGAGTTGGCCGTGCCGGCTGGTGCCCTGCATCGGGATCTGGCGGCGCAGCATGCCCTCGCCGCCGCGCCGCCGGTGGACGTCGCGATCGGCTTCTACGAAGAGTTCCGGAACCGGTACTACAACTCGGCGCTGTACGCGACCCTGGGTGGCCCCGACGGGGGCATCCGCCACGTCCACCGGAAGGTGTTCCTGCCGACGTACGGCCTGTTCGACGAGGAACGGTTCGTGGAGCACGGCCACGCGATCAGGGCGTTCGACACGGAGTGGGGACGAGTGGCCATGGGGGTGTGCGAGGACGTATGGCACAGCATTCTCCCCACGCTCGCAGCACTCGACGGGGCACAACTGTTCCTCGTTCCCAGCGCATCGCCCGCACGGGGGATCGGTCCCGATCCCGAGGCCGGTGACGACCCGGAACGCCGACCCACCAGCGTGCGCCGCTGGGAGATTCTCGCCCGTCAGGTTGCGTCCGAGCACGGGATCTACGTGGTCATCGCACAGCTCGCCGGCTTCGAGGGCGGGAAAGGCCTGCAGGGCAGCTCGCTGGTCGTCGATCCACAGGGCGAGATCATCGCACGCGGACCGGTGTTCGACGAAGCCCTCGTGACGGCCAGCGTCGAACACGACGAAATCACCCGTGCGCGGTTCGAGCAGCCACTGCTGGCCGATCTCGAGAGCCAGTTCCTGAACCTCCTCGAGTCGAGTGCCCGATCCGGCGAGCCGGAGGCTCCGGCTCCCGAGCGGCTCGACGTGCAGGCAGGGGCGGTACCGGTGGAACGCCCCACCGCAACGACCCATCCGGTACTGACGCCTCCGGACGCGGCCGATGCCATGGTCATCGATCCGGCGCTCACGGCGCGGTGGCTGGAGTCCTTCCTCCACGACGAGGTGGTACGGCGGCGTGGCTTCACCAAGGGAATCGTGGGGCTCTCCGGCGGAGTCGACAGTTCCGTCACGGCGGCATTGGCGGCTCGGGCGCTGGGGGCCGACAACGTGATCGGTGTGCGGATGCCGTACCGCACGTCGAGCTCCGAGAGCCTGGAGCACGCCGCCATGGTGGCTCGCCAACTGGAGATCGGGCTGGTGACCATCGACATCAGCGCCGCCGTGGATGCCTATGTCGACGCGGTCGATCCCGAGGCCGATCCCACCCGACGTGGCAACGTGATGGCGCGAATGCGGATGATCACCCTGTTCGACCTCTCCGCCAAACACCGCGCCTTACCGCTCGGCACCGGTAACAAGACGGAGCGGTTACTCGGCTACTTCACCTGGCACGGCGACGACGCCCCGCCGGTCAACCCCCTCGGAGACCTGTTCAAGACGCAGGTACGAGATCTCGCCCGGTACCTCGGTATACCCGACGTGATCGTATCGAAACCCGCGACGGCCGATCTCGTGCAGGGACAGACCGATGAAGCCGACCTCGGTATCACCTATGCCAAGGCCGACCGCATCCTGCACTGGCTGCTCCGGGGGCTCAGACCCGAGCAGATCGTGGCCCGGGGCTTTTCCCGCGACGAGGTCGATACGGTGAGCCGTCGGTTGCACTCGACGCATTGGAAGCGCCGCCTCCCGACCGTCGCCATGATGAGCAGTACGGCCATCGGGGAGAGCTATTTGCGGCCGGTGGATTACTAGAACGGGAAGCGGGAAGGGGGAAACGGGAAACGTGATGGTCGTGCCGATGCGCTCGCTTCTCGCTTCCCGCTTCCCGCCCCCTGTCACCAGGACTTCTTGAACCATCGTCGATGACCACCCCCGACCTCTCCCCCCGTCCCGTCTCGGCATCGCAGACGACGATGACCGAGCTGATGATGCCGCACATGGCGAACCTGCTCGGCAACGTCTTCGGCGGTGTCATTCTCTCGCTGGTGGATCGGGTGGCTGCGGTGGCTGCCATCCGCCACGCCGGAGGGCCGTGTGTGACGGTTTCCGTGGACCAGGTGGACTTCAAGGAGCCGATCCACGTCGGTGAGTTGGTGGTGGCAAAGGCGAGCGTCAACTATGTAGGGCGTACGTCCATGGAAGTCGGCGTCAATATCCACGCCGAGGAGGTGCCCACGGGGCGACAACGGCATACCAACACGTGCTACGTGACGTTCGTCGCGATCGACAGTCAGGGTCGTCCACGTCCGGTGGCGCCCGTCGTGCCCGAGACGAGCGAGGAACAGCGACGCTACGCTGCGGCGGAGGCCCGTCGAGCCCTGCGACGTCGACATCTCGAGGGGGAGCGGCATGAGTAGCACACGCGTGGTGGTGGTGTTGAGTGGTGGTGGGGCGAAGGCGGCGGCACACGTGGGCGCGATGAAGGCGCTCGAGGAGCGCGGGGTGAGACCCCACGGATTCGTCGGCACGTCGATGGGAGCCGTGGTTGCCGCCTGCTTCGCGACCGGCCTGCCGTACGAGGAGGTGCTCAAGCGTCTGTTGGCGCTGACTCGCCGCGATGTGGCCAGGATGTCACCGACGCTGCTGTTCGGCCCGTACGCAGACAGCCTGCTTCGTCTCGACGTGCTGCGCCGCGGTATTGGCCGACTCGTCCCGGCGCGGCGGTTCTCGGAATTGCGGGTTCCGCTGACGGTGACCGCGGTTGACGTGGATACCGGAGAGCTGGTCGTCTTCGGCGCCGGGGGGGACACGGAGGTGCCACTCGTCGAGGCGCTGGCGGCGTCGTGCGCGCTCCCGGTGTTCTACCCGCCCCTCACGCTTCATGGCCGACGACTGGCCGACGGCGGGCTGCGGGCCGTGCTGCCGCTCGAAGTGGCTGCGTCGTTCGATCCCGACGTGATGGTCGCGGTTCGGGTGGGTCCGTCGTTTGCCGCGGAGCCGTCGGAACGGGGTAACGCCGGTCCGCCGCTGCTCCAGGCGCACAATCAGGCCATGCGCACGCTTATGGCCGCGCAAACGGACCGTGACATCGCGACCTTCGCCGCCGGGCCGATTCCGCTCATCGTGATCGAGCCCCGCATCGAACGCGCCGCCACCTTCGCGGTCGGGCGGGCCATCACGTTCGTGGAGGACGGCTATCGTGCGGCGGCAGCGGCCTTGAAGCATTCGCCGCATGCGGCACTTCTCGCTGGAACCGGATCCACCCTACGTCCGCCCGTGTGAGATGCCAGGCCGCGGTTCGCCGATCGGTCCGTGGCCAGGAGCGGCGAGCGCTTTGTACCTTTCGGCGGTGCCATGGCGCGGCGTGTCCCTTCCCCGTCGCGGGCTGACCACAACGCCGTCGCTGGTGCGAACATCCCGGTCCGTATGCGGGCCAGCAACGGGGCCTCATCTCAGGAGTACCTGATCGATGGCCGAGACCGCGCAGAAGTACTTCACGGTCGATGAAGCAAATGCTACGCTCCCCTACGTCCGCCGCATCGTCCAGGACATCGTCGCCGAGTACACGACGTGGCGGGACGCGATTCACCGCTACGAAGTCCTCGCCGCCGGCAGCACGAGTGACGAGGGCGAGACCGACGAACAGGTATCACTGCGCGCCGAGGTGGATGCCATTGCGCAGCGCATCAACCGCTATATCGACGAGCTCGCCGCCGTGGGCTGCATCTTCAAGGGGTTCGAAGGGGGGTTGGTGGACTTCCACAGCCGGATGGATGACCGGGACGTGTTTCTGTGCTGGAGGCTGGGCGAGGCGTCCGTGGCCCACTGGCATGAGCTCGACAGCGGCTTCGCGGGTCGCCAGCCGTTGCGCCCCGAACTGGTGAAAGGGGAACCCGCCTAGATGTCGCTCGTGATGTTTGCCCATATCCTGGGGACGGCGCTGTGGATCGGGGGTGGCCTGTCGGGCTTCCTGCTTGATGCCGCCGCACGGGGGGAACCCCCGGCGATTCAGGCGCGGTTTCTGAGGGTGTTGGCACGGCTCCACGCCGGGGTCATCGGCTTTGGCGCGCTCGCGGTGCTCGGGTCCGGTGTGCTCCTGACGATGGCCCTCGACACCGACGGCCTGGGTGATCTGATGCGCGAGCCCAAATTGTGGGTAATGATCCTCGCCGGTATTCTTGCCGGGTTCATGGTGCTGTTCGTCTCTTTGCCGCTGGCCTCGCGCATGGGTGCCCTCGCGGCGGCGGGGATGAAGAGCGACATTCCCCCTGCTCTGGAATCGTACCGGAGGCGGCTCGCCGTGGTCTCGGCGATCTCTGGGGGGCTGGCGGTGCTGGCCCTGCTCGCCTGGTACGTCTTTTGACACAAGAGGCAACAGTCTCCACCCTCAGGGTCTGAATGCCAGAAGAGCCCTGGCGCCTCTCCCGCGCCTACAGCATTCCGGTCGAGAAGGCGGTCTACGACCCGCGGCGCCAAATCGGGCGGATGACGCTGCTCGCCGCGACCCACATGGGGCGATTCTCGAACCTGGTGGTCGAGATCGTCCGGGGCCTCCCCGAGTGGCGCATCTGGATCCCGCGCACGGTGGATCAGGCCGCCCACGTGGGGGTGGGGTCGCTGTTCATCGTGATGCTCACGGCGGCGTTTGCCGGTGGGGTGACCGCGCTCCAGGCCGGCTACCAGTTCACCGGCAGCATCCCGGTTTATTTCGCCGCCGGCGTGATCGTGCAATCGCTCATCCTGGAGCTGGGCCCGGTGCTCACCGCGATGGTGCTGGCCGGCCGGATCGGCGCGCGCTACGCCGCCGAGTTGGGGACCATGCGGGTCACCGAACAGATCGACGCGCTGGAGAGCCTGGGGCGCTCACCGATCTCGCACCTGGTCATTCCGCGGGTGGTGGCCGGCACGCTGATGCTGCCCATCCTGGTCCTGTTCGCCGACCTGACGGGGATCTTCTTCGGGTGGGCAGCCGCGAGGCAGAGCCTCCAGATCACCAACGCGGACTTCGTGTTCGGAGCACGCTACTTCTTCCAGCCCTACGATCTGTGGTATTCGCTCATCAAGTCGCTGTTCTTCGGCATGGCCGTGACCGTGGTGCCGTGCTACATGGGGTTCAGCACGCAGAAGGGCGCTGAAGGTGTCGGTCGGGCCACCACGACCGCGGTGGTCTTGGCGTCTGTGCTGA
>JABAOD010019639.1_pt5 | contig 14027 bp, 16 predicted proteins | sample 7062151 | NCBI WGS metagenome assembly JABAOD01 (sample SAMN14538626, study PRJNA623070) | marine sediment metagenome | biome: marine biome [ENVO:00000428]; feature: marine pelagic biome [ENVO:01000023]; material: deep marine sediment [ENVO:00002113] | place: India: Gulf of Khambhat ...
AAGGAAAGGATCATTTTCGTCACTGGAGCAATCGAGGATCACATGGCTAACTTGGTGGTAGCCCAGCTATTATTCCTAGAAGCTGAAGACCCGAAGAAAGATATCTTTCTTTATGTAAACTCGCCAGGTGGTAGTGTCACGGCTGGCTTATCAATCGTAGACACCATGAACCACATTAAACCAGACGTACACACTGTTTGTACCGGAATGGCTGCTTCTATGGGATCTATCATTCTTTCTCAGGGTGCTAAAGGCAAACGATCAATCCTGCCAAACGCAGAAGTTATGATTCATCAACCATGGGGCGGAGCTCAGGGGCAAGCTAGTGACATTGAGATCACTGCTCGTCACATCTTAAAAACTCGTGATACTCTAAACAAGATGCTGGCCAAAGCGTCAGGTCAACCACTGAAAAAAGTGGAGCAAGATACTGACCGAGACTTCTTTATGGACGCATCGGAAGCCAAGAAATACGGTTTAGTTGATGTGATTCTAAAATAAATTAGAAACGGGGTGGCCTTTGGCCACCCNNGCCACCCCGTTTTTGGACAACAAACCGCATTTCTGCTATGTTTTTTATATCAGAACAGGGATAAAAAGGTTGTTGACTGATACTTTATTACTTAACAAAGTGCACATGCCACCACAAATGTTATTGCTGTCAGTTGCGACAGCCCTACTACTCGGCATTGCTTTTGGTTACTACTTACGATACTTACACGCACTATCAAAGAAATCATCGGTTGAAATTGATTTGAAAGAAAAGGCGTTGCAAGCTGAAGAAAAAGCCTTAAAAATAGTAGAAAAAGCCGAAGCAAAAGCTGAGGATATTGAGAAATCAGCCAAGGCTGAACTGAAAGAACTAGAGGATAAGATCAAACATAAAGAAACTCGCCTTGAGAAAAAGGAAGAGCTTTTAGATGATCGTCAGATAAACTTAGACTCTGAAAAAGAAGCCGTTCGTTCAAAAATTGATGAAGTTAAAGAAATCAAATCTAAACTTGATGAACGCAAAGGTGAGTTAGACAAGAAACTAGAAGAAGTAGCCGCCCTAACTCAAGAAGAAGCTATGGAGAGGGTGTTTACTCGCATGGAAGAAAATCAAGAAGAAGCTATTTCGGCGCGTATTCACAAACTTGAAATGGTTGGCGATGAGGCGTTTGAAGAAAAAGCCATGAACATCCTATTAGCTGCAATGCATCGGGTTGGTAACAATATGCCTACCAACTTCATGACTGCTAATGTTGAGCTACCGAGCGATGAACTAAAAGGTAAAGTGATTGGTAAAGAAGGTCGCAACGTACGAACTTTCGAAAGAATTACCGGTGTTGATGTCCTTATCGACGATACACCTGGCTACATTACCCTTTCTTCATTCGACCCAATCCGTCGCGAGATTGCCCGTGTAGCGTTAGAGGCTCTCATTAAAGATGGTCGTATCCAACCAGCCAAAATTGAGGAGGCGGTTGAAAAAGCTCGTAGTGAAGTAGCTACAACTATTCGTAAGATGGGCGAAAAAGCAGCTTACGACGCAAACGTGCAAAACCTACACCCCGAACTAATCACCATCCTTGGTCGATTACACTTCCGCACCAGTTACGGTCAAAACGTGCTGTGGCACTCAGTAGAAATGGCACACATAGCTGGCATGATCGCTGAAGAAGTAGGTGCCGACCCAGCTATTGCCCGTGCCGGCGCCTTGCTGCACGACATCGGTAAAACAGTCAGTCACGAAGTACAAGGTACTCACGTAGAAATTGGTATTCGCATCCTTAACAAGTACGGAGTAGACGAGAAAGTCGTGCTAGCCATGCGTGCTCACCACGAAGAGTATCCTTACGAAACTCCTGAATCAATCATTGTACAAGTAGCTGACTCGCTATCAGGTGCGCGACCGGGAGCTCGTCGTGACTCAATCGAAAACTACATCAAGCGACTAACAGAGCTGGAAGCTATCGCAACTGACCTGACTGGAGTAGAAAAAGCCTTTGCTATTTCTGCTGGTCGTGAGATTCGTGTCATGGTGAATCCGCAAGAACTATCTGACCTAGAAGCTAACACTCTAGCGAGAACCATTGCTACCAACATTGAGGCTCAGCTGCGTTACCCTGGTGAAATTAAAGTTCACGTCATTCGTGAAACCAGAGTCATTAGTTACGCTCGGTAGATAATATAAAAAGTAACGGCGCGGCGACCCTCTTCGGGGGTCGCCGCGCCTTTCTTTAGGTCGAACTTTTCCGTTCTTTACGCTTTTTGATTTTTTCATCTAAACCAAAGCCATGATTTGCCTCAGCCACCACCGCAGCCAAGAATGCCAATGATGCTATAGCCGATGTCAAAATGGCGCCATAGTCACCTTGATACATCTGATCTACCATGACCGCTAACGAAGCGGCACACAATGTGGCAGCAACGGGCACGTTCACCCATCGTACAGATAAAGTACTCATTCTTTCCTCCTTCTTTCGCCGCCAATTCTAATCATAAAGATTAAAAAAGTAAAATATCTTTGCAGCAACATCCCATGAGCTGATGCTTGGGACAGGCAGCTGTCATTCAATAAAGTTTATACAAGGCCAGTCTTTCCCTTAGAAACAAATCAGGTTACAGTGATAAATGAAAGGAAGGTACCAATGTTCAATCTACCGTTAGCCGCCTGTGCTGCCGTACAAAACAGCTTGGACTTGGCTGAAGCTGGAATTACAGCTCTGGAAAAGTTCCCTGGCACATCCATCATTGGATGGACAGTGCGCCAAAGCACAACACCGCTCACAGCCCCAATACAGCTGGGATTGCTGAGTGTAGAATCCAACATAAAGAAAAAATGGGCATAAGCCACCCATAAACAAAAAGGGGCGCCTCGGCGCCCCTTCATGCTGTTTGTTATCTAAACTTTATAACTACCTAACACCTTAACTGTTGCGCCCAATTTTTCTAATTCTGTCATAGCGTTTTTTACAACCGCAGTTTCCAGACCCATGTCTAAATCAATATAAAATGCGTAGTGACGTTTATCTCCAGGTACTGGATGACTATCTAGTTTAGATAAGTTAATACCAGCTCGAGCAAACACACCCAAAGCTTCATACAGTGCCCCCTCTTTATGATCAGTTGTAAGAATAATGGAAGTACGATTTGCATCTATGGCAGTCTGCTTCTCCTTATTTAAAAGTATAAATCTAGTTTGATTGTGCTTATGATCATTAATTGGACCGGCAATAATTTCTCCACCATAAACCTTAGCTGCATACTTACCAGCAATCGCTACGTACATAGACTCTCCTTCGTCCACCACAGACTGCACACTAAAAGCAGTGTCATAGAGCTCAACTCGCTTCGCTAGCGGCAACTTGTCTTCCAGCCATAACTCGCACTGAGCAAAAGCTGGAAACATAGTACGAACTTCTGCTTCAACGTTATTAAGTTCACTAACTTCAACTTTTTTAGGACCAATCAAATACTGCTCAATGTCTAAAGTTGTTTCACCAGACACCCACAAATGATTACGTTCCAGTAATCGGTACACGTGATTGATCGAACCGTGGATACTGTTCTCTACAGCCACCACACCACAATCCACTTCATCATTAACAACAGCATCAAATACATCCTGGAAGGTCGTGCACTCCAAACGAGCTGTACCGGGTGATAAAATTTCAGCCGCCTCATCATGAAACGATCCACGCACACCTTGTATAGCTACCTTTGACATGAGAGCCATCATATCATGAGCTAAAATTAAGCAATTATTACAACACATTTTTTTTAGTCAACAAGTCGTTGCAGCAAAAGAAGCTTAATATATAATGTTTTTAAGCCATTAATCTGTTTAGATCAAACACTAAACAGTCCGGGCAAATTGGGGTACACCCACTTTTCAAATTAATCGCCAATAAATCAATAAAGTTCCTATGAACAAGGCAGACATTATCACCAAAGTGCACGAAGAACTAGGTATCACTAAAGCCGACGCCGAGAAGGCGGTAGACTTGGTCTTCGACACTATCCAAAACACCATGGCTAACGGTCAGCGTGTATCGATTGCTAAGTTTGGTATCTTTGACGCCCCTTGGCACGAAGCCCGAGAAGCACGTAATCCACGCACAAATGAAAAAGTACCCGTGCCAGCTGGACGTCGCCCACGCCTAAAGTGGTCACAATCACTTAAAGCAGCCATCAAGTAATAATCACTCTTGATTACAAGAGAAAGCCCGCAGACCGAAGGTCTGCGGGCTTTCTCAACCACCTTAATCCCCAATTTTATACCCACTTCTACCCTACTCAAACAGACCGTCCGTGCTAATATATAGTCATAGCGGAGGTATTACGCTATGTGTAGAAATACAGAGGCAATCCTCGCTATTTCCCATCACACATTTGAATATTTTGTTATGTTCACGCATTAAAAGAGCCCCGGGATGGGCTCTTTTGCGTTTTGGTTTTTAAAATTAAGTTAGATCGGTGAATGGGTTGAATGCCACCTCCCAAAGATGTCCATCTGGATCGCTAAAGTAACCTGAGTAGCCACCCCAAAACACTTCCTCTGGTTCTTTAACAATCTTTACCCCCTTTTCTTTCAGCTCAGCAAACAAAGTATCTACAGCTTCTTTACTAGGTTCATTATGAGCGATAGCAAAACGACGAAAGCCTTCTCCTGCTTTATCTACACCAGCATCTTTGGCTAACTCTTCCCATTGAAAGAGACCGAGCTGCATTGTTCCCATGTCATAGAAAACAACATTTTCGTTTGAATCTTTGGTTGGAGAAAACCTTAAGACACCTTCATAAAATTCTTTTGATTTCTCAATATTCTCTACACCAAGAGTCACAATGGATAATTTCTGTTTCATTATTTCAGAATACCAAATCATTGTTTTATTGACGAGTTGTGATAAAATCGTCAGCACGCAAATGCGGGATTAGTTAAATGGTATAACATCTGCCTTCCAAGCAGAGGTCAGGAGTTCGATTCCCCTATCCCGCACAGACACTATTAAGCCGGCCTTGTGCCGGTTTTATAGTGTCTGAAGGGATAAGAAAGCAAATTTCTTTGCTTTCGTAGGGAATCGAAAGACGGAACGATGTGAATTTACGAACTAGTGAGTCAGGGTCGTGAGCGATATTTTATAATGAGTGAAACGAATATAGAAATGGTCGACTCCTGACCGATTCCCCTATCCCGCACAGAGTAGAAAAAGGCGGCATGCGGAGCATGCCGCCTTTTTCGTGCGTGATATAATCACCCTCAGATATGGAAGTTATCATCTCCATCATTACAGCATTTTTATCAGTCTATTTATCTTTTACTGATTACTTGGCTACTCAAATAGCTAGTTTTTATGATGACACACCAGATTCCTACCTTGCCGCCGAAGACACTGCAACTCAACCCAACTCTGTCTTAAAGAAAATTAAATCTAATTACGAATTGGGTGGATCTATTCCCGACATTTTGATTAAGAGTGCCGCCTACCAACAAGCAGGGCTAAGTAGCTCAGAAAGAATCAATCAATCAACCGGGACTATTGATGAAGCTCTGGTTAACGTCTACTGTACTTACCGTTCTAATAATCAAATCGAAGCTACTACTGGTTCAGGTTTTATGATCCATGAAGACGGCATCGTCATGACCAATGCCCATGTAGCTCAACTACTGCTTTTGGCTAAAATTTACGGTGAGAACGGGCAGTGCTTTATCCGGACCGGTTCCCCTGCCACACCACTCTATACAGCTGATCTACTGTACATATCACCTGCCTGGCTAAGTGAGTACGCACCGATCATAAATAAACCAAACGCTAAGGGCACTGGCGAACGTGACTACGCTTTGTTGTATATCAATAGTGGCCTAAATAACAAGCCAATGCCCAACAAGTTCCCCACCCTGTCTTTCAACACTGAGCTAATGAGAGTATCTGCTCAAGATTCCACAGTTACAGCCGCCGGCTACCCAGCCAACTTGTTAATTAAAGACGGTCCTGATGCAAAACTGGAACAAAAGATTGCTGAAACAAACATTACAGAACTGATGACTTTTGGCAGCAACTACGCTGACTTATTTTCTATTGCTGGTTCTGTCGTAGGTGAAAACGGCGCTTCTGGAGGACCAGTAGTTGACGAGAATGGACAAGTAATTGGTGTTATCACTACCCGTGGAGACGATCAGTTATTTGGCATCGGCAGCTTGCGAGCTATTACCATGTCATACATTGACCGCACCATTACTGAAGATACCGGGTTTTCACTAGCGCAAAACCTTAGCGGTAATCTTCCGTACCGAGCACAACTCTATCAAGACACCATGGTCCCTTTCCTAACCAAGTATCTGATTTGGGAGATGGAATGATAAAAGGCCGGAAGCTTCGCTTCCGGCCTTTTATCATTCCCTGCAACTAAACAGTTTTATGATAAACCATCTGCGTTGGGTAGGCAAAATCGATTCCCAATTCTGCAAATTTATCCATCAGTGCAAAGTTAAACTGTTGTTGTCGATCCAAGAAGTCTGCGTAAGCAGCTGAATCAACATGATAAACCACATCAAAAATCAAGGCTGAGTCTCCAAAAGTAGTAAAGTGCACTCGATCCAGCTCAACTCCATCAATCGCTTCCAAGATACGTTCCACAATACCATTAATCTCTTTAACCTTTTCGTGCGGAGTTTCATAGGTGACTCCGAATTGTGACCCGACTCGACGACGTTCCATTTTCTTAAAGTTCTGCACTCGAGCCGTCGTTAGCTCTGCATTGCTAACCACTAACTCTTCACCTTGCAAAGTACGGATGCGAGTGGATTTGATACCGATCTTCTCTACCGTACCTGAGTCAGTACCAAGAACAATGTAGTCTCCAATTCGGAATGGCTTATCAGCGTAAATTGAGAACGAAGCAAACAAATCAGACAATACACCCTGTAACGCAAAAGCTACTGCAATACCCCCAATACCCAATCCAGCGATAAGTGAAGTAACTTCGATACCTAAGTTAGATAAAACAAAAATGATACCGAAAGCCCAAAGCACAATCCGAGCAATTAAGGCCACCATATGTGAAGCAGTGGCTGAGTTGGGATCGATCTCCCCGTCACCATCCTCGTCTTTTTCTAAGAACCTTTTAGCTCCATACTCAATGAAACATAAAGCCACTTCAATTACCTGCCAGGCTACTGTGGCCAACACTACAGCCGAAAGAACGGTCTCTACCATCTCTGGCACTGGCAACATGCGTAATGCGATGTAGAAAGACAGCAAAGTATAAACCCAGGCATGAATGCCTGAAATCGCACCAATTGCTACATCATCAACATCAGTAGCAGTCTTAGTCGACAAGTGTTTAAGACGACTTAAGATCACTACCAAAACGATCTTGAAGAAAACTGATAAAGCTACAAAAGTGATAAAAGCTGCCACATAAGGTGCAACATTTACCTCACCTAAAATTGGTAAGTGATAAACCATTTCTGGTAACCAACTGAAGGCGTTATTAGAAATTGATTCCATTATTTTTCATTTAATCTATAACCCCTCCATGCTACAAAAAACCCATCATAAAAACAAACTATTTTCATACTATAAGGGTGATATACTGCAATCATTATGTTTGATCACAATCTGCAAATTTGGCTAAATGGTGAATTAAAAACATTGGCCGACAGTTCAGTTTCACCTCTGTCACACACATTACATTATGGTTCTGGTGCTTTTGAAGGTATTCGAGCTTATGAAACTACCGACGGGAAGACTCAAATCTTTCGCCTCGATGAACATATTGATCGTCTGTTTTATTCAGCTGAAGCTATTCACCTCACCATCCCCTACACTAAAGAGGAGTTAATCACCGCATCTGAAGAAGTTCTTCAGGCTAACAATCTGCAGTCGGCCTACATACGACCCTTAGTTTATTTCAATGATAAAACACTAGGAGTAAATCCAGATGGCAATGACACACAAGTACTGATTGCTGCTTGGAGCTGGGGTCAATACTTAGCTGATGCAGTTTCAGCAGAAGTGTCTGACTATCGCCGTATTTCTGAAAAAAGTACCATCTGTGACGCCAAGGTTTCTGGGCATTATGTAAACTCAATATTAGCCACCAGCATCGCCAAGAAAAATGGTTATTTGGAAGCTATTTTACTAGACCACAACGACCATATTGCCGAAGGACCAGGCGAAAATATTTTCTTTATCAAAGACAATGAACTACACACACCAAAGCTAGGAAAAATTCTGGCTGGAATCACTCGTGACGCTATTATTACCATGGCACCAGACCTTGGTTATAAAGTAATTGAGCGAGATATTTCTCTTTCTGAACTAAAAGATTTTGATAGTGCATTCTTTACTGGTACTGCCGCCGAAGTTTCTCCGATAGATAAGATCGACCAGGCCGGACAAAATTTGCAAACTTTTGATTTAAAGCNNAGCTTACTTCTTCGACATCGTGTACGGCCAAAATGATAAGTACCGAGACTGGCTACACTTTGTTAACTAAATACACTAGAAAAGGGCGCTCGCGACTTCGTCGCAGCGCCCTTTTTTAACGTATCGGGTTACTTACCTCCCCATCCAACATGCTTCTGCCCAATGGGAGAAGTCTGCCCGAAACCTGACAAGGTTCTCTTTTTAGGCTTTTGATGCGTTCCGATACCCATATTCTGCGTATACGTTAAACCACTAGGCGGTTCATGCATTCGACTGGTAGGATCCTCCTGAGAGCAGTCAGCTTGCTGGTTTTTGTTTTTTTCTTTAGACATTTTATGTCTCCCTTAAGAACTACTCTATCCTCATGAATAAAGCCCGCTTACGAAGCGGGCTTTAAGCTAAATAGAGAATAAAAAACTCAACTCAACACAAAGCCCGTTTTATAAACGGAATTGTGTCGCCACCATGAGTTATGTAAATATCGTTTCATTTTATGATGTAATTAGATAAATTTTATCACAACCATACTACCTAGAAAAATAATCTTAATTCTCCACCATCGCTAACTGAGCCTCCAAGAATAATTGGTGTACTATGTGAAACACCGATGTTACCATTACGATCAATTACAATCACGCCTCCTAAACCCTGTGCTTTCTCTACTAGAAATTTAATACCCTCATCAGACGCCTCTTGCGCAGACAAATTTTTATAGCGAATAATTTCGGCTATATGCTTAGCAATTGTTGTACGAATAAACTGCTCACCATAACCAGTAGCCGAAACAGCACACGTCTCATTTTCAGCATAAACACCCGCACCCACAATAGGAGTATCACCAACCCGACCAAAACGCTTGTTAACTATACCACCAGTTGATGTAGCAGCAGCTAAATTACCTTCACCATCAATTGCTACAGCACCAACAGTACCTAATTTTTTTTCCTCTACTATCTCAGTGTCAGAGTGATCCAGAACAATCTGACCGGTTTTAATAGCTTCCTCCAACTGTTTTTCTCTCTCCTCCGTTACAAAGTAATCCAGATCTTTTCGTTCTAAATTTACCTGTTCTGCAAAAACTCCTGCGCCATCTCCTATTAACATTACATGCGGACTTTCAGAGATAACTTTTCTAGCCAGACTAATTGGATTCTTTACCCCTGATACAGCAGCCACCGCTCCTGCTTCCAAGTCACGACCATCCATAATTGCAGCATCGCACTCAACCCCGCCTTCAGCGTTTAAAACTGACCCTTTCCCAGCATTAAAAATTGGATCATCTTCTAACAACACTACCGCCATCTCCACCAGATCAAGCGCTCCCATACCTGACTCAGCATCTGATTTAAGTGCATTTAATATATTTCTAATACTACCCTCATATTTACTTGTATCAGAAAGTGCACCAGCCCCTCCATGGATAGCAATTGTGTAATTTTTCATAAAAACAATATTAACTTAAATATAAAAAAGTAAAAGCGGGGTGATCAAAAATCACCCCGCCTAGGTCGAACTAACGACAGAATCGGTTTTTAAACTCCGACAAAAGACGCTCACGAGTCTCCAGATCACCAACAACCAACAATCCAAGCTTGCCATGCAGAACAGTTGCCCAGTTGATAATGACAATGCCAGTACCATGCACAGGATCATACTCCAGCTCACGGAACGAATCGCCGAAGAACGCGAAGCTATTATGTGAAGTTGTCACGTTGACACCTTCCCACTCCTTAGCATTCAGAAGTTCAGCCGGTTTGCTGAAGTAACTGGCACCGTTCCAGCGCGGGTTACATTCGATCAGGTAAGCCTGCTTACCGCAAACCGCCACATCAAATGCCCACGTACCATCCAGACCTTGATGAAACAAGGCTGTCGATAGCTTGTCAGTGATGGGTTGGACAATGTCCGGATCAACACCCGACGGAAAAACGTTGCCGTTGTGAGCATTGCCCGACAACTGCTGTCTTGTTAACGGTCCATGCTTATGGTTACGAGTACCGTTATACAAGAGAGAGCTGTACTGGATGTTGCAGAAGATAGTATCTTCGGGCAAAGCTTCCTGAACCTGAAACTCACCACTGATCTGACCAAGGGCCTTGTGGTATTCTTCAGAATCTTCACATCTGAATACATGCTCGCCCGAAGCCGACACTGCTCCTTTTACATAAACCGGAAACTCCGGCTCAAAACCCTCTACCTCTAGCACAGAGGCAAAAAGGTCAGTTTTCGGAGTTGGCGCCCCCTGCTCTCGGCAGAAGCGAATGAACTCATTTTTGTTATTCATGCGCTCCGCCTGATCGGCAAAAAGCTGATTTGGGCGCACAGCGTGCTCATTAGCACCAAACAAAAAAGACGACAGCGGCAAGTCCAGCTCGGAAACTCGATCAAAACTTTCGTCATAGATGATCTGGTCTGAAACCTGAAGGCCGCAACGGCTATAATGTTCACGAATCCAGACATCACCCAGAGACTGTACTTCAGAGTGCACCAACACCACGTCTTGTGGTGAAGTTGACGCCAACACACGTGCTCCATAAAGGTGAACACCTGTTACGCCATCTAGCATATCGCCAGGATAAGCATCCATCACAGTGTGACGATGCACGTTACCTGAACGAGCCAAAGCTTGCGGTTGAATATTAGTCATGGCAAAACTCCTTATTGCCTATTTTGTCTAAGATCTAGCAGGTCATCCATCCCATTCAGGGGAACCTACTGCTCATGCGGTTAAATCATCAAAGATGACCTGCGATCCGCTGGCGGCATCCGAACCTTAGATTCAGACACCTGCAGCGAATCACTAATCCACATCCTGCCGCTACTTTAAGAAAAAACGACCTAGTTTTTAGGTCGGTTTTTCCAGAAGTAGTTTTTACGCTTACACTCCAACCGACCCGCTACCTAGTAGCAGAATAAACAGCACCACAATCATCATCCAGGCTGACTGGTTTGATTGTGAAATTGTTAAGGTTTTTGTGTCTGCGTATTGCATTAAGAAGAATATATACTGCTTCGTTTATGTCGTCAACCCATTTTACAAAGGGATTAAAAGGGTTGACGCATACAACTCTCCTGATATACTCACGCTCGTTGCCTGGAGAGGCTTTTTTTTACTTCTCTGTGTAACAAACTGAAACTAGCCCCAACAGGGCAATAAAAAGGGAATACCCAAATGAAAAAAGTTGGAAACCTCACCCAAGCCATCCTGGCCATCAGCGGTACCACAGCTATTCGTGCAGTCACCGGTAACATCGAGATCAATGGCGCTGAAATGCAGATCACGGCCGGCGGCCTGACGATCCTGGATATGGCTCACGGTGAAACCACTTTGGGCATCGCCTACGCAGGCTCCGGCGAAATTCTGGTTGCTGAACTGTCCGAGACCGATGGCCATACCAAAGTTGAAGCTGCAGCGCTGTTTGACGTCCTGGGCGACAACCGTACCAAGATCGTGGCCAAGGACGGTCAGATCGTGTTCGGCAAAAGCAAGCAAATCGGCGACCTGCCGCAGGAAGCCCAAGCGCTCTTCAGCATCATCTGGGACGACGACCATATCGACCAGTCGGTTCTGCAACTCGAACTCGACGGTTCCCCGTTCGATTTCTACGCCTCGCCGGTACTGCAAGCCATCGCTGACCAGGACCGGGTCGCTGATTTCAGCACCGTTGCATCGATCATCTCGGCCGCTGAAGCCGGTGAACTGCCGGGCTACCCGCTGATCTGGGGCGGTATCGACACCCCTGAAGAAGCCGGCCTGACCGACGCCGAAACGCGTCCGGAAGTGCTGGCCGAAGGAGCTGCTGACACCGGTGACATCCCGACGCAGGTTGCGACCGAAAACGTAGTGGAAGCCTAGCGTCCACCGGCTGCGGCGGGATTACCCCGCCGCAGCACAAAAACTGGTTTTAAGTACACATAAGTTCTTTTCTCCAAGACTGGAGACAATAATAAAAAGCCACAAAGGTACAGGAATAGATCCGCAACCTTGTGGCTTTATTTCGTTACATTTAAAAATAGTTGATTTTTTACACTTTAGCTGTACGATTGTTTTACTTACCCACCAAAACAATTGAGTGGGACGAACAAGAAAAAGGAGCAGTACCTTGAATAACGTAAAACCTATAAGTGCCAGAAAGCACTTAGCACTAATCTTCAGTCTTTTAACCCAAAAAGAGCGACGCGAGTCGATAAACACTGAAACTGGTCATGCTATCCTGCGACCAGCTCAGCTGGGCGTGAGACTACGATCAGCCGCTGATCGCTACGAGCTTCTGTTTGGACCTAACCCAATTAAAGGCTTAAGTGCAGAAATGCAAGAAGATAAGCTCATTTTAGGTGTTGAGCGTGGATCAACCGCCTTGGAAGCTTTGCAAATCATGATTTGCGCTTGCTGGGGCGATAAACGAACCTACACCAAAACACCGGATTTCATGGTAGCGCAAATTCCCTACCGAGAAATTCAAGCTGATTTAAGTAGACTCTTTGGTCAACCAGTCAGCTTCGGTAAAAAGACTTGTGAACTTTTGTTCGACTCTGCTTTAAAACGCAGAGAAAGTAAAGAAACCCAGGATCGAGTAACTGGGAAGAAAAAACAATTCTGAGGAAGATCGGGCAGGTCGGTGCGAAGACACCGACCTATCCACCACTTTTGTAGACACACTCCTGCGGGGGTGTTTTTTGATAAAACTGAATTTGCGCACAAAAAAAACGAAGCGGTCCTAAAAGGACCGCTTCGTTTTTTAAATCTTATTCAATTACTTCTTCCTCAGTTTCTGTCTCTTCTTCAGTACCAGTCGCCACCTCATCTGCCACCTCTTCAATTACCTCTTCAGAACTTGAAGCAATCTCCTCTTCTTCTGAGACAGCCTCTTCAGCTGGAGCTTCTGTCATTATGAACAGATCATCCATCACCACCCGCGCTTCATCAAGCTTTGCTTGTGCTGCATCATATTCAGCAACTGCGCGATCAGTCTCAGCTTCTGCCAAAAGATAATCAAAGTTATCGACACCAATCAGATATTTTTCATAAGCAAACTCTGGCACAATCCGACGTTCAAGCTCCACCTTTCGATCTTTTAGACTAGCTAAATCACTATTAATGCGACCAATCTTTTCATCATCAGTTAGTGTCACAGGTACCAACTCTTCAATGCTAACTGTCTCACGCACATCAATGTCTGTCATGAAGCTGATTAGCTTACGAGTGTCAGAAAGCGCACTACGCAACAAAACCTTAGCTTCACTATCATCAATTACTTCTTCAGTCACACCTACTTCAGTCATTTCACCCTCCTCATCAACCTCTTCCACCGTATCTTCTTCAGTCACTGTGATTTCTTCACTGACTACTGAATCAGTGTCTTCTACAACTTCTATTTCAGACACCTCTTCGACAGCTTCATCAATAGGCTCTTCAACCACTTCTACAGACCCAGCCTCTTCTTCAACCACCTCTGTCACCTCCTCCTCTTGAGACTCCGCAGAAAACGCATCATGTAGAGCAACTGCTTCATTTACCTTACGCTCAATGTCAGACAAACGACGCTCAATGTCACTCACCTCTTCTTTTGAAGCTAATTCAGAAATTGATTCAAACAATTCATAAGCTCT
>JABAOD010023810.1_pt1 | contig 14021 bp, 12 predicted proteins | sample 7062151 | NCBI WGS metagenome assembly JABAOD01 (sample SAMN14538626, study PRJNA623070) | marine sediment metagenome | biome: marine biome [ENVO:00000428]; feature: marine pelagic biome [ENVO:01000023]; material: deep marine sediment [ENVO:00002113] | place: India: Gulf of Khambhat ...
TCCGTGTACTTCATGATGTTGCCCTTGTGGACCAGCGTCACCGAACGTCGGTCGTTCTCCAGCGCGTAGCGGATGGCCGCCCGGATGAGCCGCTTGGAGCCGGTCTCGGAGACCGGCTTGATGCCGAGGCCGCTGTCGGGGCGGATCTCCCAGCCGAACTCGTCGTGGAGGTACCCGAGGAGCTTGGCGGCACCTTCGGAGCCCGCCTCCAGCTCCTTGCCGGCGTACACGTCCTCCGTGTTCTCCCGGAAGATCACCATGTCGACGTTCTCGGGCGCCTTCACCGGCGACGGCACCCCCCGGTACCAGCGCACCGGGCGCAAGCAGACGTAGAGATCCAGGGTCTGGCGCAGCGCCACGTTCAGGGACCGGATCCCGCCCCCGACCGGCGTCGTGAGCGGGCCCTTGATCCCGACCAGATAGGTGCGGAAGGCATCGACGGTCTCCTCGGGAAGCCACTCGCCTGTGGCTTCGAATGCCTTCTGCCCGGCGAGCACCTCACGCCATTCGAGGACGCGCGTCCCCCCGTAGGCCTTGGCGACCGCGGCGTCGAACACGCGGCTGGCGGCGGCCCAGATGTCGGGACCGATGCCGTCGCCCTCGATGAAAGGAAGGATCGGGTCGTCGGGGACGTTCAGGCCTCCGGGGCTCATCGTGATCGGGGTGGCCATGCGCTCTCCTCGGCTGGGGTGAGGGCCGCCGATTATCGCAGGCTCCCGTNNGCCGCCGCTCCGCAGCTCTCAGCCCATGTCGGCAAAGCGCTCCGCGGCGCCGACCGTGTTGCGCAGCAGACAGGCCACGGTCATGGGGCCGACGCCGCCCGGCACCGGCGTGATGGCGCCGGCCACCTCGGCGGCCGATTCGAAGTCGACGTCGCCGACCACCTTGCCGTCGACCCGGTTGATGCCGACGTCGATCACCGTCGCCCCGGGCTTGACCCAGTCGGCGGTGACCATGCCCGGCCGCCCGACGGCGGACACGAGGATGTCGGCGGTGGCGGCCAGATCGGTGAGGTCCCTGGTGCGGGAGTGAGCCTGCACCACGGTGGCGTCGATGCCCTTGTCGCCGAGCAGCAGCGCCAGGGGCCTGCCGACCAGGAACGACCGGCCGATGACGACCGCCACCTTGCCGGCCGTCTCGATCTCGTAGTAGCGCAGGATCTCCATGATCCCCTGCGGAGTGGCCGGCACCGGGCCCGGTTGCTGGAGCACCACCTTGCCGAGACTGGCGGGGTGGAGGCCGTCGGCATCCTTGTCGGAGTCGATGTGCTCGACGGCGGCGTGGCCGTCGAGGCCGTCGGGCAGGGGGAGCTGGAGGATCATGCCGTCGATCGTCGGGTTGCGGTTACAGCGGCGGATCCGGCCTTCGACGTCGTCCTGGGACGACTCGGCGGGCAGGTGGTAGTCGAACGAGAGCATGCCTGCCTTCTGGGCGGCTCTGTGCTTCGACCCGACGTACACCCGGCTCGCCTCGTCGTCGCCGACCAGGATCGTGGCCAGCCCCACCGACTTGCCGCGCTCGGCGAGGACGGCGACCCGCGCCGTGACGTCGGCCCGCACCGCCTTGGCGACCTCCTTCCCGGAGAGGATGCGGGCGCTCAATGCCGGAAGTGGCGGCGGCCGGTGAACACCAGGGCGACGCCTCGCGCGGCGGCGGCGTCGATCACCTCCTGGTCGCGCCGCGAGCCGCCCGGCTCGGCGATGGCGGTGACGCCGGCGTCGGCGAGGACGTCGAGCCCGTCGCGGAACGGGAAGAAGGCGTCGCTGGCAGCGGCCCCGCCCCGGGCCCGGTCCCCCGCCCGGCGCACCGCCCGCTCGGCCGCCCCGACCCGGCTCTGGTCGCCTGCCCCGACGCCGACGGCGGCCCGGTCGGCGGCGATCACCACGGCGTTGGACTTGGTGTGGGCGGCCACCGCCCACGCGAACTCCAGATCGGCCCACTCCGCGTCGGTGGGCGTCCGAGGGGTCTGCACCTCCCAGCCATCCCGGCCCGCGGCCACGACGTCCCGCTCCTGCGCCAGCAGCCCGCCTTCGAGGCGGCGCAGGTCGCGATCGCCGCCGGCCGGCGGGGGTGCCGCCAGGACGCGCATGGCGGAGCGCCGCCCGAGCAGGTCGAGCGCATCCGCGGCGATGTCCGGGGCGACGACGACCTCGACATAGCGGTCGGCCAGCGCCGCGGCGATCTCCCCGTCGAGCACCCGGTTGAGCGCCACCACGCCGCCAAACGCCGACAGCGGGTCGCACTCCCACGCGGTGGCGAAGGCGGCGGCCGGCGTCTCCCGCACCGCGACGCCGCACGGGTTGGTGTGCTTGACGACCACCGCGGCCGGCTCCGTGAACTCCCCCGCCAGCCGCCACGCGGCTTCGGCGTCGACCAGGTTGTTGAACGACAGCTCCTTCCCCTGCGCCTGGCGAGCCGCCTGCCACCAGCCGGCGGGGCGCAGCGTGTCGGCGTACACCGCAGCAGGCTGGTGCGGGTTCTCGCCGTAGCGAAGGCCGGCTTGTCGTCGCAGCGGGAGCACCAGGTACGGCGGGGTGGCGTCACCGGAACCGAGCCACTCGACGATCGCGGCGTCGTAGGCGGCCGTGCGGAAGAAGGCCGTCGCCGCCAGGCGCCGGCGCAGCTCGGCGTCGAGCCCGCCCGTCTCGACGGCGGCGGCGACTTCGTCGTACTGGCCGGGTGACGTGACGATGCCGACGGAGGCGTGGTTCTTGGCAGCAGCCCTGGTCATGGCCGGCCCGCCGATGTCGATCAGCTCCACGGCGGCACCGGCTGCGACGCCGCCTTCCAGGACCTCCTCGAACGGGTACAGGTTGGACACGACGAGCTGGAACGGCTCGATCTCCTGCGCAGCGAGGTCTTCGGCGTGGGCCGGATCGTCCGGATCGGCCAGCAGCCCGCCGTGAATGCGGGGATGCAGCGTCTTCACCCTCCCCCCGAGGATCTCGGGAGCTCCGGTGACGGCAGACACCGGCGTCACCGGCACGCCGGCGTCGGCGAGCGCCCTGGCGGTTCCCCCCGACGAAACCAGCTCGGCGCCGCATGCCACCAGCCGCTTGGCGAACTCGACCAGCCCGGCCTTGTCGTAGACCGACACCAGCGCCCGGCGCACTGGGATCCGGCTCACAGGAGACCTCCTCGGTCGCAGCGCAGCCAGGGTAGAGCGTCGCCGCGGCCCGGCGGCGGCCGCGTCAGGCGCGGTTCCAGGGGGCGAAGGCGTTCCCGACTCCGCGCAGCGCCGGCTCCAGCTCGGGGTGATGGCGCAGCAGCACGGTCTTCATCGTGTTGTTCTCGATCCAGTCGAGCCCGAGCCTGGTGTACGTGGCCTCGTTGTAGTCCGTGGTGAAGAACCGGTCGCTCTTGAGCCGCCGCGACGCCATCAGCACGAACACCCGGAACGCAGTGTCGCTGAACCCGAATCCGGGCGGGACCGTCTCGCCGTGGAGGCCGACCATCTGGTCGACCATGTCGATGTCGCCGTTGTACACCTCTTTCAGCTGGGCGTTCCACTCGGGGTTGGCGGTGAGTTCGTCGAANNCGCCGTCGTAGACCTCCTCGATCTGGGCGTTCCACTCCGCGTTGGGTGTCAGGTCTGCGAAGCGCCGCACCCGGGGCTTGTGGATCAGCTCCCGGAAGTCGTTGTAGCGGGGCACGCCCCGCTCCCGATCGCGGATGATGTCGGTGGCGCCGAGGTCGATGATGACGCCGTCCTCCAAGCGAAACTGCCGCAGCGCGTCCGGGAAGTTGTGCAGCGTGATGGCCCCCGGGTGGCTGGTCCCGAGCGAGTAGACGAGGTCGGCAACACGCATGTTCTCCATGAGCTCCCGCGTGGCGCGGCCGGCGACGTCGTGGAATGAGCGGGCGTCCAGCTCGCGGTCGTCTTCGAGGGAGCGGAGCGACCAGGCGTCGGCGATCAGCGGGTGGAGGCGATACACCGAGACGAACTCCTCGGTGATGGAGTAGGGAGCCCCGTGATGGTCGGTCTTGGAGGTGGGGATTCCTGTGAACAGGTCGCTCCGCCGCAGCATCGGCAGCTTGCCGAGCCGGCCCCGCCACGCCCCGTACCAGTTGCCGTGCATGGCGATGTCGAGTGCCCGGGTCGGCAGGATGCCGGGGGTCCACTCGATCGTGTGGATCTTGGCGATGAGGGCGGCGTTGATGAGGCGGGCTTTGTCGAACAGCCACTCGTCGTCGGCGCGCCGGTACTCCTTCGCCAGGGCCCCCGCGATCTGGTTGTGCTCGGCGGCGAAGAGCGTGTGCAGCAGCGACAGGCCGATCCAGTAGTTCTCGTTGACGCCCGTGAGGTCCAGCTTCCAGGACAGCCGCGGATCGAGCGGCAGCAGGCCACCTTCCATCTTGAGCCGCCCTCCCTCGCCGGCGCGCAGCATCTGGTGGTGGGTCTCGTCGCTGGCGTAGATCTGCGATGCGTCCCACCAGTGCGTCACGGTGTTCCGGAAGGTTGGAGGCAGGTCGCCGCCTTCGGTTCGGTCCGGGTCGGAGGGGGTCTTGAGGACCCACAAGTCCTGCAGCGGCCAGTCGTCGCCGTCGGGGATCGACAGTTCGTAGCGGTGCTCCTTGGTACCCGGCTTGCCGTGATTGGTCCAGTCGTGCACCTGGAACTGGATCCAGGCGGCGGCGAGGTTGTTGACGATCGTCGCCGGGACGAACCGGTCCCGCTTGAGGATCTCGTTGCTGATGACGCGCGGGTTGGGCTCGAGCAGGTTCGGGTCGTCGGGAAACGCACGGTCGATGGCGACGTTGCGGGTGTAGCGCCGCCCGACCATGCCCATGGTGACGTCTCCGACGTCCGTGAAGCTGCCGTCGACGGTGCGGCGCGCCAGGTCCCGCGGCGACGCGACGTCGAGGACCGCTGCCTCGAGGGTGCCCCCTCCGGTGTCGTGCAGGTTCCTCGCCCGCAGGGTCTCCCTGATCCCGGCGAGCCCGAAGACCTGCACCGCGAGCCGGTGGGTGTGCCACGGCTCGAGCTTGCGGCTGAGCCATTGGAGGAATCTCGAAAGCAGACCGTTGTTGCGCATCCCTCACCTCCGCTCGGGCGGGGCGCCGTGCGCCGCACCCCCCATCTGACCGATCCCGGCGGGAAGTCTACCGACGGGGTCTGCGACCGCGCCGCAGGGCGCCTGATCACTATCCTTCCGCCGCAACGGGGGACGATCATCCCGGGGGTGCCGACGCATGTCGACAGGGAAACGCCTGTGGGTGGGAGTGGGGTTGGCGGCCGCCCTGAGCGCCGTCGGGGTGGCCGGCTCGGTGGCGGAGTTCATCACCCGCAACGAACCGGTCCGCTACGACAACATCCGCGAGCACTTCAAGTACGGCTCGTTCGGATCGGAGGCGCGCGGCATCCCGTTCGACGTGTGGAAGGCGCTGCCCGAGGTCTACGAGGACCTCCTGCCCGACCGTCCCGGGGAGGGGTGGGAGCGCTTCGGCTACCTCTTCGAGACCGTCGTCGACGTCGACGGGACGGAGCGGCGGCTGGACCACCCGATCGGGACGTCCCTGCGGGACGACCCGCTCACGTTGATCGGGCTCAACTGCGCCGTGTGCCACACCGGGACCGTCCGCTACGAGCCCGGGGGGCAGCGGCACGTCATCCTCGGCATGCCGGCGCACCAGTTCGACCTCCAGGCCTACGCCCGGTTCTTGTTCGCGATCGCGGCCGACGACCCCGAGACCGGCGAGAGTCGCTTCGACCCCGGCAAGATCATGGCCCAGATGAAGGTGAACGGCGACGGGCTGTCGTGGCTCGAAGAGCAGTTCTACAAGGTCGCCGTGTTCCCGCGCCTCGAAGAGGAACTCACCAAAGCGGCTGCCGACTTCGCCTGGTGGGACGCACGGCCCGACCAGGGCCCGGGCCGGGTGGACACCTTCAACCCGTACAAGGTGTTCTGGAACGACCGGTTCCCGGGGACGTTCGTCATGGACGAGGACGACACCATCGGCACCGCCGACCTGCCGTCCCTCTGGCTCCAGGGCCCCCGCGAGGGTATGAACCTGCACTGGGACGGCAACAACGACTCGGTGCGGGAGCGGAACCGCAGCGCCGCCGTCGGCGCCGGTGCGTCGGAGGCGTCGCTCGAGGAGGACCAGCTCATCCGCGTCGCCGACTGGATCGAGGGGCTGCCGCCGCCGCCGGTTCCGTTCGACCGGATCGACTGGGACCTGGTCCCGGAGGGCCGCGAGGTGTGGCTCGCCGAATGTGCCGGCTGCCACGACTTCGACGGCGCCGACGTCGGCTCGGTGGTGCCGATCGCCGACATCGGCACCGACCCGGAGCGCCTCGACTCGTTCAGCGCCGAGCTGGCGGATTTCCAGAACATGCTCGGCGCCGGCCGGCCCTGGGCGCTGCAGCGCTTCAAGAAGACCAACGGCTACGCCAACTCGCCGCTGGACGGCGCGTGGCTGCGGGCGCCCTACCTGCACAACGGCTCGGTGCCCACTCTGCGGGACCTTCTGGAGCCGTCCGCGGACCGCCCGGAGGTCTTCTACCGCGGTTACGACGTGTACGACTTCGAAGACGTCGGGTTCGTCAGCCAGGGTCCCGACGCCGAGCGGGAGGGCTTCCGGTTCGACACCTCGGAACCCGGCAACGGCAACCAAGGGCACGAGTACGGCGTCGACCTCGGCCAGGCGGAGAAGGACGCGCTGCTGGAGTACATGAAGACGTTGTAGGCCCGGGGACGGCCTCAGAGCTCGATGAGCCCGGCACCGGTGGGTCGGAAGCCACAGGCGCCGATGTAGAACGGGGCGAGTTCTTCGTCGAAGTCCACGTGGAGCCACTCGCACCCGGCGGCCCGGCTGCCCGCGGTCGCCACCCTGACCAGCCCGAGCCCGATGCCCTGGCGCTGCGCCTCCGGCGCCACGATCGTGTCCTGGATCCAGGCGTGCACCAGCCCGTCCCACGGCACGTTCACGAAGCCGACCAGCTCCCCGGCGCGGCGGGCGGTGACCCAGCCGAGGCTGTGGCGGGCGGTCTGGGCGACCCAGTCCCAATCGTCGAAGACGCTGGTCTCGAAGGCCGCCGCGTGCAGCGCGTTCACCTCCGGGTTGGTGAACTCGCCCCGCCACTCGTACTCGACGTCGGACCCGCCGGCCTCCTGCACCACGATCATCCCCCGTCTAGCCGGTTTCCGGGTCGAACGGCGAGGGGTGGAACACCGACATGATCTGGGCGATCATCTCGTCCCGCGTCGCGAACCGCTCCTGCTCGTAGCAGCCGAGCGGGTTCTCCAGCAGGTTGAACAGGCACTTGTTGCAGAACGTGCAGGGACGCTCAGGCAGCTCGCGCCCGGCCGCAAGCTGGTGCGGCAAGTCGGGGTTGGCGACCAGCGGGCGGGCCATGGAGACGCCGTCGGCGGCGCCGGACTCGATCACCTGGCGGATCAGCGAGGCCCGTTGGAAGCCGCCGGTGACGATCACCGGCACGCTCACCGCCTCCTTGATCGCCCGGGCGGCCGGCACGTTGAGGCCTTCGGGGTCCCGGCCGGTCTGCTTCTTGACCCGGTTCCACAGGTACATGAACAGCGGGCGGAACGGCTTCCAGCGCATCGCCAGGTAGTTGAGCTTGGCGCGGTTGCCGCTCGACAGCATCGTGTCGTACGTCCGCACCGCGGTGTCGAGGGGCACGTCCCCCATCGGGTTGAGCGGGTGTGGGAACAGCGAGCCGACCGAGACGTGGATGGCGTCGGCGCCCGCCTCCTCTATCCACCGGCACACCTGGACCGACTCTTCGAGCTGGTTGCCGGGCTTCTCGAAAGGGATCGGGTAGTTGTTGTAGTCGATGGCGCTGATCTTCATCTGCAGGTGGAAGTCGGCTCCGACCTCCCTCCGGATCGCTTCGATGATCTCGAGCACGAACCGGGCGCGGTTCTCCAGCGAACCGCCGTACTCGTCGGTGCGGTCGTTGATGCCCGAGCTGAGGAACTGGGTGATCAGGTAGCCGTTGGCGCCGTGCAGCTCGACGCCGTCGAGGCCGGCGGCGCGCGCCCGGCGGGCGCCGCGGGCGAACATCTCGACGGTTTCCCGGACCTGGGCGGTGGTCATCGCCTGGCACTGGAGCCCGTGGAACGGGTCGGCCTTGCCGGTCGAGCTGAGGGCGCCGACGTCGAGCGTCTCGACGCCGGTGACGTCCTGCTGGCGGCCCGAGTGGCTGAGCTGCATGATGAACTTGCAGTCGTACTCGTGGACCGCCTCGCCGACCGCCCGCCAGAACGGGATCTTGTCGTCGGCGTCGATCATCGCGTAGCCGGGCACGATGCGGCCCCGGACGTGGACGGGGACGAAAGACGAGATGATCGCCCCGACACCGCCCGCGGCGAACTGCCGCTCCCAGTTGATGCGCACGTAGGTGCCCGAACCGTCGTAGTTGTCGAACCGCCCGGAGATGTTCGAGCGGAACAGACGGTTCTTCACCGTGAGGTTGCGGAACTCCAGCGGCGTGAAGATGACGTCGTGGTCCATGGTCCTCCATTTCCCTCAGATGACATCGGGGCCGGCCGGCTCGGAGAGGTCGGCGCGGTTGTGCTGCCGCCGCAAGTTGGCGAGCGGCGCGTAGACGAGGCGCCGGGCGCGGTTGACGCCGCCGAGGGGGCGGTGCTCGTCGAGCGTCCGCCAGACGTCGAACGCAGTGTTCTCGCATCTCTGCTGCTGCGCGGGCGTGTCGAACTCCTGCTTCGGGATGCGGATCGTCGCCACCTTGCGAAACGGGGACTGCTCCTCGTCCCACCGCTTCCCGGCGTCCTCGATCGGCATGGCGGCCGCGTCCGTCTGGATCTGCACCGCCAGGTCGAACTCGACTGCGCGTTCGGCGAGCGTGCGCGTCATGTTCTCGCGTAGGAAGTCGTCGCCCTTCCGCTTGCGGAGGCGGGGCGGGGCCTCGAACCGAGGGATCGCCGACAGCTTCGCCGCCCTGCTCCCGAACCGGTAGGGCGTGGCGCTCCAGTAGCGGACCGACAGCGGGTTGCCGTGCTTGCGCATGGCGCGCACCGCGTTGAACAGCGTACGGAGCTGCGGGTCCAGCGGGTTGAGGAAGAAGGCGGCCGCCCTGGGGATGCTGAGCGGGTCCGTTGCGCGCCGCAGGCGAAAGAACGACGCAGGGTCGGCGGTGACGAACACCGGGGTGCTGATGAGGATCAGGTCGAGCGTGCCGCTGTGCGGTTCGCGCTCGGCGAGGGTGCGGCCCGCAACCTCGTGGAGCTTGATGGCCATGCCGCGGATGTCGCGCTTGCCGTCCGGCTGCGGCTGCGGGCTCTGGTTGGCGAACCTGATCCAGGCCGGATGGGTGCGAGGCTCGGCGAACAGACCCACCCGCAGGTCGGACGGAACGTCGTCGCCGATCACCACTTCGGCCTTCACGCAGCCGTGGTGCTTGGGCTGGACGGCACGCCGCATCACGCCGTCGCCGGCCGCCTCGACCATCTTCCGACGCAGTTCCGCGGTGAACTCCCGCGCCCTCACGTCCTCGTCGGGATCAACGTGCTCCTGAGCGAGCAGGAGCTGCGGGAGCCTTCTCCGGAATGGCATCGACCACCCCCCTTCCCCGGGTCCGCCCCGTCGTCGCCGATGGCGCAACTATACGCCCCGGGGCGAGAAGGAGCAGCCCTCAGTGGTGCTCGACGAGCCGGCCCACCACGCGCAGGCGGCCTTGCGCGAACGCCTTGATGGCGGCCGGCAGCAACAGGTGTTCCACCACTTGAATCCGGGCATGGAGCAGGTCCTCGTCGTCGCCGGGCAGCACCGGAACGGCCTCCTGAGCCACGATCGGGCCATGGTCCACCTCCTCGTCGACGAAGTGGACGGTGGCTCCCGAGACCTTCACGCCGTAGTCGAGCGCCTGGCGCACGGCGTGGACTCCGGGGAACGCAGGGAGCAGCGCCGGGTGGACGTTGAGGATCGCTCCGGGAAAGCGCGCCATCGCCTCCGGCGCCAGGATGCGCATGAACCCGGCCAGAACGAGGAGCCGGGCGCCGTGCCGCTCGGCGACGTCGCAGACCTCGGCCGTGAACGCGTCCCGGTCGCCGCCCCACTCGACGACCTCGCATTCGACGCCGGCGGCGGCGGCCCGTTCCAGGGCCAGCACGCTGGGCCGGTCCGAGATGACCACGGTCACCTCGGCCCCGAAGTCGGGGTCGCCGGCGGCGGCATCGAGAATCGCCTGGAGGTTGGATCCCGACCCCGACACCAGAACGGCCACCGGCAACATGCTGCCTCCTCCGGTCCTCAGGTCGGGGAGCTTAGGGCGGGCCCCGGTCAGCCGAACCGACCGGTGGCGCCCTGCCAGACCAGCAGCGCCCCACCCGCCACGAGGAGGACGCCGCCGGCGACGACGAGCCGCCTCCGCCACGCCTGCGCGAGCAGGTGGCGGCTACGGGCCACCACCCAGGCCAGCGCCACCTTGCTGCCGACGAGCAGCAGGTAGAAGCCCGCCACGAAGGCCACGCCCCGCCACGGAGCGCTGCGCCACCCGCTCACGAGCAACGGCCCGCCGGCCGTCAGCCAGAACACCCACGGATGCGGGCTGGTGGCGTTCACGACCATCCCCCGCCACACGTCCCCGGCGCCGCCCCCGTCCTCGGCTGCGACCGCGCGGCCGGATCTCGCCAGCGACCACAGCCCGGTGCCGCCGACCACGATGCCGCCGACGACGCCCAGGCCGTTGAGCGCTCCGGAAGGCACCGAGCTGGCAAGCAGCGCCGCCACTGCGACCACCGGGGCGTCGACCAGCAGCGGCGCCACGGCCACCCGCCAGCCGGCCCCGAAGCCCCTCTCCAAAGCGGAGGTGACCACCAGGGTCTGGAGCGGGCCGGGGGAGATGCCGGCGGCGAGGCCGACCGTGAGGCCGGCCAGCAGCTCGGTCACCGGCTTCGGTTATCCGAGGAGCCCGGCCACGAGGTCTCCGATGTCGCTCGGGTACGTTGCGACCTGGACTCCTGCGGCTTCGAGGGCGTCCTTCTTCGCCAGCGCGGTGCCCTGCGAGCCGGAGATGATGGCTCCGGCATGACCCATCTTCTTGCCGGGCGGGGCGGTGAAGCCGGCGATGTAGCCGACCACCGGCTTGGAGACGTGCTCCGCCACGTAGGCCGCCGCCTCCTCCTCGGCGCTGCCGCCGATCTCGCCGATCATCACCATCGCCTCGGTGTCGGGGTCCGCCTCGAACATCTCGAGGATGTCGACGAACGACGTGCCCGGCACCGGGTCGCCGCCGATGCCGACGCAGGTGGACTGCCCGATCCCGCGCAGGGTCAGCTCGTGCACCGCCTGATAGGTGAGGGTGCCGGAGCGGGAGACGACCCCGACCGGCCCGGGCTGGGTGATCTCGGGCGGCATGATCCCGACGTTGGCCTTCCCCGGCGACAGCACGCCAGGGCAGTTGGGGCCGATCAGCACGGCTCCGGTGGTCTGCCGCAGGTAGTTGTACACCCGCGCCTCGTCGTGGGCGGGGATGCCCTCGGTGATGGCGACGATCACGCCGATGCCGGCCCCGGCCGCCTCGAGGATGGCGTCGGCGGCGAACGCCGGGGGTACGAACACCATCGCGGTGTTGGCGCCGGTGGCGGCGACCGCCTCGGACACCGTGTCGAACACCGGCACGCCGTCGACGTCGGTGCCGCCCTTGCCGGGCGTCACGCCGGCGACGAGGTTGGTGCCGTAGTCGCGGTTGCGGAGACCGTGGAAGGTGCCCTCGCGCCCCGTCAGGCCCTGCACCAGGAGGCGGGTGTCGCGGTCGATCAGGATCGCCATTATCTCGTCCGGACCGGCTGTGGCTGAGGCCGCTGCCGCACGGCGGCCGTCCGCCGCCGAGACTCGATTGCCATCAGCTACCTCCTTCTGCCAGGGCGACGGCTCGTTCGGCTCCCTCCCGCATCGATCCGACGGGGATCACCCTCTCGGGGTCGGCGGCGTCGAGGATGGCCCTGGCCTCTGCGGCGTTGGTCCCGTCGAGGCGAACGACGAGCGGCCACGGCAGCTCCGTCTGCGAGAGCGCCGTCATGATCCCCTCGGCGACGAGGTCGCAGCGGACGATGCCTCCGAAGATGTTGATCAACACCACCCGGACTGCATCGTCCTTCGTGAGCACCTCGAGGGCGTCGGTGATGGTCTCGGCCCGCGCCCCGCCGCCGACGTCGAGGAAATTGGCGGGACTGCCGCCAACGAGGTCGACGACGTCCAGGGTGGACATGGCGAGGCCGGCACCGTTGGCCATGATTCCCACGGAGCCCTCGAGCTTGATGAACTGGAGACCGCGCTCCTTCGCCATCGCTTCGACGGGGTCGAGGACGAATGCCTCCCGGAACTCCTCGAAGTCGGCGTGGCGATACAGGGCGTTGTCGTCGATGGTCACCTTGGCGTCGAGCGCCACCGGCTCCCCCGCGGCGGTGAGGATCAGGGGGTTCACCTCGACCAGGTCACAGTCCAGCTCGACGAACGCCTGGTACAGCTTGAGGAACATCGCCGCCAGAGACCGCCCCGCGCCGCGGTCGAGATTCGCCCGGTACACGAGCTCGCGGGCTTGCCACTCGGTGAGCCCGACCACGGGGTCGATGTGGAGCTTGACGACGGCCTCGGGGCTCTCGGCGGCCACGGCCTCGATGTCCATGCCACCCTGGGCACTCACCATGGCGAGGTGCTTCTTGGCGGCGCGGTCGAGGGTGAACGAGGCGTAGTACTCGGCGGCGATGTCGGACGCCCGCTCCACCCAGACCCGGTGCACCGTGTGGCCCTTGATGTCCATGCCGAGGATCGCCTCGGCATGGGCCTCGGCCTCCTCGGGACCATCGGCGAGCCTGATGCCGCCCGCCTTGCCGCGCCCTCCGACCTGCACCTGCGCCTTCACCACCACCTTGCCTCCGAGGCTGGTCGCCGCCAGCCGGGCCTCGCCCGGGGTCGTGGCCACCATGCCGGCGGGCACCGGTACCCCGACGCGGGCGAACAGGCTCTTCCCTTGGTACTCGAACAGGTCCAACGACTTCCCTTCCTAGAGCTCGGGCACGTTCTCCAGCACCCACTCCGCGATGACCTCGAGCGACGTGCCGGGCGTGAAGATGGCGGCCAGCCCGGCATCCTGCAACTCGGCGATGTCCTCGTCGGGGATGATCCCGCCGCCGAAGACGACGATGTCCTCGGCGCCCCGCTCCCTCAGCAGCTCGACCACCCTGGGGAACAGCGTCATGTGGGCGCCCGACAGCACCGACAGCCCGACGCCGCCGACGTCCTCCTGGATCGCGGTCTCGACGATCTGCTCGGGCGTCTGGTGCAGTCCCGAGTAGACCACCTCGACCCCGGCGTCCCGCAGCGCTCTGGCGATCACCTTGGCACCGCGGTCGTGGCCGTCGAGCCCGGGCTTGGCGATGAGGACGCGGATCGGCATGGCGNNCTCGGTCGTCGGCTGCCGGCGGCAGGCACGGAGAGTGGCAATCCGGTAGGGTGCCGGTGACCTCTGGAGGTGTCCCATGCGCAAGCTGCTCGTCCTGGCGGCCGCGGTGCTCGTCGGAGCATTCGTCCTGGCGCCCGCAGGCGCCCTCGCCCAAAACGGCCCCAAGCCCAAGTACTTCGTCGACGAATCCAAGCTCCCGTTCTCGGCACTCCCGGGCGCCACCGCCTACTGGGGCGTGCACGGCGGCGCCGGGTACCGCATCGAGGTGCCCGACAACTGGAACGGCGACCTCGTCATGTGGGCGCACGGCTTCCGGGGCACCGGCCTCGAGCTGACGGTCGACAACCATCCGCTGCGGCCTCTGCTCATCGCGCTGGGGTATGCGTGGGGCGCTTCCAGCTACAGCCGCAACGACTACGACGTCAGCGTCGGAGTCAAGGACACCCACGCGCTCGTCAAGCGGTTCAACGGGCTGGTCGGCAATCCGGACCAGGTCTACATCATGGGCGCCTCCATGGGCGGCCACATCACGGCCGTGTCGATCGAGCAGTACAAGACCTACGACGGGGCCATGCCGGTCTGCGGCGTGGTCGGCGACTTCGAGCTGTTCGACTACTTCCTGGACTTCAAC
>JABAOD010010306.1_pt2 | contig 14020 bp, 13 predicted proteins | sample 7062151 | NCBI WGS metagenome assembly JABAOD01 (sample SAMN14538626, study PRJNA623070) | marine sediment metagenome | biome: marine biome [ENVO:00000428]; feature: marine pelagic biome [ENVO:01000023]; material: deep marine sediment [ENVO:00002113] | place: India: Gulf of Khambhat ...
GCCGACCAGCATGCCGACGATGCCCCAGACGATGGTCATGATCGCGAACTGTCGCACGACCTTGTAGTTGTAAGTTTCGTTAGTTGTCATTAAACGCTTCCTCGAAAACCGTTACGCCCCGAACCGGCAAACCATCCCCATCCGTTCATTGCGTGAACACGGGCTGCAGGCCGAGGCCCCACAGCAGCGCGGTCAGCGCGAGCAGCGCGACCAGCGCGATCAGGCCGACCGCGAGCACCGCCGACGAATACACGAAACCGCGCTCCGGCGGAATCTCCATCATGATCGGCAGGCCCGAATAGAGCAGGTAAACGGTGTAGGCGAGCGCCGGCAGGCCGAGCAGCAGGTTCAACCAGAGTAACGGGTAGATTTCCATTACGCCGATCAGGAATAAGGGGGTCGCGGTGTAGGCCGCCAGCGCGATACAGAGCCCGAGCGGTTTGTCGATCTCGTACGCCTTGCCGAGTTGCTGAATGACCCAGCCTACCGAAAATACGCCGACCAGCAGCGCGATGTAGTATATCACCGCGATCACCAGCGCCGACTCGTCGGTCATGCGAATCGGGTCGCCAACCCCGATGCGCCAGCCGACCCGCGTGGTGCCGATAAAGCCCGATACCGCGGGCACCAGCGCCAGCACGAATACGTGCCAGGGTACCCCGGCCCGTCCTCCCGCGTGTTCCTCGCGGATACGCTCCCAGGTGCGAGTCGGATCGGTAAACAATCCGATGATATGTTGTATGAACATGGGCCTGACCGTGGTTTTTATTGCGATGAATTATCGATACGCTCACGCTCTCTATATTGATTCAGGTCAAGATCCAGGGTGATCCGGAGGGCATCATGACGGAAACGGTTTTTCTGGGAGAAACCATGGGTCGGTTCGGGCGATTGTCAGCTTGAATACAAATCTCTCTTTTGCCGAAAACGCGAACCCCGGGTTGTTTGCAGAGGGGCGCTGTGCACCTCTGTGCTTTCATTGCGGCCTCGAGATTCCCGCCGGGGCTGAATTCAACGTGACCATCGACGGCGTCGATCAGCCGATGTGTTGCCCGGGATGTTCCGCCGTTGCCGAAGCCATCGTTGCCGCCGGTCATGCCGGTTTCTATCGAGTACGCACGGCCGCTTCGACCAGCGCACGCGACCTCGTTCCGGGTCTGCCGCGCGACGCCGAGATCTACGACAGCGAACCGCTGCAGCGGCACTTCGTGCGCGGCCTCGATGGCGCAAAGCGCGAGACGAGCCTGATCCTCGAAGGTATTACCTGTGCCGCCTGTGTCTGGCTGATCGAGCAACATCTCGCCGGCTTGCCGGGAATCGAAGACGTGCACGTCAATTACGCCACGCAGCGAGCCTGGGTAACCTGGGACGAGGCCCGGATCAGGCTAAGCGATATTCTGCGGGCGATCCATGCCATCGGATACCGAGCGTTGCCCTACGACCCGGAGCGGCAACAGGCCGCTTACCAGCGCGATCGTCGCCGGCAGCAGCGCCGCCTCGCCGTGGCCGGCCTGTTCGGCATGCAGGTCATGATGCTGTCGATCAGCCTCTATGCGGGGGCCTGGTCCGGCATCGAGCGCGGATTCGAGCAACTGTTTCGCTGGCTGTGCCTGGGTCTGACCCTGCCGGTGGTGTTTTACGCCGCGCCGCCTTTTTTCGTCGGCGCATGGCGCGATTTGAAACGGCGCCGGGTCGGCATGGACCTGCCGGTTTCGCTCGCCATCGGCATTGCCTTCGCCAGCAGCCTCGCGGCCACGCTGAGCGGTCGGGGCGAAATCTACTTCGACTCGGTGGTCATGTTCGTATTCTTTCTTACCGCGAGTCGCTACTTCGAGGCAGTCGCGCGCCAGCGTTGTGCGTACACGGTGGAAAAACTGGTACAGGCGATGCCGCTGACCGCGACGCGGCTCGACGAGATGGGGCAAACCGAGGAAACACTGCCCGCGGCGCAGCTGGCGGTGGGCGATCGCATCCTGCTGCGCCCCGGTGAAACCGTTCCGGCCGACGGCATCATCCTGCACGGCACATCCGCGTTCGACGAAGCGCTGCTCAGCGGAGAAAGCACAGCGCTCGATAAACATCCGGGGGCTGCCGTTCTTGGCGGCAGTATCAACCTGTTACACCCGGTGCAGCTTCGCGTCACCGCGGTCGGGGCCGACACGGTCATGTCCGAGATTCAGCGCATGATCGAACGCGCGCAGGCAGACAAGCCGCCGTTGGCGCAGATCGCCGACCGGGTCGCGTCCCGCTTTATCGTCGTGCTGCTAATCGCGGTCGGCGCGACCGCGCTCTACTGGTACCTGCAGCACGGCGAACGGTGGTTCGAAACCGCGCTTGCGGTGCTGATCGTCGCCTGTCCCTGCGCGCTGTCGCTGGCGACGCCGACCGCGATCAGCGCGTCGCTGGGCCGCATGCAGGCGGCCGGCTTGCTGGTCAAGCACGGCGCGGCGCTCGAGGCTTTGAGCGAGATCAGTCATGTCGTTTTCGACAAGACCGGCACGCTGACCTGCGGCCGGCCGGTTTTAACTGGACTGTTGTGCCGCGCGGGAGCCGACCGGGCCGATTGCCTCGACATTGCGCTCGCGCTGGAGCGCCATTCGGAGCATCCGCTGGCGCGGGCCCTGTGCGAGGAATATCCGTCGCTGGCGCGGCGCACGGTTGACGACCTCGAAAACGTGGCGGGCGGCGGGCTGCGTGGACGTATCGATGGTGTGGAATATTATATCGGCAGCGCCGATTTCATCGCCTCGCGGACCCTGGTGAGCATGCCGACGGAATGGCAGGCGCGTGGCGACGACGCGGGAGAGACCGAGGTCGTACTCGCGCGCGCCGATAAAGTGCTCGCCCTGTTTTGCTTTAGCGACCGGATACGAGACGACGCGGCGGCGCTGGTTACGCAATTACAGGCACGGGGCAAACAGGTGTTGTTGATGAGCGGCGACCGTGCCGCCGCGGTACGCCAGGTCGCGCTGACCACGGGGATTGACGAATGGCGCGCGGAGCAGTCACCGCGACAGAAAATGGCCGCGGTACAGGCCTTGCAGATGCGGGGCGCACGCGTATTGATGGTCGGCGATGGCATCAACGACGCACCGGTGCTCGCGCGCGCGGACCTGTCCATCGCGGTCGCCGGGGCCAGCGCCCTGGCCAGGACCAGTGCCGATATCGTGCTGCTGGCCAATCGATTGAAGCTGATCAACGAGCTGTTCGAACGCGCCGCCCGCACGCGACGCGTGATCCGGCAAAACCTTTCCTGGGCCCTGGCCTATAACCTGTCCGCGATCCCGGCCGCCGCCGCCGGACTGGTCGCGCCCTGGCTGGCCGCGGCCGGCATGTCGCTGAGTTCACTCGTGGTGGTGCTCAATGCGCTGAGGTTGTCACGCTAATGGAAGTGCTATACCTGTTGATCCCGGTGTCGCTGCTGCTGCTCGGTCTGATCGTCTGGATCATGCTATGGGCGGTGCGCGACGGGCAGTACGATGACCTGGAGGGGCCGGCTCACCGGATTCTGCTGGACGAGGATCGGATCGTCGATCGGCCAAAAAAATAGCCGACCCTGGGGGGGATCGGCTGAATACTCATTAAAAAGAGTAGGAGTCAAGTAAAAGCGTAGCAAAACTGCGCTTCGGGTTGTTGATCTGGATCAATTTCTTCCTGATTTAGAGCGTACGCGAAAACAGCGGCGTGACCCGGTCGCGCGGTAGGTAGCGATCGAACACCATGCAGATATTGCGTACCAGTAGGCGACCGGGATCGTTCAGGCAAATCGACCTCTCGTTTCGCTCGAGCAGGCCGTCGTCCTGCATTTCCTGTAACCGCGACAACTCGTCGGCAAAGTAGCTTTCGAAATCGATTTCCCAGCGCGCTTCCAGCGCACCGATGTCGAGCCGGCCATGGCAGCTCAGCCCCTGAATGATATCGCGTCTGATCAGATCGTCGGGCTCGCTTTGATAGCCGCGTACCAGCGGCAGACGCCCTTGCTCGAGCGCGGCGTGATATTCGTCCAGGCCGGTCGCGTTCTGGCTGAAATGATCCTGCACCTGGCTGATCGCGGATACCCCGAAACCGACGGAATCGCAATGCGCATGGGTGCTGTAACCCTGGAAATTGCGCTGCAGGGCGCCGGTACGGCGCGCCACGGCGAGTTCGTCGCGCGGTTTGGCAAAATGATCCATGCCGATGTAGTCGTAACCCGACTCGCCGAGAAACTCGACCGCCCTGCGCAGAATCTCGAGCTTTTCGTCCGCGCTGGGCAGGTCGCTTGCGTTGATGCGTCGCTGCGGCGGGAAGCGGTGGGGCAGGTGAGCGTAGTTATAGATTGCTACCCGGTCGGGATCGAGGTCGGTGATCGTCGCCAGGGTCCGGGTAAAGCTTTGCAGGGATTGAAACGGCAAGCCGTATATCAGGTCGATGTTGATCGAACGCATACCGTGACGGCGGGCGTCGTCGATCACCGCGGCGGNNACTTTGCACGCGGTTGACGGCGCGCTGCACGCGATCGTCGAAATCCTGCACCCCGAGGCTGATCCGATTGAAGCCGAGTCGACGCAGATGCGCCACGTCACCCGGTTGCATGACACGCGGATCGATTTCGATCGAATAATCCCTGGCGCCTTCGTCGGTCAGGCGGAAATGAGCCGCGATCTGTTCCATCAGGCCCTGGATTTGTTGCCGGGACAGAAAGCCGGGCGTGCCGCCGCCCCAATGCAACTGACGCACTTCGCGATCGGTATCGAACAGCTTCGACTGCAACTCGATCTCGCGGTAGACATCGCGCAGGTAGGGCTCGGCTTTTTCCTTGCGCTTGGTGATGACCTTGTTGCAAGCGCAGTAGTAACAGATCGAACTGCAAAACGGAATGTGGAAATAAAGCGACAGCGGTCTCGGGATCGGCTCCTCGTTGCTCAGCCTTGCCCAGTCACGAAAGTCGGATTCGTCGACGCCATCGTGAAATTCGGTCGCCGGAGGATACGAGGTGTAACGCGGCCCAGGTTTATCGTAGCGCCGGATTAGATCCTCGTGAAACAGTGATGACGTTGGCATGTTGAACGGTGTAACAATCGAATATGCCCAGACTACGCCTCGCAGCGTCCACCTTATTGACCTGAATCAACTGCCCTCGACCGCAGCGGCAATATCTCCGGCAACCAGGCGCGCGAAGTGCTGTTGCACCGGATCCCAATAGGGCGATAACACGCCGCCATCGAAACTCTCCGAGCGACGACCCGCCTGCATACGTTCGATGATGCCGAGGTCTTCGCGGTTCAATTCATTCCAGTTCCGGATCACATGTTGACGGGCCGCGGCGTAGTTTTTCGCGTCGGCGCCTTCGCCGATAAAATACAGCACAATGATTTCGCGGCTTTTATCGGGCCCGAGCGGGGTTACCACGAATACGTCGACCTGGTCCGGAAAAATCTCGAACCCGAAATTGGGAAAAAGTACGAACCAGTCGCCGCGATCCCGCTTGTCCACGGGCAGGTTCGGAAACCACGGTAATTGCCCGCCGCGCGCCGGATCGGCCTTTTGAAAGCGGTAGCCGCAGCTGAGCACCTTGCCGTCGAAGCCCGGGGCCCTGCGTTCGTCCATGCCGACGAAATCATTCAGCCAGGGATGACAGGAGAATACGTGGTAAGGTTCGATAAAATTCTCGATCGCGAGTTTCCAGTTCGCGTCGAGATCGAATTCGAGCGATTCAGCGTAACGCAGCGAGCCGAAATCGTAACCCTCGAGCACGCGCTCGATCGGTTCGATACAGTGCGCGAAGGCCTCGGCCGTTCCACTGATATTGACGAATATCCAGTCGTGCCAGGTTTCGCAGCGCACTTCGACCAGGTCGGCGCGATGGCATTCTGCTTGGTTCACGTCATGGCGCTCGCCGCCATGGAAATGCGGTCGCGCAATCAGTCTGCCGCCGAGGCTATAGCTCCAGGAGTGATTCGGGCAGACAATTTTCCTGCCGTTGCGAGCCGCCTCGACCAGCCTTGCGCCGCGATGCCGGCAGACGTTGTGAAAAGCACGGATACGTCCCGCCTCGTCGAGCACCAGCACCAGCGGCTGTCCGCCCAGCTCGACCGGGCGCATGTCTCCCGTGTTATCGAACTCGTGGACGAAACCGGCGAACACCCAGTTATCGCGAAACACGCTCTGTTGTTCCAGCGCGTAAAAATCGGGGGAGGTGTAACACAGGTTCGGCAGACCGGCGGCTTCCTCGACCGGGCATTCGAGTCGGCCGTCGTCGACCTGCGCGAGAAAATCGCTGCGAACCTGGAGCAGTCGGGAGGCGAGTCGCGTCACGTCATGAGTTGTCGGAGTCACTTTGCAAGGCAATAAATTTATTGATAGTTTGCGGGTTTAGCAAGTCATTTGCGCGTCATCCCATGTTCGAATCGTTGTTGCAACCGCTCGACCTCGGCCCGACTTCCGTGCCCAACCGCGTATTCAATCCGCCACACGGCACCACGCTCGGGCACGGCGGCTCGGTCAGCGATGACCTGATTGCTTACCACGCGAGCCGGGCCCGAGGCGGCGTCGGTCTGATTATTCTCGAAAGCATGACGGTGCACCCGAGTTACGGCTTCGAAGACTCCTTCCTGTATGCCGGCAGCGATCGTATCGTCGACGGCTTGATGCGTCTCGGCGACACCTGTCGCGCCGAGGGCACACCGGTGTTCGGTCAATTATTTCACGCCGGGCGCGGTGTGCGCCTGAGCCACGACGGGTCGAAACCGCTGAGCTATTCCGCCTCCGACGTGCCGGACGAGCGTTACCGCGTGGTGCCGGTGCCGATGCCGAACGCGATGGTCTGGGAACTGATCGACAGCTACGTCGCCGCCGCCGGACGGCTCGCCGATGCAAACCTCGACGGGGTCGAAATACTCGCCAGCATGGGCTACCTGGTCGCGCAATTCCTGAACCCGGAGACTAACCGGCGCGAAGACGAGTTCGGCGGTGACCTGGATAACCGAATGCGCTTCCTGCGAGAAATCCTGTCGCGCTGCCGCGCGCGGATCGGTGCGAACAAGACGCTTGGCGTGCGCGTAACGCTGGACGAGAAAACAGAGCGCGGATTACCCGACGACGATATGCTCGAGATTTGTCGGCGACTCGACGCGGAAGGGCTGGTCGACTATTTCAGCGTGATTGCCGGATCGTCGGCATCGCCGGGCGGGTGGATCCACGTGTTTCCGCCGATGGGTGTTGCCCCGGGTTTTGTCGTCGACGACGCGGCGCGCCTGAAAGCAGCGGTGGGCAAACCGGTTCTGGTGGCCGGGCGCATCAACCAGCCGCAGCTCGCCAGCTCGATCATCGACGACGGCAAGGCCGACATGGTCGGCCTCGCGCGGGCGCTGATCGCCGACCCCGAGTTCGTGAACAAGACCGCGGCTGGGCGGGCCGAGGATATTCGCGCCTGCGTCGCCTGCAACCAGGCCTGCGTCGGTCATCGGCTTGCGCATTTTCCCATATCCTGCATCCAGAACCCGGTAAGCGGGCGCGAACTGCGCCTGGGACCCGTGACGTCGGCTGATACGTCCCGTCGCGTGGTGGTTATCGGCGGCGGACCGGGCGGGATGAAGGCCGCCGTGACCGCCGCAGAACGGGGGCATCGGGTCGAGTTACATGAACGCTTCGATCGCCTCGGCGGGCAGGTGCGGCTCGCCGAGAAATTGCCCGGCAGGTCTGAGTTCGGCGGGGTCACGACCAATCTGGAAAGAGAGCTGCAACGCGTAGGTGTCAGGGTGCAACTGAATTCCTTGCTGGATGCGAACAGCCTGCGCGCGCTGTCTCCGGAGCATGTCATCCTCGCTACCGGCGCCGAATCGCGCCTGCCGGAGGTCGAGATCGACGGCGTCGAGGTAGTCGACGCCTGGTCCCTGATTCGCGGCGAAGCGAGACCGGGCAGGCGGGTGGTGATCGCCGACTGGTCCTGCGACTGGAACGCGCTAGGGGTCGCCGAATTGCTGGCGCGAGAGGGCCACCACGTGCGCCTGCTCTCGGGAGGTTGTGTCGCCGGGGAGTCGATCCAGGCGATCGTGCGTGACCAGTGGATCGGCATGCTGCACGGGCTCGGCGTGGAAATGACGCCCTACGCGCGATTTTGCGGGGCGCTCGACGGCAGCGCGTTCTTTCAGCACATGACTAGCGGCGAGCCGATCGTTTGCGACGAGGTAGATTGCGTCGTCAGTTGCTTCGCGCCGCGGGCTAACCGCGACTGCGCCTGGGTCGAGCAACTGGACGGGGTAGAGGTTACCTGGATCGGGGATGCACTCGCCCCGCGCACGGTCGAGGAAGCCGTGCTCGAAGGGTTGCGCGCGGCGCTTGCGATCTGAATTGACCGGGCCTTTTATCGCGGCGTCTCTGGCACGGGGCCAGCCGGTTGCCGGGTAAAAAACCCCGCTCGTGCGGGGGGTCGCAAAGGGGGAGATTGCGAGGGAAAAATACCCGGTTGGGGCAGGGCCGCTCAGGCCGCGCGCGCGAGCCGGGATTGGTTCAGCATGATCAACGCCCGCAGCCGCGGGGCCAGTTTATCGGGTTCGCCGAAGAGTACGTCTTCGGGCTCGATACCGTATTCGGCGAGCCAGTCGGCAATCATCGCGGGGGGAAGCCTGTGGCCGACTTCCGGCATGGATTCGAGGGTCCTGGCGATCAGCGTGACCGCGGCGAGGGTCTGGTAACAATGCATGTCGGCGTTCTCCTGTTTTTCTGACCACTGCCCGTCAGGGCAGATGAAAGCCTACCGTTTCCGTGGACGCATGCAAATATAAGCGGTGAAGATGCCATTTTGATTTCATTTGGTGCAAAAATCGCCCGCCTATGGTGCATCGGCCGGCGCCTGGTTGCCGCGTCAGTCGCGCAGCAACGCCTCGGTCGCGGCGGCGACCTGGTAGAGTTTTTCATCGTCGCCGTTCTTCGCGCTCAGCATCAGGCCGACCGGCGCGCTGCCCGGTTCGTGGCAGGGCAGGGTTATCGCGCAGCCGTCGAAGTAATTGACCGTCGCGGTGTTACGCAGGCAGCGCAGGTTTACGCGTCGCGCGTTATCTTCCTCGGCAGTCTCGCTGATCGCCGGCGGCACGCAGGCGACCGTCGGGTAGAGCAGCGCATCGGCCTCGAGCGCGCTAAACTGCGTGTCGAATTCGGCCACGATCTGCCGACGTTCGGTATAACGCTGCTGCTGTTCTTCGTCGCTGATCGCGGCGCCGGCGGCCATGCGGCTGCCGACAAACGGATCGTATTCGTCGGCATGTTGCTCGAGCATATCACGGTGGTGCTGGTATACCTCCCAGACGACGACCGGGCGCTGCAGGAAAAAGTCATCGCAGTGATCCAGCACCGGCATCGGGATCACCTCGATGCGTGCGCCCGACGCGTCCAGCCGGCCGACGGCGCTACCGAACGCAGACGCGACCTCGGGATCGAGTTCCTGCATCACGCGCGCGTCCGGTATCACCAAGCGGAGCGATCCGATATCCGCTGGCGAGAGCCGCGGCAGATCTGCGCTCGGGTCGAGCCTGCCGCTCATCAGGAGATCGAGAATAAAACAACTGTCGACGTCGACCGCGAGCGGCCCCGGCGCGTCGAGCGTCGGCGACAGCGGGTAAATGCCCTCGAGCGACATGCGCCCGAAGCTCGGCTTGACCCCGACCACGCCGTTGAAAGCGGCCGGAATTCGACACGAGCCCGCGGTGTCCGAGCCGAGCGCCGCCGGCACGATTCCCTCGCCGACCGCGACGCCGCTGCCCGACGACGAGCCGCCCGGCAAGCGCCCGGTTGCGCGGTCCCAGGTCGACAGCGGCGTGCCATAATGCGGGTTCTTGCCGATGCCGGAAAACGCGNNAAACGCGAACTCGCTCATGTTGGTGCGCCCCAGGAACAGCAGGCCCGCGTCGCGTAACGGTGCCACGACCTCGGCGTCGGCCGACTCGGGTTGCGCGTAGTGCTTGCGCACCACGGAGCCCGCGAGTGTCGGCTCGTTGCGCAGGTTGAACAGGTCTTTCAATGCAATCGGAATGCCGGCCAGCGGCGGCGAGGCCTGACCGCGCTCACGCGCGCGATCGATTGACGCGGCCAGCGTAGCCAGCCCTGAATTGATCGTCGTGAACACGGCGGTCGATGCCTGCGCGCGCTCGAGCGCTTGCTCGACCAGCCGGGTCGCGGTCAGCTGGCCGCTGCAAAGGGCCACGGACAGCTCGCGCAAGCCTTTCATCAAGTAATCTCCGGCGAATCTCGAATTCACAGAATACCGCGTTAACGCGCGGCGAGTCAGTTTTTATCGACATCTCTGCGCCTGGCCGCTGCCCAAATCGCGCGTCGCAACTGCAGTTTGGCGGGGGTTGCCAGGTCATCGCCGTCGGTCTACAGTCAGCGCCATGCGAAACCTTCTAGCGCTGCTTTCCTGCCTGATACTGCCGGCCTGCGTCGGCCCGGCGCAGGTTGGTCCCGGTCAGGTACCGTCCGGACCGGACGGCTGGTCGATGGTTTCGCCAGAGGCCGTCGGGTTCGACGCCGACGCGCTGCGAAAGCTGGAGGTCGCGTTCGAGCGGGGTGACTACCCGAACCTGCACGCTGTGCTGGTCGAACACGATGGTCAAATCGTTTTTGAAAAGTATCTCGCGGGCGACGACGAGAGCTGGGGCAGCCAAATCGGCTACCGTGAGTTCGATCAGAACGCGTTGCACGACCTGCGCTCGGTTTCGAAGAGCGTCACCTCGCTGTTACTTGGCATTGCGCTCGGCGACGATTTCGCCCGCGAGCTATCCCGCCCGGTGATCGAGTATTTCCCCGAACTGGCGGGCCAGGTGGCGCCCGGGTTCGAGGCGATCACCCTGCATCACCTGTTGACCATGTCTAGCGGGCTCGAATGGAATGAAATGGAATCTCCCTACTCGAATCACGAAAATGACGGCATCAAGATGTACCGCAGCGGCGACCCGGTCACCTACACGCTGACCCGGCCGCTGGTCGCGACTCCCGGATCCAGATGGTATTACAGCGGGGGTACGACCATGGTGCTTGCGGTGCTGGTCGAGAAGATCAGCGGCAGGCCTTTTCTCGAGTTCGCCCACGAAATGCTGTTCGAGCCGCTCGGCATCGACGCGAAAAATGTCGAATGGCGCGGCCAGGGATCGTTCTGGCGGCGCGATCCGAGACTGCCGGCCGCGTCGTCCGGACTGCGCCTGCGTGCCCGCGACCTGGCTCGCATCGGCTCGATGGTATTGCACGGCGGGCAATGGCGCGGGCGCCAGATCGTGCCGCGCGGCTGGATAGAGACGTCGCTGCAGCGGCACGTGGACCAGCATGTGCGCTGGAACCTGGACGGTATCTACGGCTACGGCTACCACTGGTGGCATGGCGAGTTTCACGGCAACTGGGGCCGGTTTACCGCGATTTGCGCGATCGGCTTCGGCAGCCAGCGCCTCTGCGTCGTGCCGGCGAAGAAACTCGTCGTGACCGTGTTCGCCGGCAATTACGGCACCGGCGGGCGCACCGTCTCAGACCGGGTGCTTGCCGCGGTGGTCGCCACCGCGCCTTAGCTCGTGTCGCCGAGGTATGCGATTGCCTCGATTTCAATCAGCATGGTCTCTTCGGCCATCGGCGTCTGCACGGTGGTGCGCGCCGGGGGGTTATGCGGAAAGGTCTCGGCGAAGACCGCGTTCATGCGTTGAAAATCCGCCATGTCTTTCAGGTAAACATTACATTTCAATACGTCGTCCCAGCTGCCGCCGCCCTCGGCCAGCACCGCACCGACGTTGCTCAGAGTCTGCCTCGTTTGCGCCTCGATGTCGCCGACGCCGACGATGTTGCCATCGCGACCCCAGGCGACCTGTCCGGCGGTGAAGATCAGGTTGCCTCCCCGCGTACCGGGCGAGTAGGGATAGGTCGGGCGCGGCTGAAAGTCGAGCTGTTCGGGCGTGAGTATGCGGCGTGGCATGGCGTTTCCTCGAAGCGTGAATGAAGGTCCCGTTTTTACGACATTCCGCGTGCCGATACCAGCCCGGCGCGATCGCGGGCCTCTGAGCATTGGCGCAGAAAAATGGTATTCTGTGGAACCCTGACGGAAGAAGATCTGATGTACACGCGCGACGGATTCATCGAAACCATCGGCAACACGCCGCTGATCCGGCTGCGCGCGGCGTCGGAGGAAACCGGCTGCGAAATCCTCGGCAAGGCCGAGTTCATGAACCCGGGCGGGTCGGTCAAGGATCGCGCGGCCTGGTGGATGATTCGCGAGGCGGAACGCGACGGCTCGCTGCAGCCGGGCGGCACCGTGGTCGAGGGCACTGCGGGGAACACCGGCATCGGTCTGGCGCACATTTGCAACGCGCGCGGATATGCTCTCGTGATCTACATGCCGGATAACCAGTCCCCCGAGAAAGTCGAAATCCTCGAGACCCTGGGAGCCGAGGTGCACGTCGTGCCGACCGTGGCCTATAGCGACGACATGAATTACCAGAAGCAGGCCGACCGCTTCGCCGCAAGCCTCGACGGCGCGGTCTGGGTCAACCAGTTCGACAACCTCGCCAACCGGCTCGCGCACGTCGAATCCACCGGCCCGGAGATCTGGCGGCAGACCGNNGTGCGGATATCGAAATCGTGCTGCTGGACTGTTTCGGCAGTGCGCTTTTCGATTATGTAACCACTGGCGTTGCGGTGATGAGCGAAGGCCCCACGATTACCGAGGGCATCGGCAATAGCCGCGTCACCGCCAACCTCGAGGGTACCGCAATCGATGCCGCGCTGCAGGTCACCGACCAGGCCATGGTCGACATGGTCTACCGCCTGCTGCGCGAGGAGGGCTGGTTTTTCGGCTCGAGCACCGGCGTCAACGTCTGTGGCGCGATCGAGGTCGCCCGGCGGCTCGGCCCGGGGCATACGGTCGTGACCATTCTTTGCGACGGCGGGGGCAAGTACCGCACGCGCCTGTTCAACCCCGCATGGCTTGCCGGTCGAGGCCTGACGGCGCCGACCGGTTAGCGGAATACGGACCGCGGCCGGCTTGGTTGCGTCACATCGATGGTGCTAGTATGTCCTGTGCTCGCGGAGCGAGCCGATCCACTCGGCAGGCAAGCCGATCGATACTTCGATAACGATGGACTTGAAGGGGGACATTGTATGGCACTTTATATCACCCAGGGAAATTACACCGAAGCTGCAATCAAGGGAATGATCCAGAACCCGGAAGACCGGGCTCCGGCGGTCGCCGCGCTGATGGAAGCGGTGGGCGCCAGGATGCTGCAGTACTACGTGACTCACGGTGAGTATGATTTTCTCGTGATCACCGAGGGCGACGACTCCAACACCGATTTCCTCGCCGGCCTGATGGTGGCTGGCGGCAGCGGGGGCGTCACTAACCTGAAAACCACGCGCGCGTTTACCACCCAGGAGGCAAAGTCGGCGATGGAAAAAGCCGGACAGGTCGTCGCCGGGTTCCATGCCGCGGGCAGCGGCTAGGCCTTTTTTGTAGAAGGTTCATTCGGCCACCCGTCCGCGGGTGGCTTTATTTTGCGCGATGTCGATGCGTACGCCCGCGCAAAATTTGTGATATAAACGATCGCGTCGGTTTGACCTGGTCTCGATCCGGGCGAGACAGTCGATGAAACACCACCGCTCCTCCGCGTTTTAATTCTGACGTTTCTGGCCTGGCCTGCGTTGTCGATCGAGGGCATCGATCGTCTCGAACTGTGCCGCGACGATCTGAGCCAGGCGGACGGCACCGAGATCATCGTCGCCCGCCTACGCCTGCGCCCGGGCGCGACGATGCCGCGGCACAGGCACCACGGCGACGAAATCGTTTACGTCATCAAGGGTGGCACGAACGAGGTTTCGGGACCGAAACAAATCAAGCTGAATGCGGACAAAAGCCTGCGCAACGCGCGACGTGCCCCACGGCGGATTCATCGTAATCGGCCCCGACGTGATCGAGGTGCTGACGGTCCACGTCGTCGACAAGGGCAGGCCGTTTATGGTGCCGGTCGACTGACCCGGCGCAAGGCGGGAGCACCGGGGTGGTCTCGAATCAGCT
>JABAOD010022064.1_pt2 | contig 14016 bp, 19 predicted proteins | sample 7062151 | NCBI WGS metagenome assembly JABAOD01 (sample SAMN14538626, study PRJNA623070) | marine sediment metagenome | biome: marine biome [ENVO:00000428]; feature: marine pelagic biome [ENVO:01000023]; material: deep marine sediment [ENVO:00002113] | place: India: Gulf of Khambhat ...
GTTTTTCCATCGGCCGCGTCGATACCGCCAAACACAAGGGATAGCCGTTATACCACAAGACTATTCGGTGGACAGTATACCCGGTTACCGAAATTCAGTTTCAATTAACAACTTGAAATTCGGGAACACAATTCAAAATAGCGAAATCAGCGAAACTTGCGCGGCCCGGTGACGGGCGAAATCAAGATATCTGTTAATGCGTCGGCGCAGTTACTCGGTTTCGGTGACGGTAAAGGGGCGTTCGTTATCGAGGACCGGGATGCGGCGGCGGACCCTGGCGACCCGCTCGAGGTCGATGTCGGCGTAGACGATGCCGGGCTCGGCGCCGCCGTCGGCGAGGACTTCGCCCCACGGGTCGACGATCAGCGAGTGGCCGTAGGAATAGCGCTTGTCGCAGTGGTGGCCGCACTGGTTGGGCGCGATCACGAAGCAACCGGTTTCGATCGCGCGGGCGCGCACCAGGATATGCCAGTGGGCCTGGCCGGTGGTTTGCGTGAACGCGGCCGGAATCGTGACGAATTCAGCGCCGGCCTGCGCCAGCGCGCGGTAGAGTTGGCCGAAGCGCAGATCGTAGCAAACCGAAAGCCCCAGCTTGCCCCACGGCGTCGCGGTTACGACGGCCTTGTCACCGGGCGCGATCGCGTCGGATTCGCGGTAAAACTCGCCGTTGTTGAGCGCGATATCGAACATGTGCAGCTTGTCGTAGCGCGCGCGAATTTCGCCGTCCCGGTCGATTAAAAAACTGCGATTGAAGATCCGCTCCCGCTCGCGTATCAATTGCGACCCGATCAGCAGGATCACGCGATGCTCGCGCGCTTTGGCGCGAAATGCGGCCAGCCCGACGTCGTCATCCTCGCCGTAAGTCGCCGCCGGAATCTGTTCGTTGACCGGTTCGATCAGGCCCACCGTTTCCGCCAGCGCGACGAATTCGGCGCCGCCATCTACCGCCCTGTCGATCGCGCTACAGACCCAGTCGACGTTCGCGGGGATATCGCGGGTTGCGGTGTTCTGGATGCAGGCGGCGCGGAATCGACTCATCTGGGAGGGTTCACTTCAGGACGTCTTGCGGATCGTGAAAATCATACTCCAGGTCGTAGGCGACTTCACGCTGCGTAATCTTGCCCTGGAACACGTTGAGCCCGTTGCGCAGGTGCGCATCATCGAGCAATGCCTGGCGGTAACCCTTGTTAGCGAGCGCGAGGACGTGCGGCAGGGTCACGTTGTTCAGCGCGTAGGTCGAGGTCCGCGGCACCGCGCCCGGCATGTTGGCGACGCAGTAATGCACGACATCGTCGACGATATAGGTCGGATCCGCGTGCGTGGTCGGGCGCGAGGTTTCGCAACAGCCGCCCTGGTCGATCGCGACGTCGACGATGACCGCGCCAGGCTTCATCTCGCTGACCAGCTGTTTGTTGATCAATTTCGGCGCCTCGGCCCCCGGGATCAGCACGCCGCCGATGACGAGATCCGCTTCGCGCACGTGGCGTTCGATCGCATCCTCGGTCGAGAACACGGTATTGGTGCTGCGTCCGAACTGTCTCCAGTGGTTTTCGAGTACGTCCGCGTTACGATCGATGACCCAGACGTCGGCGCCCATACCGACCGCAATGTGCGTCGCGTGGGTACCCACCACACCGGCGCCGAGCACGACCACCTTTCCCGGGTCGACCCCGGGCACGCCGCCGAGCAGCAGACCGAGGCCGCCGTGCGGATGCTCGAGGCAGTAGGCGCCGGCCTGGATCGCCATGCGCCCGGCGACCTTCGACATCGGCGCGAGCAACGGCAGGCCGCCGCGCGGCGAGGTCACGGTTTCGTAAGCGATACAGATCGCGCCGCTGTCGACCAGATCTTTCGCCTGCTCCGGGTCCGGCGCGAGATGCAGATAGGTGAACAGCACCTGGCCTTCGCGCAGCATCGCGCGCTCGCCGGCCTGCGGTTCCTTGACCTTGACGATCAGCTCGGCGCGCTCGAAAATTTCTTCCGCGGAATCGATAATTCGCGCACCGAGATCGGCATAAACCTGGTCGCCGACCCCAATCCCCTGCCCGGCGGCGGTCTCGACCATTACCTCGTGACCGTGCTTGATCGCCTCGCGCACGCTCGCCGGCGCCATGCCGACGCGATATTCGTGGTTCTTGATTTCCCTTGGTACACCAATCAGCATAATTTCAACCCTTCAAACCATGTGGAAAAAATGGCATGATAACCGCGCTGGCAGCACAGCATAGTGCCAGCCGCTTTTATTTACGATACCAGTCCGAATGGCATTCCAATATAGCGTAAACTTGCTAGAATGATCCGTCCTATGTCCGAGTCAAGCACAGAAAACCAGCTCGTCGACCGTTTCGGCCGCACCGTCAGCTACATTCGCCTGTCGGTCACCGACCGCTGCGATCTGCGCTGCGTCTACTGCATGCCGGAGAAGATGACCTTCGTGCCGCGCTCGCAGTTGCTGACGCTCGAGGAAATGGAAGACATCGCGCGCGCTTTCGTCCGCCTCGGCGTGGACAAGATCCGTATTACCGGAGGCGAACCGCTGGTGCGGCGCAATATCCTGCAGCTGTTTCGCAATCTCGGCGAAATCGACGCGCTGCGCGACCTGACCCTGACCACCAACGCGACGCAGCTAAAAAAATTCGCCCGCCCGCTGAAGGACGCCGGCGTCACGCGCATCAACGTCAGCCTCGACACGCTGAGCCCGACCGCTTCCGCGAAATGACGCGCATCGGCGACCTGGCGAAAACCCTCGACGGCATCGACGCGGCGCTCGAGTGCGATTTCGACAAGATCAAGCTCAACGCGGTGGTGCTGAAAAATTACAACCACGACGAAATTCTCGACCTGGTCGATTTCTGCATCGACCGCGGCCTCGACATCAGCTTCATCGAGGAAATGCCGCTCGGGCAGAACGACCATCACGACCGCGCGGTGGCCTACTATTCGAGCGACCAGATCCTCGAGGACCTCGAGCAGCACCACGAACTGGTGCCCAGTACCTACAAGACCGGCGGCCCGACGCGTTATTACCAGCTCACCGAACACGAAAACACGCACGTCGGTTTTATTTCTCCCCACAGCCATAACTTCTGCGACACCTGCAACCGCGTGCGCCTGACCGCCGAGGGCCGGCTGCTGCTGTGCCTCGGCCAGGAGCACTCGATGGACCTGCGCCACGTCGTCCGCGCCAACCCGGGCGACGACGCCGTGCTCGAGCAGGCGATCATCGACTCGATGCAGATCAAACCCAGGGGGCACGACTTCAACCTCAACTCGGCCGAGGTGCTGCTGCGTCATATGAACCTGACCGGGGGATGAAATGTCTTCCGTGCCGGAGCGGCGCCTGCCCGACTTGACCAACGCCGGCCTCAAGGCCACCGCCAACGTCATTGCGCTCAACGAATTCAACCAGCCGGTCGATGGCGCCATCGCGGTCGAGCGCGCGCTGACGCTCTATCTCGACAAGCAGGAACTGGTTACGCTGATGACGCTCGGCAACCATCCCGAGCTGCTGATTCTCGGCTGGCTGCGCAACCAGCGCATGATCACCGATATCGAACAGGTCAAGGCGATTCAGGTCGACTGGGAAACCGAGTCGGCCGCGATCGTGACCTGGGACGGCGTCGAAAATCTCGACCAAAAACTCGAGCGCAAGACGGTCACGACCGGCTGCGGCCAGGGCACGATGTTCGGCGACCTGATGGACGACGTCGACGAGATACGACTGCGCGCGCCCCGCCTGAAGCAGTCGTCGATTTACGGCCTACTGCAGGCGCTGAACGAATACAATGAAATCTATAAGAACGCGGGCGCCGTTCACGGTTGTGCGCTGTGCAGCGAAGAGAACGGGATCGAGCTGTTCATCGAGGACGTCGGCCGCCATAACGCGGTCGACGCGATTGCCGGCCACATGTGGCTGCACGACCTGAAGGGGCATGACAAGCTGTTCTATACTACCGGGCGCCTGACCTCGGAAATGGTGATTAAGGTTGCGTTGATGGAGATCCCAATTCTGCTTTCCCGCTCGGGAATTACCGCGATGGGCCTCGAAATCGCGCAACAGGTCGGCGTGACGCTGATCGCGCGCGCCAAGGGACGCCATTTTCTCGCCTACCATGGCGGCGACCTGATCGAGTACGACGCCGTGCCGCCCGAGCGAGCCAAATCGAGCAAGCGGGACACCCGCCACCAGGCTGATTGAGCGGTCGTTGGTCCCGTTTCGCACCCCGTCCCCGCTATCGCCCCATCTTTTTCGAATCGCGGCCCGCCGCCAACACTTGCGGCGGGCCGCGATGCGTTCGGATCGGAAGCGTTGCGCGGGCACCCCTACCGCGCGGGCCGTCCTACCGTGCTATCGGAAAAATCGGCGACGGCACCTGGATTTCTCTCGGCTTCTTCCTGTTGCTGCTTTGGATTGCCGTAGCGGAACTCTCGCACGGTCAATACCAGGCCGACGATCATCATCACGAAAACAAATATAGCGAAGTAAATCAGGTTATCGACAATCATGAATTCCCTCCTCTAGCCGCAAGGCTCGACAGTTTGAAGTAAATCCCGAACGCGAGGATCGACGGTACCCAGATTGCGGTGAACAGACCCTCGGTTTGATAACCCTCAAACCACAGAAGACCCGATACCGCGAACGACACGGCTACCGCGAGCAAGATGAAAATATCGGACAGTTTGAACATAAGTAACTCCTCGTCTGGCAGTTAACGATTGTCCGGAAAAGGGCCCGGACGCTTCCCACTAAAACTTGTGAAACCCGATCGCGGCGAGTAGCAGCCCGCCAATCGTGATAGAGGCCGGGATACGCAGGCCGACGATACCGAATACGTCGACCATCGACGGTAAGGGGCTAATCAGCGCCGCCGGCACCCACAGAAAAAAAGGCACCGAGATCGCTACTCCGATCCAGCCCAGAACACGCAGCACCGGCCTGGTCGCGGATGACAATGGCCCGATAGCCGCTTCCTCCGCGATTTTCGTCTTGGATTCGTCTGTCATTCGCTCCCGCTCTCTCCTTGCCGGTGCACTTGAATGCCCCGGAACTTCGGCCGACCTATGACGCGGCCATTAACGTTCGATCATTTGTCAATGTTTTGTCTACGTCAAGAATAGACATTTGGTTCACCTGGTGAGGAGAATAATTGAAGCGGCGTGGCTGGGCGCCGCGCAGAAAGTTTGCCGAGAAGGCTCCGGGTGCACCCGGGCAAGCGGGGTCAGCCCGGAAGCGTTCGGATTTGCGTCACTGCCGGGAATGCCGCCATCAAAGGATTTGCGCCTCGTGCAGGCGCGGTGTGCTTCGACCAGCCGTTGCGGCGCGTCCGGTCTGCCCTACTGACCGGATCCGCGCAGCAATTCGGCAGGCTCGACGCGGAGCTGGCGCCACAGGTAGCGGGCGCCGAGCTGCAGGGCCAGCACGCTGACGCCAACCGCGGTTAACGCGCCGATCCAGACCAGGTCTTCGACCGGTAGCTTGAGCCGCCAGTGCAGCAGCGGAAACGCGATCGCGGTGCCGAATACGAGCGCGAACAACGCCGTTACCAGCGCCAGCAGCAGGTATTCCAGTTGCAGGCTGTAGCCTATGGCAGACAGGCGCAGGCCCAGCGTATGCAGCAGGGTCGCGGTGTAAAGCTGGCGGCTGCGGTTGGCGGCCATCACGCTGCCGAGGACCAGCAGACTCGCGGCGAGACTGACGACGCTGACCACGGCAAGCCCGGCGGTGGCATGACCCAGCAACCTGCGCGCGGTGGCAAGCAACGTCGCGGTGCGCACCGTAACCACGTTCGGCGCGGCCGCCGCAATTCGCCGCTGCGCCGCGATCGTTGCCGCGTCGTCCAGAAAAGCGGCGCCGACGTGCCGATGGATGAACGGATCGAGAACGCCGTCGGAGAGGATGCCTTCGAACCAGAAGCGGGTCTGCAAGCCTTTCTGGCTGTGGATCGAGGCGATTTCCACCTCCAGCAGACGACCCTCCAGATCGAAGCTGACCCGGTCACCAATCGCAAGGCCGAAGCGACCGGCCTCGCGATCCTCAAGCGACATTTTCACGCCCGCGACGCGCGAGTCCTCCCACCAGTCGCCCTCGACGATGCGGATGCCATCGATATTGCCGGCGCGGTAGCTGAGCTTGAAATCGGCGTTCGCGAGATCCCGATAACGCCGGCTGTCGGCCTCGAGGTGTTGCGCCAGCGGGCGGCCGTTGACCGCGTCGATCCTGGCCCGCACCAGCGGCGCGGTCTGCAGCCGAGCGTTGCCGGCAGCCGCCTCGATCGCGTCGGCGACCGCGTCGAGCTGGCTGTTGCTGATATCGTAAAGCACCAACGCGGGCGATTCTTCGGGGATGGTGGAGTCGATCGTCCGCAACAGCGAGGCGACCACCAGCGTGCAGGCAACGAGCAGGGTCAGCGCCGCCCCCAGAGACAACAACGAGGTTCGCAGCGGCGAGCCGGGAAGATGCAGGTTGGCGAGCGCGAGGCGCAGGGCGAAGCGGTTGCGTAGCCGATCGGGATCGTTGAAACGGCGCGCGGCACGGCGGATCGCGCGCACCAACAGCTCGAGCACCGCGAGAAGCGCCGCGACCACGGCGAGGAAGCCGAACCCGAACCACGGATCGGGCAGGGCGAGCAGCACCAGCAGAACGATCAGGACCGCGCCGGCACCTGCCGCCAGGCGCCAGCCGCGCGGCGCAGCGCTATCGTCCCGGTCGTCGTCGCGGAACAGGGTTGCCGGTTTCACCGACAGCGCGCGGCCGATCGCCGGCAACGCGAAACTGTAGGCCGTCAACAGGCCGAACAGGAGCGCGCTGGCGGTCGGTCCGGGGAGCGCTCCGAGCGAAGTTTCGAGGGGTATTTCCGCGGCGACCACGGCGGTGNNCAAGCAGCCGGCCAGGCTCGCGCCGCCCGCGAGTATGCCAACCTGCAACAGGTAAACCGCCGCAAGTCGCCGATTGCGCAGGCCGAGCGCGCGCAGCGTCGCCAGCGTCCTGAACTTGCTTCGCAGGTAGGACTGGATGCTGGCGAAAACACCGAGCCCGCCAATGAATAGCGTGCTGAAGGCGATGATCAGCAGCGCCGAGGCAATTTGATCGAGACGCTCGGCGATTCGGCGGCTGCGGTCTTCGAAAGTCCGGACTTCCCAGCGCTCGCCCGGAAAACGTTCATAGAAAGCCTGCCGCCAGGCTTCTGCCGGCAGATCGGTGGCGACGTGATAATCGTAATCGACGCGGCTACCGGGCTGGATCAGCCCGGTGGCTTGCAACGCGTCCCCGGCCAGCAGCACCGGCGGTCCGCGCCAATCCGCGGTCAGGTTGCGGTCGGATTGTCGCCGGATCAGCGCGCGCACGGCTATTTCCAGCTCGCCGATAAAAACCTTGTCGCCGAGCCCGATATCGAGCCTCGAAGCGAGCGCCGGATCGATCGCGATCCCCCAGCGGCCATCGGCGAAAGCGGTCACCGTTTCGAGATCCGAGTCGGGTTCGAGCCTGAGTTCACCGTAAAGCGGGTAGTGCCGATCGACGCTTTGCAGCTCGACGCGCAGGAATTCGCCGCTCCCGGTACCGAGCATCGTGTAAAGTTCGGTGACCAGCGAGACCTCGCCGCGCTCACGCATCCAGGCGAGCGCCGCCGCCGGCAGCGGTTGCTTCGAATCGACCTCGAGATCGCCCCCCATCAGGGCGCGGGTATCGGCAAGCAGCCCGCCAGCAACCAGACGGTACAGGCTGCCGGAAGCGGCAACGAGGCTTACGCCGAGCGTGAGGCAGGCGCAGAATACCCACAGCGAGCGTCCGCTCCCGCGCAGGTCGCGCCAGGCCAGTTCAAGCAGAAATCGCATCGGACTGCGCCACATCGACCAGGCGTCCCTGCCGCAGCCGCAGCACGCGTCCGCAACGTTTCGCGATCGCGTCGTCGTGGGTTACGAGAACAAGGGTCGAACCGGCTTCGTCGTGAAGCCTGAACAGCAAATCGATGATGCGCGCACCGGTCTGTAGATCGAGGTTGCCGGTGGGCTCATCGGCCAGCACCAGTCGCGGCGAGTGCACCAGCGCACGGGCGATCGCGACCCGCTGTTGTTCACCGCCTGACAGCTGCTTTGGATAGTGGTCATGCCGCTCGGCCAGTCCGACCTGTTCGAGCATCGCCGCGGCGCGCGCCTCGGCGTTCGGCCGGCCGGCGATTTCGAGCGGCAGCGCGACGTTGCCGAGCGCGGTCAGGCTCGGCACGAGGTGGAACGACTGGAACACGATGCCGAGCCGGTCGCGGCGCAGGTCGGCGAGCCCGTCGGCATCGAGCGCGTCGAGCGCGACGCCGTCGATCCGGATCGACCCTTGCCCGGGCCGTTCGAGACCCGCGAGCAACAGCAGCAGCGAGGTTTTGCCCGAACCGGACGGGCCGACGATCGCGACCGTTTCACCCCGCGCCACGTCGAGATCGAGCCCGCGCAGCACGTCGACGCGGTTGCCGTCCATCGCGAAGGACAGCGTCAGCGATTCAATTTCGATCATCGAAGGGTATCGAGCCCGATTTCAGGTTTCGCGCAGGCGCGGCATCAGTTCGACCAGGTTGCACGGGCGCGTGCGATAGTCGAGTTGCGCGGCGATCAATTGCGTCCAGGCATCCTTGCAGGCACCCGCAGATCCCGGCAGGCAGAATACGTAGGTTCCGTTGGCGACGCCCGCGATTGCGCGCGACTGCAGCGTCGAAGTGCCGATGCTCTGGTAGGACAGGCTGCGAAAAGTCTCGCCGAAGCCGTCGATGGTCTTGTCGNNCTTGTCGAGCAGCGGCTCGACCGCCTCCGGAGTACCGTCGCGCCCGGTCACGCCGGTACCGCCGGTGGTCAGCACCACCTGGGTCGACTCGTCGGCAATCCAGCGCGACACGACCTCGCGGATTCGGTACTTGTCGTCCGGCACGATCGCCTTCTCTGCCAGCCGATGGCCCGCCTCGGTTAGCATCGAAACCAGCAACGCACCGGACTTGTCGCTGGCCTCGTCGCGCGAATCCGAAACCGTCAGCACGCCGATTTTCAGCGCGATGAATTCGCGATCATGGCTCACGCGCGCGCCGACCTAGTAATTGATCTCACCATCGATTTGCAAAGGCTCATCGATCAGGTCACAGCGTAACGTAATGCTGACCGCGACCGGCTTGCCGTCGAGCCTGCCGTCTGCATTGGCCTGCGTCATCGCCTTTTCGATTTCGCGTTGCGACGTGATACCGACCTTTTTCAAAAACTTGCGAATCGACATGTTGAGCACTTCCTCGTCCATTTTCGAACCCTCGCTGGAGTTGATTAATGTCCCGCAGTTTACCTTTTTTGCCCTGGGCTCCCAACGAATATTCGACGCCGTCGCGCGCGGCTTGGTACAATGCCGGTCCCATTTTTGCGTCCCCGAGAAGGGCCCGGCTCAATGCTCCGCAACCTTTGCTTCGCCTTATGCCTGTTCCTGTGCAGCCTGTCGGCCGCCGCCGAGGCGCCGTTGCGCCTGGCTACCACCACCAGCACCGCAAACTCGGGGCTGATGGATTACCTGTTGCCGCGTTTCACCGAGGAAACCGGCGTCGAGGTTCACCTGATTGCGGTCGGCACCGGCAAGGCGCTGCGCCTCGGGCGCGAGGGCGATGTCGACGCGGTCCTGGTGCACGCGCGCGCGGCCGAGGATGCCTTCGTCCAGGCGGGCTACGGGGTTAACCGCACCGATGTCATGTACAACGACTTCATCATCGTCGGGCCGGTATCCGACCCGGTCGGCGCCGGTAAAAGCGAGACCGTAGCGGAAGTATTGCGCCGCGTTCACGACCTCGCGCATCCGTTCATTTCGCGTGGCGACGACTCGGGCACGCATAAACGCGAACTGCTCCTGTGGCAGAGCGCCGGCAGGCAACCGGGCGGAAGCTGGTATCGCGAAGTTGGCCAGGGCATGGGCAAGACGCTGCAAATCGCCAACGAGATCGACGCATACACGATGACCGATCGGGGCACCTGGCTCGCCTACCGCGGCAAACTTGACCTGCGACTGCTGTTCGAGAACGATCCGCCGTTGTTCAATCCTTACGGCATCATCGCGGTGAATCCCGAACGACACCCGCATGCGAACTATATCGGAGCGAAAAAGCTGATCGACTGGATTACCTCACCGCCAGTGCAGAAGTTGATCGGCGAATTCAGGATCCAGGGCCAGCCATTGTTCATCCCGTCGGCGGCGCTCGCCGCGCAGTGATGCCGTGGACGTCCTGATCGCGAGCACCATCGAAGCTTTCCGCCTGCTGTTCAGCGGCAACGCTGAGATCTGGGAAATCGTGGCGATTTCCTTTCGGGTTTCGACGCTGGCGATCCTCGCTGCGGTGCCGCCCGCACTAATCATCGCGTTCTGCCTGGCCTACGGCAACTTTTTCGGTCGCCGTGTGCTGATTTCATTGTTCAACACTTTTCTCTCGGTACCCGCGGTGGTCATCGGCCTGACCCTGTTTATCGTGCTTTCCCGCCAGGGCCCGCTGGGTGATTTCAAGCTGCTGTTCACGCAGTCCGCGATGGCGATGGGCCAGTTCCTGCTGTGCCTGCCGATCCTGGTCTGCATGACCCACGTCGCGCTGCAGGCCGCGGATCGAGCCGCCTGGGAGACCGCACGCACGCTCGGCGCGAGCCGCGTGCATGCCTTTTTCACCGTGCTCTACGAAATTCGCTTTGGCCTGATGGCGGCGCTGCTGGCCGGCTACGGGCGAATCATTTCCGAGGTTGGCGCATCGATGATGCTCGGCGGCAATATTGCCCACTACACGCGCAACATACCCACCGCGATTGCGCTGGAGACGAGCAAGGGTGCATTCGCCGAGGGGATCGCGCTCGGCGCGGTACTCCTGTTTCTCGCATTTTTACTCAACGCGCTATTGCAGTACGTGCAGGGTCGAGGCAGTATCCACCCATGATCGACCCTTTTCGCATCGCCTTCCACGGTGTCAGCAAACGCTTCGGGCATAACCTCGTGCTCGACAATGCGTCGCTGATCCTCGCCAGCCACGACTGCGTCGTCCTGACCGGAGAGAACGGCTCCGGCAAAACCACGTTGCTGCGCATCGTCGCCGGGCTGGAAAAACCGGCGCAATGTGACGTGCTGGTCGACAACACTGGGCCAGAGCCATGGCGGCGGCAGCGCAAGCGATTGCTGCGATCGATCATGTACCTGCACCAGCAGCCCTATATGCTGTCGGGCAGCCTGCGGCGCAATATCGAGTACGCGGCACGCCTGAATCCTTCGCTCGTGGACCGCGAATCCGCGGTCAATCGCGCGCTGATCTGGGCCGGCCTCGAGTCATTGCAAAACCAGTCCGCGGCAAGCCTCTCAGGCGGACAGAAACAGCGCGTCGCACTCGCGCGGGCGCGCCTGAGCGGACCTCAGATACTGCTGCTCGACGAACCCACCGCAAACCTCGACAGCGAGAGCCGTGCGCGCACGCTGCAAATGTTGAGCGAGTTTCGCGACAGCGGTACCGCGATCGTGGTCGTCACCCACGATCCTGCGAGCTTTGCCGGGCTCGCCACCCGACAGCTCAGGCTCGAAAACCGGCGAGTTCATCCTGTCGGCAAGGCCGCGGCGGAAGTGGTCGATCTCGACAGCGTGCGGCACTCGCACAAGCGATGAGCATCGGCACCTCCGCTATCACCGCGGTGATTCTCGCCGGCGGTCAGGGCAGACGTATGGGCGGGATGGACAAGGGCCTGCTTGAGTTCGACGGTCGACCGCTGATCGAAATCCTGCTCGACAAGCTTCGCCGGCAGTCCGTTGCCATGTTGATCAACGCCAATCGCAATCAGGCGCTCTACGCGGGCTACGGTCATCCGGTAGTCAGCGACGAACTCGAGGAATACCAGGGTCCCCTGGCCGGTTTCGCCAGCGCGATGCGGGCTGCCACGACCGATTACATCCTGACCCTGCCCTGCGACAGTCCATTACTGGTCGACGACTATGTCGCGCGCTTTATCAACGCGCAGGCGGACAACGGGGCGACGGTCAATGTCGCTTTCGACGGCAAGCGCCTGCAGCCGGTTCACGCGCTAATGCGGGTCGACCTGTTGCCGAGCCTGCGTGCCTTTCTCGATCGCGGCGAGCGCAAGATCGACCGCTGGTACGCCGAGCACGATTTCGCGCGCGTCGATTTTTCCGACTGCGCCGACATGTTTCGCAATATCAATACGCCGGACGACAAGCAGGCGCTCGAGGCCGCACAATGACCCCGACCTTGCCCATGCTAGGTTTTTGCGCGTGGAGCGGCACCGGCAAAACCACGCTGTTGCGTCAGCTGATTCCGCTATTGAAAGAGCAGGGTCTTCGCGTTTCCGCGATCAAGCACGCGCATCACCATTTCGACCTGGATCAACCGGGCAAGGACAGTTTCGAATTGCGCAAGGCCGGCGCCGAACAAACCGTGATCTGCACCACGACCCGGATGGCGCTAATCACCGAATTCGCGACCCCGGGTGACGAACCCTCGTTAGCGCAAATCGTCGCGTCGCTGGATCCCGCGCGCACCGACCTCGTGCTGGTGGAAGGTTACAAGGACGTGAAGTTCCCAAAAATCGAACTGCATCGTGAAGCGCTCGGCAAGCCCTACCTGTTCGCGGAAGACGAATCGGTTATCGCGCTGGCCTGCGACGCGCCGCCGCCCGTCGACATCGCGATCCCGGTGCTGGACCTCAACGATATCGAGACCGTGGCGCGCTTTATCCGCGAACGCTTTCTGCGCGACCTGGGACCAGTTTAAACCGCCGCGGTGCCGGCCTGTTGCCGCGCCCAGCGAACGATATCCGCCACTCCCATCGCGCCGGCCTGGCGCGCGATTTCGCGACCGCCGCGGAACAGCGCCAGCGTCGGGATACTGCGAATGCCGAATCGTGCGCCGAGAGCCTGCTCCGCTTCGGTATCGACTTTTGCCAGCCGCATACCCGGTTCGAGTTCACGCGCGGCCTGCTCGAACTGCGGCGCCATGACCCGACAGGGCCCGCACCAGGGAGCCCAGAAATCGACCAGCAACGGGATGTCGCTGCGCCCGAGGTGTCGATCGAAACCGCTTGCATTCAACTCCACCGGGCGACCGGAAAACAGAGGCTGGTGACACTTCCCGCAACCGGGCGCATCGCCCAGACGCGCCGCCGGAAACCGGTTAATCGCGCTGCAATGGGGGCAAACAATGTTGAGAGATTCGCTCATACCGGTTTCCTAGTACCACAGACCATTGAAGTGCCAGCGCGGGCGCCGGTCCGGCGCAGCGCCGAAGATGCGTTCGGGATGGTAGGCAGGCGCCGACCGCTCGAGCAGCGGTTCCGTCCTGAGCTTCGGCTGCAACGCCAGCAGCCGCGCGACGCGCTCGTCGGTCTGCGGGTGCGTACGCAGGACCGACGGCTGTGGTAACCGACGTCCCGGCATGAAGATACGCTCCATCCAGCCGCCCTGGATGCGCTCGAGTTTTTGCAGCGCGCGCGCAAGTCCTTCCGGGTCGCCGGTCAGGCGCGCGGCATTCAGATCCGCATCGTGCTCGCGCGTGCGCGACAGCGCGAGCTGCGCCAGGACCGACAGGCTCGGCGCCAGGAGCAACAGCAGGATGGCCCACCANNCGCCCACCAGTTGATCGTGATCTCGGTAAACAGGATTAGCGGCAGGTTCAACAGCAGCAGAAACTGGCCGAACAGCGATAGCACGCTGGTGGCGCGGCTGAACAGGTCGGCCAAACCCATGACGCGCAGGTCGTTGTTTCGAATGTGGCTTACCTCGTGCGCCAGTACGCCGACGATTTCGCGCAGATCGAGCTCACGCAGCAGGCCGTCGGTGACCGCGATCGCCGAACGAGTGCGCGAGCCCACGGCAAACGCGTTCAGCATCGGGCTCGGCACGTAGTACAGATCAGGCCCGCGCGGCAAACCGGCACGCGCGGACAAGGCCGAGAGCGCTTGCGCCAGCGCGGGCGCCTGCACCGGAGCCAGGGGTCTCGCGTGGTACAGGCGCATGACCAGCCACGGTGAGAA
>JABAOD010005267.1_pt1 | contig 14011 bp, 12 predicted proteins | sample 7062151 | NCBI WGS metagenome assembly JABAOD01 (sample SAMN14538626, study PRJNA623070) | marine sediment metagenome | biome: marine biome [ENVO:00000428]; feature: marine pelagic biome [ENVO:01000023]; material: deep marine sediment [ENVO:00002113] | place: India: Gulf of Khambhat ...
CTCCGGGCACGTTGAACCAGATGGCGGCGATGGCGTTGGCGTCGTTGGCGGCGTAGGTGAAGAGGTCCTTCACAAAGCCGGCACGATGGGCCCCCGGGCAGGCGGCGGTGGGGGCCAGCAGCACCGGGGTGTCGGGGGCAAAAGTCGGTTCCCGCACCTCGGTGAGGGCGGCGTCGAACAGGTCGGACGGCGAGGCGTCGGGGGCGGCGCCGATCCCCCTGCTGTTGAAGGCCCCCAGCGCGATCAGATCCGGTTTGGCGGCCGCCGAGAAGTCGAAATAGGAGCGGAGGCTCTGGCAGCCCGGATCGGAAGAGGCATTGGGCGCGAAGGCCCACCGGACTCGCGGGGCCTGGTCGGCCAACGTCGACTCGGTGACCGAGACGAACTTGTTGAAGGCCGATTCGAAGGCGGACGGTGTGCACCCGTAGGCCGAGCCGGTCGCATTCATCGCCGGCAGCGGGGCGATGATCACATGGCGATTGGTGGCGGAAGGCTCGAGCCCGCCGTCCAGGTTGGTGCCGTCCAGCCACTCCTTCACGTACCCGGCCCACGTGGTGATGGCCCCGTCGCTGCCGCCGGTGGCGATCGAGGCAGCCGTCGCGGAGACGTTCACGGTGGCCACGGCGGTGGCGCCGGCGGCCCGCACCGCGTTCAGCCGGCCGATCGTGGCCGCCCGGGTGTCGGCGACGTCGAGCTGCAGCCCGATGAAGCTCGCCTTGCCCCCGGCGCCGTTGAAGGCTGTGATGTCGTCGGCTATTGGGGCGAAGTCGTTGGCCGCCAGCGCCCCGGCGTCCGGGTAGTACCCGGCGTAGGCGATCCCCTGGGCAGGGATCTCCACATCCGCAGCGGCGATGGCCGGCCCGGACTCGGCCGCGGCAACGACCGTGGCCGCAACGGCGAATGCGACGAGTGAACGAAGGGCCATGTGAGCCTCGCTGGAGATGACCCTTCGATGCTAGGGGCCGAAACGGCCACCGGGGACAAAACCGATTGTCGGGGGCCTGAGACTGTTCCCCTAGGCGTCTCGGCCGGCGACGTCGGCCAGGATCCGGCGATCGAGGACCGTGATGAGCCGGTAGCCGGTCTCGGCCGCGCCTTCGGAACGGAGCTCGGCGAGCGCCTCGTTCACCGACTGGCGCGTGGTTCCCAGCAAGGTGGCCAGGGCGCTTTGAGAGAGATGGATCTCGCCGTAACCATCGGCCTCGTCCAGCAGCATCTCGGCCACCTGCTCTTTGACGGTGCGGTGCATCAGCCGGAGCACCCGCCGCTGGGTCCGTTCCAGTTGGCTGAGACCGGCCACCAGCCAGCGGAGAGCGATGACCGGGTGCGCGAGCAACACCGGGAGCAGCTTGTCGCGATCGAGGCGAAGGGCCCTGACCCGATCGACGGCCCGGGCCGAGGAGATGTAAGGCTCACCGCGGAACATGGCGATGTCGCCGATGACCGCCCCCACCCCCACCCGTCCCACAATGCGCCGATCGCTGCGCCCGCTGCGGGACAGCTCGACTGTGCCCTCCTCGATCACGTAGGCGGCCCGTGCCGCCTCGCCCTCCCGAAAGAGGTGGGTACCGGGGTACTTCTCGATGGGCTCGCCGGCGCCCGAGAGCGCCTCGAGGTCGTCGGGACTCAAGGGCAGGTAGTCGGTGCGGCCGAACGACTTGGCCAACCAGGCGTAGTGCTGGGCCTCACCCATGTCCATGCCCCTTCCAACTCGGCGACTGGTTCCTACCGGCCGCAATGTCGGCCATACGACACTGTACTCGGCCGGGGCCACCCGGCCGTGGCCGTCGAGGCGGGGCAGATCCCAGGCCTTGGTGGACGTATCGCCGGTGAGCGGCAGTCCCGAATCGGGCATGAACGCCAGGAATGCCAGGGCGGCCGGGGACACGATTCCGACGGCAATCGTCGAGCTCTGGATCAGCTTGCGGCGCCGGACCGCCCGGCGGCGCGCCTCACGTCGACACGCTTCGCGGACTGCTGCTGCTTGCGGCTCACCGAGAGGAGTCAACCGCCGCCCTCGGCCGTCATTCCGGGCCACTGGATGGGCGCGAGCAGAGCGGGTGGCCTCCCGCTGCCTGGTGGACTCCCCGAGCCGGGGAGTTCAGGGGGCTTCAAACCTCGGTCGAGGCCGACCCGCTCTTCAGTTGGCAACATCATGCTACCGCCGCGGCCCAGCGATAGGGCCTTTCGGCCGTAGATCGTTCGCGGCGAGCGTGCTATGGACTTCGAGCCATTAGCTTGCCCTCATGGCCAAGGACGAGACGTTCGTCGAGGTCGACGGCCGGAAAGTGCGGATCTCCAGCCCGGGCAAGGTCATGTTCCCCGAGCAGGGCTGGACCAAGCTCGACGTGGCCGAGCACTACCTCATGTGCCTGGAGGGGGCCCTGCGGGGCGTCTACGGGCGCCCCACCATGCTCAAGCGGTGGCCCAACGGGGTGGGGGCCGATCCCTTCTATCACAAGCGGGCCGACGTCAACGACCCCTTCGAAACCGTCCAGATCCGCTTTCCCTCCCAGCGGCCCGGACGCATGCGAGTACCCCGCACCGGTGTCGACGTGCTGCGCATGGTCCAGCTCAACTGCCTCGACCTCAACCCCTGGCCGGTCCGGGCCGAGGACATCGACCATCCCGACGAGATGCGCATCGACCTCGACCCCACCCCCGACGCCACGTTCGACGAGGCCCGCCAGGTGGCCGGCGTGGTCCGCGAGGTCCTCGCCGAGCACGGACTGGAGGGCTGGCCCAAGACGTCGGGCTCTCGGGGCATCCACGTCTACTGCCGCATCGCCACAGAGTGGACGTTCCACCAGGTGCGTCGGGCGGTGCTGGCCCTGGCCCGGGAAGTCGAGCGCCGCCACCCGCGGGCCACCGTCGCCTGGTGGAAGGAGGAGCGACACGGGGTGTTCATCGACTACAACCAGATGGCCCGGGACAAGACCATCGCCTCCGCCTACAGCGTGCGCCACACCGGCTTGGTGTCGGCACCGTTCCGCTGGGACGAGCTCGAATCGATCGAGCCGCACGATCTCGACCTGGCCCGCTTCCCAGATCGCTGGAGGCGGGTCGGCGACCTCTCGGCGGGCATCGACGACCATCCCGGCCGGCTCGATTCACTCCTCGAGCAGGTGGCCGTCGACGAGGAGAGCGGCCTAGGGGACGCCCCCTGGCCGCCCCACTATCCCAAGCAGCCCGGAGAACCGCCCCGGGTGGCTCCATCCCGCAAACGCAAGGAGTGATTCTCAGCCCGAGTCGGAGGCCCCGAGCACTTCGGCCACGAACGCGGCGGTTTCGTCGAGCAGCCGGTTCCCCACCGTCAACTGATAGTCGTTGTGGCGGGCCCCTTCGATGGCGACGAGCCGCCTCATCCGGGGAGCGGCAGCGAACACCCGCTCGCTCAGCCGGAAGGGAACGATCTCGTCGTCGGGTCCGGCGATGACCAGGACCGGCACCCCGGCGGCCGCCACCGCGTCGAGGGTGGGAAAGGTGTCCTTGAGCAGCCACCCGACCGGCAGGAACGGGTAGTGGGCCTTACCGACGTCGACGAGCGAAGTGAACGGAGAGCGGAGCACCAGCGCCGCCGGGGGGCGGTCGACGGCGACGCTCGCCGCCACTGCCGAGCCGAGCGACTCTCCGAAGTAGACGGGAGGAGCCCCGCTGAGCCGGGCCAGCCCTTCGACGGCGGCCCGCCCGTCCTCGAGGAGCCCGGGCTCGGACGGGCTTCCCGGGTTCCCGCCGTAGCCGCGATAGTCGAAGAGCAACGTCGAGATGCCTCGCTCGGCCAGGCCCCGGGCCAGAACCACCCGGTCGCTGCGATTGCCGGCGTTGCCGTTGAAGACCACCGCGGCCGCCATCTCCTGATCCAGCGCCGGCAGATACCAGCCGCCCAGCTCGAGGCCGTCCCCGGTCGTCAGCGTCACCTCGCTCCCCCCGGGAAGGGCCTGCTGCAGGGAAGGCAGGTCGCCGGAGGGAAAGTAGATGAGACGGCGCTGGAACGCCCAGCCGGCGCCCACCAGGAGCGCCACCACGGCAACGATCGTGCCCAACACGGTCAGGAGACGCCGCCGCACGACCCCACCCGCGATGGCCCGCCGTCATCGGCCATGGGCCACCACCTCCCCGAACCCGGGGCCCTCGGGGCGCTCCAGCTGGTCCATCGTGCACTGCTCGGCGTCCTTGTCGGGGCGCCATCGCTCCAGCCGGGTGGCATGGCGAAACCGCCCCTCGGCCAGCTGGTCGTAGCTGACCTGGACCACCACCCCGGGCTGCACCGGCACCCACGACATGTCCTTGCCTCCCGACCACCGGCTCTCCATGCCGGGACGGCGGGCCTCGTCGCCGAAGCTCTCCCCGGTACGCAGCTGCTCGAACTGTTGGAGCAGCTCCACCCGGTCGTGGTCGGAGAAGCCCGAGCAGTGGCCGATGAAGTGCAGCTGCCCCCCGGCATCGTAGAGGCCGAGGAGCAGGGACCCGATCTTGTCCCCGTTCTTGTGGACCCGGTATCCCCCGACCACGACGTCCACCGAGCGGCGGTGCTTGACCTTGATCATCTCCCTCTTCCCCTCCACGTAGGGGGCGTCGGTCTTCTTGGCGATGATGCCGTCACAGCCGGCCGCTTCGAACTCGGTGAACCAGCGGCGGGCCTCGTCGACGTCCTCGGTGGACGGGGACTGGTGCCAGGGATGGTCGAGCCCGGCCATCAACGCGTCGAGGCGCTCCCGCCGCATCGTGAACGGCTCTTTGCGCAGGTCGGTGCCGCCGGCGGCGAGCAGGTCGAAGGCCACCAGCCGGGCCGGGACCTCCTCGGCCAGCAGCGCGATGCGCGATTGGGCCGGATGGATCCGTAGCTGCAGGGCATCGAAGTCGGTGACGTCGTCGACGACCACCACCACCTCGCCGTCCACCACCGTGCCCCCGGGGAGCCGGCCCAACGCCGGTTCCAGCTCCGGGAAGTAGCGGAGCAGCGGCCTCTGGTTGCGACTGTCGAGGCGGGGCTCATCGCTCCAGGCCACCGCTCGGAAGCCGTCCCACTTGGGCTCGTAGGCCCAGCCCGGCGATTCGGGCAGGAATTCCCGAACCCTGGCCTCCATAGGCGTGATCGGCGGATCGAACGGCCACATCGCGGCGACTCTACCGGTCCGGCTCCCACCCACCGAGGCGGGGTGCCCTGGTGGCGGCGGTCAACCAGGCGGTGTGGGCCGCCGGCCGACGCTCGGGCCGGTCCGGGCCCCGACCCCGTTCACTCCTGATCCCCGCCCTCGGCCGGCGCCGCCTCCGGGGCCTCTTCTTCTTCTTCTTCTTCTTCGGGCGCGGCCAGCTCCGGCCGTCCGAACCGGGCCATCCGCTCGGCCATGTCCCGGAGCCGGTCGTCGATACGCCGGTAGACGGTGCCCTCGGGATAGGCGCCGTCGGGACCGCGCCGACCGGCTGGAACCCCGGTGAGCAGCTCGACGCCCTCTTCGGCGGTTCCGACGGTCCACACGTGGAACCGGCCGGCCGCCACCGCCTCGACCACCTCCTCGCGCAGCATCAGGTTCTCGGCGTTGGCTGCCGGAACCACCACCCCCTGCTCGCCGTCGAGGCCCTTCAGCTTGCAGACGTGATAGAAGCCCTCGACCTTCTCGTTGATGCCTCCCACCGCCTGCATGCGTCCTTGCTGGTCGACCGAACCGGTGACCGCCATGCCCTGGCGGAGCGGCAGGTCGGAAAGGGCGGACAGCAGCGCTAGGAGCTCGGCCCCCGACGCCGAGTCGCCTTCGACCTCCGAGTAGCTCTGCTCGAAGACCAGGCGGGCGGTGAGGCTGAGCGGATAGTCGACGGCGAAGCGATCGGACAGATAGCCGGAGAGGATCATCACCCCCTTGGTGTGGATGGGTCCCCCCAGCTTGGCCTCGCGCTCGATGTCGACCACGCCGGCCTGGCCCAGGGCCATCGAGGTGGTGATGCGGCTGGGCCGCCCGAAGGCGTAGTCGCCCAGGTCGAGGACCGACAGCCCGTTGACCTGACCGACGACGGCGCCCTCGGTGTCGATGAGCAGCACCCCCCGCTCGATCATCTCCCCGATCCGCTCCTCGATCAGATTGGACCGATAGATCCGGGATTCGACGGCCAAATCCACGTGCTTGGCGGCGATCCGGGGCGAGCCGGCCTTGCGGGCGAAGTGGCCCGCTTCCCGCACCACATCGGCCAGATCGGCGAACCGGGTCGTCAGCTTGGTCTGGTCTTCGGCCAGGCGCGAGCCGTGGGCCACCAGGCGGGACACCGCCTCCCGATCCATGTGGGGCAGGTTCTCCTTCTCACACACGGCCCGCACGAAGGCCACGTAATCGCCCACATCGTGGTCGGCCCGGTCCATCCGATCGTCGAAGTGGGCCTTGACCTTGAAGAGCTCCTTGAAGTCCTCGTCGAGCAGATAGAGGAGGTGGTAGAGCAGCGGGGTGCCGATCAGCACCACCTTGACGTTGAGCGGGACCGGCTCCGGCCGCAACGTGCGGGTGGTGGTGAGGCCGAGCCGCTCGGCCGGCTCCTCGATGTCGATCTCACGATTGCGCAGCGCCCGCTTCAGGCCGTCGTAGGAGAGGTAGTTCAACAACAGCTCACGCACCGGCAGCACCAGGTAGCCGCCGTTGGCCTGGTGCATGGCCCCGGGTCGCACCAGCGTGAAGTCGGTGTACAAGGCCCCGAGGCGGGACTCCTTCTCCACCCTGCCGAACAGGTTGGTGTAGGTGGGGTTGAGCTCGATCACCACCGGGGCGCCTTTCTCGTCGCTGCGGTCGACCATCACGTTGACCTCGAAGTCGCGCAGCGGCAGCTGGGCCAGCCAGGGCGGCACCACCAACCCGCCCTCGGTGTCGGCCTGGAACACCTCCTTCTGGGCGGGCAGGGCTTCCCGTACCTCACCAAGGTAGGCGACCACACTGTCGAGCCCCTCGTATTTCTCGATCAGGTCGTCCACCAGCCCGCCCACCAGGAACAGCACCACCTCGCGGTCCAGCTCTTCGACCTTCTCCTCGGCCTTTCTCTCCAGATCGCGAATCTGCTTGAGCGTGTTCTGCACCTTTTCCTGTACCTCGCTCTGGCGTTCCTCCAGCTCGGCGCGGAACTCGGCGGAGAGGGAGCGGGCCAGCTCCTCGGTCAAGGGCCGTCCCTGGACGGTGGGGATGAGCGACACCCCGAGAGGGGTGGTGTGGACGACGAACCCGGCGCTGCGAGCCTCCTCCTTGAGGTGGTCGAGCAGGGCCTGGCGCTGCTCCTCGAACTGACCGGTGATCTCTTCCTTGCGGGCCGAGTACTCCTCGGTTTCGAACGCCTTGGGCACCTCGGCCCGGGCTCGATCCACCAGGCGCTCGATGTCGGCGGCCAGCGTCCGGCCCCGGCCGGCAGGCAGCTCGCACACCCGCGGGGTGGTGGAATCGGCGAAGTTGTTGACGTAGCACCAATCCGACGGCGTGGCCTTGCCGGCCGCCAGCTCCTCCAGGAACGACACCACCGCCGTGGTCCGGCCCGTTCCGGGTCGGCCGGCCACGTACACGTGAAAGGTGGGGTCGCCCATCTCCAGGCCGAACTGGAGGGCCTCCAGAGCCCGGGGCTGGCCGATGATTCCCTCCACGGGCGGGACGCTCTCCGTGGTTTCGAAATCCAGCTCGGCGGGGTCGAGTCGGATCCGGAGTTGCTCGGGAGCAAGCTCGGTGATCATCTCTCCCCTCTCGTCGCCCTACCGCCAATGTATGGCGGGAGCGACCCGGCCTCGTAGGGCCGTTGTCCCCTGTCTAGGAAGTACCTGCGGCGGTGCGCGCGGCGCGGGCGGCCTGCCGGGCCCGCCGCAGCGGCTCGGGAGTGCGGGTCCTCCGTACGGTGGCCAGGACCGACTCGACGGCCACCTCGGCGTCGGTGCGCCAGCCGGGGTGTACCACCAACGGCCGGACGCCGTTCCGGGTGCACACCCAGTAGCCGACCGGCTCACCCCCCGCCCGCAGCGGACTGGTCGCCCCTCGCCGGAGCTCGGGCCAGTCGCCGGAGCCGAGAAGGGGACGATGGGTCACGCCGACGGAGGGCACATCGAGGATCGCTCCCAGATGGAGGGCCAGGCCGGCCCGGCGAGGATGGTCGCGCCCGGTGGCATTCACCAAGAGGACATCGGGGGACTCGGGCAGCGCTCGTACCGCCGCCTCCAGCAGCGGACCCTCCCGCAGCGCCAGTAGGCCGGCGGTATAGGTGGCTCCGGCGCGGCCTTCCACCGCCACCGACGCGATGGGGCGGCCCGCCCCCACCAGCGCGGCCCCGCCCCATCCTCGATCGCCGGCCCTTCCCGGCCCGGGGACGCCCCGGCCGAAGCAGACGAAGCACCCTCCGGCCGACCAGCGCGGAGGCGCCGACCACGGCGCCGGCTCGGCCTGGGCCAGCCGCTGCTGCTCGACGACGAGCTCTCGAGGAGTGGCCGGCCACTCCATGAGCCCAGCCTACGGGCAGCCGGAGGGGGTCAGTCGATGGCGTCCAGCGCGGCCCGCAGGCGGCTCCAGGTCTCGGTGATGTCCTCGGGGATGACCCGGGCATTGCCCACCGCGGTCATGAAGTTGGTGTCCCCGGCCCACCGGGGCACGACGTGGAAGTGGACGTGCCCGGGGACCCCGGCACCGGCGACCCGCCCCAGGTTGACCCCGATGTTGAACCCCTCGGGCGCCATTGCGGCCCGGCAGGCTTCCTGTCCCCGCACCAGCACATCCCACACCTCGGCCCGCTCCGCAGGGGTGAGATCGCCGAGCTCGGCGGCGTGGCGGTAGGGACCGACCATGAGGTGGCCGGTGGTGTACGGATAGAGGTTGAGCACGCTGTAGGCGGTCTCGCCCCGCTCCAGGATCAAGCCCTTGTCGTCGTCTTCGGCGGGAAGCCGGCAGAAAAGGCACGCGGTCTCGGCCTCGCCGATGCTGGAGACGTAGGAACTGCGCCAGCCGGCCCACAGGATGTCCACGCCCTGAGCCTAACCCGCAGGGACTTCCGGCCCTATCGCTCGAGGGACGGCCGCAAGAGCATGGAGAGGACGAGAGGACGAGACTCATGCGAGCCCGAGGAATGGGGTTTCGGCGCAAGGGCGCCGACTACACCCACAAGCGCTCCGGCCGCCGCCAGCGCCAGTCGCACCGCAGCCAGGAACTCGAGGAGCGCTTTCGCCGCGTCCACGACCAGCACGAGCGAGAGCTGGAGCATCCCCGCAAGGGTTCCCGGACACGCTGAGAACGGCTAGGTACGTCGGCGTTCCAGCAGCTCGGCGACTTCGGTCACCAGCGCGTCGCGATTGGCGGGAGTGAGGCGCATCAACGTGACGTCGGGACGGGTCTTGAGGGCGTCGGTGAAGGGATGGTTTGCGGCGTGAACGGTGGCCAACACGCCGCCGGCACCATCCATCAGCCGCACCACGGCTTCGCGGAATGCCGGGGACGCCAGCTCCATCTTCCCCAGCTCGTCGACCACCACCACCCCTCCCGGTGAGCGGTCGAGGGCGGGCAGGGCCACCCGCTCGAAGGCATCCAGATCGACGCCGTAGCGGCCCACCCGAACATCGCCGCGGAAATCAACCCGGGCCAGCCACTCCCGGGCCCCGTCAATGGCCTCGACCAGGAAGCCGACCCGGCGGCCTCGCTCACGCACCTCGGAGGTGGTGAAGCCAGACACCGTCACGCCAGCCTCAACCAGGCGCCCGATGACGCGCTGGACGAGCGTGGTCTTGCCCGAGCCGGGGCGGCCCTCGACGAGGACCTTGGCCACGATCCACCTCCTCGGCAGGCCGGCGTTGTCACCCGGAGCGATGGGAGCCGGCGATGCTTGTGTTGCTGGTGTCGCCCCGGCATTCTGGCTGGGCGGCCCCAGAAAAGCGGCGGGAGCCGGGCCCCACCCTGCCACCGGAACTGGGCCGGATGCGATAATGCCTGTCTTGTTACTGGGAGACGAGGGGCAGCATGGCCAAGGCAACCAGCGACCTCATCGCATCCGGCCGGGCAGCGATGGAGGCCAATGACTGGGCGGCGGCGTTCGAGCTGTTTCAGGAAGCCGCCGCGGCGGGGGTGCTGAGCCCACCCGAGCTCGAGGATCTCGCTCGCTCCGCCTGGTGGTCGGGGAGACCCGACGATTGCATCGCCGCCCGTGAGCAGGCTTACGCCGGTTACACGAAGTCGGATGACCGGAAACGGGCGGCGATGGTCGCCCTGGCCCTGGCCGAGGACCACTTCCACACCCGGGCCTCGGCGCTCGGGCACGGCTGGCTGAAGCGGGCCGCCCGGCTGCTCGAATCCGAGCCCGAGGCGGTCGAGCACGGGTGGCTGACCCGGACCCAGGCCGTCATCGCATTCGAAGAGAACAGCGATCTCGACACCGCGCTCGAACTGGCCGAACGGGCTCACGAGATTGGGGCGGCGTTCGGAGACCGGGACCTGCAGGCCATCAGCCTCCACGACCAAGGCCGCATCACCGTCGCCCGCGGAGACGTCGACGAGGGAATGGCCCTCATGGACGAGGCCATGGTGGCAGCGGTCGGAGGAGAGCTCGGAGCCTTCTACACCGGGAAGATCTACTGCAACATGATCGACATCTGCGAGCAGCTCGCCGACTATCGCCGGGCCGGCGACTGGAGCGATGCCGCCAAGCGCTGGTGCGACCGAGCCGGTCACAGTTCCGGATTCCCCGGCGTGTGTCGCATTCACCGAGCCGAGATCATGCGGTTGCGAGGGGACTGGGAGTCGGCCGAGGCGGAGGCCGAACGGGCCGCCCGTGAGGTGGGGAACTTCATCGATTTCGCCGGCGAGGCCTTCTACGAGATCGGACAGATCCGGCTGCACATGGGCGATTACGAGCGCGCCGAGGATGCGTTCCGAAGGGCTCACGGCCTGGGGCGCGATCCACAGCCGGGCCTGGCCCTCCTCGAGCTCGCCAAGGGAAACGAGGAAGGGGCCTCGACGCTCATCGGCGAAAGCCTGGCCGAGGCAAGGCACCCCTGAAGCGAGCCCGGCTGCTCCCTGCTCTGATCGAGATCGCCCTGGCCCGGAGACGCTTCGATCTCGCTCGGGACGCCGCCACCGAGATGTCGACCATTGCCGGGGAATACGGGTCACCGGCCTTGCGAGCCCACGCCGAGCACGGCCGGGGAGCGTTGCTCATCGCCGAGGGCGATCCGGAGCAGGCGCTCGAGCACCTGCGTCGGGCCGCCGAGCTGCTACGCACGATCGATCTCCCCTACCTGGCGGCCCGGTCCCGGATGCTGCTCGGAGATGCGTATCGGCAGAGCGGCAAGGCGGACCTGGCCAGCCTGGAGTTCGGGCCCGCTCGTGCCGCGTTCGAGAAGCTGGGGGCGATGGCGGACGCCCGGGCCGCCGTGCAAGCTCTCGGAGCCGGAACGGGCCGCGCCGAAGGCGGCGAGCGAAGGACCATGGCCCTCATGTTCACCGACATCGTCAACTCGACACCACTGATCGGCGTGATCGGGGACGAGGCCTGGGGGCAGTTGCTGCGTTGGCACCATCGCACGCTGCGTTCGCTCTTCGCCGGCCGGGGGGGACGCGAGGTCGAGAACACCGGCGATGGATTCTTCGTGTCCTTCGAGCGGCCCCAGGCAGCGGTGGACTGCGCCGTCGAGATCCAGCAGACCCTCGCCAAGCAGCGACGGGAGCATGGCTTCGCCCCCGATGTGCGCATCGGGCTTCACGTGGGGGAGGTGACTGAGATGGCGGCCTCCCTCGCCGGCGAGGATGTCCACAGGGCGTCCCGGATCGCCGGCCACGCCGCCGGCGGGGAGATCCTCGCCAGCCACGAGCTGGCCCAATTGACCGGGTCCGCCGGCGAGACTCGCTCGATCGAGCTGAAGGACTTCGCCGGGGAGATCGAGGTGGTCAGCCTCACCTGGCGTTAGGGAAGCCATTCGGCCGGCCGGTGCGCCGGGTCGCCGTTTCCGGAGGTTCGGGGTGGACCCGAACGCCGGCGATGGGAGGCCGCACCCGGCCCCGTTTCACTCCCTATCCTCTGTAGCGAGATGCAGGCAACCTCGGATTCGGGTACGTGGCCCGGAACGGATTTCCTCGACCGAGGACAATCGATCATCGATGAAGCCCACTCGCAGCCTGCCCGGTCCGCCGGAGCCGCCGTGGGAGCATCTCGTGGACAGGGCCAGCTCCCGCTCCGTCCCGGATGGGGCCGGCCGGCTTCCTGCACTCGACCTCGGGGGACGGATCCGGACGGGATCAGCCGCTGATGGATTTCGTCAGCGACTCGATCGTCATCGGACTGACCGAGCACGCCCCGCTGGTCCTGGCGGCCATGGGCTTCGCCTTGCTGTACCGCCTCACCGGTCTCATCAACGTGGCCTACTCGGAGACCGTCACGCTCGGCGCCTACTTCGGGATGTGGGTCAACACGACCTTCGGCCTCAACTTCTACGCGATCCTGATCCCGGCCGGGATCCTCGCCGGGCTGGTGAGCGTGGCCACGTACTTCGGCATCTTCCGGCCGGCAAAGCTGCGAAACGTCGGGGTCTTGGAGATGATCATCATCTCTTTCGGGCTCTCGATCTTCCTGCGCCACGGACTCCAGTTCGTCTTCGGGTACCCGGTCCGGTTCTACGAGGTCCCGTCCCCCGACACCATCCGGGTGTTCGGGGTCGGGGTGTCGTCGTTCCGGATGCTGGCCCTCGGTAGCGTCGCCGCCCTCGCTCTTCTGCTCTACCTGTTCATCCAGAAATCCAAGTTCGGCCTCCAGATCCGGGCACTGGCCAGCGACGAGGACCTGGCGCAGGCGAGCGGCATCCGGCCCCTGGCCGTCACCGTGCTGATCTGGTTCATCGCCGGGGTGGCCGGAGGCTTCGCCGGCGCGTTCTACGGGGTCGGGTCCTCGGTGAGGCCGCGGCTCGGATGGGACGTGTTCCTCTTCATCCTGCTGGTCGTGCTGGTGGGAGGAGCCAAGAACATAGGCGGCGTGATCATCGTCGGGGTTGCCACCGGTGTGGCGCTGACCGCTATGACCCTCCAGTTCGGCCAGGTGCTGTACGCCCAGCTGATCCTGATCGTCGCTTTCGTGATCATCTTGAAGCTGCGCGGCCGGCGAACGGCAGAAGCGGCAAAGGTGTAGCGGTATGAACCTCGATTGGCTCGACGCGTTCCTCATCTCGGGGCTGTTCTTCGTGGTGATGGTGATCGGCCTGGGGTTGCTGCTTCACCTGCAACTGGGCCTGGCCCGCATCGCCAACTTCGGCGTCGTCGGCTTCTGGGGCATCGGGATGTACTCGTTCGGCGTCCTGTTCCTCGAGGTGGATTGGCCGTTCGGGGAACCCTGGCCTTTCCTGATTTCCGTGGCCTTCGGAATGGTCGTCGCCGGCCTGAGCGGCCTCCTGGTGGGGTGGTTGATCGCCGACCTCGACGACGACGGCGTCCTGGTGGGCACGCTCGGCTTCGCCACCGCGGTCTGGATCCTGGCGACGACCGAGCAGGATCTCACCGGCGGCGCGCTGGGCAAGGGCGGGCTCAACTTCCCCTACGACATCGGCTCCGTCAAGGCCAACGAGTTCCTGTGGCTGGGAATCATGACCGCCGTGGTGGCCATGATCCTCTACTACGTGTGGCGGGTTCATCGGTCGCCGTACGGGCGCCTGCTGACCGCCGTCGGGGACAACGAACCACTGGCCCGCAGCCTGGGGAAGCCCACGTTCCGCACGAAGGTGAGGTTGTTCGCCGTCGCCTCGGCCGGCATGGGGCTGCTCGNNAACCGCCAACATCGGGATCGACATCACCCTGGCCGCGATCGTCGGATTGGTCCTGGGAGGCACGGCCCGGGTAATGGGGGCGGTCGTCGGCGTGATTTTCGCAGTGGGGTTCTTCGACATCGTCGTGCAAAGCTATCTGCCACTCCCCCAGGACTGGTACACCCAGGCCATCCCCGTCCTCCGGGAAGCGGCGTTCGGCGCCATGCTGATCGTCGTGCTCCTCTTCCGGCCGCTGGGCCTCCTCGGGCCGATGCGCCGCGACAAGCTGATGCGGAG
>JABAOD010008973.1_pt1 | contig 13994 bp, 9 predicted proteins | sample 7062151 | NCBI WGS metagenome assembly JABAOD01 (sample SAMN14538626, study PRJNA623070) | marine sediment metagenome | biome: marine biome [ENVO:00000428]; feature: marine pelagic biome [ENVO:01000023]; material: deep marine sediment [ENVO:00002113] | place: India: Gulf of Khambhat ...
CAGTCTGAAGGTGCCCAGAAGAGCCAGAACAGCTAGAAGACCCAGGGAGGTGCCGTAGTCGAGAAGGAAGTTAGCAAGGATGATCTCTGACGATGATCCAGACAGCCAATAACCTGAAGTGTAGTCGTTTCCGGCCACGGGGAGTATTGTGATAAGTTTGAACAGCTGACTCGCAACCAGAAGCGAAAAAGTCAGCAGATAGACGCTAGGAAAAATGAGCCGGGAGCGACGAGACCTAGGTTTTGTGTATGCAAATCTGTGGATGATCAGCGATAATACAAAGGCACCCACTACGAGTGGCAGAAGGAGCGCGGTCCGATGTGAGGCCAGGAGAGTCACGAAGACTAGGGCTGCCAGAAGGAAAGACTTCCGGCGAGCCCCGTTCTTGATTGTCGTGATGAGCAGTAGCAAGAAAATCGGCAAGAGGGAAATGAATAGGACTCGGCTTGAAGCCTGCCACTGAGTGAGCCGAAGACCGTAAGGTGCTAGAGAATAGGCAAGTGCCACCACTAGCCCGAAAGAACTGTTTTGCCTGACCTGCACACCTAAGTAGAAGCTACCTAGAACACCGACCACGTACAACGCAAAAGCGAGGATCAGTGCCGAAACCTCCACGTTGAGGCCGGGAATCGAAGTGATAAGAGCAAGTAATGACGGATACACAGCAGGAGTGCTTGCATAGGCAAGGCCAAAGTAGGCGAGGAAATCTGTACCCCAGGGAGATACTTGACCTCTCTGCAGGCCGCCGGCAATTCCAGCGATGTAGAAGCTGTCGGTCCCCCCTATATGACCAAGAAACGGATATCTGAGGATGAAGCCCAGGACCACGATTGCCAACAGAGTAAACCTAACCCACTTTCTGGGCTGACCGTCGTCAGTACCCTCAGCAACCGAACCCGAAGGCTCACCGATCTCAGTGTCCACCTCAGTTGTCTCACCACCGCCCTCAACTACCAACTGTCCAGATGGTACCTCGCCGGCCATCCGACTCTTGAGCTGAGTTGTTGAGCAGTCTCTGTTAGACACGATATTTCCCTTTTGAAACACTCTCTATTAGTTCGATGAGAAACTCAGTCAGATCGATTTTGTCTTGGAGCATCCTCTTGCGTCTGATGGCCCACTGGTCCTTCACCCCGTCCGTTGAAGCAAGACTCACTGCCAAAGCAATGGCTTCGTCTGGATTCTTCAAGGAGTACAGAAGGCCATAGACATTCTCCAGTTCATTGAAGTTACTCATCGTTCCGACGAGCGTATTCGAGCGCACCGAAGGAGTCCCCAGAATTGCCGCCTCCGTCGCGGTTGTCTGACTGTCCGTGACCAGCAGATTTGAGTATGCGAGAACGTCATGGAACCTGTGCGGTGGTACAGGAAGATTATACTTTTCCAATTGAGACGGCAATGTTGATTCCGAGCTGACAAAGACATGTCCATAATCGCGCAGTCGACTTACTAGCTCGAGCTTATGACTGAGCGAGAACCCGCTGTGCCCTCGGTCATGATCTGCCCTAAAGGCAGAGAAGCGCAAGGTGAAGTAGCGGTCCCCAGGGGAAATTGACAACTCATCGAGAACCCTCGGATCCGGCGAGAATTGATTGGGGTGGAGATACCCCAGTTCTTTGAAGGAGTCAACGCGAATTTGCCGGCGTCCCAGATCCAAGAGGAGATTTCTGGGGGTAACAAGCCATGAAGAGAAACGATGAGTAACCCATCTATCTGAAGCTACGGGTTCACTGTCAATGAAAACGATTGACGGTACTCCCACGATCGAGGAGACACATGACACGTAGGGATTATGGAGTCCCATCATTACGTCGGGACGAAATCGCTTCGCGAGACGGAGCAGCATGGCAGTACGTATGGTGGCCGCTTTGGCCTTGCCAAATCTGCCTGAAGAATAATCCCCAACCACCTGATACTGAAACCCAAGGCGGTCCAAGAGCGAGAGTGCTACCTCTTTCGGTCTCACAGTAGTTAGGATTTCGACATCTCTGGATCTGAGTCTCTCGATGCAATTCTTAAATACGTGAACATGAGCCGGATGGGTTAGGTCGAAGTGGACACGCATGATCAATTCCTCTAGAGTGGCACGAGGAGTCCCAGCGCCCCGAAAGCTCCTGTCAAGAGATAGAGAAGGGCAACCACCTGCCATTCCTTCAGTTTCACGTAATACGGGAGTAGGAACTTGAGTTTAAACGGATTAGGTGCCCTAACAGTTCCGTCGGAATTCAGTCCACCGAACTTCTGCGTCCGCACTCCCTTGATCTTGCCTGATAAGAAGAGTAGTAAATCAAGGAAGTGTGGGACTAGCATGATGGCGCCGAAGATGTAGAGGCCCCCGAGCATCATGAAACAGCCTATGGCAGCTCCCCCCATGAATGAGCCTGCATTTCCCTCGAAAATCTTCGACGGATATGCGTTGAACAGTGAGAGGGCGACCCATCCGCCCAAGAATGCGACAGGCACGAAGAGCAGTGACGAAAGGCCTAAGATTGTCAGTTTCACAATCAGAAAGAGGATGATGATGCCCGTCAATCCGGTCTGCAGTCCATTGAAGCCGGAGTGCATATTCGCAAGGTTGGCTGTAAGGGTGAGGAGGAGGGGTGTGACGATAGCTACCGCAAGCCACGTAGGAAGGAATGGCTGGAGACCTGTCTGCGAAAGTATTGCCGCGAGATTCACGGAAGCAGTCAATCCAGTATCCCGCGCAATGAGAAGCCCCAACGGAATTCCAGCAAGCAGAGGCAAGAGGGACTTCGAAAGAGGTCCTATCTCAAAGAAATCATCGAACGCACCGATCATGCCATAGCATAGAATCGTTGCCAGCATCAGACTCGTCAACGGAATGAGGTACTCCTGTCCCGCCACCAAGCTGACTGGGAACGCGAATTGTCCTGGAAGTATCTGGGAAGAACTGAGGAGGATTAGAAGAGCTGCCACGAATACCAGCAGCGCTAGGCTCCCGACTGCAGGCAGTTCTTTCTGCCGATGTTTATACCGGTCGGTCGTTACGAGGCCACGCCTCCTAAGGAAGGAGGCCGTCGGCACCGTGAGAGCCAGTACAGTGGTGAGGGCCGTCAGAAAGACTAGCCCCAGAGTGAGTACGCCCGTTTCCTTCCCCCCCCAAACACACTACCAACGTATCCCAACTGACTGACTCTAACTACTTATAAGTTTTCAAAGGCTCTATGATACTTGTCCTTGCTGTCCTCGAATTTATCTCTCTTGCCATAGATGCAATGTGGGTCGAACAATGGATAGCCCTCGAGAGCAAGAGGGTATGTGACCTCCCAGCCCTCCGAGGTAAATTATCCTCCAGCTTTTGGGGGGTTGGACCTTCAGTCGTCGATGGGGCTGGACGTGATCTATTGCCGACGCGGTCTAGCCCAGCCATCGAAGGCCCGTTGGAAGGCGAAACGGCGAAGGACCTGAAGCTTGTTGGCACGGCGCAGAAACAGACGCCATCTCCTTATCCAACGCGTCGCGAAGGGTGCCTGTGTGCGGAAGGCCCAGCTGAGATACTGCTGCGCTTGCTTCAACTCCTCGGCTGTCATGCTCTCCGTACGCATTGATGGATCGTGACTTGAGAAATCCGACCATGATTTCGCCACAATTAGATCGTGTTCTTGAGCGTAGTCATAAAGTTTGGTTCCGGGATAGGGCGTGACGATATTGAAGTCGGCGCTGTCCACCTTCAGCTTGAAGAGGCTTTCGAGCGTTGTATGAACAGTATCCCATGTTTCCCCCGGCAGACCCACAATCAGGTGAACCTGAACCATTAGGCCAGCTCTTCGAGTCAACCTGACCGCCCGTGCCAAATCCTCCATGTTGGCCCCTGGTTTTCCCACATTTTCGAGCAACTCTGGATCTCCGGTTTCCATGCCATAATTGATACCCACGCAGCCGGCCGCAATCATCTTTCGCAGCAGTTCTTGATTCACGAGGTCTACCCTTGTCTCACAGACCCAGCTCATGGAGAGGTCTCTCATGGCGATTTCGTCGCAGAGAGCTGCAGCGTGCCTTCTGTTGAGTGTGAATGTCTGATCTCGGAAGATCAGCCCGTCGGCGCCTAGCTCGTGAACTATATCGATCTCTTCCGCCACCTTGGACGGGGATCTGTATACCACCCGGTCTCCTAGGCCGACGGGATAGGGACAGTAGGAGCACGGATAGGGACATCCTCGTGAGGAGTATATTGGGGCATACTGAACCGAACGGCCCAGCAAGCTCGTAGTGTACGACTTCATCGGCATCAAATCGTAGGCTGGGAAGGGGAGTTCGTCAAGCGGTAGGTGAGGCGCGGGAGGCCCTGACAATATCAAATCTCCATCTTTCCAGGCCAGCCCCCCAGGCACTTGAGTAACGCGCCGACCCTCGGCGATGGAATCTGCCGCGAGCCTGATGACCAGCTCATCCTCGGCTGCTGGGGACAAGTCAACGAGCCCATCCCCAAGCGCCTCTTCAGGCAGATTCTTGCAGACGGTCCCGCTAGCCACAATCTGCACATCCGGATATACATCACGTATTCTTCGGAGGAGGGCACGATCGCCGTCCAGCGAGGGAAGGTTGAGACACGTGACCATCATGTCTGGATCTGCCGTTCCAACGCAATCCAAGACAGCTGATTCATCGTACCTTTCGACTTGCCCATCTAGGAACTCAACCTCATGGCCTGCTTCGAGGAGGACTCCGGTCGCGTGACTAAGAATGACGTTGGGCATGAGTTCGAGACTTCCCCCCGTGTGACCGTACGTTGCGCGGCGGACGTGAACAGCAACCCCATATCCTCCCGCGTAATCCCGATTTATATCTAGTCCTGGAGGACTTGGAAGCTGCAAGACAAGGACTCGTGTCACCTCTCTCCCCCTTAGAGGGCAACAGGCAATAATGCTATAAATCCGTTTCTGGTATAGACGCCCCAATATTGATTTTGGGCTCGACAATCCTCCACGTCATGACAATTCGAGAGGACGAGACAGGCGTGTCAATTTGCTTACGACCAGATTCCCAGGCATCTACTGCTTGATCCAGATTACGTCTTGCCGGTAGTCACTACAGAATCGGGGTGGGGACAAGAATCCTCTCAATATCCACGGCCACTCGATGTGTAGATCTCTCAGAAAAATGAGCGCGGCTCTCACGGATTTTCCCTTTACTGTCTTGAAGATGCTGATGGCCAAACCGAACAGCCCGATAATGACGAGCGGGAAAGTCAAACCAAAGACGAGAAACAGGAGGATTGCAACCGTTTCGAGGGCCACTGCTGAAAGACCGCGGAAGGCAATGTAGACCACTTGGATTTTCTGGGACAGCCTCTTGGAGCGCGAAATTCTCTGTCTCAAGACCTGACCATAACCGGTCTTATATTGCATCATCTTCCTATAGATGTCTCCAGTGCGATAGGTAGAGTAGCCCATGTGGAGGGCCATCGGTACCTTCAGGTACCATAAGCGTGCCTTCAGTCTGAGAAGCCTGTCGTTAAGGTCCTTCTCCTCATATGCAATGATGAAAGGATTGAAGTAACCTGCGCGCTCGAGCGCGTCTCTTCTTAGAAGGACTGCTGCGCCAAAGGCTATGCCTTCGCTGGACTCTCCTTCTGGTTGTGAAACATGAGAGGAGACCCTTCTCTCGTACATCTTGGCAAGGGGATTCTCATGTTCTGCCTGACCAAAGATCCCTTGGACTCCTGCGATGTCTTTCCGCTTTTGAAGAAATCTGACCCCGTGGCTCAGCCACTCCGGGTCCAAAATGCAGTCTCCATCCAGGAATTGGATCATTCCTCCGGTGGAGTGCAAGGTTCCAATGAATCTTCCCGCAGAGGCAGATGCGTGACTTGTCTCCCCAAGCTGAATGATTCGGACCGGATATTGCAGAGCGATCGGAATGGTTCGATCCGAAGAGCCCGAGTCCACAAGAAGAACTTCAGTCTTCGACACTTGTCTAGCTGCCTCGAAAACTGATTCGAGGCATTGCCTGATCGTCCGTTCTTCATTCTTGGTAATCACGACGACTGACAAGGTGGTTCTCTCTTCAGTTGCAGACATGGCCCCAGACAGAGACAGCGAGAAATCACGATAAATCTACCGCTCCGGAGGAATCCGCTGCGTGTTCGCTGATGTTTACGCCCCGATCAGTCCAGTGATATCACCCTCGACTACGTGCATCGTTGCAATCTGGACGCTTCAAAACCAACCTCCGATTTTGATCTAAGTACGAACACTACGTTTATGTATCGACAACTGTTGAGAGTTCCGCAATCGCAAGTAAGAATCATCGATGACATTTGAGACGGAACCCTAATCATGATAGGCCAGGATTCCACTACGCCCGGGTCTTGTCAGGGTCAACCGTTGGACTGGGAGGCACGATGGGTAGGATATCTCCAGTAAGGATTGGACTCCTGTCGTTCTTTGTAGTCCTATCATCCCTCTTCGCGGGCATCCTCATTCAGTCGTGGACTTTATCGATTTCTACCAACGCTACGACAATCGGGGTAGCTCCGAATCCCTCTGGAACCACTTTCATTGATCAGGACACTGAATGGTCGGGTACCCTCCTGGCCGGAGGTGATATTGTGATTGGTAATTCCTCACAACCAATCAGTGTCGTGTGGCACAATTGCACTCTCGAGGTGAGTGGCAGCGTATATGTCGACAGCCTTCCAACGGGATTCAAGCCCATTCGCCTAGAGATTGACCGATGTGAGGTGACCCTTGGCCTCAGTTCTTCCCGAATTCTACTCGACCATAGCGACCCCTCAGTTTCTGGAGTGGCTGAAGGATCCTCGATTCTGGTGTCCAATTCGACTTTTAGAAGTGCCTTTCAGAACCCCGTCGACTTCCCTTCCGGATTCCTTCTGAGGAGCGGAACGTCAGCCTATAACCTTGCGAGGGTCCAGATGGAGAACACCACGTTCATCAACATAGGGGATTACTGGGGAGACAACCTCGCCGCAATCCATACGAGGCTCAGCAGCACGGCCTATAGTAGGTTCACGCCAGACTCGTATCTGAGAGGCTTAGCCTTCCAGTACCCAAAAGAGGGCATGAGGGGCAACGCTGTTGCGGTCATCCTAGGTGACAGTATGCCCATTGAGAATAGCGTATTCAACGGGGGCTTCATGGGCAGTGGCTTTGGAAAGTACATATACGGAAACACCTTCAACGACACTTGCCGCCCCATATATGATCCGATCGATGATGCCATCGTCTCCTACAATACAATCTACGGAGATTACTGCAAGACGGTAGATTTCTTCCACCCCAGAGCGACCTTCAGCAACAACATCTTGTATGACAGCATTGGACCGACTTTCGACGGAAGTGGGGACGACGGTCGGGCGTTCGACAATGTATTCATCCGCTCCCGTATTGTCATAAACTTCAAGTCTGGAATAGAGGTACGGAACAACTCATTCTATGGGATTACTTCGCAGTCAGGGGAGGCAGTCATATGGGACAGAGGAACGGGTAACCTAATTGTTGGCAATCAAATCTCAGATGTCCCAGCGGGAGGGGTTCAAGTACATCCCCACCCCAACGACAGCTCAATTTATCAGAATCCTGTGATTTGGAACAATACAGTTGTCGGTTATTCGCTCCTCGGTCCCTCATATCCAGGAGTAAGAGTCGCAAGGGCAACGGGCGCATCCGTCCTTGGAAACGTTTTGCTGAATGGACCTGTCGGAATCTACTTGGAGGAAGTTTCGGATTCGACTTTCGAAAGTAACACTGCTACAGGAGTCGTCGTGGGTCTTGAATTGAGGAACAGCAACAATATTGTCTTCAGGAATGGTACCTACGAAGCGAGCGTTTCCGGGATTGTCCTCGGCGGGGGGAACACCGATATCAGGTTCGTCAGTGTTCAATATAGCTCGCTAAGCTTTGCCGAAGAGAATGACGTCTTCCAATACTATGAGTACTTGGACGTAATAATGCCAACTGGTAACGAAACTTCCTTGATCATAAGGGATAACTCGGGCGCTCCGGTATACGCCTCCCCACTTGCCGGGGACCTGTTTTCGAACGTGGAACTCCACCTGTTCAATGAGACTAAATACTCCAGGACGAGTTTCAACCCGTTCACCTTCGAAGTTTCAGGACTCCAACCAAACAAATCCTATTCGATTTCGAAGAACGGAGTGTCATCACATAGCCTTACGTCGACGGCAGAAGGAACCCTGGCCTTTCAAGAGGACATCAACGTCAGGACCTGGATAAGGCTGCAGGAGGAGCCTACAGAGCCGGACAGAGAGCCGCCTTCGCAAGTTGACGATCTTCAGGCAGTAAAGGTGGGCACCGACTATGCGATTATCCAATGGACTGCGCCAGGAGACGATGGCAATGTGGGCCAGGCGACTGCATATGACCTCCGGTATAGCATGACTGGGCCTTTAGTAGAGACGAACTTTGACTCTGGGTTGTTCGTGCCGATTAAGGGACCAAGCCCTCCTGGCACGACCGAGATACTTAACGTGACAGGACTGACCCCCGAAACGGCTTACTGGTTTGCCCTTCGCACAGCCGATGAAGTTCCTAATTGGTCTCCAGTTTCGAATAGCGTTGAGGTCAGATCTTCACAAGTTACCTTTGATGAGGTCGTTCCTCCAAGAATTGAGTCCATATGGTATACCCCATCGGAATCCGCGCTTGACGTGATATTCTCCAGTCCGATGAACAGGACAGCAGTGGAGGAGTCGCTGAGCTTCGACCCAGAGGTCTCCTTTCTAGCACGATGGCAGACTGCTTCACATCTCAGAATAGTCTTCCAGACGGATCTTGACGAAGGTGTGAGCTATCTTCTTGTCATCGACACGACCGCAACTGATCTGGAAGGCAAGCCCCTGGCTGGCAGTTTCAGTTTCCGATTCTTTGGTGTTGCGGCTGCAGAGGAGTCGCCAGGACTGCTGAACCTGTGGCTATGGGCCGCCGTACTGCTAGCCGCCTGGTGGATTACAGCCCTTGTGCTCTACTTCCGAAGTCACCGTAGACTCATATTCTTTCAGGGAATTACGGGGAAGATGGCGAGCCGTCTCCGATGGACTCGCGGTCACAACTCTGGTGCATCAGAAGCTGAGAGTCTCCTGCAAGACTTCGAAGATAAGTAAATTAAAGTTGCCGTCGAAACGATTGGTCCTCCAGCAGCCCAAGTAGCGTTGTTTCCCGGTAGTCTTGGAGAGTCCTCCCCACAACGGCGTGCACCTCCTTCCACCTCGTCCTTCCCGAAGATAAGAACCAGCTTTCTGTCAAGACCTTCAAGAGAGGCCTCCCTCGCTTCCACTGAAGAAGAGGCCAGAAAGGATGTGTCCGCTTCAACGGCCGCCCGCTTGTTCCTCCCTTCACAGGGAGCGTTCGAGGCTTGTGCCAGAATCCTTATTGTGTTGGCGGCGGTGAGGACGCTGATGAGGAAGATCCTGGTGGTCGCGACCGTGCTCCTGCTGGGGGCCCTCGTGGCCTCCCTCGCCCTGGCCCTGCCAGGAGCCTGGTTGCCAGGCCCTGCCCCGGGAGCGGACTACCCTGAGAGCGGATCGCAGGGTGGAGGGGACACAGGCAACGGCACCGGGAACTCAAACGATGAGGCCCAGCCCGTGGCTCTGGAGAGCGTCTACAGGAGCGACTACCCCTCCCTCGGATTCCAGGAACTCACCTTCCTGGTGATCCAGGATGAGGCGACCTGGAAGAACCTCTGGGCNNTTGAGCCTCCGCAGGTGGATTTCGCCACGCTTACCGTCCTCGTCGCCCTCATGGGCCAGCAGCCCACCCTGGGCTACTCCATCAATATAACGGAGGTCGTTCTTGGGTCGGACGGGACCTACACCGTTTCCGTGTTGTTGGTGAGCCCGGGGCCCACCTGCTCTGTCGGCATGGCCCTCACCGACCCTGTCCACATGGCCTCCATACCGAAGGCGGATGGGCCCTTCGAGTTCGTCACTGAGGCCGAGGTCGAGAGCTGCGGGTAGCTCCCGTGCCTCACCCACGACTGATCGTAATCACCGGCGAGCTCCAGCTCTCCCAGTGGGCCGGATTGTCGTCCTCCCCGAGGGCCTTCTGGACCGAGAGCTTGATCACGTAGCTCCCGTCGGGCAGGGTGTAGACCCGCCTCCCGGCCGTCGTCAGGCCATCCCAGGGGAGGGCGAAGAAGCTGGTAGCCTCGCTGTTCCGGCCGACGTACTGGAACTCGAACGCCCGATACCAGGACCGTCCAGTGTTAGCGTCGAAGACCTCTGCCCGGAGCCGGCGCACCTGATGGTCCAGGTGCACGATGATGTACGGGATGTCCCCCTCCATCATGGTGAACGTCGCCCCTTCTGGCTTGTTGACGTACGTGCTGTCAACCAACTTCGCCAGCCATGGGAAGCCCATCGACGTCGGGACGAGGGCTGGGATGGACTGGTAGTCGCCCTTGAAGCCTGCATATGGCACCTTGTAGACCGGACCGCCACTCAGGGGCGTGAACACTACGTACCCGCCGTACTGGGCCCCATCTAGCAGTGCAGGGTTGGCCGTGACGGTCACGTCGACGGTGGCCATGCCGCCGGCAGGGACGGTGACGGTGGACCCGCTGAAGGACACCGACGCAAAGCCCGTGAAGAAGGAGGGGCTGTACGTGCTGCCCGCCGTGGAGAGCGCTGGGGCGTGGGACAGGCTGTAGGTGACCTCGCTGGGCCCCGTGTTCCTGATGGTCAGCGTGCGGGGGGCCGGTCCGGGCTCGCTCTCGCCCAGGGACAGCTTGGCGGGTTCGATCCTAGTCATGGACATGACTGCCCCGGGGATATCCAGCATCCCCGCGCCCTGCCTGTGGACGTTGTCCAAGAAGCCCAGGCCAGGGTTGCCCCACCAGACGTAAGGATCGGCGCTGTTCTGAAGGATGTCGCGGACCACCTGGGCCGGGGTACTGGGCCGGGCCTCCAAGAGGAGGGCCACCGCCCCCGCCACGTGGGGCGACGACATCGAGGTGCCGCTGAGGGTGGCATAACTACCCTTCGCCAGGGGGTAGGTCGAACGGATCAGACCACCTGGCGCGGCGATGTCTGGCTTGAGGTCCAGATCGGGTGACAGCCCGTAGGAGCTGAACGAGGACGTCAGTCCTCCAGTGGGATTAAGGAAGATACCGAGCTGATCGGTCCAAGTCATGTCTACGGGGCCGGCCGCTAGGCGACCGTTGATCAGAACACCTTCAACATCGGAAATCGCGACGACAGGGATGGTGATTGGCGGCGTCCCGGCGACGGTCGGACTGAAGCGTCCCGCGACGTTGTTGTACAGCACCACGGCCACCGCCCCCGCGTTCTGGGCATTCAGTGACTTCGTGTGGAAGGTACAAGTGCCGCGCCGAATGAGGACAACTTTACCCGTCAGGCTCCCTGCAGGCAGCGCGGTGCACGCGTCCGCCGTGGATGTCGCCGTGCCCGTTCGGGCCATCGGGAAGGTGCCCGAAGTTGGAGGCAAGGGTGCGGCAGCAGCCACACCGTAGCCGATTGACATGTCATCTGGCGAGATGGTGAACGTCCTGAGCGCAACGTGGGAATTGTCGACGGAAGCGACGCCGATGACTTTATGGCCCACACCAGGGGCGCTGGAGGAGTACACGCCGTATGTCGCGCTGTTACCTATCGATGCTACGACCACCATGCCCTTGCTCACCAGGCGGTCACTAGCCGCCGCCGTGGGGTACTGAGGCCATTGGAAGGCCGATCCGATGCTCATGTTCAGTACGTCCATCTCATCCTCCAGGGCCATCTCCATGGCAGCGAGCATGATATCGGCGAACGTTGAACCTTCACAGCCAAAGACCCTGTAGGCACCGAAGGTCACCCCGGGCGCGACGCCGGTCACTGTCCCACTGGCACCGATGATCCCGGCGACGTGGGTGCCATGGCCCTGGCAGTCAAGCGGGTCCTCGTCGGGAACCGGGATCCGCCTTGCAGGATCGGGACTCCCAGCATTGAAGTCATCGCCCACGAAATCCCAGCCCGTAGCTACCCGGCAATCCTCATCCTCGAGGAAGGAACAATCCCCTAGGTCCGGATGGTTGTAGTCAATCCCCGTGTCCATGACGGCCACCCGGATGCCGGCCCCCGAGAGGCCCAGCTCCGTTTGGGCAACATTCGCTCCGGTCATGGCCAGGGCCGTAGCCAACTCAGGACCGAAGACCGGGGTGGTTTCGGGAATGGGAACCCTTGCCACGGGATAGAGGGCCTTCACCCCCGAGACCCGGGTCAGCTTCAGGAGTTCAGAGGGCTCAATCTGGATGGACAGGCCGTTCCAAAGGGTGTCGAAGGCGAATCGTTCGCTATAACGGAGTCCAGCTCTGGCGGCTGCCGCACGGAAGTTGGTCTTGTCCATCCGTACATCGACGAGCTGTCCACCATCGGCAACGGGCGGGCTCGCCAGCTCAACAAACCAGAGGTCCGTCGCCTCGACGGTCGGCTCCCCAGCTTCGAGCCATGGCAGCGGGACAAGAGGTTCGATTGGAGAAATGGAGTCCTCTGCCGACGCGCCAGGAGCCATGACGAGGAGGAGGAGAAGGGACAGGAGAAAGGCAGTCTTTCTCATCTCGTTCCGCCTCCCTCAGACCCGGCCCGGGACCCGCCATGCAGGCAGGACCAGGGCACCGTCACCAAGGTCAAGATTGCACCCACCAGCTCAACGCCCACACTATTTGAACAGACCAGAAGCTTCCTCATGATAACGTCCTCCCCGGGGAAAATTCCTCCGCGGCCCCCGGCTATCGCTGATGGGATGATAAAGCTTTCTGTGAGGAGATGGGTACGCCCAATTGGTGAGCACGGTGGGCTGGACGTGCGCCTACGGTGAAGAAGTTTTTTGTGGCTCGCTCCTTTGAAATCAGATTCGGTGCCATCCGATTGTAGCCCTCGAGTGGATAGATAGTGGTGGTCGCCTCGGACTAGGAGGCCGAGAAACCTCCGTTCCACATGGACCAATACACTGCCGGAAGGAGGGAACTTATCTCGTGAGGCTGCATCTGCAGGCACAAAGCCATGTGGCTCCCTCGAAGTGGAACTCGAATGGCAGGCTTACTTATATGTGTCGACTAACAATTCAGAGTGGGGCTCGTCGAGAATGAGCAAAGTCCTCGGTCTGATTACCGCCCGTCGGGGCTCCAAGTCGATACCGCTGAAGAACATCGCCATGGCTGCGGGGAAACCTCTGATTGCCTGGACGATTGAAGCAGCTCTCAAGAGCCACCGCCTCGATCGGACGATAGTATCAACCGATAGTGAGGAAATCGCCCAGATAGCAAGGAGGTACGGGGCGGAGGTCCCATTCATTCGGCCAGCCGAGCTCTCGCAGGATGATTCCCCTCACATCGATGTCGTCCTTCACGCCATCGATTGGCTTGACCGGGAAGAGAACTATAGCCCCGAATATGTCGCTCTGCTACAACCGACTTCACCACTCCGGACTGCGGACGACATCACCGCTGCCCTGAAGCTCGCGGACGAAAATAGCGCCGATGCGATCGTGAGCGTCTATCCTGCGCCGAAGCACCCGTATTGGATGGTGATCCTGACCGAGGACGGCAGGCTGCAACCGTTGTCCGACTACAAAGGGGAACACGGCCAACGACAGGCGCTGCCACCCGTATATGCTCCGAACGGGGCCATCTACCTGGCACGACGCGAGGTCTTGTTGAAACAAAGAACCTTCTACACTGACCGGACCTACGGGTACGTTATGCCACCTGAACGTTCAATAGATGTTGACTCGCCGTGGGACTTGCACTTGGCCGACCTGTTACTACGACAGAGGGTGAAGAATGAGGGAAATTGACATCGGCGGACGGACGGTTGGCCCAGGCCATCCATGTTTCATCGTCGCAGAGGTGGGCGTCAACCACAACGGTAAGGTGAACGTCGCGAAACAGCTAGTCGATGCCGCGGCCAAGGCGGGCGCCGAGGCCGTAAAGTTCCAGACGTTCCGCGCAGAGCGACTCACGGTGGAGAGAGAAGCTCGGGACCTGCTTCGTCCTTTGGA
>JABAOD010008219.1_pt2 | contig 13989 bp, 16 predicted proteins | sample 7062151 | NCBI WGS metagenome assembly JABAOD01 (sample SAMN14538626, study PRJNA623070) | marine sediment metagenome | biome: marine biome [ENVO:00000428]; feature: marine pelagic biome [ENVO:01000023]; material: deep marine sediment [ENVO:00002113] | place: India: Gulf of Khambhat ...
GCCGTTCTCATTCACCCGATTCCCACGCCTTGAGACGCCGCGCCTGCTCCTGCGGCAGATGACCTCCGCAGACGCAGAGGCTGTCTTCGAGATCTTCTCCGACGAGGAGGTCCTGAGATACTACGATCTCGAAGCGCTCTCAACCCGTGAGCAGGCGCTGGAGCTGATCGAGCGGCAGAATGCCCTCTTCCAGTCCAAAGCGGGGGTTCGTTGGGGGATCACCCTGAAAACGGAGGGACCCGTGATCGGAACCTGCGGCCTCCGCCTCGCATCCAGCTTCTGCGGGGAAGTCGGCTACGACCTCGCCAGGGCGTATTGGAGTCAGGGGATCATGACAGAAGCCCTGCGCGCCGTGCTCCGTTTTGGCTTTGGAAGGGTAGGGTTGCACCGCATTCAGGCTCACGTCATGATCGGCAATACGGCCTCCGATCGTCTGCTGGAAAAGCTGGGATTTCAGCTTGAAGGCGTCCTCCGCCAATACGGCCACTTCAAGGGCGCGTTTCATGATCTGAAGAGCTTCTCGATCCTCAGCGGAGAATTCGTGGAATGATCGCGGGCCGGGTTCTGCTGAGCCCGGCTGCGGATCGTCTCGCTCCCGCCGGCCAGGGCAGAAGGGAGGGACCGTGACGGGAAATCTCCAGTCCATCGCCAAGATGATCGACCATTCGCTGCTTCATCCGACGCTCACGGACGGTGAGCTGCGGGCAGGATGTGAGCTGGCGCTCCGGAATCATGTGGCGTCGGTCTGCATCAAACCCTATGCCGTGCCGCTGGCGAAGGCGGCGCTCTCGGGTTCAGACGTGGAGGTAGGCGCCGTGGTGGGCTTCCCCCACGGCGGCAGCCGCCTGGAAGTGAAACTGGAGGAGGCGCAGAGAGCGCTGGCGGACGGAGCTGCGGAACTCGACATGGTCGTGAACATCGGCAAGGTGCTGAGTCTCGACTGGGATTATGTGTCCGACGAGATCCGGGAGCTCAACGACCTGGCGGTTGGCCATGGAGCGATACTGAAGGTCATCTTTGAGAACGACTTCCTCGGCGAGGAACGCCTCAAGCGCGAACTGTGCGCGCTGTGCAACCGCCATCAGGTGGCGTTCGTCAAGACTTCCACGGGCTACGGTTTCGTCAGGCGGGAGAACGGAACCTATTCCTATGAGGGCGCGGTGGACCGGGACCTGGTCTTGATGCGCACGGAGTGCCGGGAGTCGATCCAGGTGAAGGCCGCCGGCGGCATACGAACCCTGGACGATGTTCTCAGGGTGCGGGCTCTGGGCGTCACCCGAGTGGGAGCCACCGCCACCGAGGCCATCCTTTCGGAGGCGCGGGAGCGCGGCTACGAGTAGCTGTGCCTCTCCGAGAGGTTTTGAGCCGCCGCTCAGCCCAGGCCTGTCAGGCGCGCGGGTTGATCGCTCACGCCGGAATGCCGCGCGCGCTGCCGTTCTCTGCGAGTACAATCGATCCTATACGGGCGCGCTTTCCCGGCGCCTGAATCCACCCCATTTGAACGGAGGAGAGGACCATGCCTACAGATCTGACGGTGATCCTGGAAGACCGACCGGGCACGCTGGCCCAGATGGGAGAGGCCCTGGGAAGGGCCGGGGTCAATATCGACGGGATGTGTGGATTCCCCTGCGAAGGGAGCGGCGTGCTGCACATTCTGGTGGAGGACGCGGCCGCGGCGCGCAGCGCGCTGCAGGGCGCGGGCCTTGAGGTCTCGGCAGAGCGCGAGGTTTTGCTGCTGGAGGCGGAAGACCGACCCGGGTCTCTGGGAGAGGTCGCCCGAAAGTTCGCCGATGCGGGTGTGAATTTGGACCTGATCTACAAGGCGACACAGACCAGGCTGGTGCTCGGCGCCGACGATATGGAAAAGGCTCGCGCCGTATCCTGACCCGACAATCCGAGGGCGAGGACTCCCTATCGCCCCAACCCCGGCTGCGGCGGCTGAGCATCCGCCGGCCGGGAGTTTCGCTCCGGAGGGATCAGCGATGGACCCGATGGATCATGTGCGTCACCTGGCGGAGACGATCGGCCCCCGCGGCTCCACCACAAGGGAGGAGACGGAGGCTGCGCTCTACGCCGAAGGGATCCTGAAACAGGTTGGTCTGACCCCGCATACCGAACCCTTCACGAGCGCGCGCTCGGGCTGGCACCCCTCCGCCCTGTTCGCCGGGCTGCAGTTCACAGGCGTGCTGCTCTTCCTCTTTGGAGGGCAGTGGGGGGCTGCCGTCGCGTCGATCCTCGCCACTTTCTCGCTTGCGTCGATCCTGCTGGAGATGGTTTTCCGACCCAACCCGCTGCGGTGGATGCTGCCCAAAGGCCGCAGCCAGAACGTGTGGGCGCGGATACCGCCGCGCGCCGCGCCGCGAGAACAGGTGGTCCTGCTGGGCCACCTGGANNTTTCGACCGACCGGTGGCTGAGGCTCTTCAAGATTCTCGTCCCGGTGGGCTTCGTCTCATCCGTAGTGCTCCTGCTGCTCTTCGTGACCGGAGCCTTCATCGGCGCAGGCCCCTGGCGCCTGGTTTCGCTGCCTTTTGCGTTGAGCATCATCGGGATCTTGCTGCTCACGCTCCAGGCGGACCGGACGCCGTACACCGCCGGCGCCAACGACAACGCGACGGGCGCGGGGATCGTGCTGAGCGCCGCGGAGCGCCTCCAGGCGGAGCCACTGAACCATACCTCCGTGTGGGCGGTGCTCTCCGGCTGCGAGGAAGTTGGATGTTATGGGGCGGACGCCTTTGCCAGGGCCCACAAGCGCGAACTGGGGGGCGCGGCCTGGATCACGCTGGACACGATGGGAAGCGCGGGGGGCGCGCCCTGCTATCTGACCCAGGAGACGTTTCTGCTCACTGCGCGCAGCGATCCCGGCCTGATCGGGATGGCGGAGGAGGTCGCCGGCCGCAGACCGGAACTGAACGCCCGCGCGCATGGGGATTACAGAGGCCTCTATACCGAGGGAAGCATCGGCGCAAAGCACGGCTTCCGCGTGCTGACGTTGATGGCCCTGACCCCCGAGGGGAAGCTCACCGAGTTGCATCGCCCCACCGACCTGGTGGGGAATCTGGACCCTTCCGTCGTGGAGGCCAGCGCAGCGCTGCTCTGGGAACTCCTCCAGGCGATCGATCAGCGAGCGGGCGAAGAGGAATAGACCCGCAGAGGAGATCCGAGCGGGGACAGGGCGCCGGCCGGAGGGCAGATCCGGAGCAGTGGGGCAGGGGAAAGCGCAGGAGGGGCCAAGCGCGCCCGGCCGGCTTGACTCCCCCACCTGAAAATGCTACATTGAATCTGATCGAAACGTTTGCGCTAACGTTTTCCCAGGATGCGATGTGGCGACCATCCGTGACGTAGCCGAGGCCGCGGGCGTGTCCGTGAGCACGGTATCCCATGTCATCAATGAAACCCGCTTCGTGCGCCCCGCCACCAGGGACAAGGTCCTGTCCGCGATGGACCAGCTCAACTACATGCCCAACCGGCTCGCACGAAGCCTGCGCCGGAAGGATAAGCGCACCCACACGCTCGGACTGCTCATCCCCGACAGCACCAACCCCTTCTTCGCGGAAGTCCTGCGGGGGGTCGAAGACTCCAGTTTCGAGGCGGGCTACAACGTTATTCTCTGCAACTCGGATGACGACCCGGCGAAAGAGCTGAACTACCTGGATGTGCTGCTCAGCAAGCAGGTGGACGGCATTGTGCTCGTTTCCGCCGGCGCGCATCGCGATTCGCTTGAGCTGCTTTCTCGCCGCAAAGGGACGGCGGTCGTGGCGGATCGCGAGCTCGATACAGCCGGCCTTGACTGTGTGGTCGTGGACAATGCCAAAGGCGGGCAGTTGGCCACCAGCCACCTCCTTGGTTTGGGTCACAGACGCGTCGGGTGCATCGCAGGGCCCTCCCTGCTCGCGCCCAGCGCGGGCCGCACCGAAGGCTACCGCCAGGCGCTCAAGGAAGCGGGGATCCCTGTGGACGACTCCCTCGTTCTGGCCGGCGATTTCAGACCCCAATCGGGGTACGAAGCCGCCAGGCAGCTCCTGGCCTTGGATTCGCCGCCCAGCGCCATCTTCGCATGCAACGACATGATGGCCATGGGAGCCCTGTGCGCCCTCAATGACGCCGGATTGCAGGTCCCGCGGGACATCTCCGTGGTCGGATTCGACGATATCAGCCTCGCATCGTTCACCGTGCCGCGATTGACGACTATCGCGCAACCCAGCTACGAAATGGGTTTGCTGGCTGCGGAGCTGCTCATCCAACGTCTGCGCCACCCCACAGCTCCGGCCAAACGAAAACTGCTTTCCCCGGAACTCATCGAACGCGATTCGGTCCGGGCCCTGGAGGATTAAACTGCCTCACGTCGTTGTCGTCGGAAGTCTGAATATGGACCTCGTCATCCGCGTTCCAAGGATGCCCACCCCTGGCGAGACGGTCCTCGGGACCGACTTCCAGACGATCCCGGGCGGCAAAGGGGCGAATCAGGCTGTGGGCGCAGCCCGGCTTGGCGCGCAGGTGTCGCTCATCGGCCTGGTGGGCGACGACGACTTCGGGCGTCGTCTGCTCGATAACCTGAGGTTGGAAGGGGTGGACGTCTCTCAGGTCGGCGTCCATCCGGACGCCGCCACCGGAATCGCCATGATCACCTTGGACGAAAGTGGACAGAACAGCATCGTTGTCGCCTCCGGAGCCAATATGCGCCTGACGCCCGGGCAGGTCGCCGCTTCCTGGGAAACGCTCGGCAAGGTCGATGTCGTCGTCATGCCCCTGGAGGTCCCCCTGGAATGCATCACCCAGGCCATTGAATTGGGCCGTCGAAGCGGCGCTCAAATCGTTCTCAACCCTGCGCCGGCACAGCCTCTGCCCAATGATCTGCTGCGCGGGGTGGACGTGCTGGTTCCCAACGAGTCCGAGACCGCGCTGCTCACCGGAGAATCGGTGGAGACTCTGGAGCAGGCGGAACGGGCGGGACGCAAACTGCAGGATCGCGGCGCAGAGTCATTGGTCATGACGCTGGGCTCCCGCGGCGTGCTCCTGATGGACGGCGACACGCGCACAGCCGCCCTACCAGCCCACAAGGTGAATGTGGTGGACACCACCGCCGCCGGCGACGCATTCGTCGCTGCGCTCGCTGTGGCGCTTTCAGAAGGAGAAGCCCTGGAGCAGGCAGCCCGCATGGCCAACGCCGCCGGCGCGATCGCCGTCACTCGAATGGGGGCGCAGCCTTCCATGCCCACGCGACAGGACATCAACGAGCTTCTCCAAGCAGACGGAGGTGAGGCGTGAAGAAGTTGGGGGTGCTCAACCAACCGCTTTCAGCCGTGATCGCAGGCCTCGGCCACATGGACATGCTCGTCATCGCAGATGCCGGACTGCCTGTGCCTCCCGGTGTTATGCGCATTGATCTGGCCCTCAAAGAGGGCATACCTACCTTTCTGGAGACCACCGAAGCTGTGCTCGAAGAGATGCAGGTCGAGCGGGCCGTGATCGCCAGCGAGATCTCCGGCCACAGCCCTGAGATCGAGGTTGCGCTGCGAGATCTGATGGGCGAGGTTCCGCTGAAGATGGTCTCCCACGAAGAATTCAAGCGCGCGACCGCCAACGCACGGGCGATCGTCCGCACCGGCGAATTCTCCCCTTATGCCAACGTCATCCTGGTAGCGGGCGTGGTCTTCTGATGACGGAAACGGTTGCCGTCCCCGTACCCCGGTTTCAGTTCCGGGATTTCGCCCAACGCTACGGGCTCACGATCTCGTTCCTCCTGCTTGTGCTGGCCTTGAGCCTGCTCTCCGACCGATTCCTGACGCTCAACAACCTCACCAACATCCTGCGGCAGTCTACGATCAACGGGATCATCGCTGTCGGCATGACGCTGGTGATTCTGACGCGGGGCATCGACCTCTCTGTCGGCTCCATCCTGGCCCTCTCAGCCGTGGTCACTTCAGACCTGCTCCAGCGCGGCTGGCCGGTGCCTTTGGGCATCTCTTTCGGTCTGGCTCTGGGAGGCCTGCTGGGGCTGATCAGCGGTCTGCTGGTGACTCGTATCAGAGTGCCCCCCTTCATCGCGACGCTTGGCATGATGACCTTCGCCCGCGGGTTGGCGCTCACCTACACTCAGGGTCGACCGGTAACCGGGCTGCCGGAAGCGTTTCGCTTTCTTGGGACCGGTTCTCTCGGTCCGGTCCCAATGCCGATCGTGCTGGCGGCGGTCGTCTTCGGGCTGGGCTTCTTCGCCCTGAGACGCATGAAGTTCGGAGAGTACCTGTATGCGATCGGCAACAATGAGATCGCCGCCCGGCTTTCCGGCATTCCCGTCGGGCGCTATGTCACCAGCGCCTACGTGATCATCGGCGCGCTTTCCGCCCTGGCGGGACAAATCCTCATCGCCCGATTGAATTCAGCGCAGCCGGTTGCCGGGCTGGGCTTCGAATTCGACGCGATCGCCGCAGTCGTTGTGGGCGGCACCAGCTTCGAAGGCGGCGAGGGTACGCTTTTCGGCACCCTGCTGGGTGTGCTGATCATTGCGGTGATCAACAACGGCCTCAACCTGCTTGATGTGCCCTCGTTCTACCAGGGCGTCGTTAAGGGCGCAGTGATCGCTGTGGCCCTTCTCATCCATCGAACGCTGCGGTGACTGCAGGCGTGAGAGAGGAGGTGATTGGGGGAGAACCATGCAGGATTGAAAAACGACGCTGCGAAAGAGCAGCAGAATGATCTACAAAAACTCTGAGTCCGGAGGAGACAACATGAAACACAATTTGATTCGCATTCTGGGTCTGCTGGCGCTCTTGGCGNNGGCGGAGAGATGCCGGCGCCTGAGGAGGGCGTCACCCTCGGGTTGTCGCTGTCCACGCTGAACAACCCCTTCTTCGTCACCCTGAAGGACGGCGCGGAAGCCGCAGCCAGCAGCGCCGGCGTCACCCTCGTGGTCGTCGACTCCCAGGATGACGCCACCGTCGAAGCCACCAACATGGAGGACCTCATCCAGCAGGGCGTCGACGCCATCCTGGTCAACCCCACCGACGCCGATGCCATCGTGCCCTCCATCGAGAAGGCCAACGAAGCCGGCATCCCCGTCTTCACCATCGACCGCGGCGCCAGCGGAGGCCAGATCGTCTCCCACATCGCCTCCGATAACGTCGCCGGCGGCAGCATGGCCGGCGAGTTCCTCTGCGATGCGCTCGGCGGCGAAGGCAAGGTCGTCGAACTCGAAGGCATCGCCGGCACTTCCGCCGCCCGCGATCGCGGCCAGGGCTTCAACGACTACATGTCCGCCAGCTGCTCCGGCGTCGAGATCGTCGCCCGCCAGACCGCCAACTTCAATCGCGCCGAAGGCCTGACCGTCTTCGAGAACATCCTGCAGGCCGAACCCGAGATCGACGGCGTCTTCGCTCACAACGATGAGATGATCCTGGGCGCCATCGAAGCGGCCGAGGCCGCCGGGCGCAGCGGCATCATCTTCGTCGGCTTCGACGCCGTCGATGATGCCGTCGCCGCCGTCGATGCCGGCACCCTGGCAGCCACCATCGCCCAGCAGCCGGCCGAGATGGGCCGCCTCGGCGTGGAGCAGGCCGTCGCTTTCCTGGGCGGCGCCTCCCCCGACAGCTACATCCCCGTCGACCTGGCATTGGTCACGCCGTAGCGCGGAACCGGATGCCACCGGTGTCAGGTCCAGGGCGCTCAAGGAGCGCCCTGGACCTGCCGATAAACTGAAAGGTCTCCCTCGTCGCGAGGGCAGCGATGAAACCTGAACGCAGCCTCCTAACCATGCAGAACGTCAGCAAGGCCTTTCCTGGGGTGCAGGCCCTGGATAAGGTGACGTTTGAGGTCCTGCCGGGGGAGATCCACGCCCTCGTTGGGGAAAACGGCGCGGGCAAGTCAACCCTGATGAGGGTCCTGAGTGGAGCCGCCCCGCCGGACAGCGGCGCAATCATCTGGAAAGGGGAACCGGTAACCATCCACTCACCCGCCGACGCCCAGGCGCTCGGCATCAGCATGATCCACCAGGAACTCGCCATCATCCCCTACCTGGATATCGGAACCAACATCTACCTCGGTCGTGAACCTATGAGCGGAGTTCCCGGCGTGATCGATTGGGGGAAACTGCATGAGATGGCTGCCGAACTGCTGGGGCGGTTGGGGCTGCAGCTCGATTCGCGGGTCATTGTGGGTGATCTGACCATCGCTCAACAGCAGATGGTCGAAGTGGCCAAGGCGCTGTCTTTGGAGGCTTCCCTGATCGTGATGGACGAGCCGACTTCGGCGCTCACCGAACGCGAAGTCGAGACGCTGTTCGATCAAATGACCAACTTGCGGGAGCAAGGCGTGTCCGTCGTCTTCATCTCGCACCGCCTGGAGGAAGTCTTCCGCATCGCGGATCGTCTCACGGTTCTGCGGGACGGACAGTTGATCAACACGCTCCCGCTCAAGGGCTTGAGCGAGGATGAAGTCGTCACGATGATGGTGGGACGGGAACTCACATTGGACATCGATCGTGAGGAACAGGTGGAGGCCGAGGCGATCCTCAGTGTCGAAGATCTGCACTGCGGGGTGGAAGTCAGAGGCGTCTCCTTCGAGCTGCGCAGGGGAGAGATCCTGGGCTTGGCCGGGCTGGTGGGCGCCGGCCGCACAGCGCTGGTGGAAGCCATCTTTGGCGCACACCGCATCACGCAGGGCAGCATATGGGTGGAAGGGGTGCCCGTTGAAATAGAATCCCCCGCGCACGCGATCCGGCTCGGCCTGGGCTTCGTCCCTGAAGATCGAAAGGCGCAGGGCCTCTTCCTCAACATGGCGGTCGGCCAGAACATCGTGATGGCCTCCCTGGACAGCCTCTCGCCTCTGGGGGTGCTCCGCCAAAGGGCCGCGCAGCGCATTGCCGACTCGCTCGTTGAGCGCCTCGATATCCGCACCCCTGGCCTCCGACAGCGGGTCAGGAATCTAAGCGGGGGCAACCAGCAAAAAGTGATCATCGCTCGATGGCTGGCGCTTGAGCCAAAGGTCCTGATCCTGGACGAGCCAACGCGCGGGATCGACGTGGGAGCAAAAGCCGAGATTCATGCGCTCCTGAGCCAGATGGCCTCGAGCGGGGTGGGGGTGCTGATGGTCTCGTCGGAGCTTCCTGAAATCCTGGGGGTGAGCGACCGGGTGCTCGTCATGCGCGAGGGCCGGCTTGTCGCCGAGCTAGACCCGCGTACCGCCACCCAAGATGAAGTCATGCGCGCAGCCGCAGGGAGTCGGAGTGACGGGAACTTCCAGTAGGGTCCTGCTGCGCAGCCTGAACTGGCTCCCGCGAGTGAGCGGGCTGGTCATCCTGGTATTTGTGGGCCTCGTGCTCTCACTGTTCTCCGAGAATTTTCTCACCGTGTCGAATCTCACCAATGTAGCGCTGCAAACCTCGCTTGTGGCCATCGTTACGATCGGCATGACGCTGACCATGCTGATGGCGGGGATCGACCTCTCCGTGGGATCGGTGGCGGCGCTGGCCGGTGCCCTGGCCGCCGGGCTGATGACGCAGAACGGCTGGCCGATCGGCATGGCCATGCTCGCCGGTATCCTGCTGGGCGCGGGCCTCGGCTTCGTCAACGGCATGCTGTCCGTCTACGGCCGCCTGCCTCCCTTCGTCGCCACGCTCGCGATGCTGGGTATCGCTCGCGGCTTCACCCTGGTCTACACTCAAGGCAGGCCCATCGCGGGCCTGGATCGATCCTTCACATTCTGGGGCACAGGAAGCCTGGGGCCCATCCCCATGCCGGTGGCCGTCTGGCTGCTCGTACTGCTGGCCGCCTACCTCACACTCCGATACACACGGTTCGGGCTGTATATCTACGCCATCGGGGGAAGTGAGGAAACCGCCCGCCTGGCCGGCATCCGCACGAACGCGGTCAAGCTGGCGGTCTACATGCTGAGCGGAGCCTTGGCAGGCCTCACCGGACTCCTGCTAACCGCACGCCTTTTCTCCGCTCAACCCCAGATGGGAACCGGATTGGAGTTGGACGCTATTGGGGCGGCGGTCCTGGGAGGCGTGAGTCTCTTTGGGGGCGTCGGCAGTGTGATCGGCGCCTCGATCGGCGCCCTGATTATCGGCATGATCGGCAACGGTTTGAACCTGCTGCGCGTGCCCTCCTATTATCAGCAGGTGATCAAGGGCGTGGTCTTTATCCTGGCTGTCATCGTCGATCTGTATTCCAAGCGACGAAGGGATTGAGTTGGGCCCGCCGAATGATTGACGCCATTGAGCAGTGGGTGATTCGAGGGGCGACCGTTGCGGGGCTGCTGGTCCTGATGGTTGTGATCATGGGCTTCCGGCGCTCAGCCCGACGCCCAGGCGGTCGCAGCCTGGGCTGGGCGGCGCGGCTGCTCCGGTGGCCGGTGATGCTGGCTCTCCTGCTGCTCTTCATCGCCGTGGGCACCCTGCTCTGGCGGCCGCTTCCGCTTCGCCTGACCCCATCCCTCAGGCTGCTGGCGCTGGCCGCCGGAAGCCTGCTCTACTTCCCCGGGATCGCCCTCTACCTTTGGGGCTTCAGATCGCTCGGGCGCCATTTCGCAGCCTCAAGTGGATTTGGGGTTCAGCTTCATGCGGACCACCAACTGGTCGAAGAAGGACCATATGCCTTCGTCCGGCACCCCATGTACCTGGCCGTGATCGCCACCGCGCTGGGCGCCCTGCTGATCTTTCGAACCTGGGCCATGCTCATCTTCGCCCCCAGCAGCCTTGGGATCATCCTGCGCGCACGCCGCGAAGATGAGATCCTGTCCCTCGAATTCGGCGAGGGTTGGGAAGCCTATCGAAGCCGGGTCCCCGGCTGGATCCCACGCCTGCCACGCTGAGCCGCCTGATGTGATTCCATGCCGCCGCGCTCATGTTCTTTGTCACTAGAGCATCTATCTTGGCCAGTCTAAGATAGATTCGACCGGACGCGGCTGGGGGGACCTGGTGTTTTCCGCTCCCAACCGCTGACAATGCCGGATTCCACTTCCGGACGGAGGCTAAGAGCATGGAAAAGCACGTTACTGTCGTCGGCGCGCTGCGCATTGGATTCGGCGCCCTGGGGGTTCTGATCGCCCTGTTCGTCGTTGTGGCGATTGTAGGCGGTGGATTGATTTCACAAGATCAAGAGGCCATCCTCATCACCTCCATCGTCGGCCCGGTGGTGGCTGCCTTTATTCTCCTCTTCTCGCTGCCGAGCATCATCGGGGGTTTCGGACTGCTTCGGAGGAAGTCCTGGGCACGGATTCTGGTGCTCATCCTCTCGCTGCTCGACTTGCTCAACATCCCGATTGGAACTGTCTTCGGCGTCTACAGCATCTGGGTCTTACTGAACGACGAGACAGAAGAGATGTTCCAGTCGGCGTCCGGCCCGGCGGAAGCGGCGTCCAAGACCAGCGCCGCGCCTACCGGCGCCGACTGATCCAGGAGACCGACCCATCCAGACAGCCTGGTTGGCCATGGCGTTCGGACCCCTTCAGGTAGAGAAGGAGGCGATTCCGAGCCCATGGCCACCCTGCCTTTTATTCACGGCTCCGGGATGTTCTCGCATGGATCGCCCCGCAGGCTGCGGCTGACGACCTCTGCATCTGGGGGTTTGTAGGGCGAGACCTTGAGAAGCGTCAACCGCCGCGCGTTCGAGGAGGAGGCACACCCTATGCTCAGGATCATCGTTGCGCTCATGATCATCGGCCATGGAATTGGACATATTATGGGCTTCCTCGCTGCATGGACCAGGGTGCCGATGGGGTTCACGGATCGTCCCTGGATCTTCTCGTCGGGCGTCACGATCGGCAGCGCCCTGGGCCGCGCCTTCGGCCTGCTGTGGCTCGTCGCCATGGTCGCCACTGTGGCCTCCGGGATCGGGCTGCTCATTCGAGCGGATTGGTGGCCACCCCTCGCGATCGTGGGATCGATCATCTCCTTGCTCGTTATTGCGCCCTGGTGGAACACGGTCGCCCCCGGCCCACGATTCTGGGCCTCGCTGGTGGACCTCATCATTCTCGCGGCGCTGCTCTTGCCCTGGCGGGAAACGGTGCTCGAAATGCTGGGGCGGTGAGGCCGCTGCAAGGGGCAGAAATAAGCACCCCCGCCGACAACATCATGAGACCAATCGCGCTCAAAGATGCACTTTGTCACTGTCTCCGGCATCCCGTGTCCCACTATCATAGAGACTACATTCCGGGGACCTGGGGCTTCTCGTGCCTGCGAAACCCCAGCCAGTCATAGGAACCTCCAATGAAACTCACCGGCCTCCATTTGTTGCTGACCTACCGCTGCAACCTCGAGTGTGAACACTGCTTTGTCTGGGGAAGCCCCTGGCAGAGCGGCACGATGACGCTGCAGGATGTTTCTCATATCCTCAAGCAGGGCAAGGACCTCGGAACGATCGAGTGGATCTATTTCGAGGGCGGCGAGCCCTTCCTCTACTACCCGATCCTCGTCAAGGGCATCCAGGAGGCGGCCCACATGGGGTTCAAAGTGGGCGTGGTATCCAATGGATACTGGGCGACACAGGTGGAGGATGCAGTCGAGTGGCTGGCTCCGATGACGGGCCTGGTGCAGGATCTCTCCGTGAGCAGCGACCTGTACCACAGCAACGAAACGCCGAGCCGGAAAGCCGAGATCGCCTGCGCGGCTGCGCGGCATCTGGGCATACCCACCGGGGTGATCAGCATTGCCGAGCCGGAGGCGGCAGAGGCCGATGTCGCAATTGGCCAGCTGCCCCAGGATGAAAGCCGCGTGATGCACCGGGGCCGGGCCGCCGAGCGCCTGTCCGGGCGAGCGGCGCAGCAGTCGTGGGAGCGGTTCACCGAGTGCCCCTACGAGGACCTGGACGATCCGGGCCGGGTGCACGTTGATCCTCTCGGAAACCTCCACCTGTGCCAGGGAATAACCATCGGCAACCTCTTCGAAGCGCCGCTGACGGAACTCTGGGCGGCTTTTGATCCAGACTCGCACCCGATCGCCGGACCCCTGCTGGAGGGAGGTCCGGCCGCGCTCGTTCGCAGCTACGGTCTGCGGCACGCGGCAAGCTACGCCGACGCGTGCCACCTGTGCTACGAGGCCCGAAAAGACCTGCGGGCGAGGTTCCCCGAAATCCTGGCGCCGGATCAGATGTACGGCGTCCCGAACGGAGCCTGACCACCCACGCCCCATCAGGCTGGGCTGTCCATAACCGCGCCAGCACGTCCCGTGGGGGAGAGCATGACCCGCGTTGCCATGTACCGCCGGGAACTGAAGCGGCTTGAGGATTGGGATCGCTATCTTCTGCTCGAATCGAAGCTTCCGGGTCCCCGAGCCAACCTCGAACTGGCGCGGGCGGTCGCCGAGGAAGGCGACCGCGAGAAGTTCTTCCGCTACCTGACCTTCGATCCAGAAAAGGCGCCCGTGAACTCCCAGGAGGAGTTCCTGGCGTTCTGCGGAGTGCTTGGGCTGGGCAGGCTCCTCGCTGAAGGCGACCGGGAGGCCCTCAAACCCCTCCGGGAGCACGCCTCAGATCCCCGCTGGCGCATACGAGAAGCGGTGGCTTTCGCGCTGCAGCGCCTGGGCGCGGTGGACATGGACGCCCTCCTTGAAGAAATGCGGCGCTGGATCCAGGGGAGCCTTTTCGAGCGCCGGGCGGCCGTGGTTGCGCTTTGCGAGCCAGACCTGATCCGGGACGAGCCGCGGGCCACATCGGCGCTCGAAATCCTCGACAGCGTGACCGGTTCGCTGCTGCAGGTGGAAGACCGGAATACCGAAGCCTTCCGCGTCCTGCGGAAAGGGTTGGCCTTCTGCTGGAGCGTCGCCGTCGCCGCCCTTCCCGCATCAGGGAAGCGGCTGATGGAGCGCTGGATCGCCCACGAAGACCGCGATGTGCGCTGGATCATGCAGCAGAACCTGAAAAAGAAGCGCCTGATCCGGCTGGACTCCGCCTGGGTGGAGAGCATGCAAAAGCTCATGGAGGCCTAGCGGCGTTAGAGAGCCTGCGCCGCCTTCCAGATACCCCAACCGCTCACACGATCCTGCGAGACCACTCCGC
>JABAOD010001277.1_pt2 | contig 13986 bp, 13 predicted proteins | sample 7062151 | NCBI WGS metagenome assembly JABAOD01 (sample SAMN14538626, study PRJNA623070) | marine sediment metagenome | biome: marine biome [ENVO:00000428]; feature: marine pelagic biome [ENVO:01000023]; material: deep marine sediment [ENVO:00002113] | place: India: Gulf of Khambhat ...
GTCACCAGTGCGTTCAACCAGAGCCAGATGCCGCCGCGCTCGACCCAGCTAGCCACCAGCCGCTCTGTCTCAAAAATCCAGCGCAGAAGCTCGTTCAGCATAAGCCATCCTCGCCCTCGGAATGAAAAGTCATGCGATAGCGCGTGCGCTTTGCGCTCCGCTGATCAGCCGATCCGTGCTGGCCGTTGTGAGGAGGCGGCATGGGGCTGCCCTCCAGAGGCCCGTAGGCCGCTGGGGCGACAGGTTTGTGTCGTAAGATGCGCCACCGCCGGGGCTCGGCGCAACGACGTTGAGATTGAAGACGAAGGCCGCCAGGATGGAATGGTCGTGTGGAGCGGCTGCTCAGGACCGAGGCCTGGCGTGGACGAGCGTGCAACCGGGTCGGAACGCATCAGGCGCGGCACGATGACGGCCGCGCGATCCGCTGGCGTTATCTCTAGTGCTTCGCGCCTCACCACCCCATCTTTGACCATTGAGCGTGGCCGCGCTCCGGGCGCGGCTATCAACCACAACGCGACACCCGGGTACTTGCCGATGATCGACGTTCAACTCACTGACTCGAGCGACGGCTACGAGTTCAATGTGACGGTTCGTGAGAAGGGCCGCGCCACTCGTCATCGCGTCACGATGAGCGAGGCGAGCTACCTCGATCTCTCAGGCGGGGCGGCGAGCCCGGAGCGGGTGATCGAGGCTGCCTTCAAGTTCCTGCTCGAGCGCGAGCCCAAGGAGTCGATCCTCTCCCGCTTCGACGTCACCGTCATCTCTCAGTACTTCCCGAGCTTCGAACGGGAGATCGGTCGCTATCTCTAGCCCAACGCCCCCGGCCTCATCACCGGAAGGCACAGCGACACCGTGCGCATCTACCTGTCCGAGCTGAGCCTCCGACGGACGATCCGCGAGCGAAACCTCGCCGTCGCCGATCTGCCGGCGTTCGTCCGCGGGCACGGCTACGATGGGCTCGAACTCTCCGACCGGACGCTGCTGGGTCACGACGCCGGCGTCCGCCGCGCCTTCACGGCCAGCCGCCGCCAGGCGGGGATCGGTTTCGTCTTCGACATCTGCTGCGACCTCACCTATTCGGACGTTGCGGCGACCGGCCGCGAGGTCGAGCATGTGCTGACCATGATAGACGTGGCGGGTGAGCTGGAGGCCGAGGCGGCGCGTATCTGGCTGGGCGGCCAATGGCTCAGCCTGCAGCGGCTGAAGAAGCGGCCGGCGGCGGGCCAGGCCTCCCACGCCGCGACAACGCGAAAGGCGCCGGGCCGTCTCCAGCGCGCGCTGTCCAGCCGGTGGCTGGCCGATGCGGCTCACGCCGTCCGGTCGCGGCTGCCGTCTCGCGTACTCGGCGCCCGAGCCAAGCTCGCCCGTGCCGTCTCGGCTTTGCGCCACATCGTGCCCCGGGCCGAGGCGGCCGGTCTGCCGCTGGCGATCGAGAACCACTGGGGGCTGAGCAGCCGGCCGGAGAACATCCTGGCCGTGCTGGCCGAGGTGTCGTCAGATTTTCTCGGGACCTGCCCCGACTTCGGTAACTTCCCCCGCGACGTCGAGCGCTACGAGGCGCTCCGCCGACTCGCCCCCCACGCCGTGCTGGTTCACGCCAAGAGCGCCCATTTCGACGACTCCGGCGAGGAACGGCAGATCGACTACCGGCGCTGTCTGGCCATCCTGCGCGAGAGTGGCTTCGCGGGTCCGTTCACCATCGAGTTCGTCGGGGCCGGCGACGAGCTGGAGGGGTGCGCCCGCACGCGCGAGCTGCTCCGGGCAAATTGGCCGGCGGCGGGCTAGCCTGAATTCAAGAGATGTCGATCTCGACCCAGAGCGGACGGTGGTCGGAGAGGTGGTGTTTGACGTGCCGGTTGAAGGTACCGATGGCCCGGCTCTTCGGTAGCTCTGCGCTCAGCTTTTCCCAAAGTCGAGGGAAGACGGCGTTATCGAAATCGAACACGCCGATGTCCCTGACACGATCGCCGACGCCGCCCGGTGCGAACGCCATCTGGTCGTAGGTGCGGTCGTTACCGAGATTGGAGCCGCCGGTACGGCTGACGTAGTCGACCGGTCTCCAGCCGAAGTCGATCAGCGCTTTGTAGGTCGCCTCGCGCTCGTTCATCGCCGGCACGTTCATGTCACCGAGCAGGATGATCCGCCGGTCGTAGGTGGTCGTCTTGTTGACGCGGCCGGCCGCCCAGCGGGCCAACGCGTGTATCTCCAGCACGCGCCGGGCGTACTTCCTCCTCAGCTTTTCGGTCTGTGAGTTCTGGAACGCGCCGAAATACAGGTGGCAGTTCACCAGAGTGAAATGGATCGCGCCGACCTCGAATGAAGCGATGAACGGGTTTCGATCGAACGGCTCGAACCTGAAGTTCTTGAACTTCTGGACCCGCTCGATCTTGGCGCGATCACGCCAGTGCACGCTGACCGTGCGCTTCGGGTAGAATCGGGGCAGCAGCGACAGCTCGCCGACCAGGTTCGTGGGTTTCACCTTCTCGCGCCGAAAGACGTACACCAGCCGCTCGTTGTTTCCGGCCGTGTCGGTCATTCGGTAGTCGAACTGCTTTCCCAGGTGCGCCATCACCTGCAAAAAAGCCTTGAAGTTGTCGTTGACTTCCTGAACGGCGACCAGGTCGAAACGCTTGAGGATGTGAGCGATCAGCTTAAGCGCGGCCGGCCGACGCTTCTGGTTTCCGAGGTTGGCGATGTTCCAGGTGGCCAACAAGAGATTGCGCCGCGAAGACTTCGGCACCTCACGTTTCTTGAAATGGCGAGTGATTCGGGCTTTTTCCGCTCCGGCCTGGTACGAGTGGGGCGGCTCTGGGCTCTTGAACGGGGGCACCGCGTTCCTCCGATCTGGCGACGCCGGTATGGGCCGTCGCCTTTGCGCGTCCGTCTCCGCTCGCTGCTTCGTTGACGGACTGCCCTGGATTAGCGGCTCGACGGTTTGTCGGGCNNGTCGGCGGCCTGTTGCGTTTGTACAACAGGCCCGGGGCGGGCCGCGCGGGTCGCGTCCGCTTACCGGGGCCGGTTTCAATCACGCTGGCCGGTGGCCTCGCCTTCGTAAGTGGGTGCGGGGCATGGCAGCTACGAAGTCGAGCCTCCGCCGCGTGCGCGCGCGCGGCGCGGCGGCCGGCCGCGAATGGGTCTGGCACTCGCCTTGCCCCTGAAAAAAGCTGTTCCCTGTCCCGCCGGAGTCGTCCACCCCCGACGGACGGATCGCATGGGCAAGCGGTCGTTCAGCTTAGCTGTCTCCTCGGCCCTTCTGGCGCTGGCGAGCGCCTGCGGCGACGGTGCGTTGATTGGGCCGGAGTCGATGGCGCTCGAGGTCGCGAAGCGCGACGTCGAGACCCACCGAGTCTCCTTCGTAGTCCGGGTGATCAATTGGGATGGGAGTGTCCCGGTCGAGTACCGGGCGACGGCCTGTACGCCCGCCGGAGAATTTTTCTTGTGCGTGGGCCCGTTCCTGGAATCGTCGGTGTCGGCGGAGCGCTTCGTCCAGCCGGTGGCCTGGACCGAACAACAGTGCGGCGTCCTGGTCGTCTTCCACGCCAGTCTTCCCACAGGAGAGGAAGAGCAGGTCTCGCACATCACCTGCTCCCGGCCTTCACGACCTCCCTCACGCCGATAAGGTCACCCCACGGCGAACCGACTGAGCGCGACGGGGCCGGACGCCCGCGTCGGTGGGCTCGAGCCTTTCACTATCAGAGCGCGCCCGGTCACTGGGCTGAGTTAAGGCTGGGTCGAGACGGCTGCTCGTGCGGCGGCGAGCTGGGCCTCGACCGACGCCCGCGCCGTCCCGCCCATCACGTTCCGGGCCTCGACCGACCGCTCATAAGCGTGGGACGCTCCGGCGCCGCAGACGGTCCGTAACGCATCCGGCAAGCCCGGGTGCAGCGCGGCAGCCCGGCGCCCGTCGACATCGAGGATCGAGACGCCTTCTGCCTCGGCCTCGCGCACCAGCGCGCCCACCGCGGCGTGTGCATCGCGGAAGCTCACACCGGCGCGGGCCAGGGCGTCCGCCACATCCACCGCCAGCATAGATGGGTCGAGGGCGGCGGCCAGCGCCGCGCCGCGGACCTCCAGCGTCTCGACGGCGCCGGCGAACGGCGGCAGCGTTCGGCGGAGCGTGTCGTGGCAGGAAAAGAGAATCGTCTTGTCTTCCTGCAGGTCCTTGTTGTAGCCGGTCGGGTTGGCCTTCAGCAGCGCCAGCGCGGCGGTCACCTCGCCCAGCAGGCGGGCACTCTGTCCGCGAGCCAGCTCGGCGATGTCCGGGTTGCGCTTCTGCGGCATGAAGCTCGATCCGGTGCTGTACGCCTCGGAGAAGCTTACGAAGCCGAACTCGGCGCTCGAGAAGAGGATCAGGTCCTCGGCCAGCCGCGAGAGGTGCGCGCCGGTGAGCGCGGCGGCGAAGGCGAACTCGGCCACGAAGTCGCGGTCGGCGACGGCATCGATGCTGTTAGGCGCGATCGCCGCGAAGCCCAGCCGCTCTCGCAGCACCTCCCGGTCGACGGCGAAGCCCGACCCGGCGAGCGCTCCGGCGCCCAGCGGCAGCGTCGCGGCGCGCCGTCGTGCCCCAGCCCAGCGTTCCCGGTCGCGTTGCAGCGGCCAGAAGTGCGAAAGGAAGAAGTGGGCGAGTCGGATCGGCTGTGCTCGCTGCAGGTGAGTGTACGAAGGGGCGAGGGTATCGACCGTGAACTCGGCCTGGGTCAACAACGCCGTTTGCAGCCGCGTGACGTCGCCGGCGATCGCCTCGCACGCCCGGGTGACCCAGAGGCGCGTCGCCGTTGCCGCCTGGTCGTTGCGTGAACGACCGGTGCGCAGCTTCCCACCCACATCTCCGAGCTCTTCGACCAGCAGCCGCTCGACCAGCGTATGGATGTCCTCGTCGGAGGCGTCCTCGGCAGCGCCGGCCGCGAGGCGCTCGCCGACACGCGCGAGGCCGCCCTCGAGCGTCCGCGCCTCGTCCGGACTCAGAGCGCCGAGCCGCGCCAGCCCCTCGACCCAGGCCGCGGCCACCTCCAGCTCCTCGCGCCAAAGGCGCCGGTCGACGGGGAGGCTGCGGTTGAGGGCCTCCGCCTCCGGCGCCAGACCGCCCGCGCGGAATCGCGTTCCCCAGAGAGCGAAGGTCCGCTCTTCGGCTTCGTGGCCGTGCTCGTCGTCGCTACTCACGCCCTGCCCGGACCTCGGCATCTCGGGTCGTGGCTCCCGCTTCCTCCACTCCGCCGGCGCCCGCCTCCACTCGGGTCAAGCGCCCGGTCAGGTCTTCGACCTGCTTTCGCAGCGATCCGATCACGGCCCAGAGAGAATCGATCTGGCGGGGAGTCGCGTAACTGGTCCGGTAGTCGTCCATGGATGGTGTTTCGTCCTCTCGTGAGTGGTGAATGCGCGTCGGCTCTCTCAATCCCTCGCCGTCACCTCGAGCGCCTTCGGAACCTGCGACGGCTGCGGCCGGTGGTTCGGCGTGATTCCAGCTCCACCGTTCCGCAACGCCGATACACGGGTCGGCAAGCCGAACAGGCGGATGAAGCCAGCGCCGTCGCCGTGTGAGTACTCTTCGCTCGCTCCAAAACTGGCGAGCCCGGCGTCATAAAGGCTGTTCGGGCTCTTGCGGCCGGCAATCCTCAGCGAGCCCTTGTAGAGCTTGAGCCGGATCGAGCCGCTGGCCGGCGCCAGAAGCGAGTCGACCATCGCGTCCATCGCCTGGCGCTCGGCCGACCACCAGCGCCCCTCGTAGACCAGGTCGGCATAGCGAGCGGCGATCCCGTCTTTGAGCGCCAGGCTGCGGCGGTCCAGCACCAGACTCTCCAGCTCGCGGAGCGCGGTGAACAGCAGCGTGCCACCCGGCGTCTCGTAGACGCCCCGAGACTTCATCCCGACCAGCCGGTCTTCCACGATGTCGGCTCGTCCCACCCCCTGGGCGCCGGCGATGGCGTTGAGCCGGCTCAGCAGCTCCACCGGCCCCAACGGCTCGCCGTCGACCGCAACCGGATCGCCGGCCTCGAACTCGATGGTCACGTACTCCGGTACGTCCGGCGCTTTCTCGGGCGCCGTCGTGAACAGAAACAGGTCCTCCGGCGGCTCAAAGTCCGGGTCCTCTAGCGGCCCGCCCTCATGCGACACGTGCCAAAGGTTGGCGTCCCGCGAGTAGATCTTGTCCAGCGTGACGTCCAGCGGAACGCCGCGCTGGGCCGCGTAGAGGATGGCATCCTCGCGGCTCTCGATCGACCACTCCCGCCAGGGCGCGATGACCGGCAAACGCGGGGCGAACGCCGCGTACGCCAGCTCGAAGCGCACCTGGTCGTTGCCCTTGCCGGTGCAGCCGTGGGCGAGGGCGTCGGCGCCGACACGCAGCGCGTACTCGGCCTGCGCCCGCGCCACCAGCGGCCGAGCCATCGCCGTCCCCAAGAGGTACTTGCGGGCGTAGAGGGCGCCGGCCCGCAGCGTCGGCCAGACGAAGTCGGTCACAAACGATTCACGCAGATCGACGACCTCACACCCGGCCGCGCCGGAGCGGCGCGCCTTCTCCTGCAACGGTTCGATCTCGCCATCCTGCCCCACGTCGGCGCACCAGCAGAGCACGCGGGCGCCGTAGTTCTCGCGCAGCCAGGGAACGATGATCGAGGTGTCGAGGCCGCCTGAATAGGCGAGGACGACCGTCGGATCAGGGGGGACTTTCTGCATCTCTATTGCGCTCAAAGGTTTCGGGTGACTGGGGCCCGGGCGCCCCGGGGCAATTACGTGATCTGTATAACATTGATTGTGCATAATAATTCAGCTTAGACGCGCGATTATACACCACGGCGAGGATCTGTCAAGGCCGGATGGCGGGAGTTGCCCGTCTGGCGGGGCGCCTCAGCCCTGGGCGAGGCCAAGCAGCCGTTCGATCAGAGCGGGTCGCAGCTCTTGTTCACGGATGACCAGCAGGATGGTGTCGTCGCCGGCGACGCTGCCCAGAATCTCCGGCCAATCCTCCAGGTCGATCGCCTCGGCGACGGCCTGGGCACCCCCGGCCAGTGTCTTGACGACGATCAGGTTGCCGACGCCGTCGGCGCTGACCAGCAGGTGGGGGAGTAGACGCTCGAGCGCGGGGGCGGGCTCGTCGGCGTCGGAGGCGGTGGTGTAGAAGCTCTCCCCGCTGGAGCGTGGGAGCTTGGCGACGCGAAGCTCGCGCAGGTCACGGGACAGTGTGGCCTGGGTGACAGCGAGGCCGCGCTCGCGCAGAAGCCGGCGGAGCTCATCCTGACTGTGCACGCGCCGCGTCCGGATCAGCTCGAGGATCGCCTCGTGACGCTTCTTCTTCCCGGCGCTGGGTGACAATGAGCCTCCGTGAGTTGGGTCATCGGGCTGGGGGCGGCGGTCACATCGTGCAGCGCCTACATGATAAGTGTTCCCGCCAATCGGGTCACGGGGCCCGGGTTGATCGCTGATGTTGCCCGCCCGTCGTAACCGGCGGCGGCGACGCTCCAGGGCCCGGACATTTCTCCCCGGCGTTCAGTTATTCTGACCGCTCTGGCTGGGTGGTCTGGCCCACAGAGCGAAGGGGCCCGGCTCATCTAAGTGATTGATTTACATGGGTTTAGCGCTGACGGGCCGCACGGCACGGCTGTTGCCCCATGCCGGGTGCCTGGTCCCCCTGTCCCGCCGGCGTACCCTGTCATACAACTTTCGAAATGACCGTATGTCTGGGCATCTGAAACTGTCTGAGAAACCGGGGACGTCGACTGGCTTCACGCTGATTGAAGTCATCGTCGTGATCCTGCTGTTCGGCGTGATGGCGGCCGTCGCCGTGCCGCGGGCGTTTCGGGTGAGCCCGCGACAGGAGGTGCATCAGGCGGCCCGGCAGTTGACGCGAGACTTCGAGTCGGCGCGGCTGCGTGCGATCTCGGCGAAGCGCACGGTGCGCGTGAGCTTCTACCAGTCAAAGGGGTTTTATGCGGCGTTCATGGACGTGAGCGACGAACGGAGCAGCAACGTCCTGGAAACGGCTGCGGAGGCGCGGGGGGCCCGCTTTCTGGCGCGGGGGCGCAGCGATGGCATTCCGGGCGCCGAGCTGCCGAAAGGTGTGAGATTCAGTTTCGGTAACGCCACGCTGGGCCCTCTCGGTGACCCGGCGGGTGACCCGATCGTCTTGACGGACGATCGGGTGGAGTTTGACGCGCGAGGCATGGTGCGGCCAGTCAACGGAGTGCGCGCCGGGGGAACGATCGTGTTGAGTCACGCGAGCGATCCGACGGCGGTGTCGGCGGTGACGCTCACGGGGTCGGGCGCCTTCCGGAGCTGGAACTTCCGAGATGGCAAGTGGAGGTGACGCACGTGATTGAGAGAGCCAGGTCGGAGCACGGCTTCGGGCTGATGAGCACGCTGGTCGCGATGGTGTTGCTGGCAGTTGCGGTGACGGCGCTTTCGGGCTCGGCGATGATGACGGTCGCGGTGCAGACGGATGCCTCGGTGCGTGCGACGGCGACATCGATCGGGGCGTCCTATCTGGAGGAGGTCAAAGGGCGGCCGCCGATGACGATCGTGTCGGAGACGGCGGTGCCGGTCAACGAAGCCGGGATGTATGACCCGAACGGCCGCTTTGTGCGCACCCTCGAGGTCACGCCGGAGGAAGGGCTACCGTACACGAAGCGACTGGCGGTCAGCGTCGTGTACCCGAGTGGGCGGGGCCGCACCGGCAGCCTCGTGCTGGAGACGGTCTACTACGAGGGAGAGAAATAGTGAGCGGCAGAGGCGCACACAGCCGCATGCCGGAGTGCGTCGTCCCTCGCGCGCCGAACGGCTTCACGCTGGTGGAAGCGATCGTGGCCACCGTGCTGAGTGTGGTCGTGCTCAGTGCAGCGGTGAGCTTTCTCCTCACTCAATTCCGGACGTTGGGGGGCGGCGACATCAGGGAAGACATGACGCGAAACGCTCGCTATATCGGTGTCTCGCTGCGACATGATGTTCAGTCGGCTGGCATCGAGATCGCCAGCACCAGTGACCTGGGGACGGTGGCGGTACATCCCGGCACCTACGGCGACACCCTTGTGCTTCTCCACGTGCCCTACCTGCCCGCTCCGGCGCCCCCGCACCCGATCGACCCGCCGCCGGGCACCGACAACCCGCTGGCGCCGGGCGGTACCTGCGGGGCGAACTGCATCGACGTGGTCAAAGATGCGAACGTGCCGCTGGAGCTGGGGGTGGGCGACCTGGCGCGTCTGCAGGTGGCCGGAACGCGCCGCCTGATCATCGTCGAGAACATCACGACGACCAACGACACGTCGATCGCGGTCACGTTCGCGTCGCACGACACGATCCTCCGGCAGCCCGCGGGCCTGACGGGCGGGCTGCGGCTCGACCGGTATGGCACGTACGTGCAGAAGCTGCGACCGATCATCTATTACCTGGACGATCAGCAGCGTCTCTGGCGCGCCGTGCAGTTGAACGCGAACGGCTCGCCGGCGGGTGACGTGCTGGCCTGGGGGGTCGAGGCGTTTGACGTGAGACTGATCTTCGAGGACGGCGACGAGCTCGATGGGGCCGATGGTAATGATAGCGACGTCACGAACGACTACGACGATATCGTCGCCGTCCGGGTGCGGGCGACCCTGGTGGCGGACCGGGTCGACCCGCGGGTGAACCAGGGGCAGTTGTCGAGAAGGAGCTACGAGTGGGTGATCGCGCCCCGCAATCTGCGTTACGAGAAGAACAGGATTTGATTGACATGATTCGGTTGGAGATGGCACGGTCCCGCCCGGTTTCACGGAGGTCGGTGACGGGATCGCATCCGCGTTCGGCAGCTTTCGAGACGGCACGACGCTGGCTGCCGCGGCTGGCTGAACGCGAGGGGCTGGCTCTCATCGCCACGCTGCTGCTGATCACGCTGGTGGCGGTGCTGACCACGTCGGCGATTACGGGTGTGATGAGCTCGATGCGCGCGGCGGGCGCCGATTATCAGGACACCCGGGTGTTTTATGCGGCCGAGGCAGGCGGGGAGGCGACGATCGCCCAGCTCCAGATGGCGCTGGCGGACGGCTATCTGTCCGACTCCGAGTTGGCCGGCTTCCGGCCGCCGACTCTCGACGGCATCAGCTTCGACAGCTTCACCGTAAGCAAAGTCGGGGCGGTCAGCGTCGAAAAGATCACCGACGGCCCGTTCGCCGGCCTCAGCTCGCTAACGCAGAACGTCGATATCTATTCGCGGGCCACGACCTCACAAGGAGACATGTCCGCGGTCGTGCTGCGGACGAAGGCGCAGGCGATACCGATCTTCCAGTTTGGTGTCTTCTTCGAGCAGGACCTCGAGGCGACGAACGGGCCACCGATGGAGTTCTTCGGACGAGTGCATTCCAACGGCAACATCTACCTGAGCTCGGACAACGCCTGGTACCGGGATCTGCTCACGACGCCGAACAAGATCTTCCACGACCGCAAGGACTTCCATAGCGTGAAGAACGGCGTCTTCATCAATGACGCCGCGGGTGCCGAGGTAGCGCTCGACTTCGACAGCCGCTCGCACCCGGACCCGGACGCTTTCAAAGCGGCCAGCTGTGCGCAGGTCGACTGCCGCGTGATGACCGACGCGTTCGGCGTGGATACGCTGCGGTTGCCGCTGCCCAAGGGCGTGCCGGCCTACGAGCTGATCCGGCCGCGTGAGGTCAGCGACGTCGAGGCGGAACGCAAGGTGAAGTACTCCTGGAACGCCGACATGTACGTGACCGTGGATCTTCGAGACATCCGCACCAAAGACGCCGTGTGCGGCGGTATCACACCGCCCGATCACGCGTCGGGTGAGGTGACGATCATCCCGCTGAACGCGGTGTATCCCGGCCAAGCGGCGAACTTCGTCGCGACGCACCCCCTGTTGAGTTGCGCCGACTTCGACGGCCGTGCGGTGCTGAAGGTCAAGAGCAGTCTGCTCGATTACTCAACGGCGATGAGCGGCTGCAACTTCACCGTGAACATACCGGCGGGGGACCTGGCCAATCTCAGCATCGAAATCTGGCTCGACGGAAGCCTGTACGCGCAGTTGAAGCTGGATCAGAAAGGCAAGGTGTGGTGGCACCTGAGCCAGCTGGTGGAAACCGCTGCCACCTGGCCCATGATGACCATCGAGCGGACCGGCGGCCTCGAGGTCCCGACGCCGGCCGACATGTGCAAGATCTTTCAGTGGGAGTGGTCCGATTTCTACGACGGACGTGACAAGGTGATGAGGGATGCTTTGAACTTCGATATCAATGAGCTGACCGCCTGGGTGAACGGAAACGCGTCGCGTAGGACCGAGATCACCTACATCGAGTTCAAGCTTCCCGCCGACATCGCCGGCTACGGCAAGCGGGCACGCGGGATGATTCTCGACGCCACCATCGATCCGGCCACCCGCGTCATCGGCGGCGTCGAATTGCCGAATCGGATGAGCATCTCCAGTGAGTGGCCGTTCTATATCGTCGGCGACTACAACGTCATCAACAAGAAGCCGGCCGCGGTGGCGGGTGACGGGCTCACCGTACTCTCGGCGAAGTGGCTGGACGAGGACAACCAGCCCCTGTCGGGTGGTCTGCCGCTGCTCGAGTGTGTAGAAGAAATCCTGGTCGGTAAGCCGTGCAACGCCTACGTGGACTGGGCCAACAACTTCTGGGTCAAGAAGAACGCCGCCGAGACGACGGTGAATGCGGCCATCCTTGCCGGCCACTGGCCGACGCCCTGCGATCACGAGGACGCGGCTTGCCCGGCGGACGGGACCTCAACCTACTACCAGGATTGGTACGGCGGTGGCCTGGAGAACTTCCCGCGCTTCCTGGAACACTGGTACGATGCGGCCGGCAATCGCCAGACGATGCGCTATCGCGGTTCGTTGGTTAGCCCCTTCACCAGCAGCAAGACGACGGGCACCTGGAACGGTCTCTATTACACGCCGCCGGCGCGCGACTGGTACTTCGACACCGACTTTCAGAACCCGCAGCTGTTGCCGCCGGGCACGCCCAGCGTCGGCTTCGTCATCCGCACCGCGATGCGGGAGGCGTCCTAAGCGCAGCCCATCGCTCAGCGCGCCTGGCAAAGGCCGTCGGATCCCCGGCGGCCTTTGTTTCATCAGGCGTGTAGCTGCGCCCCCTTCAGATAGCCGCTCTCCGGGAAGGTCAGCACTTCCGGGTGATCGAGCGGTTGGCCAAGCGACGCGGCGAGTCGCAGCCGCCGGCCGCTATCGCGGGCCGCGTCCACCAACAGGTCGAAGAACAGCGCCCGATCGATGTGGTAGCTACAAGAGAAGGTGAACAGCCGGCCGCCCGGCGCCAGCAGCCGCATCGCCCGCAGGTTGATCTCTTTGTAGCCGGCCAGCGCCCGCTCCACGCGGTCCCGGGTCTTGGCGAAGGCGGGTGGGTCGAGGATGATGATGTCGAATCGATCCTGCTGGCGTTCCAACTCGCGCAGTCGATCGAAGGCGTTGGCTTCGGCCCATTCGATGTTCTCGAGACCGTTGAGCGCGGCGCTGCGCCGCCCGTGCTCCAGCGCTTCCGCCGACTGATCGATCGCGACGACGGAATCGGCGCGGCGGGCGAGGTGAAGGGCGAAGCCACCTTGATAACAGAAGACGTCGAGGGCTCGACCCCGCGCCTGTGAGCCGGCGCGGGCGCGGTTCTCGCGCTGATCCAGGTAGGCGCCGGTCTTCTGACCGCTGCGCAGCGCCGCCAGGTAGCGAACCCCGTCCTCTTCGACCTCGACCTCATCGGGAATGCTTCCCGACGCCACCTCGGCCGTCATCGGCAGGTCCTCATGCCGCCGGATCGGAGCGTCGTTGCGCAACAAGATACCCTCCGGGTGGAGGACCTCGTCGAGGGCGGCGAGCACGTCGGCGCGACAGGCCTCCAGCCCGGCCGACAGAAGCTGAACCGACAGGTAGGGTCCGTAGCGGTCGACGATCAGCGAGGGGAGGCCATCGGCCTCGCCGTGGACGACGCGGTAGGCAGTGGCGGCGATCCCTTCGCGTCGGGCCCGCGCCTCGGCCAGGCGCGCCGCCCACCAGCCGCGGTCCACCGGTTCATCTGCACGCGTGAGAAGCCGCAAACGGATCTCGGAGCGTGGCGAGTAGAGGGCGTGGCCCAGGTGACGGCCGCTGGGGTCGAGCGCCCGCGCGATGCCGGACGCTGCGTCGGCGGGCTGACCTTCGACGTCGCTCTGGTAGATCCAGGGGTGGCCCGAGGCCCAGCGGCGGGCGCCACGCTTGCTGACAGTGACTTCGATCATCGACAGAATGTCTCTGACACGGCGAAATACGAATCTAGATCGTCACGGCCCGGGTCGCACCCAGCTGGCGAGATTCCGGTATGCGAGCTGTCGCTGGAGTCGTGGGGCGGCTGAGAAGAGGGAGGCGCCCCCCTAACGAATAGTCGGTTGCGTTGTCTGCCTTACAAACCTATAGTGCTCGCGTGCGGTTAGCCGCGGTACGGATACCTTCAGCCCCCAAGAGGATCCGCCGTGGCTTTTCTTTTTCGTCCCACTGGCTTACGAGGCGGGTCGGCTAGACGACCCTGCCGGGCCGACTTCGTAGCACTCTACCTCACTGCCGTCTTCCTGAGATACAAACCGGGAGGTGAACCATGTCCGCGCGGGCACTGATGACCGCCGCGGTGGCGGCCTTGCTCATCGGCTGGGCGGTCGTTGCCGATACGGTGCCGACCGAGGTGCAGCAGCCGGGCACGCAGCCCAATGAGGTTGGAAGTCTGGAGTCGCCCGACAAATGCGACAACTGCCACGGCGGCTACAACCAGNNCAGCATGATGGCGAACGCCGGGCGCGATCCGCTGTTCTGGGCGACGCTGGCCGTGGCCGAGCAGGACTTCGATGGCGCCGGCGACCTCTGCATCCGCTGCCACTCACCGGCGGGCTGGAGCGATGGGCGCTCGCTGCCCACCGACGGCTCGTCACTGATGGACAAAGACGCCGACGGCGTGCAGTGCGACCTCTGCCACACGATGACCAACCCCGACAGGTCGGAGCACGCTGGCGTGCAGAACGCCC
>JABAOD010007470.1_pt2 | contig 13976 bp, 16 predicted proteins | sample 7062151 | NCBI WGS metagenome assembly JABAOD01 (sample SAMN14538626, study PRJNA623070) | marine sediment metagenome | biome: marine biome [ENVO:00000428]; feature: marine pelagic biome [ENVO:01000023]; material: deep marine sediment [ENVO:00002113] | place: India: Gulf of Khambhat ...
ATGGTGGCGGTCAAGAACCAGAACAACGCCATGCTCAACGAGTTCGCTCATCTCCAGCAGCCGATCACGCTCGAGGGCATCCTCGACTCGCCCGAGGCGATGACCAACAACCCCTATGTGGCCGAGCCGCTCCGGTTCTTCGACGCCTGTCCGGTCTCGGACGGGGGAGCGGCGGTTCTCCTGGTTTCCGGGGACGTGGCGAAGCGGATCGACCGGCCGCTCATCCGTCTGGCCGGTGTCGGTCAGGCAACCGACACGCACGCCGTGCACGAACGGGAGGAGCCCACCGACCTCCTGGCGGTGAGGCGGGCGGCGGCCCGCTCGTTCGAGATGGCCGGACTCACGCCGCAGGACGTCGACGTGGCCGAACTGCACGATGCGTTCACGATTCTCGAGATCGTCGAGAGCGAGGAGGTCGGGTTCTTCCCGAAGGGGGAGGGTCACGTTGCTCTGGAGAAAGGCGAAACGGAGATCGGAGGATCCCTGCCGATCAACCCATCGGGTGGCTTGAAGGGCAAAGGACACCCGGTGGGGGCGACCGGAGTCGCCCAGGCGCACGAGATCGTCACCCAGTTGCGCGGCGAGGCCGGTGAGCGCCAGGTACAGGGAGCGCGGACGGGCTTCACCTGCAACTTCGGCGGGTTCGGCAACAACGTCGTGTGTTTGACCTTCGTGAGGGAGGACTGATGTCCCGGGAGATCTACGCCTACCGGTGTCGCAAATGCGGACACCTCCACTATCCGTTCCGGATGGTGTGCCGGGAGTGCCGGCAGAACGGCTACTTCGAATTCGACATCGTTCCTCTCCCCAAGAAGGGGAAGCTGCTGACGTTCACCACCGTCCACAACCTCCCCGCCGAGTTCGAGACGGCCACCCTGGGGCTGGGCATCGTGGAACTGGAGAACGGCATGCGCATCACCGGCCAGCTCGACGTCGACGGTCCGTCGATGGGGATGCCGGTGGAGGGTTCGGTGGAGGTGGTGCGTCGCGGCGCATACGACGAGTTCTACGGGATGGTGTTCAGGGCGGCGTGAGGGTCAGGCGTGAAGCTCGACGACGTCGCCGTCGTTCATGACGTGGTCGGCGCCGATCTGCTGGCCGTCGAAGTTGCCGTGTCCCCATAGACGGGCGTACTTGAAGGATGCGGCCAGGTCGCGATGGACCAGGGTGGCGACATCGAGGACGGTCTGACCTTTCCGGATGGTGTACGGCCGGCCCATGTCGGGCGGTTTGCCCGGGACCTTGGTGTACACCCGGACGACGCCCAGCCTCTTGAACAGCCACGGCCCGATGCGGTCAAGGCCTTCGCCCGTCTCGGCCGAGACGGCCAGGGTGGGGAAGTGGAGGTCGGTGAGGTCCTCGAACACCGCTATCTCTTCGCCGGGTTTCTCCAGGCGGTCCGTCTTGTTGACGATGAGCAAGGTCGGCAGATGATTGGCGAACGGGTCGTCGACCGGCAAGCGGGGGGCGCTGGTATCCCCCGGCCAGCCTGCCGTGAGGAGCACCTTTCGTTCTTCGAGGAGGTCGCGGGCGGCAAGAACCCGCTCCAGGCAACCCGCTTCGGAGAGATCGACCACGAGCATGCACCCGTCGGCTGCCTGGAGGGCGTTTCCGATCCACGGAACAGGATGCTCGCGGGCGAGGGGCGGCAAGTCGATCAGCTGGAGCGAGGCGTCCTCCACCGCCATCATGCCCGGTTGCGGGTACTGAGTGGTGAACGGGTAGGGACCGATCTGGGCGTGCGAGCCTGTCAGGCGGTCGTGGAGCGTGGATTTTCCGGTGTTGGGCGGGCCGACCATCGCAACCTGGGCCGCCCCTTCGGGATGGATGAACGTGGGAGGGCCGCCGCGCTTGGGTCCACCCTTCTTCGGTTCGGACAGTTCCTCCGTGAGTTCCTTGATCCGGGTCTTGATGTCGGCGGCGAGGTGGTCGGTGCCCTTGTGTTTGGGGAGCACGCGAAGCATCGTGCGAAGGTGTTCGAGACGCTCGCGGGGCTCTCTGGCCCTCTTGAATGCGGCTTCGGCGGCCTTGTACTCGGGCGTCAGGTTTGCCGGCATGGTGACACGTCCATTCTGGTCGATGAGCCGGCCGGCTCGGAACTGCTCCCCCGGTGGGGACCCGCCGCCCGCCCCCCGGAGCCCGATGCGGAGAACCGCCGTCCGGACGTGTCTCTCGGCGCGAGGATGAAGAGGTGCAGGCGTTTTCGGCCGACCAGATCACCATCCGGCGTCCCGCCGCGGAAGTGTGGGCCTTCATCGACGAGCCCGACAACGAGCCGCGCTGGCAACCCGGGGCGGTCGACCGGCGGCGCACGACGGTGGGGCCGCCGGTGGTGGGGACCCGGATCGTCCAGACCGACCTGTTCATGGGCAGGCGGTTCACATCGGAGTGGGAAGTAGCGGATCGGAGCGAGTTCCTTCGTACCGACCGGACGTCGTCCGGCGGCGTGCACGTCGAGGTGACCAGGCGAGTGGATCCGGTCGAAGGAGGCGCGCGGGTGACGATGACGGTGAGCGCCGGGTCACGGCTGGTCGGCCCGCTGGGATGGATGGCCGCTTCGGCGGCGGTACGGGCTGCGAGGCGGGACATGAAGAGGGCTCTTGGAGAGCTGAAGGACCTGTTGGAGGCACCGTGAGGGGTCGCCGGGGAAAGCGGGCTTCTAGCGGACGGGGGCGATCCGGGCGACCATCCCAGACCAGGTGGCCACGTACATCTCGCCCGACCCGTCGAGCCCGAAGCTGTTGACCTGGCCCACCTCCGCCAGGTCTTCGGACCAGTCGGCCGGTTGAGTCGCCCGCCCATTCGCGTACCGAAAACTCCGCACCCACGACCCGCACCAGTCGGCATAGAAGTAGTGGCCGACCAGCTCGGGAATCGCCACACCGCGATAGACGAAACCGCCGGTGACCGAGCATCCCTCATCGTGGCCGTATTCGAGGACGGGGAGCACCAAACCGGCGGTGTCGCATCCCGGCCGGGAGAAGCAGTGGGTGCCTTCCATGATCAGCCAGCCGAAGTTGTAGGGTGCGCCCCCGAGGGGCACGACGTTGATCTCCTCCCAATCGGAGTGGCCGACGTCGGCGATGTACATCAGGCCTTCGTCGAAGGCGAACCGCCACGGATTCCGCAACCCGTAGGCCCACACCTCCGGCGCCCCGCCGCCTTCGACGAAGGGATTGTCCGGGGGGATCCCGTAGGGATCGCCCGAGTCGACATCGAGACGGAGGATCGCCGATAGCAGGGTATTCGGATCCTGGGCGTGGTCGGCGGCCGCCCCTCCCTCGCCTAGAGACACGTAGAGGTACCCATCCGGTCCGAAGAGCAGCATCCCGGCGTTGTGCCGGTCGGTCGGCTGCGGGACGTGCAGGAGTTGCCGGGCGCTGCCCGGATCGGCCGCACCGGAGCCGGCGGGCACCGTGTACTCGACCAGGCGGCTGTCCCCGGCTTCGTCCGTGTAGTAGACGAAGAAGCGGCCGTTTTGCTCGAATTGTGGATGAAAGGCGAGGCCGAGGAGTCCCTGCTCGATGCCGCCGTCGAGGACGGCGTCCCGGATGTCGAGAAACGGGTCCGGGAGGACTTCGCCGTCGTCGTCCACGATGACGACGGTGCCCCGCCGTTCGACCACGAACAGCCGGGGATCCCCCGGCGGAGCAGCTACGTAGGTGGGACGTGCGAAGCCGGTGCCCACCACCTCGAGTTGCAGGCCCTGCAGCGGAGCAGGCGGTGTCGTCGTTGGGGTGGTGGTCGGGGCGGTGACCTGCCGCGTCGCCGGGGACGGCGGCGGGGTGGTGGTTTGGAGGACGGTGGTAGTCGTCGGCTCGGCGGTCGTGGAGGTGGAAGAGCCCGTCCCGTCTCCGCAGCCCGGGGCGACCACCAGCAGGATCAACGCCACGGTCGGCGGCAGCGCCCTCACCGGATGGCCGTGCCGATCAATCGAGCTTGGAGATCGGGATCTGCGATGCCCAGCACCAGGCGAACGTATTCCCAGTCCCGCACATCGACGACGAGCACGCTCGTCTGGCGGTACACGGCCCAGAACTCGCGGGTCGGGCTGCGGCCGTACGATCCGTGCCGTACAAAGCCGGGCACGTACGTCCCCGGGGCACGTAACCACGTTCCTTTGCGGTACGGAACCTGTGTGCGTTTCATCGCCGCGGCGGCGGTGATCAGGCCGGTGGGGATGTCGAGCCGCCGCTTGATCGCAAACAGCGCGTCGAAGCCGGTCAGGTCGATCCGCAGAGTTGCGGGGTCGACGGTCAACTCGATGGCCATGAGTGCCAACCTAGCGTTCACCCGGAAACGCCGCCGCAGACCACCTGGTAGGTTCACATCGACTCCGAGGGAGGAGGCGCAGTGGAAAGCCGGTGCGCGAAGGGCCACCGTCCAGGGCGTTCGGGGAGCCGGTAGCCGATGGGCCACCAACGGCAGCCCGAACCGTGTCCCTGGTGGCTGGGGTACGTCCTGGTGAGTCCTCTGCGCAGACTCTTCCAGCACCCGCGCCGCTGGCTCGAACCCTACGTCAAGGAGGGGATGCTGGTGGTCGAACCGGGTTGCGGCATGGGGTTCTTCACGCTGGAAATGGCCCGGATGCTCGGCCCCGAGGGGCGCGTGGTGGCCGTCGACCTGCAGCCACGGATGCTGGGCGGGCTGCAACGAAGAGCGCGCCGGGCGGGCCTGAGCGACCTAATCGAACTTCGCCGGGCCGGTCCCGGGAAGCTGGGGATCGAGGACCTGGCAGGAGAGGTCGATCTGATCGTCGCCATCTACGTGGTTCATGAGCTCCCCGATCGCGATGCCTTCTTCGCCGAAACGCGGGCCGCCCTCAACCCGGCCGGCCGGATGCTGATCGTCGAACCTCGCGTTCACGGCGGCGGCGGCGACTCGTTCGCCGAGATGCTCGGCGAAGCATCGGGTTTCTCGGTGGCCGGGCGTCCTCGGCTCGGCTCGAACCAGTCCGCCCTGCTGGAGATTCACAGGTAGTCAGAGGTACCGGGCCACCCACTCCTCGCTGCGAGCCCATAGTTCGGCCGCCAGCGTTGCGTCCATCGCCACCGGGCTGGGCTGCCTCTCTGAGAGGTCGGCGTAGTAGCGGCCGCTCTCTTCCTTCAGCTCGGGGTCGGTGGCACACCAGACCTGGGTTCTGGCCGCCTTCGCCGGAGTCGGCATAGAACGGGTCATGAACCACCGAAACGGTTGAGGAACCACCCGGTAGATGTCTGAGGCGGCGAGACCCGGGTGGACGGCNNTTTCGGCCAGCGACCGGTTGAACAGCAGGTTGGCGAGCTTCGAGACGGCGTACTCCGCCATCGCAGGGACCAGCGGCGGTCTCCTCAGCCGGCTCCACTCGATCGTCGGTGCCCGGTGATGGGCGTCGCTGGTCACGTGTACGATCCTGGCCGGGGAAGAGGCGGTCATTCGATCCAGGAGCAACCGGGTGAAGAGATAGTGGCCGAGGTAGTTGACTCCGAAGGTCAATTCGAAGCCGTCGGCGGTCAACCCCCTCCTGCCGGCCAGGCCGGCGTTGTTGATGAGGACATGAATGGGGCGCCGGCGAGCGAGGAGCATGTCGGCTGCTCGCCTCACCGCGGCCAGCGACGAGAGGTCGAGGGCGAGGAATTCCACCCTTTCGGGGCCGCAAATACCGGCGATCTCCTCCAGCGCCGGGGCGGCGCCCACCTCGGAGCGGCAGGCGAGAATCACCCGGGATCCACGCCGGGCGAGCTGGCCGGCGGTTGCCCTTCCGATCCCGGTGTTCGCCCCGGTGACGATGGCCGTCTTGTCTTCGATGCCCCAGGACACGTCCATCTGATCGTACCGATTTGCGGACCTTCGACTCTGGTCGGCCTCCTCCGAATTGCCGATACTGGGGCACGGGTATCTCCCGAGGAGGACGTGAATGACGACGACCATCAAGGACGCAGCTTCCGAGTTCCTCGCCAAGAAGCGGGTGGCGGTGACGGGCGTGTCGAGGAATCCGCAGGGGCACGGCAGCAACATCGTGTATCAGCGATTGCGACAAAGGGGTTACGAGGTCTTCGCGGTCAACCCCAACGCCGATACCGTCGAGGGGGATAGCGCCTACCAGGACCTCAAGTCGATCCCCGGTGGGGTCGAAGCGGTGGTCATCGGGACCAAGCCCGAGACCGCAGAAGCGACGATGCGGGAATGCGCCGAGCTGGGGATCAAGCACGTCTGGATGCACCGTTCCTTCGGTGCCGGGAGTGTCTCGCCGGCGGCCACCGATTATGGGAGGCAACAGGGGATCACGGTCATCGACGGCGGGTGCCCGCTCATGTTCNNACACAAGTGCATGCGGTTCTTCTTCAGCCTGTCCGGAGCCGTGCCGAGACAGGTCGGCTGACCTGCGGAATGATCGGACTCGTCTGAACGGTTGTCCCCAGATGTAATGACCGCCAACCCCGGGGCGGAGCCTGCGCTCCCCCACGTCGTCATCATCGGTGGCGGTTTCGGCGGCCTCTATGCCGCCCGGGCTCTCGGCGAGGCCGCAGCTCGCGTGACCCTCATCGACCGTCGCAACCATCACGTGTTCCAGCCGCTCCTGTACCAGGTAGCCACTGCCGGGCTCAGCGCCATCGACGTCGGTGAGCCGATCAGGCGGATTCTCCGGCGCCAGCGCAACACGACGGTGTTGCTCGAGGAGGCGACAGGATTCGATCTGGCCGCCAAGGAGGTCATTCTTCGACGGGGGGATCGGCTGTCCTACGACTACCTGATCGTGGCGNNTACCTCGGTCATGACGAGTGGGAGGAACATGCGCCCGGGTTGAAGAGCATCGAGGACGCTTTGGAGATCCGGCGCCGCATCCTTCAAGCGTTCGAGGACGCCGAGCTGGCCGAGGACGACGGCTGCCGGCGAAGCCGCCTCACCTTCGTAGTCGTCGGCGGCGGACCGACGGGCGCCGAGCTGGCCGGGGCCCTGGCCGAAATCGCCAGACACACGCTGGCCGGCGAATTCCGGAGGTTCGATCCGGCCGAGGCGCGCGTCCTGCTGCTCGAGGCGGGGGAGCGAGTGCTTCCCACCTTCCCGGAAGCTCTTTCCCGCCGGGCCCACCGCCAGTTGGAGCGACTGGGCGTCGAAGTGCGCACCGGTTCCCGAGTGACATCGATCGGATCCGAGGGAGTCCGGCTCGGCAACGAGCACATTCGGGCCGCTACGACCCTGTGGGCGGCCGGAGTGGCGGCCTCTCCGCTGGGCGCCCACCTCGCCGACCGGCTCGAGAAGGGGGGACGGGTGGCCGTGGAGCCCGACCTGTCGTTGCCGGGTCATCCCGAGGTATTCGTGATCGGTGACCTCGCTCATCTCGAACAGGACGGGAAGCCTTTGCCGGGACTGGCCCCGGTGGCCATGCAGATGGGCAGGCACGCCGCCGGAGCGATCCGCGCCCGCCTCGACGGCGGCCGGGGGCCGGCGTTCCGCTACGTGGATCGTGGGACCATGGCCACCCTCGGGCGCCGCTCCGCAGTTGCCGTCATTCGCGGCCTTCGCCTGCACGGTCTTCCTGCCTGGCTCACCTGGTTGCTCGTGCACATCCTGTACCTCATCGGCTTTCGCAACCGGGCGGTGGTGCTGTTCGAATGGACGCGCAGCTACCTGACATACAGGCGGAGCGCCCGGTTGATACTCGTTCGGGGGAACGTCAAGTCGAGCTCTTGAGCCTCCGGGCCTCCCGGCACTCCCGCGCCGCACCCAGTTCCTCGAACACTGCTTCGGCCCGGGCCAGAGCCGCTCGAGCCTCTTCTCCGCGGCCGCCCATCGCCCGGGCAAGGGCCAGATCGCAGCGCGCCCGGTCCCAACGGGCTCCCAGCCGCTCGAATCCCGTGGCCGAACGTCTCAGGAGCGTGACCGCCGTGCCGGTGTCACCCCTACCCATGGCCCTGGTTCCATCGAGCCGATCGACGACGAGAGGCAAGGCGTCGAGATGGCAGCGGACTGCCTCGGCCCGGGCACGGTCGATGAGCCCCTCCACGCCCTCCCATGCGCCGGTCTCCGCGGCTATCTCGCAGGCGGATTCCAGCAGTAGCCCCTCCCGGGCACCCCTCCGCCAGGTCGTCTCCTCCACCAGCCGCCGCGCTCCTCCGATGTCCCCGCGGCGGGCCAGCAGGGGCGCCACGAAGGGAGCCCAGCGGCCGAGGGGAGTCGTGTCACGATCGCGCGGTTCGGCGCTCTGATCCAGGCTCTGCAGGATTGCCAGGATGCGGTCGGCCTCTGCGCTGTTTTCCCTGATCTCGTGGACTAGGGCGGCCGCTGCATGCATTGCCGAAATGTAGTGGGGTGGCGCCTCGCGACGATCGCCGAGAATGCCGTCGGCCAGCTCCAGGTCGGTCAGTACGCCGTCCCACTGGCCCAAGCGGTACCGGGCCAAGGCCCGCCAGCTGAGACAATGCAGCGCCACGCTGGGGACCCGTTCGTACGTCACGGTGAACCCGGTGTCGGCATGGGCGAAGGCATCGCGATACCGACCGAGGTGGAAGTTCACCCACCCGCCCATGGCGTAGGTGTCGCCCACCTCCCAGGGATCGTCGATCTCCTCGGTGAGCCGGACTCGGCGATCGGTGACCTCGAGCGCGCGGTCGTAGCGGCCGTCCGGTATGTAGTTGGCCCCCACGCCGTCGAGAGCGCCCGATTCGAGGTCGGCTCTTTCGAGCCGCCCGGCCATGGCAACGGCCGCCAGCCCGGCCTCCAGCGACTCCGACGGTGGCACCAGCGCCTCGTGCGATCTCTCGGGTGGTCTCCCGAAGGCGTGCGGCCAGAAGGCCTCGAGGGTCAAGAGCCTGGCGCGTTCCGGGTTGTCCGTGTTTCCGGCGTGCTCGAATCCTCTCTGCAGGTAGCGATGGACTTCCTCTTCGATGGGAACGGACTGCATCGACCCGGGCCAGCGCACCGGCGTCTCGATAGCCCGGGCGCAGAGGGAGGCCAGCTCCCGATCCGTCTGGTCGCCGGCCAGGATGTGCAGGTCGATCGCTTCCCGCAGATACCGCCAGGCGGCGTCGCCCTCGTAGCCGAAGAGGAAGGCTTCACCGAGCGCCTCCAGGGCCCGAGCCTCCTCTCCCGGGCTCGTGGCGAGGAGTCGGGCCGATTTCGCGTGGCGGCGGGCCGTTTCCAGCGCCATTTTGAGGCGAGCGCTCTCGGAGGCAAGAAGCAGATGGTGGACGGCCCTCAGCCGGATTTCTTCGAGTTCCCCGGCGGAAATCGAAGGATCGTCGCGGAGTCCCTGATATGAGTGGGACAGGTGGTAGGCCAGGACTTCCACGACCTCGCGGCGCCGGTCGCCGCTGGTCATCTCTACCCAGTCGGCGGCCCGGCGGTGGAAATGCGTCCGCTCTCGCAGGGAGAGGCCGTCGAATGCAACGTCCCGGGTCAGGACGTGTCTGAAGGAGTATTCCTGCTCTCCTTCGAGCGTCGTGCCCATCCGCGAACGAACCAGATCGCGATGCTCCAGCTTGTCGATCAGGGCCGTCGCCTGCTCCCGGTCCACTTCGAGGAGGGAGGCCACGACCCCGGTCCAGAAGACCCGGCCGACGACGGCGGCGCACTGCAGCGCTCTTTTCTCGGCGGTGGATAGCAGGTCGATACGGGCCGCCAGTACCGCCTGGACGGTGTCCGGTATCAGCACTCGGGAGATCTTCTCGGCGGCTCTCCAGCGGTCACCGGTACGCACGATGCAGCATTCATCGATCAACTGGCGAAGGATCTCCTCGATGAAGAAAGGGTTCCCTTCCGCCCGGCTCAGGATCTCGGAACGCACCGCGGCGGGCATCTCGTCGACCCGGAGGAGTAACCCCACCAGCTCGCCGGCTTCATCTTCCGTGAGCGGGTCCAGCGCCAGGCTCGAGAAACTCCGCTGCCCTCCGCCCCACCCGGGAGCGGTGTTGGCGAGTTCCGGACGGGCGGTACATATGAACAGCACCGGTCCGGCCGTCCGGTCGGCGAGGAACTCGAGGAGAGACAGCATGGCCCGGTCGGCCCAGTGGATGTCCTCGATCTCCANNTCGAGAGGCCAGCGCCGAGAAGAAATGCCTCCAGGCCGTCTGGATCTCGTCTTCGATCTGCCGCGGCGACATCCCCTGGAACGGGACCCGCCGGTCGTCGATGCCGGCGCTGCAGCTCAGGGCGGCCGCCATCCGGCCGGTACCGTTCTGCTGCAGGGCTTCTCCCACCTTCTCGATCTTGTCGGCCACCAGCCCGGGAGGGTCGCTGTCCAGGATTCCTGCGTAGATCTTGAGGATTTCCGCCAGGGGCCTGTAGGTGCTCTCCTCGCCGTACGGCAGGCACCGCCCGGCGAGGACCAAGGTTGGTGGATCTACTGCCCGGCGGAACTCGTCGGTCAGCCGGCTCTTGCCGATGCCTGCTTCCCCGTAGATGGTTACCAGGTGGGGGCTTCGTTCGACGACTACCCGCTCGAACAGGGTACCGAGGAGGGCGAGTTCGTGCTCGCGGCCGACCATCGGTGCCCGGAGCAGTGGGGGAGGTACCTCGGCCGCCGGGCCGAGCAGCTCGTGGACGCGGACCGGCCGGCCCCTTCCCCGGAGGGTCACAGGTCCCAGGTCCCGAAACTGAAATCGCCTACTGGCCCGCACCGTCCGGTCGGCCACCAGCACCTGTCCGGGCTCGGCAGTCTGCTCCAAACGGGCCGCAACGTTCACTGCGTCTCCCGTCACCAGGCCCATTTCCGGTCCGGCCTGGGCGGAGGCCACCACCTCGCCGGTATTGATCCCGACCCGCGCCGCCAGTGCCACTCCGAGGGTGCCGGCAAGTCGGGCGTTCAGCTCGTTGAGTCCCCCCATCATCTCGTAGGCGGCCGCGAGGGCGCGGTCGGGGTCATCGCCGTGGCCGACGGGAACCCCGAAGACCGCCATGACCGCGTCNNCGTACGAGACGATGTGGCCTCGGATGGTGTCGAAGAAGGCGGCGATGACCTCCCGAAAGCGTTCGGGATCCAGGCTCTCGGCCAGACCGGTGGACCCGCTGATGTCGGCGAACAGTACGGTCACCAGCTTGCGTTCTTGCGGCGGGGGCTTGTCGCGCAAGTCCATTCCGCAGCTGGGGCAGAATCCGGCATCTTCGGGCAGCACGACTCCGCATTGAGGGCAGGTGGACCGTACGGCGGCTCCACAGGCCCCGCAGTACCTCGAACCGGCCGCCACCTCAGACCCGCAGTTGGAGCAGCGGATGGCCATCATTCGCGAGTCTACGGAACCGGCGAACGAGTAGCCTGAGCCGGGTGGGGAAGGAGAGGGGATGGCAACCATCAAGGAGCGGATGGAAATGCTCGGGGAGGTGCCCCTCTTCGAGAGCCTGTCGAGGCACCAGTTGCGCAAACTGGCCAACCTGGCAAAAGAGGTAGAACATGCGGCCGGGCACGTGGTGGTCGAGGAGGGCCAGGAGGGGATCGGTTTTCACGTCATACTCTCGGGTAGGGCGAAGGTGGTGGTAGGCGGTCGAACCCGGCGTTTCCTCGAACCCGGTGACTACTTCGGCGAGCTCGCTCTCCTCGATCGTGGCCCCCGGTCGGCGACGGTGGCGGTCACCGAACCCTCCACGCTGTTGTTCCTGCCCGGGATCGATTTCCGGAAGCTGGTTCAGGGGGACCCGGCTCTCAGTTTCAAGCTGCTGCTGAGGGTGTCGCGGCAGTTACGAGAGGCCGAGAAGCCGCGGACCCCGTGAGGTCATTCGAGACTCTCCGATGACCGTATGAACAGCGAGACTCCGATCGCCACCGCGATCACGACCGCCGCAGCCAGGAACGTTTCGGCCAGAGCGGAAGTGGTCAGTTCTCGTTGCGCGCGGGCCAAGCTGTCCTGGTAGCCCGGGTCTCCCAGCGGCGGTAGGGCGACCGAGCTGCGCAACCGCTCGTACCGGTGGATACCCCAGGCCGTCAGTCCGGACAGTCCGACGCTGAGCCCCATGAGGCGCAACACCATCACCAGGCTGGCCGCCACGCCCCGCTTGTCGGCGGGAGCGGCATCGACAACCGCGGCACTGATCGGCGCGATGACGAGACCGAACCCGGCCCCCAGCAGCGCCAGCTGCCAGGCCATCTGCCGGTAGGCGGTGTCGGGCGTCCAGCCGAGGCCCATCACGAGAAACCCGGCCACCACCGCCAGCAGACCGGCGAGTACCGGCGGCCGGTACGACCAGCGCTCGGTCAACCGCCCCCCCGTATACGAGGCGACGGCCATGGCGGCGGTGAGCGCACTCAGCACCCAGCCGGAGATGACGGCCGCTCGCTCGATTCCGGTCTCGACGACGTTGACGAAGAGCGGCACATCCACCATGGCGATCACCAGCGTTCCTCCCACGAGGAAGTTGACCGTGACCGCCGTGCTCAGATTCCTTCCTCTGAACAAGCGGAGGTCGACGAGCGGTTCGGCCACCCTGTGCTGGTTGACGACAAACCCGACAGCCGATGCGGCGGCGACGATCAGGAGCCACCAGCGAGATCCCTGCGGCCCGCCGGTGAGTTCCTCGAGGCCGGTGACGCTCTGGATCCGAGCGGATTCGAGTAGGGCGATATTGAGGGCGGTCAACCCGCCCGAAAGGGTGAGGGCCCCGACCCAATCGATCCTCGCCCGGGTGGCTCGTCCGACCTTCTCCAGCGTGTACCAGGCGGCGATAATCCCGAGGATCGCCAGCGGGATGTTGAGATAGAACTGCCAGCGCCAAGACAGGAAGCGAACCAGCGTCGCACCGTACAGCGGTCCCCAGACCCAGCCGAGGGTATCGACTGCGCCGAGAGTTCCGAGGGCCCGGGCCCGCCTGCCCTCGGCGAAGACGTCCCCTACGATCGCCATGCCGATGGGAACCAGGGCGCCTCCGCCCATGGCCGTCAGCACCCGCCCGGCCAGGAAGACGGGGAATGAGGGTGCCAGTGGTACCACGATCGATCCGGCCAGGAAAAGCCCGAGCGAGGCGATGTAGGCGCGGCGCCTCCCGAACAGGTCGCTCAGCCTGCCCATGAACGGCATAACCGCCACGTAGGCGATGAGGTAGGCGTTGACGATCCAGGCGGCCTGGTTGAGCCCGTCGGGGAGAACGATCCCGAGGTCGCCGATGATCGGACGCAGCATGGTCGCCACCACCGTCAGGTCGTCGGCGGCGATGAAGACGCCGAACCCGACCACGGCCAGGGCGAGGTTCGGCGTTGCCCGTCGATCCATGCGAATGTCAGTCGCCGAGTTCGGGTGGTGTGATCTCGATGTCCGCACCGAAGTCGTACAGGAACAGTTGCCAGTCGGTCAGGCCGTCGCCGATCGGCGTCGAGAAGCTGGCCCTGCGCACCTCACCCGAAGGCGCGTCGATCCACACATCGAGCAAAACATCCTCGACCCGCACCAAACCGGCGGTGATGACGGCGACGCGCTCACCGGAAGCGGTGAAGCGCACGTGCCGGAGAGTCGTGTCTTCGATGGTCTCGTCGCCGAGATCCTCGACGGTGGGGATCCCTTCGCTGAGGAGCGGCCGCCATCCCACGGCCGGGTCGAAGAGGGCTGCCGGATCGAAGGCATAGCCGGGCGGGGTCGGCTCCCACTTGCCGGTGATCGGATTCGTGAGCCACGTCTCTCCTTCGACCACCACCGCACCGACCTCGGTGTTGATACCCACGGCGCTCACCTTCACGAGAGCCTCGGCGGCGCCGGGAGCCGCGTACCTCCCGGTGGCGGAAACGAATTCGAGAAACCCCTGGGTGTCGATGTACACGGGTGCCCCGCCTCGCTCGATCCTGAACTGGACCGTCTCCACGGATCCCATGGTGGCGGCCGCCGCCTCGAGGACCTGGGCGGCCGTCGGGGGCGATGTCTGTTCGGTGCCCGATCCCGAACAGGCGGCAACGACCAGCGCCAGCAGCGTCATCGTGATGCGGGCACGCATAGAACCTCCCGGTGCGTCGCCCGTCACGATACCGGGTTGGCTGCTAGAACCCCGGGGGAAGCCCGGCGTCCGGGAGCGAATAGTCG
>JABAOD010002704.1_pt1 | contig 13931 bp, 10 predicted proteins | sample 7062151 | NCBI WGS metagenome assembly JABAOD01 (sample SAMN14538626, study PRJNA623070) | marine sediment metagenome | biome: marine biome [ENVO:00000428]; feature: marine pelagic biome [ENVO:01000023]; material: deep marine sediment [ENVO:00002113] | place: India: Gulf of Khambhat ...
CGGACCTGGAACGTGTGCCGGGGCTGGGGAGTAGAAGCGTGGAGCGTCTGGCACCGTACCTGAGCTTGCCGGACGTGTCGGAAATCCGGGAGACGCCCGGCGGCAGCGGGCGAAATCGAGCGGCGTCGGCCGGTCGGCCTGACCGGCTCAATCTGAACGAGGCGTCGGTCGAGGAGCTCGAAAGGCTGCCGGGAATCGGACCGGCCCGAGCACGGGCGATCGTGCGTTGGCGGGAAGAGCACGGCCTCTTCCGCGAGTTGGAGGAGTTGCTGGAGGTGCCGGGGATAGGGCCGGCGACGCTGGAGCGGCTGCGGCCCCTGGCGAGCGTCGGACCTTGACACTTGGCGTAACTTCTAGCAGCTTTACCACTTGCTGTACTCCTCCCTCCACCGCCGGGTCCTAACTGTGGGCACCGTTACCCAGTCTCATGGCGACCACCCGTACCAAGTCGACCAATCTGATCGGTGATCTGCTGATCCGTGAGGGACTCATCACGGAGGAGCAGCTCAAGCGTGCGTTGCAGGAGCAGCGCGGCGACGGCTCGCGCATCGGATTCACGCTCGTCTCCCTGGGCTTCGTCTCCGAGACCGACCTGACGCGGGTTCTGGCCCGCAAGTACCGGGTGAAAGCCGTCGATCTGTCCCGGATCGAAAAGATCGACCCGCGGGTGATCAATCTGGTCAAGCCCGAGATCGCCAGCCGCCACCTGGTGCTTCCGCTTCGCCGGGTGGGGCGAACCCTCACGGTGGCGATGGCGAATCCGACCAACCTGGATGCCATCGACGAGCTGCGGTTCTCGACCGGCTATGACATCGAGCCGGTCGTGGCCGGTGAGTACTCGCTCCGCAAATCGGTCGAGCGGTACTACGAGGCGATCGAGGACGGCCTTCAGGATTTGCTCAAAGAGTTCGATGACGAGGACATCGAAGTGGTGGAGGGGGCTGACGAGGACGAAGTTTCCGTCACCGCTCTGCAGGCCCAGGTCGAGGAAGCGCCCGTCGTCAAGCTGATCAACGGCATCCTGACCAGCGCCGTGCAGAAGGGCGCCAGCGACATCCACATCGAGCCTTACGAGCGAGAGATCCGCGTCCGTTTCCGGATCGACGGCGCGCTGCGAGAGATCATGCGGCCGCCGGCGCGGATGAAAGCCGCGCTGACCAGCCGCGTCAAGATCCTCGCCGACCTGAATATCGCCGAGCGGCGGGTGCCGCAGGACGGGCGCATCAAGATGCGGATGGGGAAGCGGGTGATCGACTTCCGCGTGTCGACGTTGCCCGGCCTGTTCGGCGAGAAGATCGTGCTGCGAATCCTCGACAAGTCGAACCTCCGCCTCGACCTCGAGAAGTTCGGGATGGAGCCAAAGGCGGAAAAAGAGTTCCTACACGCGATCAGCAACCCGTATGGGATGGTCCTGGTCACGGGGCCGACCGGTTCCGGTAAGACGACGACGCTCTACGCCGCGCTGATGCGTCTGAACCAGGAAGAGGTCAACATCATGACCGCGGAGGACCCGGTCGAGTACAACCTCCGCGGGATCAATCAGACGCACATTCGGCCGGAGATCGGGCTCACCTTCGCAGCGGCACTGCGCGCGTTCCTGCGGCAGGACCCGAACATCATCCTGGTCGGTGAGATCCGCGACTTCGAGACGGCGGAGATCGCCATCAAGGCCGCGCTGACCGGCCACCTGGTGCTGTCGACCCTGCACACCAACGACGCGGCGTCGACGATCACACGTATGATCGACATCGGCGTGGAGCCCTTCAACGTCGCTTCGGCGGTCAATCTGGTGACGGCACAGCGTCTCGTGCGCCGGATTTGCAGCAACTGCAAGGCGGAAGTCACCTACGACGAAGACATGCTACAGGTGGCGCAGGTCCCGGAGGAGAAATACTCGCAGATGACCTTCTACAAAGGTGAGGGGTGCGAGCTTTGTGACGGGACCGGGTATCGAGGTCGGCAGGGGCTTTACGAAGTGATGCCGGTGACGCCCGCCATCCGCCGCCAGATCGTCCAGGGCGACAGCGCGGACCAGATCAAGAATCAGGCGGTCACGGATGGGATGCTGACGCTCCGCGATGATGGGCTCGTCAAGGTTGGGCGTGGCATCACGACCCTGGACGAAGTGCTGAAAGAGACGGCGGCGTAGCTTTTCGCTGGCGCCGCCTTTAAGGCCTGACCGGCCACACGGCTAGAAGAATCCTCCCCCGGCCGTGAGAAGTCCAGCCTCATCGTTGTCGGTGCCCCCGCGCGGGCTGCTCAGTGGATCGGGGGAGCGGCGACTTGGATACATAACCGGCGGCCTCGCTTCGAGGCGCCACCACAGATACGGGCATATGGCGACGTTGACGGTGAGAGCGCTGCTGGAGGAGATGATCGAGCGGGGGGCATCCGACGTGCACCTGACGGCGGGTGAGCGTCCGAAGTTGAGGATCGACGGAGACCTGGTCAATTCGAACTATGACCAGGTGCTGATGCCCAAAGACACGCTCCAACTCAGTTACTCGATTCTGACCGAAACCCAGAAGAAGAAGTTCGAGCAGGAAGACGAGCTCGACTTCTCGTTCGGTATCCAAAATCTGGCCCGGTTTCGGGGCAATGCCTACCGACAGCGGGGGTGCGTGGCGCTGGCCGTGCGCCTCATCCCATTCGACATCCGCGGCTTCGAAGAGCTGGGTCTTCCGCCGATACTCCGACGGCTGGCCGAGCGACCGCGCGGTCTGGTGCTGGTCACCGGCCCGACCGGATCGGGTAAGTCGACGACGCTGGCCGCGATGGTCGACCACATCAACAAGACGCGAAAAGGCCATATTATTACGATCGAGGAGCCGATCGAGTTCATCCATCGGCACCAGAGCTGCATGATCAATCAGCGGGAGGTGGGCACCGACACCCAGAGCTTCTCCAACGCGCTGAAGTACGCGTTGCGGCAGGACCCCGACGTGCTGCTGATCGGTGAGATGCGGGACCTGGAAACGATCGGGATGACGCTCACCGCCGCGGAAACCGGCCACCTGTGCCTTGCGACACTGCACACCCACTCGGCGGCGGAGACCATCAACCGCATCATCGACGTCTTCCCGTCTCACCAGCAGTCGCAGGTTCGCGCGCAGCTCTCGTTCGTCTTGGAAGGCGTCGTCACCCAGACGCTGCTGCCCCGGGCGCGGGGACGGGGCCGCGCTGTCGCTTGCGAGATTCTCATGGCGACGCCGGCGATCCGGGCGGTGATCCGGGACGCCAAGGTACAGCAGATCTACGGTCTCATGCAGGCAGGTAAGAAGCACGGGATGCAGACGCTCAACGACGCGCTGTACCAGCTCGTGCTGGCGAACGACATCAGGCTGGAGGAGGCACTAAAGCGCTCCTCCGATCCGAACGAGCTGCTTCGTCTGGCCGGCGAGCCGGTGCCGGTTTGATGGGGGAAACCGGTTCGATAAGGTGATAGGACGCAGGAACTGAGAGATGCCGATCTACATTTACAGCGCTAAGACGGTTGCCGGTGAGATCCAGAGCGGCAACGTCGATCTACCGAATCGTGAAGCGGTAATCGGGTATCTGCGGCGGCAGCGGCTGATCCCGGTGACGGTGCGGGAAAAGCCGAAGGACGTGACCCTGCCGATCGGCCGCCGCATCCGGATGAAGGAGATCGTTCACTTCACCCGGCAGTTCGCCACGATGGTGAACTCGGGCCTGCCGCTGGTCCAGTGCCTCGACATCCTGGCGCAGCAAACCGAGAACAAGTTCCTCTCGAAATCGATCCGCGAGGTGCAGGCGGACGTCGAGTCGGGCGCGACCCTGGCAGACGCCCTGCGAAACCACCCAAAGGTTTTCACCGATCTCTACGTCAACATGGTCGCGGCCGGTGAGGCAGGCGGTATTCTCGACACCGTGCTTCTCCGTCTGTCCGTCTTCTTAGAAAAGAACGAAGCTCTCGTCCGCAAGGTCAAAGGCGCGATGATTTACCCGGGAGTGATCCTCTCGGTGGCCGTCGTCGCCGTGACCGTACTGCTGGTGTTCGTCATCCCGACGTTCGAGAGCATGTTCTCCAGCGTCGACCTGGCGTTGCCGGCGCCCACGCGGTTCGTGATCTGGATGTCCGACATGCTCCAGAACTACTGGTGGCTGATCCTGGGTGTGATCGCCGCCTCGATCTGGAGCGTGCGGATGTACTACAAGACGTCGGCAGGACGTCTGGCGCTCGACAAGCTGCTCCTCAGGGTACCGGTCCTCGGCGATCTGCTGCGGAAGACGGCGGTTGCACGCTTTACCCGCACGCTCGGCACCCTGCTGGCATCCGGCGTCTCGATCCTCGACGGTCTCGAGATCACGGCGCGCACGGCGGGCAACCGGGTGATCCACGACGCGGTCATGCGCAGCCGCTCGTCGATCGCGGGCGGTGAGACGATCGCCGAGCCGCTGAAGGAGTCGGGCGTCTTTCCGCCGATGGTGACCCAGATGATCAACGTCGGTGAGCAGACCGGTACGATCGACGAGATGCTCGACAAGATCGCCGACTTCTACGACGACGAGGTCGACACGGCGGTTGAAGCCCTCCTCGCGGCGATGGAACCGATTCTCATCGTCTTCCTGGGCGTCGTGGTCGGCGGCATGATCGTCGCCATGTATCTGCCCATCTTCGACATGATCAACGTCGTCGGTAGATAGCCGCTTTCTCTCAGGCGGCCGACGCCCCATACCATCGACCCCGGCTCGCCCTTGGCGGGCCGGGGTTTCCTCTACTCAGATGGATCCGGCCCGTGTCAGTCGGCGCGGCGCGCGTGCGCCACGAGCCCGATCCCGCGGCGACTCTTCTGGAAACGTCGTTGAATCACACGGAAGGGAAGTGAGGCCAGCCACATCGCCCAGCCCAGCACGGCCGGGGGCTGCAGAGCGCGGCCGCTGGCGGCGGTGCGCTCGGCCAGGGAGGCCCCGGAGTCCTGCCGACCTGCCACCCGATGCCGCAGCCACTCCAGACCGTTGCTCAACGGAAAGCCGTAGGTCCAAACCCGCGGGTCGGCGTAGCCGGTCTCCTCGAGCAGGCTCGAGAGCTCGTCAGGCTCGTAGCGTCGGTAGTGCCCGGCCCGCTCGTCCCAAGGTCCGAAGCGAGCACGGAACGCCGGAACGCTGATGATGAGCGATCCGCCGGGATTGAGATGTTCCCGCCATCGTCTGAGGGCGCCCCGGTCGTCCTCGATATGTTCCAGCACCTCGAAGACGCAGATGAGATCGAAGGTCGTGCCGGCCTGCAGGATCGATGGATCACCGTGGAGTACCTTGCCGCCGAAGCGCTCCACCCGCGGCTTCGCCCGCTGCCACGATGTCGCGTCTTGCTCGAGACCGACGTACCGGTACCGCCGGGCCAGGCGCGCTCCCAGCGCGCCTTCACCCACACCGATCTCCAGTACGGTATGAACGGTGTCGAGGCGATCGAGCAGCCGACGAACGAGATCGTAGCGCAGCCACGCCGTCAGCGTCATCGGTGGGTAGGTCATGGCATCGGTCCGTCCGCGAGTTGTGGTGTGGATCCAGTCGAGGACGTGCGTCGAGGCCAGAGAGCCAGAACCTCCTCATAAAGAGCGAGGTGCCGGCGGGCACACTCGTCGCTGGTCAACCCTTCCGTCTCGATGAACCGTCGAGCGCGTCGCCCCATCTGGTGGCGCAAATCCGCGTCTTCCATCAGTGCCTCGAGACGGTCGGCCAGACCGTCGGCGTCGCCTGCCGTAAAGAGGAAACCGGTCTCTCCGTTGCGCACCAGCTCGCGTGGCCCGGGTATGTCGCTGACCACGGCGGGAAGCCCCTGAGCCATCGCCTCGAGGATGACGATGCCGCGCCCTTCGCTGATCGAGGGAAGTACGAGGACGTGGCTGGCGGCCAGCCAGTGCCGGACCGCTTCGGGCGGAAGCTCGCCCGCGAAAATCACGTTCCGACTGCCGTCGCTTCGCGCTTGCTGCCGCAGGTTTTTCTCGCTGGGGCCCGAGCCGATCAGCGCGCAGGCCACAGCACGCCCGCGGCGCTCCAGCTCACGGTGCGCCGTCAACAGCGTCTCCACCGACTTCGACGCGACCAGCCTGCCGACGAACACGACACGCAATCCCTCGTAGCCCTTGAACTTGAGGTAATCGCCGCTCTCGTGTATTGTCCCGCCAACCTCCCCGCCACTCTGATCGACACCCATCGGAATGATGCGCACCCGACCGGAAGGGACACCCAGCTCATTCAGCCCCTGGGCGATCCCCTCGCTCACGGCGATACAGGCGCTGGCACGGCGGCAGACCCGCCGGCTGAGCCAGCGGACCGGTCGGATGCGGCGGGCCAACGCCAGATCGGTGCCATGGCTGGTGACCACGAACGGGACTCGGGCGCGGCGGCCCGCCACGCCGCCGGCGATGCCGGACGGATACATCCAGTGCGCGTGGACCAGGTCGGCATCATGGGCCAGCTCGGTGGCTCGCCGTGCCAGCGCCGCGACGAGTGGCGGGATCTGGAACGCGAGCCAGGGCCGGCTCCGCAAGTTGGGGACGATGCCGCCGAAGCCGGAGGCCAACGAGGCCCAGCGGCGAACCCAGTAGTCGGCGCGCCGCACATCGACACCATCGAGCGCTTCACGCGGTCGCGCCGCCGGTGAGGCCGGTGCCAGAACGGTCACCGTGACTCCAGACCGAACCAGGGCGCGGGCAAGCTGGTGGATGAAGAACCCGCGAGGGTCTTTCGCACTGGAGGGGTAGGCGGAGGAGATGAAGAGCACTTTCACGGTTCAGGTCCGGCGTAGTAACGCGCGCACGGGTTGGGTCGTCACGTGACCCTGAGATCGAGGTTCGCCTTCGCCCTGAAAGTCATCTTCTGGGCTCTCCTCATCTACTTTTGCCTCGCCTTCCTGATCCCGAAGTGGCGTGCCCTCGAGCTGACGACCCGTCTCACGGCCCTGCCCGCCGACTGGTTGCTGGCGGCCGGACTGATTCTGCTGTTGCACTACCTGTACCTCTTCCTTCTCTGGGGCTTGCTGCTTCGCCGACTCGGCACGCGACCCCGGCGATCGCTGCTTTTCCGAGCCTACGCCCTCTCGCTCCTGGCCAAGTACCTGCCGGGCAAAGTGGTCGCGCACGGGGTCCGGGCACGGCTCGCGCTTCAGATGGACCTCCCGGGACCCGCGGTCAGCTCGTCGCTGGTCTGGGAGGCGCTGCTCGTACTGGGCAGCGCGGCGCTGTTCGGGCTCTTCGGCTTCTTCGGCCCCTCGCTGGCGCCGCTCCACCAGGCGGCGCGCTGGCTGATCCTGGTCTTCGGGCTCTGCGGAGCCGGACTCCTCGCTCTCGGTGCGAGCGGTTTCGCCGGCGAGCGCTGGACGCGCTGGATCGGCCTTCCGCAGCTCGCCGAACAACCGGGGTGGGCTCTCGCGCTTTTTCTGCTTTACGGCGTCAGCTGGTTGACGTACGGACTGAGCCACTGGCTGCTGGCCAACGCCATCACGCCGCTCCCGCTCGATTCGCTTCTTCCCCTGGCCGTCGCGCTGGCCGTCGCCTGGGGTCTGGGCTTCGTCAGCGTCATCGCCCCCGCCGGGCTCGGAATCCGCGAGGGTGCCCTCTATCTCTTCGTCGCGGGCTCGCTCTCGCAGGGAGAGGCCATCCTGTTCGTGACTCTCAGCCGCCTGCTGGGCTTCGGCGTGGAGCTGATGCTCACCGCGTCATGGGGCGCGCTTTCGCTGACCCGACTCGCTCAGGATCGAGCGGCGGTCGGCTCGGACGGCTGACGCTTCCCCCTCGCTGGCCGCTGAATCCTCACCGTCTCGTAAGCTCTCCTCGACTTTTTGCAGACGCCAGTCGAGCCCCTCCAGAAGCTGTCGGTTGACGGAGATCAGATCGGCGATGATCCCCACGACGCCGAGAAAGAAGCCCGTACCCATGAGCAGTGCGGAGAGGATCAGCGACTGGACCTTCCCCTGGCCGCCCTCCGTGAAATAGAAGTACACGAATCTCAAGCTGATCAGCAGCCCCACGAGAAAGATCACCAGGCCGTTCGCCGCGAAGAAACGGAAGGGGCGGTAGGTGACAAAGATCCTGAACATCGTCAGCACCTGGCGGCCGATATAACTGCCGAGGCTCTTGACCAGCCGGGACGGCCGCAAGTCCTCGTTCGTGCGGATCGGCACCGAGACGATCGCCATCCCTTTCTGCCCCGCCTGAATGATGGTCTCGATCGTGTACGAATACTCGTTGAACACGTGAATCTTCATCGCGGCTTCGCGGCTGAAGGCGCGGAAGCCGCTGGGCGCATCGAGCACGTCGGTCTGGCTGACTACTCTCGTGAGCCAGCTGCCGAGGCGCTGGAGCACCCGCTTGACCGGCGAAAAATGCCGGGTCGCGGCGATCGGGCGCGTGCCGACTACGATCTCCGCCTCACCGTCGAGGATCGGCTGTACCAGCTTGGGGATGTCATCGGCGTTGTACTGGTTGTCCGCGTCCGTGTTCACGATGAGGTCCGCCCCCGCCTTGAGCGCCGCTTCCAGCCCGGCTACGAAGGCGCTGGCGAGGCCGCGATGGCGCGGAAAACGCACCACATGGTCGACGCCGTGCTGCCGCGCGACCTCGGCGGTCTGGTCGCTGCTCCCGTCATCGATCACTAGCCATTCGACCACGTCGACCCCCGGACATCGCCGCGGCAGCGCCGCCAGCGTCACGGGCAGCGCCGTCTGCTCGTTGTAGCAGGGGATCTGGATGATCAGTTTCATGCGCTCGCTCGTCGGCGGCGGTTGCCGGGCAGCGCGGCGCCGCTGGGCCGCTCAGAGAGATCGTGGCCGGGGTGGGCGTGCTCGAAGCAAAGATGCGTCAGGGTGGCGGTGGACTCAATGGCGAGCAGGGGAACGCCTGAGGCTGGCCGGGTCTTGCATTTTGCAAGACCTGAAGCTATCCTTCGGTCTGCGGCGTTCCCCGCCTGTGATGTTCCGCGTTCGATCGGAGAATGCGGCATCCTTTCCCGTTTTGCTCAAACCTGTAAACGGTCTCAGCGAAGGCTCAGGGCGGATGGCTATGCCGGCGCGTGACAGTCGGCCCGTGACAAGAGGCACCGCGGTCTCCCGAGGAGACGGCGCGGCCGGTGTGCCGAGCGGGAAAAGCGAGTCGGACGGCGCGGGTCAGCGCTGGGAGGGCGCCTTCCAGCGAGCCGACATCCTTCGTTGGGTTTACATGACCCGGATCGGGCTCGCGGGGGGACTGTTCTCGGGAGCGGCTCTGGCCTGGGCGGAGGCCTCGGCGGCGTCGCCGGCGCAGACGCTCGCCGCCTCACTGGCTCTTATCCTGACGCTCACGCTGACGCCGTTGTCCTACTGGTTCACGCACGTGAGGCAGCGGCGGGTGGGTTCGACCTTCGTCTACGCACAGGCGCTGTTCGACGTGCTGCTGTTGACGTTGGTCGTGCACCTGACAGGCGGGCGCGAGAGCGTGGTGGCGCCGTTCTACATCTTGCTGATCAGCGGCTACACGCTGATGCTGCCGTTGCGTGGCGGGTTCATCGTCGCGGCGATGGCGTGTATCGGCTACATCGCCGATGTGGCCTGGGGTCAGGCGATGGATGTGGACACGGTGGTCGCGTTGCAGCTGACGATCTTCGTCGCGGTGGCGCTGGTCGTGGGTCTGATCAGCACGAAGCTCAGCCAAACAGGAGCTGAGCTGACGTCGGTCGAACGCGAGCTGCATCAACTGCGGCTCGATACCGGTGATATCCTCCGCAATATCTCGACGGCTGTCATTACGGTCGATGGCGAGGGCGTTCTCGCCTACGCGAACCCGGCGGCCGAGCGGCTGCTCCATCTGGAGGCTGGAATCTGGCTCAATCGGCCGGTCCTGGAGGAGCTGGGACGTGTGTCGGCGGGTCTGGCGCGGGCGATCGAGCGCACGCGGCGCCACCGGATGCCGGTGGCGAGCGCGGAGATCGAAGTCGTCAGCCAGGGGGAGAGCGTACCTGTCGGCATCAGCACGACACTGCTGGAACGTGAAGAGGGCCCACCCTCGGTCACGGCGATCATGCGCGACATCTCGGATCGGAAGCGCTGGGAGAGACTGCGCCAGCAGACCGAGCGGTTGGAAGCCGTCGCCGAGCTCTCCGCATCGCTCGCGCATGAAATCAAGAACCCGCTGGCCTCGATCAGCAGTTCGGTGCAGCAGCTCGGCCTCAAGGAGCACGCCGACAAAGACGATCGGCTGCTTTCCGGCCTCATCCTCAAGGAATCCGATCGCCTGTCGCGCCTGCTGAGTGACTTCCTCGACTTCGCTCGCGTTCACATGGGCAAGAGCAAGGTGCTGGACCTGCGCGAGATCGCGACCCACGCTCTGGGCGTGGTCCGCCAACATCCGGCCTTTCGATCGGAGATCGAACTCGGGGCGCGGCTGGACGAGGTGCCGGTCTTGTTCGATGGTGACGAAGATCTGATCCACCGTGTGGTGACGAACCTGGTGCTCAACGCGGTGCAGTCGGCGCCGGCTGACCGGGCGGTGCGGGTCGAGGTCGCGGTGTGGAACGGGGGTGCGGAGGGTTCGCCGGAGGCGGTCGATCTGGTCGATCCGGTGATTCTCAAAGTCAGCGATGACGGGCCGGGCATCCCCGAGGGGGACCTGGATCGCATCTTCGATCCTTTCTTCAGCAAACGTCCCGGGGGAAGCGGGCTCGGCCTGGCGATCGTGCATCGAGCCGTGCGCGAGCACCGCGGGACCATTCTGGTCGAATCGTCGCCCGACCGCGGAACCCACTTTACCGTCTGCCTGCCCCGCACGACGGCGAAGAAGTCCAACGCCCAGGAGAGGTGAGCGTGCAGAACACGAAGCCGAGGATTCTGATCGTAGACGACGAAGAGAGCCTGGTCGAGACGCTGACCGTGTTGCTCAAGCGCGAGGGCTTCGACGTCCTTTCCGCACTCTCAGGCGGCGAGGCGATCGGCAAGCTGGAGGAGGACCCCGATGTCGTGCTCGCCGATATCCGCATGCCGAAGGTCAGCGGGATCGACGTGCTATCGGAGACGCGCAGCCGAAGGCCCGAGGTGCCGGTCGTCCTCATGACGGCGCAGGCATCACTGCAGTCGGCGATTCAGGCGGTCAATCAGGGCGCCTTCTACTACGTCCAGAAACCGTTCACCAACGATGAGCTGCTGACGATCTTGCGTAGGGCCGTCGATTTCGGACGTGTCACGTCGGAGAACCGGACGCTGAAGCGCGAGATTCGTAGACGCGACCGCTCCGCCGTGACCCGGCCGATCGGGAAGTGTCGCAACTTTCTGGAAGCGCTCAAGGTCGCGGAGACCGTGGCTCCGACCGAGTCCACCGTGCTCGTCCAGGGCGAAAGCGGAACGGGCAAGGAAGTCTTGGCCCGCTACATCCACGAGCTGTCGGAGCGCTCCGACAACTCGTTCCTGAGCATCAATTGCGGCGCCCTAACCGAGAGCCTCCTCGAGTCCGAGCTGTTCGGCCATGTCAAGGGAAGCTTCACAGGAGCGGTAAAAGACAAGCAGGGGCTCTTCGTCGCCGCCAACGGCGGCACCCTCTTTCTCGATGAAGTCGGAGAGATGGTTCCGGCCACACAGGTCAGGCTGCTTCATGTGCTCCAGCAGCACGAGGTGATTCCGGTCGGCGCCACGGAGCCGGTCACGGTGGATGTCCGGATCATCGCGGCCACCAACGCCGATCTGGAAGAGCGGATCCGACAGGGCGCCTTCCGCACCGACCTGTTCTACCGGCTCAACGTCATCGCCATTCACCTGCCGCCGCTTCGCGATCGCCGCGACGACATCCCCCTCCTGGCCGAAAACTTTCTGACTCAGTTCGCCCGGCGCCGGGGTGTCGACTCCAAGCGTCTCGACGAAGGCGCGCTGCAAGCGCTGCTCGAATATGACTGGCCGGGGAACGTGCGCGAGCTCGAGAACGCGCTGGAGCGGGCGGTGGCGATGGGGGCGAACGAAACCATCGGCCGTGAAGTCTTGCCTGCCCGTGTGATCGAACGCCGACCCGCTCCCTTGGTCGGCGGTCAGCCGCCGCCGAACCCGCCCCTCGAGATCATCGAACGTGCCTACATCGAGTGGGTGTTGAGGTCGGAGGGCGGCAACAAGACTCGCGCGGCGGAAGTCCTGGGGATCGACCCCTCGACGCTCTACCGCAAGCTCGCCCGCTTCGAGTCGGAGAGCTGAACGGCCCGGTCATCGTCGGCCGTATGGCCCCGCCCGGCGGTGGGCTCGTCCGCCGTGTCCGGGTTCGGAGATTCCGAGACCGGAGCGCTCGAAGTCACCTCCAGAATCGTGAAGCCGCGCCCGCGATGCACGACGGCAAGGCAGCGGGCGGCGAAGGCGCCGAGGTCTTCGAGCCTGAGCAGGCGCGGATCCATGCCCCGGCGCGCGTAGTAGCGTACGGCGGCGTCACTCACCAGGAAATGACTGATGTCGCTGGAGGCCAGGCAGTCATCGTGAAGCTTCGTGTACGGCGCCAGGAGCGCCCAGTTGGTCAGCAGGTTGTCCTGGATGACGGCGGGCTCGAAGTAGTAACCGCGCGCCTCGAACAGCAGCAGCACCTTGCCGTCGTCGGGCACGACCTGGTTCGCCGCCTCCGTCATCTGGCTGTAGAAAAAGAAGCCGGTCTGCAAATAGGTCGCCCGCGAGGTCAGCCCGACGAGATACCCGGTGACGTCGCTCCTGCGGAACCAAAGCTGCATGGTCTTCGCGGACGGATAGAGCGTCAACAAGGCGAGCGCGATGGTCAGCAGGCGGGCGCTGCCGGCCGACAGGAATCGCTGGGATACACGCACGGTCACGAAGGCGGCCGCGATGGTGAGTGGCGGAAAGACCGGAATCAGATACCGAAGGTTCGTTTCTGGGAAAGGGATCAGGATCAGCAGCAGGTAGATGATGGTCGGCGCGATCAGCCACTGGAGAAACCGGTTGCGCAGGAACAGCAGCGCGAACGGCGCCAGCAACATCAACATGTTCATGTGGTAATGCACGCCTTCCTGTTCGACGGTGAGCCGCCCGGGTGCGAAGAACAGATCGGCGAGGTTGAACGGCATCCGCGCCTTCGAGATCGCCGAGAAGACCGCCGGGTCGACGGCGTCGGGGATGCCGGCGGCTCCGTAGATGCCGGCGAGCCACGGCTCGAGCACGCGCTCGCTGAGGTAGGGGTAGAAGGGTGCGTCGAGAAGGATCCAGTTCTTGCCGATCCACGGCATCACGGCCGCGAGTCCGACAAGGGCAAAGAGCCCGAGCTTCGTCAGCGCGGTGGCCGGCGGTCGCTCGCGGTCCCAGGCGATCCAGAGAACCAGTGGAGCCAGAGCGACGGCGTAGGCGAGCGCCACGAACTTGATGCCGATCGCGCAGCCGAGAAACAGCGCCGCGAGGTAGAAGGGGGCACGCTGCGCGCGTTTCGAAAACGCGAGCAACAGGCTGTACTGAGCCAGGAAGATGTAGAGGGCCAGCGTGACATCGATGCGTGGCGTGATCGCGACGAGCAGAACGCTCGTGGCCGCCCACAGCGTCATCAGACTCAGGCTGGCCGTCACGCCGTCGAAGAAGCGCTCGGCGAGAGCGAAGACGGCGATTCCCAGCAGCAGCGCGTACAGGGAGCTGAGGACAGCCGGGCCCGCCGGACTCCCGAGGGCGAGCAGCGGCAGATAGAGCATGTGGGTGAGCCCCACGAATGCGACGTGGATGTTGTCCTCGAGCAGGAGGATGCGGTCGGCGGCGAGGAACTGGCGGGGCACCTCCAGGTGGTACATGAGGCTGTCCCAGTCCGACGGCGGAGCGAACGCCTGGATCAAGAGGATCACGCTGACGGCGGCCAGGACGAGAAGACACGCGACACCGAAGGCCGGGTGGCCGGCGCGCTCCCATACGAAGCGGAGGCACCTCGCGGTGAGTCGGGGGATACGCGCGACGTCGCGCCACGCCACGGTGGCGCAGGCCAAAAGGA
>JABAOD010020353.1_pt5 | contig 13921 bp, 19 predicted proteins | sample 7062151 | NCBI WGS metagenome assembly JABAOD01 (sample SAMN14538626, study PRJNA623070) | marine sediment metagenome | biome: marine biome [ENVO:00000428]; feature: marine pelagic biome [ENVO:01000023]; material: deep marine sediment [ENVO:00002113] | place: India: Gulf of Khambhat ...
AATCCAAATGTCACGAGACGGGAGTTCATCAAGGGGATCGCCGCAACGGGAGCGGTGGTTTCCATGAGTGGTCTTTTCGTTCCCAGGCAAGCATTCCCCAACGGAGAAAAGTCGCAGGTTTTCGGAGTCCACGGATGCCCCATCCATGACGGCGAGATCCGTCACTCTGGTCTCGACACCCTGTTAGGCCTCCTGGCAGATCATGGAGTCAAATTCTATCGCACTGGCAGTGACCACCCGTGGGGAGGTCCCGATGGGATTATCGAACCCAATGATGTCGTGCTTATCAAGGTCAACTGCCAGTGGAAGTGTCGAGGCACAACCAATACCGATGTGGTCCGAGGCCTCATCTACCGAATTCTCCAGCACCCCGATGGCTTTGACGGCGAGGTAATCATCTTCGAAAACGGCCAGGGGCAGGGAAGCTTTGATGGCGATCCGGACGCCTGGGGATCCTATGAATCCTGGCCTGAAATCGACAATGGCGTCTGGGTCAACGCTGAGGAGCAAAACATTTTAACCGTGGATTACCTGGTCAACACGGTATTCAAAGACGACCCCGTCACTTCTTACCTTCTCGACCCCATCCGGTCCACCTTCTTAACCGATTTAGATCACGCGACTGAAGGCTATCGAAGAGTTTCCGATGTATCCTACCCCTGTTTCACCTCAGCAGGAGGAAACCGAATCGAACTGCGCGAGGGGCTTTGGAACGGATCTGGCTACGACAGTAATGTGAAGCTCATTAACGTTCCGGTACTGAAGACCCATGGAGGTACGGGCATCACAGGAGTTCTGAAACACACCTACGGCATTCTCTCCATGGCCGATGGTAACTCCGGGATTCGTCATTATAGCCAATCGGGGACACAATGCGGGAAAATGTGGAGCCTTGTTCGGGCTCCTGATCTGAACATCCTCGACTGTATCTGGGTAAGCTACGAGAGCCTTTCCGGTTACCCTCCAGAGACGACCTTCCGCACAAATATCCTCCTCGCAGGATTCGACCCGGTGGCGCTCGACTACCACGCAAGCAAGTATGTGCTCTTGCCACTCGGTGGCAGTCGCGCCAACGAGCACGACCCCGATGCCTTCTCGGGTCTGGCAGATCACCTGACTGGGGCACGTGACTTTATTAACGACAACGGCGGGATTGGGGGTGAGCCTGCCCGGATGGGAGACGAAAACATCGAGGTGATATCAGCGTCGGCTGGTGGTTCGTCAGGAACCATTGGTGGTAGTAGCGGTGGGGGTGGGTGCTTTTTTGCTACCTCAGGGAGGCGCTAAGCACTGCCATCGATCCATTTGCGCTGTTTCTCGATGAGACGGGAGATGTGTTCCTGGAGATAGAGCCTGTCCTGCGTCCGAATCTCTTGAAATTGAACCCGTACTTTCAGGCGGTCTCCATCCGGCCATAGAGTCTCAACAACGTGGCCCTTGCACTTGATTACCTGCGGATGGATGGCAATCGACAGTTCGACTTTCTCACCTTTTGTCAGGCTGTAGGGGGTCTCGATTCGGGCTCCGCCCAAGCTGAGGTCAAGGGTCGAGGCGACCCGAGGCCCGGAATAGATGTCGCTGAGATAGAGGACGGCGTGAGAGGCCTCCACTCTTGGATGGCTTCTTCTCTCAATCACGGCTTTGGTCCCCCCATCGCATCCCCATTAAAGCAGTGCTGGCCTTAAGGCGATAAATCGAGAGACTGGAATTACCAGAAACCTCGCTCCCGGTCAGTTTTTCGACAAATCCCCTGTCACTGAGAAATTCCAATCTCTGTAGTATCTGTTCCACACTCGGTTTTGTCTTCCCTGCGCTGTCCTCCTCAAGCTCGTACCACACCTGCAAGGGCGTCAGCCGCTCGTAAGCAGAGAGGATTTGCAGGATATTCCGGTCGATTTGGTCAACATCGGTGCGGCGATTCATCGAAAAACCCTCCTTCCTGTAGGTGGGCAAGACCAAATAAGCCCGGTAAAAACAAAGCACATAGAGAAAAACGATTTCAAGGGCTCGGCACCAAAAAAATGGCTACGCCAAAGACGTAGCCCTAACCAATTGCTCTTGAGACAAACACCTAACGCTCTCTAATCGTCCCTACTGATTCATGATGGGTCATTAATATTCCCTGGGTGGTTAAGATTCCTTTTGGATCGAGTTGTTTTGCCATTTCCAACAACTGCTATCTTATCGTTGGCATGAAAAATCCGGCAACCGAACGACACATTCCATTACCGAAGAGGTCCAGATGAAAGTGCTTTATTTCCGCTTCAGGCCGATAGGTCTTCTTGTTGTACGTAAACCGCACATCCAACTTGCGGCTTTTTTTCTTGGCCAGGGTTTTGAGTATCTGAACCGCAGTTTCCAAGGGGAGGTTGGATTCGACCATCATTCCCTCGTTACAGGCGTTCAACGCCTTTCCCAAAACACTCCTTCTGTTTATTTTGAAAACCACGGGAAAATCGACCGCGACTCTCTTGTATTTCCTGCGATTTTCTCTCATCATTCACCCCATTGCCATCGCCTATTCTGCCTCGCGTCCCTCCTCTACTTCCTAGGCCCTTCTTGAGCCTTTGGGAGGTTCCAAGGGTTCTGCCTGAAACGATCCCCAGTCATCCTGCTTCCCAAGAGGGTCACGGATGCGATAAAAACCGGAGAGAATTGTCGTTTTTCGTAACCATCCTTGAATGAAGCAACTGTGACCATCGCAGCTACCCCTCATTACAAAAACCCTTCCCATGGAGATCACGGATTCGTGGATGATGACATCTCCCAGAATGGTTCGCTCCAGTTCCACCCTAACCCCAACCTTTTGGTCCATCTCAAACATAGTCGCCTTGACCAGACCGCTCAATCCCCTGTACTTGAGGCTTTTCCACGTCCCAAGCCACATGCTGGTCATATCCTCGGTGGGAGATCTGAGAGGTGATCTTGATCGGACATTAACAAGGGGGGTCCCACATTCAGAGGATCGGGCCAAAGCGCTAGTTCTCTCGTAACGTGGGGAAGGTACGGATAAGACCAGAAGAGCCAAAAAAGGGAATAGAAACTGCCTCCAGGCTTTCATCATTGGCCTCAGAAAGGAGTTCTACTTGACGATGACACACGCGCATTCACATGAATGACAGACTTTGTCACAAACACTTCCAAGCGGAACCGCCAGAACACCGCCTGTTCCATGACTTCCTATGACAATTGTGTCAATGCGTTTTTTTCTTGCAAACTTCAGGATCTCATCAGCAGGATCTCCCTGCGTCACATAGGTTTGAGCAACCTCAACACCTTTGTCCTTCATAAATCTCTCGGCCTCTCTGATAACCTCGACAGCAGTCTCTTCCGCTTCATCGATCAGACGCTCAAGGGCAGATTCACCGTGAGACTGACTCGATAGAGCAGTCAAGTGAGCAATAGAGTAGACATGGATAAGATAGACTGGGGTATTGTATTTCAATGCGATGTCACACGCAGTCCCCACGACCTTTCCAGTATGCTCTGAACCGTCTATTGGAACAAGGATCTTTCTAATCATAGATCGAGGCGGCCTTTCCAAAATTCCTGTTCATGAGAAAAACTGTCCGCGAGAGGTTGGCATTTCGCCTCACCCAATAGTTCCCCTCCGATTAAAGCACTATGCCTGGGAATGTCAAGGAAATTGTGATTGGAGTTTCCCGAGTTTTGTGGGCGCTCATGTCCCTGAGAGACGTTTGCAGAAGCGTTTATGCGAATAAGCTCCGGCGTTCTCAGGCTGTCTTTGTAGCTCACGAGTGCACCAACGTCACGAACACAAGGTTAAAGGCGAAAGGTTAAAGGATCATCGATTTGCACTGCTTGGTCTTCTTTCCTTTGTCCTTTGACCTTTATCCTTGTTTTGATTAACCTGTGAGGCCACAGAGGGTCAAATCTTCCTCCATAATATTGTTTTTCCCTTTGAAATTCTTGGAGGAAATTTGTTAGCCTCAATCTGAGGGTTTTTGGTTTCCATTCTCAATTTAAGAAAAAAGGAGTGATCACACATGGGCCCATCAGAACAGAAGCCACATGAGAAATCGGTTGTTCGGCCTCAGATGACTGTGGAGGACTTCAAATTTCGCGGGCAGGACACAGAGTTGGAACGATTAAGGCAGATCAAAAAAGCACTACTCACTTTCCATACCCTGGAAACGATGGCAGCCAATATTTATAAATTCCAACTCACGAAAAATCCCTCGGAACTCAATCGCCAAATAATCATTGCCATGTGCAATGAGATGACCCACGTTCAGGATTTCCAGATTAAACTCTACGAATATGGCTGGAGACCGAGCAAACTGAGATGGGCCTTTTGGATCGTCGGGTTGGTCATTGGCTTCGGTTCCCGACTCCTGGGTAGACGGGCCATTCTCAAGACATCAATCTGGTTGGAGAAAAAAGCTGTTCACCACTATGGTCAATTGTCGCAGAGTATCGATTGGGATGAAGATATGCGGAGGTTGATAGAAGAAGATGGCTCAGACGAAGATGGACACGTCAGTCGCTGGCAAAGTCTTCTCCAATCGAGCTGAAAGTTTTGAGGCTGGGCTTTCGGAGTGATTTACTGGTCATAATAAGAGATCTATTGAGGGAACCCAAAAAGGTGGCGATCTCTCGGCCTTATCACTACCCAACCGTCGGTAACCATTTTGCGGCACAGAGCCGCTCATCGAGGGTCATCAATTCGAGCCCATAAATCAGCGTGCTTGCCGCTATCAATCGATCGGCTGGATCTTCACGCGGCAGATCGAGTTCTTGACTTCGGATGGCTATAGCAGCGGTGAGAGGGGCCTCTGTAACGGGCCAATTCTTGAATGTGAGAGGACTATGTCTTCTTTACTTCACTTTCTCCCCTGGCCTCCTCTTTCACCTCCGGGATAGGAACCTTTCCATCACGCATCGTTTCTTCTTTTCCCATCTGACATTTCCCCTCGAAAATTGCCCCTTCTGAGACGACCAGTATAGGAGTTTGAATATCTCCTAAAATCTTCCCGGTTGAGTGGATGGTTATCCGTCTATCTGCTTTGATATCCCCATTTACCGTTCCGTGGACACTAAGGGTCTTAACATTGACCTCGCCATCGATCTCAGCTGTCTCTCCAATAACCAAAGAATCATCCGAAAGGATTTGCCCACGGTACTTTCCGTCGATACGAAGCATTCCTTGAGTACTTATTTTTCCCTCAAAGGCCGCACTCCTTCCGATAAACGCGTTCACCCCCTCGATTTTGGACAGCCCTTCCTGATTCTTACTCTTTGCCATTCCCATACTCCTTTTCGTCGAACAGTCAAAAAATCACAAGCCAGCTCCTGCCCATCTCGGGATAGCTTTTTCACTTAGTCAATTTCTCTGGGTCAGCACGGATGAGTGTACGGGACGGACAGGAAAGAAGAAATAGAACACGAATCAGAAGCCGCCTCCAGGCTTTCATATTTGGCCTCGGAGAAGAGTTCTATGGCTATTCAAGCAGGATTCCCTAGGGGAAGTCAAGGAATTTGTTGAGGCTGTGAAATTTCGGTTGATTTTTTGATTCACTGGATTAGAATGTCACTCACCAAAAAAATCAAATTCTTGATCCCTGAATTCTCAGTTTTTGGGACTGCGGAAAGTCAAATTCATGCGAGAGCTAAAGGTCAGGTTCTAGGAGACCCAGAAACGACTGAAAACGTGTCACTAAGGACCGGTTCGTTGGTATGCACCCAATCCTGAAGGCAATACAGGAATTTTTCCTTACCGAAGGCTCGGCAGGGGGTCTGATTGGTGCATTCCTGGTTCTTGCAGCGAGCTACTTTACCGATGTGAGATTGCCTGTCAAGGACAAATCTTGGCTGCTCAAGATATTGTTCCTTTTCGCTGGAGCGCTCGCTGGTGCTCTTATTCACCACTCAAAGGGAGTAGATATTCTGTATTGTGCTATGATCGGAGCTGGTTGGCCATATCTCGCAATTTCTCTCAAGAGAGGTGTGGAGACTTTCATGAAGGGGCGGGCACTCCAACAGCTTGGAGATGAGGCCTTCAAAGAACTGATGGAAATGGCCCGAGAACGAGCAAGAAGCTAGGAAGGAGGTCTCAGTGATACAAGCCCCCAGCCTGACAGGCATGATTGCTATCGTCCTTTTGGTTACGATGACTGGCGCTGCCCTCGATAAATTGGTGTTGAGTTCTCGCCTGGAAGCTTGGCGAAGGAAAATTGGGGAACTGTGGATAAAACTCAATACTCCTGGGGCTAGGGCTTTAGCCCAAGATGCTAACCAATTGTATTGTGATCTATTTGACTACATATATGGGAGGCGCACGTTTGCATGGCGTCGGGTGTGGACATCGATTGTGTCGAGCATCACCGGAATGGTCGTTTTTACCTTGATCGTAGGGTTGGAAAATTCTTTTTGGCGACGTGCTGTGGAATTTATTTCCGAAAAAGACGCCACAGGAGCAGTACTTGTGGCCTGGGTCTTCCTCGTTTTCTTTATCCCGATAGTGTCAAACCTCATTCCGGATTTTTTCTCGTTGTTCGAGACACGGCTTGTACTCAAGTGGTCGAGGGGCCGAGGCCCATTGGGGATCGTTTTCTTGGTGATCTTGGATCTGATTTTGACGACAACTATCTTTGCCGCTGGCTGTACGGCGTGGGTAATTGTTGCAGTTTCCATTGGACTTTTGATGGGAAAGACAGACTCGAGTGAAGCAGTAAAGCTAGTCTGGGATTTCTTAACGTCGTGGTTGCCTGTGGCCCTGTTCATGCCGAGAATATTTCTTATTTTTTTCCTGACGACATTCGTTACATCCTTCTTTTGGATCCTATTCGTTCTAACATTCGGCATAATATGGGTTTTTCATCGCCTTAGCCCCTTGGCAAAATTCGTTTACTATGCAATCGGTCAGTCAGATAGACCTGCCGCGACATTATCGGCGTACCTAAATGGTGTGGTAATTGGCGTTTACATACTCTGGAGAATAGTCGAGTGGACGCTAGTAATCTAGGGATTACTTAAACCATCCAACCTTTGAACGATGAGAGAATGCTTAATTGCAGATATTTAGGAGCTCGTTTGCCATTAAGGCCCACAGGTTATTAACGTCGCCTTTGCACAAATCAAAAACCGTCGCCACCTGAGTCGACGACTTTTCCACTCCATCCCGTGTACGCACATGTTTCAGTCGCCTGGCATGACGGTTGAGGTTACCGAAGACATACTCCCTTGGCTACCACAACTGTGAAAAACAAATTGACAATTCTTACTGCAATATGGTATCGGTTTATCGTATTTTGACACATATACCTAGGCGAAGGGTAAATAATCGCCATCAGCGACGCGTACGAAATGCGATATCCTCATCTCTCATCCGTGGCAATCCGACCAGCGACATAACTCGCAAGATTGAGGTGAGTTGTGAAAAGGGGTTGGCAGAAGTTGCCGCTACAGAGCCTCCGGGGGGGTTCATGGCTCCCTGGAGGCTTTCGTATCCTGGTCCTCGAAATCACCGTGCTGGCGTTCAGGCAGACCTCGAAATGGTCGGCCTGGTGATCTACGAGTTGCCCTTATCCCGCGCATTTTTCCATTCTAGAACAGACACTTGAGCCTCAAGGCGGTCGCGAGTCGGGGTCCAATACGTCCTCTGGCTATTCTCTTTCACATTCACAACTCCAGGGCTATAATCTCACGACAGGGGCTCAGATGGTTTGGATAGTGGCTCTTTCACCTCGAGCAAACAGGACTGAGGTCATATTCAGTATAGGCAAGACGACGAGAGGCGGACGGGTCCGGGAGGAACTTATCGGTTTCGGAGAGGGCTACAAATGCAGTAAGTTGAGGACATGGGGGGAGCGATGAGGCTATGATCATGCATGTGACGGTGGATGTGCTCTCGAGGGAGGCAGGCTGATGGGGGGAATAGAAGAGTACATACTAAAAGGCAAGGTTGGTCATCCTTTGGTGATTTCCCTTCCGGCGAACCCAACCACCGGATTTTCGTGGGAGATAGAACGGTGCAGCCCTAAGCTCAAATGTCGAGAGCTCCCTTATCGTCAGTATGGTGGGGGCCTTGGAGCAGGTGGAGTGCAACGATTTAAGGTAGAGAGTCTTCATACTGGGGCGTTTGTGGTTCGCCTCAGATTGAAACGCCCCTGGGAGACTAGGGTGCGGGAAATGCGCACATACCGCATCGTTGTAAAAAAGTGAGAATAGATTCACATGTTTTGCAAGTACATCTAGATGACGATCAACATTCGGTCATATCGTTCATACGACAATTCGGTTTCAAATTCTGAAGATTCTTACACAAAGGGGGGAGAGAAATGAAAGAAAACAAGACCGATCCGCGAAGCTTGAATCGGGAAATAAAGCGCAGAGGGCTGCGCTGGCGGGCTGGCAAGACAAGATTCACGGACCAACCAGTAAGTGAGTTCCGTCGTTATTTGGGTTTGAGGCTCCCGGATGAACGCACCCGTCTTAAAATGCGAAATCGAATAAAACGAGCACGTCGGGCCTTAACATATCCCTCGGCCTTTGACTGGCGGGACCATGAAGGGGATAATTGGACAACCCTTATCCGTGACCAGGGCGCTTGTGGATCCTGCGTAGCCTTTGGTATCGTTGCCACTATGGAGACACAGTGGAACATCCTTAGGAACGATCCAACCATTAACCTCGATCTATCGGAAGCCCACCTTTTCTTTTGCGGCGGTAGCTGCGGTTGCAACTTTGGCTGGAATATTCCTCCGGCTCTCACCTACGCCAATGAACATGGCGTCAGCACAGAGGAATGCTTCCCGTATGAGGACCACGACATGGAGTGCAAGCTCTGTGAGGAGTGGACAGAGATCGCCTATCAGGTGGTCAGGTGGCGTGAAATAGCAAGTGTCGCAGAGCGGAAAGAGCTTCTCTCTAGCCATGGGCCCCTGGTGGGTGCAATGGACACCTACGAGGACTTCAGGAATTATACTGGGGGCGTCTACCAACATACGAGTGGTGAAAGAGTAGGCGGCCACTGTATAAGCATCGTTGGGTATGACGATAATCAAGGATGCTGGATCTGCAAGAACAGTTGGGGCACTGATTGGGGAGAAACGGGTGGACTCTCAACAGAGCGTGGCTGGTTCCGAATGGCCTACGGTGAGTGCGGAATGGATACAGACTATGCCTCATATGTGATTACCGATATAACTGAAGGAGGCATTGCCGATGGTGAAAACCAAGGTTCCACCCCATGTTGCATCTCTTCCATAGTTCAAGGGACTCCCTATGAAAAGGACTTGGCACTTCTGCGGGACTTTAGGGACACACACCTGCTTGAGTCTGCAACGGCCCAAAAGTACATCGATCTCTATTACAAATATACGGAGGCTATCGTTGAGGTATTGCGCACGGATCGCCGATCAAGGGACTTGGCGTTCTCATTACTCGATACCGTCATCAATGCAATCAGGGCTACCGCAACTTCTCAAGAGTTCCGTTTTACCGAAGACAACATGAAGAACGTACTGGAACTCATGAAGCGCATTACAAAATATGCTATCCCTGAACTCCGAAAAGAGCTATTGACTTATCAGAGGGAGATTGAAGACCTGTTAGCTAAAGGTCGTGGGAAGAGGCTTACTGAATTCACTCGCGTCCTACAGAAGCATGTTAGAGAACGCCGCCCGACTCGTACCCGGAGGCGAAATCGCAAAACTCAATAAGAGCGCTCGATTAATATAATACGATTCACAACAAGACGAGGAGTCATGACAATCCAAAAATCTGGTGGACCCGTGAATCCGAATCCGCCAGAAATCATAAGAGGGTCCAATTTCGTTAACGATCGCTTCAGTCAGGCCCTGAGACGCAAATGGAGGGAAGTTACGCAAAAAGAACAGTATGTTAAGTTTCGGCCGGGATTCAGGTGGCAGGAAGTATATCAAAGCTTCAGGTGAACGGCCCCATGGATAGTCTTTCAGATGCACTGACTAAGATCTAATCTAAGGGCTCCACCGGTGCCCTGCCTATGATCGTGACGTCGTCGACGTATATGGTCACCGGGTCCTTTTCATTTCCATTGGCGGTGGCACCGATTTCAAACCTTTGCAAAATGGAGTCTCCCCGGGGCAAGATTTGCCCAATGTGGTCCAGGACAAGATCATCATCCTGCCATACCTTCATGCGGCCGATTTCAGGATCATCATGCACCAACATATACACCCGTATTCGGACCCACCGATCTTTCAGAATTGGGATCGCCGTATCCGGATCCTGAAAGAAGTTCTCCCCCTCACACCACTTCCCCAGATCGGAGCTTATGTAATCGCCGGGTGATCCACGCCCAGAGCCGGATAGATACAAACGGCGGCCCGGGGACTTGCAAATCCGGCCGCTACCTTCCATGGGGCAGGCAAGCGGACCTGTGCAGGTGTCCGGATCCTCAATGTCCAAAAAGAATACATTTTCTGTATCTGTGCGCCCCACAATGTAAAACCAGATCTCACAAAAGAACTCGCTTCCCCGGCCGAAAGGGAAGCGGCCAAAGGATGCGCCCCCGCCGCCCCCAACAATAATGTCGGCCTTGGTTCCGCCGGGTTGGGCCTCACACTTGAGCGACTGGTCACCGGTGTGCACAATCCTCCTGTCAAGATCGACCATGTTGCCGTCGTCTCTGGTGAAGTTCCACCACCGTGAACCGTCAGGCGGAAAGAGGTCCTCGAAGGTTTCAGCATCCTCGAAACCGTCCGAAAAATAGACCGAGTCGCACCCCTTCGTGCAACTGCTTGAAACCACCACATCGTCCAAATACACACGAGCCGGGAAGCTGGTACGGCCCTGCCTGAAACGAATTCGGAAGTTGGGATTATCATCGGCCTGAGGGTCAAGCAAAAACGTCTTGAGGGTATATGGCTCGTCCTCACCTCCACGGTACTCTTCCATGAGGTGCCAGTCGCTCCCATCATACCATTCGCTGAACCAGCGATCGTCTCGAAGCATCTGTTGGGTGAGCCTGTAATAAGACACGATAATCCCGGTCTGGTTCTCCGTGCTCAGCGCCTTCATGATCGCGTCACCCCTGTCGAAACGGGCAGCGAAAGAACCGCTATTTACATGAACATCGTCGATACTGCATCCTATCTTTTCCCACCCCCCCGCAATGAAGTCACCGCTCTCAAAGCCGTCGAAAAAAAGCTCTGCCGCCCGCGCTTCTGGGAAGGAGAAGGCACAAGTAAGAGTAAAAAGACAGATCGATAATAGAATACCTCTCAATTTTGAGACCCAGAAATTCTGTTTTCTGAACATATGCAGCCTGCTTACTGAAATTTCGTTTTTTTCTCCCGCCTTTTGTCTGTTCCCAGTCTCCAAAAGCGACCTCACTGAACCATTTCTCATTTAGCCCTGTCGGTTTCATTCGGCATATTTGATATCGATCCCCGTATTTCTAGCTCACGGTAGTCGATGTACCTGTAATTGCCACTTTCGTCCCTATGCTCGTGGACACCTAACCTGTGGTATCTCATTGCATCGTGCAGGTAGTAGTGTGGTAGAGGAACAACGCCATTATAAACCTGTTCTGCAGTCAAATAATCCACCATAACCGATTCATGCGCCACTGGATCAAAACCAATAAATACGCTATTTGGAATTGGTCCACCCGGAAATGTTTCCCACTCCATGGGCCACCCGGAGGGTCCACCATCCCAGATACCGAAAAGCGCATCCCCCACGATCAGCCTGGTTCTCCCTCTTATCTGGGTATTCGCGTTGAGGTCACTCAGATTATAGTGGATTGAATTACGGAGAAATGACGGACCGGGTCTGATGGTACCAAAGTGGTTTTTGAATGCCAACGTGGAAAGAACCAGCATGTGGTCCTTGAAAAGCGGTATGTTGACAAGGTGTTGAGACTTCGAAACCACATACGGCAAATGTTGGGTGAATGCCTCCCTGAAAGTGACTGGACTCATCGGATCGGTTTTCGCAAGGGCATCTCCATTTTCTACGTAATTGATATCATAAGGGATTCGATCTCTTATCCTGAAATAGGGAATAGGTCTTGAAGCATCGTAAACGTAAATATCAGAAGGTGGCACATCGAGATACTCAATGAGAAGCCTTAGTACTGCGATGAGGACCGGGGCAGATGCATCAATCTCGTTCGAATCATCCGCGTAGTTGTTGCAGTTTATTTTTACCGCCCACTTGTCGCCGGGATTATAGGGTTGCGTTATTCTACTCAAATTCCCCTTTACAAGTTCAAGGGTTCCCTCCAAGACCATCTCATTCACCACATCTTGATTGACGTAGTCGAAATAGTAATCTGACTCAAAGTCCCAGTGGGTTGCATCGGGGCTATAGGCTCGAACGATTCTGGGCCGTTTCCTGAAGACCGTCTCGAAAGAACTCTCAAGTTCTGGGTTGGCTCCACTAAGAAATCCTGCGCCCAGAAGTGCTGAGTTCCTCAAAAAGTCGCGCCTCGAAATCTTATTTTGCATACATCCAAGTCCGGGTTTTTTCACGGCCAGCTCCTTTCATAGCCATTCCCCAATCAGGATCTCCCAAAAAGCCACGAAGACTGAAGAGGAATGATTATCAGACTGGTTAGCCGTATTTACGCAGGCTAAAGATGGGGCTCACTCTCCAGAGTCTTATTCTAGGACTTTAGAGAAACAGGTCAAGAAAAAGATTCAAGAATATACCTCACGGTGGAGATCTGAACGAAATACGATGCTTTCCCTCCCTCTGTTCCCGTTGATTGCCGTTGAGACCCTCCAAAAAACTCGAACCTGCTATTTTGTGACCTCCCATGACCTTTGCGTATTTGATTTAAGAAAGGGCGAAGATAGCCAAAACGGCACATCCGGGCTTTTTCTAAGGTCTCGCTTCAATTAAACAACGGAGTATACGCTCTCCATGCCTAAAACCCACCCGCCATGTGGGCAAAGTCTATCCTGTTTTGACATTTCCTCAAAAGCAACCCCGGTTTGTAGTCTCCCACCCGTCAACCCCAAGGTGTGGATCACCTTGTCCCTGCATTTGATCACCTTGATCAGGTAGGTCGGTTTTTTCACATTTTCCAAACACAGAAAAAGGGTTACGCGGATCACGTAACCCCTGTTGTCACTTTTTGACACTGGGATTTGGGCTTTTTCTTTGATCGTGGTCACAGAAAATGAAAGCTCTATGGTGAGGGTATGAGAGGGTGGGTAGACCTCATACGATGGCCAGTAGCCCAAGCGGAGGTGAAAATCTCTACACCTATGGACTAAAAGGAGGAAAAGCTATGACTCTTCTTCTCGTTTGGACCATATCAAGTAATGCTTTTTGGTTCATTGTCGGGATTCTGGCAATAGCTTTGGGGATGTCTAACAGGATGTATATTCTGTTTTTCAAGGAACTGTCAGCAGACCCGAGAGTAACCAAGAAAAGGAGGTTATTTATCATAGGAGGAATAGTTGTCCTGGAGGGGGGCGGGTAATTTTGCTTATCACGTAATAGAGCCTATTACCCTTAGCGTCTCAGGCTGAAGGATATGAGGCCGAGTGCACTATCTCTAACTCCTCGGGTTCCGACTTAATCCAAAACTTACGAATCCCGTTTCGAACAAACACCTATCTCCCCCTCATCTTCTTGCACCTTTCCATCAGCTCATCTTGCGTGATGATTCCCTTCTCCATCAGAAGCTCGATCAAGGCTGAGATTTCGACCATATTGGTGATGACTATTTCCTCGGTGGTGACGATTTCTTTTGGGTCGAGTGGTTTTGCCATTGTTCCTCCGGCGTGTGCTACCGGTGTTAAATTGTCCTAAATCAGCCCTTTTCTAATACCTCTACAACGCGATCTCGATATTCACGGCTTTGAGCATCAGCAGGTATCACCTCGATTTCTGAAACCGATGATGCTCCAAGGCCAAGTTCGATGGCCCTGGCAATCTGTTCCTGTTCGAAGATCTTTGG
>JABAOD010005900.1_pt1 | contig 13919 bp, 9 predicted proteins | sample 7062151 | NCBI WGS metagenome assembly JABAOD01 (sample SAMN14538626, study PRJNA623070) | marine sediment metagenome | biome: marine biome [ENVO:00000428]; feature: marine pelagic biome [ENVO:01000023]; material: deep marine sediment [ENVO:00002113] | place: India: Gulf of Khambhat ...
CAACGTGCTCTTGGACGAAGACGGCAACGGTTACCTGTCGGACTTCGGGATCGCCACCCGCCTGGTGGACGACACGGGGGTTCCAGTGTCGTCCAGCCGGGCCTACATCTCCCCCGAGGAACTGGCCGGACGCCGCCTCACCGTGCAGTCCGACATCTACAACCTCGGTGTGCTCGTCTACGAGATGCTGACCGGCAAGCGCCCGCGTTTCGGCGCAACCCTCCCCACCGTCACTGACGACCGGCCCGAGCTCCCTTCCGCGCTCGACCCGGTCATCGCCAAGGCAACTGCCGCCGACCCCGACGAGCGTCATGGACGAGTGGAGGATCTGATCGATGCCCTCCGCGAGGCTCTGGGCGAGGCTCGGGACGCCGCTCCGGCAGAAGCGGTCCGGCTCCATGCGATACGCAACCCTTACAAGGGCCTGCGGGCATTCCAAGAAACCGACAGAGCCGACTTCTTCGGGCGCGACCACCTCATCGACGAGATCCTCGCCGCCGTGCGCGATCAACCGCTCACCGCCGTGGTGGGGCCGTCCGGTTCCGGCAAGTCGAGCGTGGTCAAGGCCGGACTGCTTCCGGCCGTGCGGGGCGGCGCCCTCACCAGCAGCCGGGATTGGCTCATCGCCGACATGTTCCCCGGCTCGTACCCGTTCGAAGAGCTCGGGGCGGCGCTCATGCGAGTGGCCGTGGACCGGCCGTCCAACCTGTTCGACGACCTGGCCACCGACGAACGCGGCCTCGTGCGTGCCTCGAAGCGAGTGCTGCCCGACGATGGCTCCGGGCTCTTGCTGCTCATCGACCAGTTCGAGGAGATCTTCTCACTGGCATCGGTGAAGGACCGGGAGCTGTTCCTGGCCAGCCTGGTAGCGCTGGCCGGCGACGCCCGGAGCCGGGTCAAAACCGTGCTCACCTTGAGGGCTGACTACTTCGGCTACCCCCTCGACTACCCCGACTTCGCTCCCCTGGTCCGGGCCGGCTTGGTGGCCGTGGCCATGCCCAACGAACAGGAGCTGTCCGACGCCGTCACCCGGCCTGCCGACGCGGTGGGCCTGCGCCTCGAACCCGGCCTCGTCAACGAGATCGTCTCGGACGTCTCCGAACAGCCCGGTGGCTTGCCCCTCATGCAGTACGCCCTCACCGAGCTCTATCGACAGCGCGAGGGACGGAACCTCACACGGCGGGCCTATCGATCTTCCGGCGGCGTGCTCGGCGCACTCGGCAGCCGCGCCGAGACCATCTTTCAGGGACTCGACGGCCAATCCAAAGCGGCGGCGCGCCAGCTGTTCCTACGCCTCGTGTCGGTTGACGAACACAGCGATGACACCCGCCGCCGCGTCAAGCGCGCAGACCTCGACACCCTGGGCATCGACAAGCAAGCACTCGACGGAGTGATCGACGAGTTCGGCCAATACCGGCTGCTCACCTTCGACGTCGACCCGCTCACCCGCGGCCCCACCGTCGAAGTCGCCCACGAGGCCCTCATCCGCGAGTGGGCTCGACTCGATGGATGGATTGGCGAACACCGGGAGGACCTGATTCTGGAACGCCGGCTCGACGATGCGATGCGCGAGTGGGACACGGGTGACCGCGACGCCAGCTACCTGCTCAGAGGCAGCCGCCTCGAACAATTCGAAGGATGGGCCGCCGGATCGGCCGTCCACCTCACCGAACAGCAACGCTCCTTTCTCGAAGCGTCGAAGGAAGCCCGCACCGCGGAGGAGGCGGAGGAAGCGTCTCGCCAGGAGCATGAGCGGCAATTGGAGCTGCGATCGCAGCGCCGATTGAGAATCCTCGTCGCGGTGATGGCACTCGCCGCAGCGGTCTCTGCAGTGCTCGGCTTCTTCGCCGTCCGCCAAGCCGACGAAGCCGACGCCCAACGTCAGATTGCAGTCGATCAGCGCGACCAAGCCGACCAACTCCGCATGACCTCTGAGGAACAGCAACAGATCCTCGACCAACAGGTGACCGCCTTGGAAGCTGCTGCCTTGGCAGACACCGCCATGGAGCTGACCGCCACCGACCCCATCCTGGCGGCCCGACTCGCTCAGGAAGCGGTTGCCGCCGGGCACGAAGCCGGCATCCCACTGGAACGCGCCGTGGCCGCCCTCCACATTGCGCTCCAGGAACTGAGAGTGCAGTTTCCGGCTGGAAACCTCGCGGTCAACACCGTGCTGGCGCCATCAGGCCTCCGCGGCGTGTTCATCGTCCCCCTCGACACGCTGTTCGACCTGTCTCTCGACGTCAGTGGACTGGGCACACTCTCATCAGCGGAGTGCCAAGAACACCTGGGCGGACCGTGTCCAGACGATCCACGATCGAGGATCCCTCAATCGATTCTCGAGACGTCGGTGATTCGAGCCGGCACGTTCCCATTCCTGACCGGCACCGATCTGCGGTTTTCGCACTCCGGGGCCATGGGGCACGTCTACAGGGGCGATCGATTTGCGATTGCCTCGGCCGGCATAGGCGAAGAGCTGGACGCATTCTCACAGGGAACGGGCGTCGATGCGGTCAGCCTGGATCTCTCGAACTTCGCAGCGCTGAATGAACTCGGAGCTGTCGGTGACTACAGCATCGTGTTCTCCTGGGAACACGCCGCCCGCCTCCGATCGCTTCGGGAGGCCACCGGAGAACCCGTCGAATACGTCATTGCGCCGGGGATCGAGGGCGAAGCAGCGGTCACGGTGTCGCCGATCGACATCGAGCAATGGCTCAATCCGGGTCTGCTCGCGGCCAAGGAGCCGGGCTCCACGACAGATGCGTTGCGGTCTGAGGCCGGCCTCGAGGCAATGTGGCTGACCTGGCACCCGTGGACGGTGTGGTATCGGACTGATGTGTTCGACGAGTTGGGCCTGCGCGAGCCGACCACGTGGGCCGAGCTGATGTCGCTTTCCTCTTCGCTGGCGGCGGCCGGTCGCACACCTTGGTGTCTGGGGAGCGCCACCAGCGAGCAAACGCTGCTGACCATGGCCCTGTCGACCCTGTTGGGCTTGGAAGGTCCGGACGTACACGATGGATGGCTGGCACACGAGATCCCAGCCGACGATCCCCGGATGATCGCGGCACTCGAACGACTCGACGAGCTCTTCTTCACGTCGGGTCACATCGACGTGACCCGGGCCGAAGCGTCGACGCGACCGTATGCGTACGCAACAAGCGCCATTGGCGGATCCAATCCAACGTGCGTGATGTGGTTCACAACTCCGAGGGAGGCCGTCAGGGTCAACGCCCCCCTGGCGAACTTCCGCCTTCCCTTCGACGGTGCCTACCCAACGTCCGTGACGCTGGACGGGTCAGTCGTGATCTTCAACACCGACCGTCCCGAGACCCGCGAGCTGGCCCGTTGGATGGTCAGGGACCGATTCGGCCAGCTGGTGTCGCACGAAGGAGTAGCGGTGGCTGCCAACGTCCAGCTCCCCGGCTCTCGGTACGACGAGTATTGCTCCGTCTTTTCCTGCGGCTTCACGAGGGCACCCTCCCAGCCCACGTCAGGTCTGGCCCAGCTGGTGAAAGCTGCCGCCGAGACAGACGCTCTGAGAGTCGCACCCTTCAGTGGACCATGGATCCCGTTCCCCATCGAAGAAGCTCTCGTGGCGGCGATCGATCGCTGGATACTGCAAGGACCCGACGTGCTGCCCGAAGCGCTGGCCGAGGTCGAGGCCGTGTGGCAAGAGTGGGAATCGCAGCAAGAAGGGTGACCGCAGCAGCACCCGGATAGATTTGACAGTCATGGCGGTGTCGGAGGCTCCGGAGGACAGGGATCTCACCTTCTTCGTGACGGACATCGAGGATTCGACGGCGTTGTGGGAACACGATGCCTCCTCGATGGAGCGGTTGCTGGCGCGCCACGACGAGCTGCTGAACGCCGCGGTCGAGGATCATGGCGGCACCGTGTTCAAAGGCACCGGTGACGGCATCCTCTCGGTGTTCGAGGACGCCTCAGCTGCCATCGATGCAGCCCGCCAAGCCCAGGAGACGCTGTCCGCCGAGCCGTGGCTTCCCAACCAGACCATTCGGGTGCGGATGGGCATCGACACCGGACCGGCCCAGGAGCGCTCCGGTGATTACTTCGGCCCACCTCTCAACCGCGTCATGCGGGTGATGTCGTCGGGTCACGGCGGCCAGGTCCTCTTGACCGATGAGACCCGTGACCGCTCGAGCGCCGACACCATCGAGTTGGGCGCTTACGACTACAAGGGGATAGGCCGCATCACGGTCCATCAGCTGGTACTCGATGGCCAACAGGAGTTCCCCGAACTGCGTACCGACCGCACTCCTCCGGCCATCACCCGGGCCGGCTTCGGCCAGTCGATCCACGGCTATGACCTCCGTCAGATGCTCGGGGAGGGCGACTTCGGGATCGTCTACCAAGCGCACCAGGCCGGCATCGGCCGCGAGGTGGCGATCAAGGTCATCCGTCCCGAATACGCCAACCAGCCGTCGTTCATCAAACGCTTCGAGATCGAAGCCAAGTTCGTGGCCCAGCTGGAGCACCCCTACATCGTGCCGCTCTATGACTTCTGGCGGGACCCCGACGGCGCCTACTTGGTCATGCGCCTGCTCAAGGGCGGGTCCCTACGCCAGTCACTCGACCGTGCCGCCTGGAACCCACAAGCGGCCGTCCGCCTGATCGACCAGGTGGGGGCGGCGCTGTCCTATGCGCATCGCAACGGGGTCATCCACCGGGATCTCAAGCCGGCCAACGTGCTCTTGGACGAAGACGGCAACGGCTACCTGTCGGACTTCGGGATCGCCACCCGCCTGGTCGACGACACGGGCGTGCCAGTTTCGTCGAGCCGTGCCTACATCTCCCCCGAGGAATTGGCGGGCCGCCGGCTGACCTTCCAGTCCGACATCTACAACCTGGGCGTCCTCGTCTACGAGATGCTGACCGGCAAGCGGCCTCGCTTCGGGGCAACCTTGCCGACGGTCACCGACGACCGACCCGATCTCCCCAAAGCACTCGATCCAGTCATTGCCAGGGCTACGGCATCTGACCCGAGCGAGCGGTACGACCGCGTGGAGGATCTGATCGATGCACTCCGCGACGCATTGGGCGAAGCCAGGGATGAGACCCCCGCGGAGGCAGTCCGCCTGCACGCCATTCGCAACCCGTACAAGGGCCTGCGGGCCTTCCAGGAGACCGACCGAGCCGACTTCTTCGGCCGCGATCACCTCATCGAGCAGATCATCGCCACCACCCACGACCACGCTCTCACGGCCGTGGTGGGACCGTCCGGGTCGGGCAAGTCCAGTGTGGTCAAAGCCGGACTCCTTCCTGCTGTCCGCAGTGGAGCACTCACCAGCAGCCGCGACTGGCTCATCGCCGACATGTTCCCCGGGTCCTATCCCTTCGAAGAGCTCGGCGCCGCCCTCATGCGAGTCGCCGTCGACCGTCCCTCCAATCTCTTCGACGACCTCGGCACCGACGAACGCGGTCTCGTGCGTGCCTCGAAGCGGGTACTGCCTGACGACGGCTCGGGCCTCCTGCTCCTGATCGACCAGTTCGAGGAGATCTTCTCACTGGCCTCAGAGAAGGACCGGAACCTGTTTCTCGCCAGCCTCGTGGCTTTGGCCGACGACGCCCGCAGCCGGGTCAAGACCGTGCTCACCCTGCGGGCCGACTACTTCGGCTACCCACTCGACTATCCCGAGTTTGCACCGTTGGTGCAAGCGGGGCTCGTGACGGTGGCGATGCCCAACGAGCAAGAACTGTCCGATGCCGTCACCCGCCCCGCCGAGGCGGTCGGACTCCAGCTCGAGCCCGGCCTCGTCAACGAGATCGTGTCCGACGTCGCCGAACAACCCGGCGGCCTGCCACTCATGCAGTACGCCCTCACCGAGCTCTACCGACAGCGCGAAGGACGCAACCTCACACTGCTGGCATACCGGGACTCGGGCGGCGTGCTCGGAGCACTCGGCAGCCGCGCAGAGAGCATCTTCCAGGGCCTCGACGGCCAATCCAAGGCAACCGCCCGGCAACTCTTCCTGCGCCTCGTCTCGGTCGATGAGCACAGCGACGACACCCGCCGCCGGGTCAAGCGGGCCGATCTCGACACCCTCGGTCTCGACAAGCAAGCCCTCGATGGAGTCATCGACCAGTTCGGCCAGTACCGGTTGCTCACCTTCGATGTCGACCCCATCAGCCGAGGTCCCACCGTCGAGGTCGCCCACGAGGCGCTGATCCGCGAATGGGCTCGCCTCGATGGATGGATCGGCGAACACCGGGAAGACTTGATACTGGAGCGGCGGCTCGACGACGCCATGCGCGAGTGGGAGACAGGAGATCGTGACAAGAGCTACCTCCTCCGGGGAAGCCGCCTCGAACAATTCGAAGGCTGGGCCGCCGGATCGGCTGTTCATCTCACCGAACAGCAACGCTTCTTCCTCGACGAGTCGAAAGCTGTCCGCGCGGCCGAGGAAGCAGAGGAGGCGGCTCGCCAGGAACACGAGCGCATGCTGGAACTGCGCTCTCAACGACGGCTTCGCATCCTGGTCGCGGTCATGGCAGTCGCTGCGGCTGTTTCAGCGCTGCTCGGCATCTTCGCCCTTCGTCAAGCCGACGAAGCCGAGACCGCCCGCCAGACTGCAGAGCAACGACGTGACGAAGCCGATCAGCTCCGCATGACCGCCGAAGAGCAACAACAGATCCTCGACCAGCAACTGACCGTCTTGGAAGCTGCTGCCTTGGCCGACACCGCCATGGAGACGACCGCCACCGATCCGGTTCTGGCGGCTCGCCTCGCCCAAGAAGCCATCGCGGCCGGCATCGAGGCCGGCATCGTGCCGCAGCGGGCAGTCGAGGCTTTCCACATCGCACTGCAGCGGAGCCGGTTGCAGTTCCCGCCGGACCTCGAGGACGAGGCGACCGTGAACGCGCCCGACGGTCTGCGTGGGGTGTTCATCCTGCCCCTCGAGGTGCTGTTCGACATGGCCGAGGCAGCGCAGCTCGGTGAGCTCACCGACGTGCAGTGCCAGGAGCATTTGGGTGAGCCCTGCCGGGGCAGTCCCCGAGACCGACTGAACGCCGAGATCTTGGGATCGACGGTCATCCAGGCCACCAACGCGTTCCCGCCGCTGGAAGGCACCGACCTCCAGTACGACTCGAGTTTCGCCGTGCGTCGTTACTACCAAGGAGGCATGCCAAGCCTCACCCGGCCCGACATTTTCACCGAGCTCGACGCGTTCGGCGACATCATCGGAGTCGATCCGATCTCGGAGAACCTCGCCCGTCTTGGGCAGGGCGGGGGGGAGCTCGCCGATTACGCCGTTCTTCGTGCCTTCGACCTCGCCTTCATCATCCGAGGCATCAATGCGGGTGAACGGGTGACGATCGAGTCCCCAGAGCCGGGAGAACCGCCGCTCGAGCTCGATCCGATCGACCTGGAGCAGTGGATCGACCCGGCAGGGTTGGCTATGAAGGAGCCCGCGGGTCTCACCGATACGTTCCGTTCGGATGCTGGCCTGGTCGCCCTGTGGTTCGACTGGTCGCCATGGGTTGTCCACTATCGGAGCGACGTCTTCGCAGCCGAGGACCTCGAGCCGCCGGCAACGTGGGACGAGTTGTTGGCTCTGTCCGACGAACTCTCCTCTCGCGGTCACACCCCGTGGTGCTACGGGGGGAGTGGATTCGATGGTTACACCTGGAGCTTCGCGGCAGCCATCATGGCAACGTTCGAAGGCCCTGACTTCTATGACCAATGGTTACGCCACGAGATCCCTGCCAACGATGCGAGGGCGGTGGCTGCCTTCCAACGTCTCGACGATCTCCTGTTCTCCGAAGGTCGGCTGGACCTGGATCGACCGGCAGCAGGCCGAAGAACCTGGAACCATGCGCTCGGCGACCTGCGGGGCTCCGAGCCTCGGTGCACCATGTGGTGGGTGAGAGCGGACCAACTGGCCTTTCTCGACGAGCCGCTCAGCTTCTTCCCTTTGCCTGGCCCAGAGAGCAGTCTGTTGGTGTCGGGCGGGGCCATCACCTTCAACGTGGATCGTCCCGAGACTCGCCAGCTCGCTCGCTGGTTCACACAACCGCTCTTCGGTCAGGCCTACTCGACGTTCGACGTGTCTGTCGCTGCCAACCAGAGCATTCTCAACTCGCGGTTCACCCAGACCAGCGAGAGGAGCCGCACCCTATCCGGTCTGGTGGCGACCGCGATCGAGACAGACAGTCTCCGAGTCTTCTCCTGGGCTCAACCGACGGTCCCGACCGACGTGCTCATCGCATTGGATGAGGCAATGTCGGATTGGTTGTCGGCAGGGCCGGCCGTGCTCGAGCCGGTCTTGGCACGGGTCGAGTCCGCATGGCAGGAGTGGGAAGCCCGGCAAGCAGGCTGATCGCCGCCTCGGGCCTTCATCGCAGGAGTGGGAAGCCCAGCAAGCAGGCTGATCTGCTGAACGGTTCCTGACCACATGTCAACGCCGGGCGCCGACGGCGCGACGATGTCCAGGGGTGCTCGATGCACAATCTGGCAGCCGAGCTGGCGACCGTGGCGATGGTGGCCGCAATGCTCGCCACGCCACCTTCGAAGACCCTCGTCGAGGTCGTGCATGCCGACCCCAATCCCTCAATCGTGGTTCGAGCCGAGGATCCTCTCGACACGATGATGATGTGGCGGGCCGTCGCGGCGTTCCGTCAGGCCGGACTCGACGTTCCACCCGTTGTCATCACGGTTCACGAGAACGACAGGGAGCCCTGCGATGGCAATCGCGGCCGGTTCACGACCCGAGACGAATACGCCATCGAGATCTGTGCCCAGCACGCCAACCGCAGAGTCGAGATGCGCTGGCGTTACAGAACAGCTCTCCATGAGCTGGCGCATGCCTACACCGCCATCACCTTCGTCGAGGACGACATCAATGCGTTTCTCCAGATCAACGACGTGAAGACGTGGCTGGACCGGAAGGCGGAGTGGGAAGAGCGCGGCTCCGAGATCGCAGCCGAGTCACTGCTCTGGGGCATGGGGGTGGAACCAGACGTGAGAATCGAAGCCAGTTGCGACGAGCTCCTCGACAACTTCCACTACATCACCCGCAGCCAACCGGTGGCCGAGGCGTTCCAGAACTGTCGATAGCTTCGGCGAGTGGGTTTCGGAGCGGCTTCCCGCCGTTGGACATCGTGGGGTGGGTGAGGAAGAGACGGACAAGTGTCAAGCGGCGGCGATGGAGGGGATCGAGCACCCCTCAATGGTGCTCGATCAACGGAAGGTGCTGACAGCGCACCGCCGTTGGGAGCAGCCCTCTACCTCCCACTGCGCTGCGCTCCGTGGCAGGGACCTTCCCCCGCAGAGCGGGGACAGACGATCACCCGCGAGCCGCGATCTTCGGCTCGAGGGCCCTGGCGACCGCCAGGATGTCGGGGGCACCGGCTCCGACTGAGAGTGGGAAGCCATCGGTCGAGATCCGTACCCGCGTCCCGTTCGTGATGAATTGGACCGACCCGGCGCACTCGATCGCAGTACTGCCGAGGCCATCCACCGGCGTGCATTCCTGGCCGGGAGCCGTGACCGGCGTGGTCTGACCGACGCTGACCTGGACGAGCACGCTCCCCAGGTTCCACGAGCAACCGATGTTCGGCGAATCGGGACCGATCGGTTCGGCCGGGAGGGGCTCACCGACGAGTGATTCCATCTCGGCGTCGCTGAGGAGGGCGCAGACCTCCTCACTCGTGATCGCCGGCACCGACGTCGCCCCATCCCCGGAAGCACTGCTCGTGGCACTGCTGCTTCCGTCGCCGTCGCCGCCGCAGGCGGCTGCCACGAGGACGGTCGCCAGTAGTGCAAATCCCATGTTCGTGATGCTGCGAGGCCCTGCCATGGACTGATACTCGCACAACGATTCGTCGAGGAGACCGGGCTTCGCGTCCCACCTCCCCACCCGGTCCTTACCCTGCTGGGCATGGACCAAAACCAGTTCGTGGCCCAAACTCGGCGACTCGGCCCCTACGCCCATCTCGCCACCACCAACCCGGCAGGCAGGCCTCACGTGGTACCCATTCACGTCGACTGGCACGAGGGACATCTCTACGCCATGGTCGGCCGGAACGATGTCAAGGTCCGCAACGTCAACTCCAACCGATCGGTGTGTCTGCACTACCAGGTGAGTGAGCAGACGGGGTGGGACAGCCTCATGGTGTGGGGATCGGCCTGCGTGCTCGACGACCTCGACGACAAGCGCCGACTGTGGACGGGCGTCATGAGCTACGACCTCGACGAGTTCTCGCCCGGCGGACCGGACGACTCGCCCGACACGGTGTTTCTGCAGATCGAGGTCGCCCGAGCACTCGTCCTTCGTAACTTCGGCTTCGATGGCCGAGACGAGTGGCTGCCGGGAAGCTGAGCCACCCTCAGCGGGTGCTCACAACGACTCGGCGAGCATCGCCAGGGTGCGGTCGGTGGTCGAGGCATGAGGCGCCAATCTGATCCACCCGGGGATCCGCTCGACGCAGATCACCCCGGCCGCCATCAGCCGCTCCCAGGTCTCGGTGGCAGGCTCAGCCGGCAAACGCCAATTGAGAATCCCGGCCCGTTCGTCTTCGGATTGCCAGGGCTCGAGGATTTCGCCTCCACGGCCGCGGACGATGTCTTCGATCTGACACACCCGATCGATGACGGTGCGATGGATCTGGTCGAGTCCCGCCATGTCGATCACGTCGATTGCTGCACCTGTGGCAACCCCCCCGAAGATGGGAGGCGAGCCTTCTTGGAATTGTTCGGCGTCCGCACGGGGCGGGTGCCATGTCTGATCGAGGACGAGGAAGTCCTCGACGCCATACCAACCGGTCAGGTGTGACTCGAGACGATCGAGAGCCCGATCACCCACGGCCAGGACGCCGCTTCCCCAGCCGGACCGCAGCCACTTCTGGCCACCCGCAACGATGATGTCGCATTCCTCGAGCGTGATCGGCACGGCACCGAAACCCTGGATCGCATCGACAACGAGCAGGGCATCACCCGCCAGATCTCGCAGCGGGGCCAAGCGGGGCCGGTGGCCGGTGGCGAAGTCGACCATGCTGACCGAGATCGCCCTGGTCTCGTCGTCGACCGCCTCGCGGATGACATCCGCAGTCACTCGCCCGCTTGGACACTCCACGAATCGAACCTCCGGCCCGCCCCGTTGGGCCGCCCGCCGCCACGGATAGGTGTTGGCCGGGAACTCGTGGGCAGCCACGACCACGTTGCCGCCGTGCAGACCGAACGCAACCTGGAACAGGCCGTCGCTCGTGGCCGGGATGAAGGTGATGTTCTCGGCTTGGCCCCCCACGAACCGTGCCGCCTTCTCTTTGGCACCCTCGTAGAGCCCAATGGCCTCTTCGATCATGCGGCCGCCACCGGCAGCCACCACATCCATGGCGGCGCGAACCGATTGGCGAACGAGCTTGGATGGCGGGCCGATGGACGCGAAGTCGAGGTAGCCGTCAGCCTCTTCGAACTGATCGAGGTAGTGCGGCGGGAGCGTCATCGGCTGAAACGGTACTCAGACGGGCGGGCGTCGGAGCTCGGACGGGTCACCGCCGTCTCCAGACTTCGAGGATGTGCTTGGCGATCATGAGATCGAGGTGAGCGCCTCCCCCGTTCTTGAAGAGGGTGATCTCATCCTCGTTCGTCCTCCGGAAGGCCTCGAGGTCATAGAGGTCGGCGACGACGGAGCCCCGCTCGATGACGCCCCGCCCGATGGGATCGCTGAGCTCGCCGATGTGGTCGAGGGTCGTCTCGCGGCTGTCGACGAACAGGCGGGACCTCACCAACGCTTCGTCGTCTGCCTCACGCATGTCGAGCCGATACGCGCCGATCAGATCGAGATGCTGCCCTGGCCGCAGCCATTGCCCGCGGATGATCGGCTCGGTGGTCATCGTGGCACAGGTCACGATGTCGGCGGCGGTGACCGCCTCAGCCAGGTCGACTGCGATTCGCGTGTCGGCGTACACATTCGCCAAGCGACGGGCTCGCTCGGGGGTTCGGTTCCACACCACGAACTCGGCGCGAGGGAAGATGGCCCCATAGGCCTCGCGCAGGGACCGACCGACCGTCCCCGCCCCGACGATGAGAATCTCCGAGGACTCAGGGTGAGCCAGCCGCGTGGCGGCCAGGATGCTGTCGCCGGCGGTCTTCCACTTGGTGACGAGATGGAAATCGACGATCGCCTCGAGGGTCCCGTCGATGTCCGAATAGAGGCTCACACCACCATTGACCGTTGGGACGTCCGGATTCTCCGGGAAGATGGTGGCGGTTTTGACTGCCATGCCGAGCCCGTCGATCCAGGCCGAGCGGGAGAGGAGGGTGTCCTGGCCCCGGCGCAGCACGCTGTCAGCGACCTCTGCCTCGGGAAGTCGGTGCCCAGCGTCGAGCGCGTCGATGACGCCCTGCCAGGTCAGCAGCTCCTCGGCCTCGACGGGAACGATCTCCACACTCATGAGACAGATCTCAGAAGAGACAACGACAGAAGGGCGGGCATGACTCGGGAACGTTACCGCCCGCTTGCTGCGGAGACGCGGTCGCAGGAGGCGGCCTGCGGCCTCGCTTGTCATATACCCCCTAGGGGTATATGATGCCACGTCGTGAACTTGACCGACGAGCAACAACGCCAGATCTTGTCTCGGCTCCGCCGGGTGGAAGGTCAGATCCGTGGCATTCATGGGATGATCGAAGACGGCCGTGACTGCGGTGTCGTCGTCACTCAGTTTGCCGCCGCTCTCAAGGCGTTGGAGCAGGGAGCGTTCAAGTATTTCTCGGCGACCCTGGCCCAGTGTGCGCTCCAACCAGACAGAGCCCGCGAAGAGGGCTACACGGCGGACAAGCTCGAGAAGATGTTCTTGCAGCTCGCCTGACACGAGGACCCTGATGTTCGGAACCCGACAGATCGAGAATGTGCCGGCCCGCGACTGGCAGCAGTGGATCGCCGACAACGACGGCGTCCTCTTGGACGTCCGTGAGGCGAAGGAGTGGGCCGAGGGCACCCTCCCCAATGCTCAGCTCATGGCCATGAGCGAGTTGAACCAGAAGTGGACCGCGCTCGACCCCGCCAAAGCCACGCTCGTCGTCTGCCGGAGCGGCAACCGCAGCATGACGGTGGCGAAGGCCCTGTACGGAGCCGGATTCACCAACGTCGCCAACATGAAGGGCGGCATGAAGGCGCTGGGGCTGCAGTCATGAAACGAGTCGCCGCTCTGCTCGCCGTCGCGCTCGTGGCTGCCGCCTGCGGGACCGCCACTGCCGAGGTGGCCACTCAGGACATCCAACTGGTATCCCCTGGTGCCGCATTTCAGGTGGTCGACGATACCCCCGCTGACCTCGTAGTCCTGGACATCCGCACTCCGGAGGAGTTCGCGGGACCGCGGCTCCCCAACGCCGTCAACGTCGACTTCTATGCGGCCGACTTCGCTGCGCAGCTCGACGAGCTCGACAAGACCGCCACCTATGTCGTGTACTGCCGCTCGGGCAACCGTACGTCCCAGGCCATCCCGATCATGGAAGACCTGGGTTTCGAGGTCGTCTACGAAGTCGACGGTGGCATCGTCAACTGGGCGGACTCCGGTCTCCCTCTCGAGCAGTAGAACCCCTTCGCCTCCATGACTCGACCTGGTAGCGAGCGCCACTGATCAGCTTCTTCATCTCAGCCGGCGATGCTCCTCCGCGAGCGGAGATGTTCAGAGCCAGGACCATGCCCATGAGTGCCTCGGTCCGCATGTCGAGCGCATCGTCAAAGGCCTCGCCGAGCTCGGCAGCCCGGTCCAGCGCTCCTCGCAGCGCCCTCCGAACCCGATTCCGGTAGCGGCGCGTGCGAGCCCGGATCTCGTCGGTCTCTCCCCCGTCCTCCGCCATGAGATTGATGAGCATGCAGCCACGGTTGCCTTCATGGGTGACCCAGTGACCGAGTTGCCTGAAGAACTCATCAATCGACTCCAAGCCGGCCGACGAC
>JABAOD010020052.1_pt4 | contig 13913 bp, 14 predicted proteins | sample 7062151 | NCBI WGS metagenome assembly JABAOD01 (sample SAMN14538626, study PRJNA623070) | marine sediment metagenome | biome: marine biome [ENVO:00000428]; feature: marine pelagic biome [ENVO:01000023]; material: deep marine sediment [ENVO:00002113] | place: India: Gulf of Khambhat ...
ATGCCCGATGCCCGATGCCCGATGCCTGATACCTCGGAAGGCGTAGCCTTCCGCCATGCTCACGCCCAACGAAACCACCTACCGCGACGTCGTCGATCTCAGGGTCGTTCGCAACTTCCGAGTCGAGCCGCTGTCCGACGAACACCAGGCCGCCATCCTCGAGGCCGGTCGATGGACCGGCTCTTCGAAGAATCGCCAGAACTGGGTCTTCGTCGCAATCGAGTCTGCCGAGCAGCGCAGGGCTCTGGCTGAAGCGGGAAGCTTCACCAAACCGATTCGTGATGCTGCGTGGGTGATCGCTCTCGTCGAGGGCCCGGACGGGTATGGCGACGCGTTCGACATCGGGCGCGCCGCTCAGAACATCATGCTCGCGGCGGCCGCCCTCGGAGTGGGGTCGTGCCCGATCACTCTCCATCAACAGGACAAGGCTGCTCAGGTCCTGGAGCTTCCCGGCGATCACGGCTGCCGCTATGCCATCGCCCTCGGGTATCCCGAGGAAGCGACCGAAATGGCGGCCCGGTCCGCCTCGAGCATGGGTGGGCGGAAACCTCTGGGCGAGGTGGTGCGTCGTGAGCGCTTCTGAGAAGAAGGTCGTCCTCGACCCGGCGAAGCTCGAGGCAGTCGACGGATACAAGCTCCTCATCGGTCTGGTGGTCCCTCGCCCCATCGCCTGGGTGGGAACTCGCGACGAAGACGGCCGGCCCAACCTGGCTCCCTACTCCTTCTTCAACGGAGTGGCAGCGACGCCTCCGCACATCATGTTTTCGACCGTCGGTAGCGGCGCATCAGCGGGCAAGGACACGCTCCGCAACGTGAAGCAGACAGGAGAGTTCTCGGTCAACCTGGTCAGTGAGGATGTGGCTGAGGCCATGAACGTCACCAGTGGCAACTATTCACCCGACGTGAACGAGTTCGAAGTCGCGGGTGTCACCCCTGTGGCCGGCGAGCTGATCGGAGCGCCTCTCGTTGCCGAGGCCAAGGCGAGCCTCGAATGCCGACTCGTCGACATCGTCCATGTGGGCGAACTGCCGATGCCCGGCAACATGGTCATCGGCCAGGTGCTTCGATTCCACGTCAGGGAAGACCTCTTGGAAGGAACCAGGGTGGACCAACAGGCTCTTCGGGTTGTGGGCCGGATGGGCGGGCCGCACTACACCCGTACCCGGCAGATCTTCTCGATGGAGCGGCCGGTGGTGTGAAATCCGGATTCAGGTAGCGACCTTCAGACCTTTGCCCGGTTCCGATCGCGCCCGCAGCTGGCCGCATGCTGCGTCGATGTCGAGCCCCCGCATGTGACGTCTCGTTGCGGACACCCCCTGCGCTTCCAGCTCCTCGACGAAAGCCGCGATGGCCTGTTCCCGACTCGGTTGCTCCGACGACAGGGGTGTCGGGTTCAAGGCGATCACGTTGACATGGGCCCTCATTCGCTTGGCGAGCTGCGCCAACTTGCGGGCTTGATCGACTGAGTCGTTGACGCCATCCATGAGCGTCCACTCGATGGAGACACGCCGTCCGGTCCTGGTGCGGAATCCCACGGCGGCCCGCACGAGCTCGTCGATGGGGTAGCGGCGGTTGAGCGGAACCAGCGACGAACGCAGCTCGTCATCGGCGGCGTGCAGCGAGATGGCGAGACCCACTTGCCAGGGTTCGTCGGCCAGTCTCTCGATCCCCGGGACCACCCCCACGGTGGACACGGTGATCGATCGCGCACCCATGTCCATGACCTCGATCAGACGCCGAAGCGACTCGCGGACCCGTTCGTAGTTGGCCAGCGGCTCCCCCATGCCCATGTACACGACGTTCGTGACCCGGCTGGGACTTCCCTCGATGCCTTCCTCCCGGAGGAAGGCATTCGCGTACGCGACCTGAGCGACGATCTCGCCGGCTTCCAGGTGGCGGTCGAATCCGTATTGGCCGGTTGCGCAGAACGTGCAGCCCAGCGCGCAGCCCGCTTGCGAGGAAATGCACAAGGTCGTGCGGTGCCGATACCCCATCAGGACTGCCTCGATCGCCGGACCGTCGGGAAGGCGAAACAACCACTTGCGGGTGAGGCCGCGGTCTCCGGAGAGTTCCTGTTCGACTGTGAACGGCCACAGGCGATCTGACAGCGACTCTCGCATCCTCGGCGGAAGATTGGTCATCGACTCGGCACTGCGAACCGGCGTCGTGTAGAGCCAGCGACGCAGTTGATCTGCCCGATACGACGGCTCGTTGCCTATGAAGACGGCGAGATCCTCAGGAGCGGTCAGGTAGGGCACGGAGCCAGGGTCGCTGACACCAGCCGCAACTGCAACCGCATCCGCATCCGCATCCGCAGGATGCGTCCGTCGTCCGTCGTCCGTCGTCCGTCGTCCGTCGTTTCGAGATTCCTCCGGCCTCCGGCCTCCGGCCTCCGGCCTCGTCCCTAGACTCGCCCTCCGTGCCCAGCAGTGATCGTGTCGAACCCCTTGTTGACGATGAGCGATTCGTCGACGGACCGTTGCTCACTGCGTGGTGGGCGGCGGCCTCCATCGGCGTACCCGGATTGCTGGCCGGCATGGGTCTCGCCCATCCTGAGGGGCTCGGCCTGTCCCTCGGCCAGATCATCCTGCTGGTTCCCATCGGCGCGCTCATCGCAGGAGGCATTGCGGCAGTTGTGGCAGTGCCGGGAGCGGCGGTCGGTGTCCCCTTCGGTCTGCTGATTCGGCCGTCGCTGGGCGTGGGCTTGGGTGCTCTCGTGGGCATTCTCCGCGGTGCTCTCTACGTCGGCCTCGTTGCGTGGCAGCTTCGAGTCATCCTGGATGTGGTCGGAGCGGCGTTCGGTGACCAAGCGGCACTGATCTCGGTTGCCGGTCTCTTGGTCCTCGCAGTGGTCTTGTTCGTCATCGGGACCGACAACTCGATTCGCTACTTCATCAGGTGGCCGGCGTTCTGGGGTGGCATCTTCGTGGCGTTCGGAGTGCTGTGGCGCATCAGCTCGTTCGAGCTTCGCTTTGCGCCCTCCCCGGGAACGGGTTTCTGGACCGGCGTGGATGAGTTTGTCTGGCTGATCGTGTTGCTCGTACCCCTCATCGTGGATTCCTCGCGCCTCATCGACAAGGACAGTGCTGCTCCAACCGCTGTGGCATTTGGTTTCTCGGTGCCCACGGTTCTCATCGTCGTCGGTGGCGCATCGCTGGCGGCAGCAACCGGACTCAATGGGTCAGCTGCGCTGGCTGCGTTCTTCAGTGCAGGCACGGCGATCGTCGTGATCATCGGAGTGGCGTGGTTGCTGTTCGCAGAGGTCGATCAAGCCTTCTCGACGATCTACTCGGCTGAGCTCGAGATGGCCACGGTCACCCGCGTCATCCCGCTCGCGGTCTCTGCAGGACTCCTGTTGGCGGCTGCCGGCGCTGTCTCGTGGTTCATGTCGCTGGAACTCATCGAGACGGCCATGGACTGGGGCGTTCGACTCCTGGCCCCCATCGTGGGTGTGATGGTGGCCGACTACTTCTTCGTGCGTCACTCCCGATACGAGACAGATGACCTGTTCCGCGTGCGAGGGGAGTACCCCGTGGTGAATCTCGTTGGGGTGTTGGCAGTGGCGGTGAGCTTGGTCTTCGCCGAGTGGCTGGACCCATTGATCCTCGACTTCCTCGGCTGGAGTCCTCGAGCTGTCGACGCTCCCGTGACCCTCGGAGCTGTTGCGATAGCCGCCCTGGTGTACGCAGTGGCCGGCCGTTTCCTGGTCCGAGAACAGGAGTACGTCGCCGACGTGAGATTCTGACAGGTCAGGTGCCGGCCAGGCGCCGAGCCTCGTCCAGGATGGTGTCGGCTCTACCCAAACGAGAGCCGAGAGTCTCTCTGAGCTGATCTGTGCTCATCGCTGCCAGGGCTGCGAAGGTCGTGACACCTGCGTCAGCCAACCGCTGAGCGAAGACAGGTCCGATCCCGTTCACCTCGGTGAGATCGTCGGGCTCGGCGACATCGGCAGACGGGGTCGGGGGGGCCGGCAGGTCAGGTGATGGCTCGGCCGCCGGCGCCAACGACGTGGACGGGTGGCGAAAGGCCGGGGGCTCCGGCTCCTTGGGGACGGTCAACGAGATGAAACGATCTCTCATCGCCCAGATGATGGCGCCAACGGCACCGAGGATTCCCAAGAGTCGGACGAAACGGTTCATCGCTCAGCAGGCTAGCCAGACGCCCGTTCAGAAATTCCAGCAATGCGCCGACGGATTCCAGTGAGACCACCCTCCGCCTTCGTACACCAGCCACGCGGCCACGCCGACGTTGGCGGTGGGATCGAAGATGTCGGCTCCGCCGAAGCCGGCGGCGGCTGACCGATCGGCCCAGAACCGCGGGAGATGCTGGAAGAGCCCTGAGGCACCGGATGAGGCATTCCGGGCGTTGGGATCTCCCCGGCTCTCACAGTGAATGACCCACAGGGCTTGCTCGACGTCGGCCGGGTTGAAGAAGGCTTCGACCAGGCCCACCCACGGCAACACATCGGCCGGCACGTCGTAGGAACCTGTCCCTTCGAGCGTGGTGGTCGTTGTTGCGGCGGTCGTCGTCGTGGTCGGTGGTGCCGTCGTCGTCGTGACAACCGTCGTCGTGGTTGTCGGGACCACGGTTGTGGTCGTGGTTGCCGCAGTCGCCGCCAGCACCAGAGTTTCGCCGGCATCTGGCGACACGGCAGGCCGGAGGGCTTCGATCTCAGCAATGGTGAAGTAGTGAGTGACCCCGGGGCTCGGCGCCACCCTCACCGTCGAGGTCGTCGAGGACCGGAAGAAGTTCGTCCCTCCGACGAGCCCTGCCTGAGCGCCGCGATCGTTGCTCACTGCGACCTCTCCGCCAATGATGCGAGCACCGGTTTCAGGTGGAGAGAACGCGGCAAACCCACCGACCGCAAGAGACACAACGGTCAGCCACATGCCCAAAGCGAGGACGCGAGGTGTGAGAAGTGTTTTCCGCCTCAATTCACTCTCTCAGCGCGGAGAGCCCAGCACGGGGGACCATAACGATTCGGGAGCGAGAGCGGCAAGCCGGACCCTGGCATTTCTTGGTAGGGGGACATCGGACATCAGACATCGGACCAAGGACCGCTCAGCCGGTTGCCCGCCGGTCGCCTGTCGTCCGACGTTCGTAGTCCGTCGTCCGGATGTTCGAGTCTGGAAGACTCGAACCATGCTCGTCGACTACTACCTCGCACCCGAGTTTCCTCACAACCTCGACGACTCGATCCGCCTTGCGCGACATGCCGGCTTCGACGGTCTGTTCTCTGCGGATGTGAGCCACGATCCGTTCTTGCCGTTACTTCGGGTGACGAAGCTGGCCCCGTCGATGACCATCGGCACGGCGATCGCAGTTGCCTTTGCACGATCCCCCATGACGCTCGCGCAGACTGCGTATGACCTGGCTGCAGCATCGGGCGGACGGTTCTTGTTGGGACTCGGAACCCAAATCAGGCCCCATGTGGTGCATCGCTTCTCGATGCCATGGTCGGCCCCGGTCCCGAGAATGCGCGAATACGTACAGGCGCTGCGAGCCATCTGGCGTGCCTGGCAAACGGGCGAACGGCTGAGATTCCGGGGGGAGCACTACCACTTCTCATTGATGACCCCCTTCTTCGACCCTGGACCGGTGCCGGGCGTCGATGTTCCCATCTACCTGGCCGGCGTCGGATCGGGAATGGCGGCCCTCACCGGCGAGATCGCTGACGGCTTTCATGTTCACCCCTTCCACACGGTCGCCTACCTCGACGAGGTGGTCGTGCCGGCGATTGCCCGTGGGGCAACGCAGGCGGGACGTTCCGCCTCGGAAGTGACGATGGTTTCGACAGTGATGTGTGTCACCGGGCGCAACGAGGCGGAGATGGAAGATGCGCGGCGGACGGTCAAACAACAGATCGCCTTCTACGCGTCGACTCCTGCATATCGCCCGGTGCTGGACCTGCACGGCTGGGACTTCGGCGACCGGTTGCTGGCAATGAGCAAGGCGGGGGAGTGGGATGCGATGACGGACGTCATCGATGATGAAGTGCTGGCCGCAGTGGCGGTGATCGCTCCACTCGAAGGGCTGGGAGAAGCCATTGACTCCCGATACTCCGATCGCCTCGACAGGATCGGCTTCTACACGACTGGTTCCGGCTTCGCCGATGTCAGCCTCGACGAATGGGGTTCACTCGTCGAGCGCGTGCGGTCGATCCCAGAGAGGTAGGTCCTCGTCGATGCCGTCCGTCTCGAGATGGCCGACATCGTTCAACGCGATCAACCGGGGCGGCTCCAGCGAGATGGTCGTGATGCTGGCATTGGACACGGGAGCCAGCGGACCCCGGAAGATGTTCCCTGGATTGGGGGCCGATGCTGCCCACAAGGCCGCTGCCAAGGTCGGTCCACCGTGGCTGAACACCACCGTCTTCGTGGTCCGGTCGAGGTCCAACAAGGCTTCCACCACCCGCTGCTGGACAGAAGACCAACGTTCTCCACCAGGCCGCTGCACATCGGTGCCGTCTCGATACCGAGCCCAGAGATCGGGCCAGCCCGCTTCGATCTCAGCGGCCAACAGGTTGGTCCACTCGCCGTTGGCGATCTCCCGAAGGCGGGGGTCCGTTCGAATGGGCAGACCGGTCAGATCAGCCAAAGGCCGAGCCGTGTCGATCGCCCGCTGCAGATCGCTGGAAACGATGGCCTCGATGCCCATGGCGGCCAGCCGTTGACCGACCCGGCGAGCCTGCTCCAGCCCAGCCGGAGACAATGGCACGTCGGCTTGGCCGAGAAATCGATGTTCGTGGTTTCCCTCGGCTTCGCCGTGACGGACGAGGGTCACCACACTCACAGGACACCGACCGATGCGGTGTCGACCCGAGGATCAGGTGCGCCGGTGCGAAGCCCATTCGAATCGATGGTGATCAGAGACACCGGTCCCCAGCCGGGCTGTGGGCCCTCGACCATCGAAACGGCGTGGCCGGCGGCTTCCAACTCCGCTCTGGCCCCCTCGAAACCGGGCTCGAGGCGGACCCTGGGTTGTTCGCCTGGGTGAAAGCCGGAGACGTTCCAACGGGGCCGGGCCTGAGCGTCGCGAGGGCCGGCGCCGACGCCGAACGCGGCGGCCGCCACCTGGAGAAGCAGCTGTGGTTGAGCATCGCCTCCCCGTGTTCCCAGGACCGCATCGAGTGTGCCCTGCCGGCTCCAGATGCTGGGGCTCAACGTGTGGGCGGGACGGCGTCCGGGAGCGAGCCGGTTGGGGTGCCCTTCCTCGAGTGTGAAGCCCGCGCCGCGGTCGTGGAGGAAGAATCCGGCCTCACCGGCACCGATGCCCGACCCGATGCCGTGATAGTTCGACTGGATGAACGACACGGCCATACCGTCCCGATCCACAACGCAGTGATACTCCGTGCCGGCCGGCAGTGGTGTCCATTCCTCCCAACGCTGTGCTCTCGCCGTGTCGATCCGAGCCGCCAGGGACTTCAAGCGCTGCGGGTCGAGCAACTGGTCATCCGGAATGGGTCCGGATTCGGCCAGCGTGTGAAACCGGGAGGCGGCCGCCGCCCGGTAGGACTCGATCTGAAGGTGGAAGCTGTCAGGACGTCCGCCGGACAGTTCGAGGATGCGGGCGGCCGCCAAGGTGATGTACCCCTGCGAATTCGGTGGAATGGTCCAGCCGGTTCGGCCGAAGACATCGATCGAGATCGGCGTGGTCCAATCGGCCTGGTCACGACTCAGATCCGACCGGTCGATCAGTCCATCGACCGCTTCGCTGATGGCAGCCCCGGGGGCGCCGAGATAGAAGGCATCCCGGCTGTGAGCGGCAGCCTCGAGAGAGGCTGCGAGCGCCGGCCGGGTCACTCTTTCTCCGATTGCTGGCGGTTTTCCGTCGCCGAAGATCTCTTCCGCTGCCGGCTGGCCGGCGAGTTGGCCGTGGCGGGCTTCGAACGACCGAGCGAGTTCCGCAGACGCCGGGAAACCGTTGTGTGCGAGCTCGATGGCCGGGGACAAGAGTTCGGCAAGGGGCCGAGTGCCACAGCGTTCGACCAGTGCATGCCAGCCATCGACGCATCCCGGAACGGTCACCGAGAGCGGGTGATCGATGGGGATCGACTCGTGACCCTCGAGGAGACGAGGATCAGCGCCCTGACCGGCCCGTCCTGAGGCGTTGAGGGCGAGCGGAACCGATTGGCCCGGCATCCAGATGAGGGCGAACAAATCGCCGCCGATGCCGCTCGTTTCCGGTGCCACCACACCCTGGACGGCGTTGGCGGCGATGGCAGCTTCCACTGCATTTGCGCCCTTGCTGAGAAGCTGGAGAGCGGCCGACGTGGAGAGGTGGTGCGGGGTGACCGCTATGTCGCCGAACGTCGATGCCTGCACTCAGCAGCCCGAGATCATCGGCGCAACGTCGGAACGATCCGGTTGACAGCGTCGAGCACTGCCCGGACGGCGGCACGAGACGAATCCGATCCGGAGAGCGCCGAGCCGATCAGCAGTCGCTCCTCGCCACCGGTGACCAACACGACGGTGGCCAGGATGACCTGGCGTCCGCCGGCGGTGACCAGATCGAGCGAAGCCAGCGCCATGGCGGCATCGACGCCGGTTGCTTCATCGAGGGCGTCCAACGTGGCTTCGCCGATCGTGCGCAGCCTCGTCGTCGGGCCGGATGGACCCGTTGCCCGCCCTGTGTAGAGCTCGGCTTGCCACGCCAGGCTGACCACTACCTCGGTCTTGACGCCAATGGGTCGTTCGATGACGTCGACCACGGAAGGCCGATTGCCGGACCCGACGTCCTCGCTCTCGATTTGCACAACCGACACACGACGGCGGTCGACGTTGATGCCGAAGCTGGCCATCGCCAGCGACTGCACATCCCGAACAACCTGCTTGGCCGGCTTACCGGGAGCAGCCAACACGTGCACTTCGGTGATGTTTCCCCGGTCGTCGTCGACGACCCGGACTGCATCGACATTGGGCAGCTTGCAGAGGGTTTCTTCGAAGGCGCCAAGATCCATACGGTGAGACTAGCGACGCGCGGCGCGTGTTTGGTTGCTGCGGTGCGTGTTCATCAGTATTCTCCACATTGCCTCGGAAGAGGCACAACCCGGGAAGGCGGGCGCTGCCGCCCTTCCGGTTTCCATGTGGAGCGGGCACTGGGAGCCTTCACCGACAACTCAAGAACATCGGGTTTCCTGCTTCGGCAGGAAATGGGGTGAGGGCCCGCGCCGTGACACAACTACGACACAGCGAAGCGGATCATGGGTCGGCATTCAGCGAGCCGGCAACTTCTGATCGCAGGTTGGTGATAGCACCATGCGTCGTCTGGTCGTTCGTATCACTGCACTTGCGGCAAGCCTCGCTGCACTCTTGGCAGCCGGTGCCGCAGGTATCAAGATCGGCTGATCCAGCGGGCTCTCACCCATCTCTCTTCGTATGAGCCGCTACAGGCTCCCGCGATCGCAGCTGGTCGCGGCGCTGTCTCTGGTGGTGGGCGGCGGCCTATTGGCATGGCTTGTCATAGGCCGGGACTTCCCCGATCCGTGGGTTTGGGCCGTCTTCACCATTGCCTTTGCGGTGCTGGAGTACAGGTCCCAGGGCGAGGGCGAAGTGGTCATGTCCGGGGGGATGATGGCGCTCTTCGCCGCCGGGATCGTCTTCGCCCTGTCTCCCAACGCGTCGGCTGTTGCCGGGATGACCGCCATGGCGGCGTTTGGTTTCCTTCAGCGCCGCGATGTGCGCGAGCGCCGAGTGGCCGTGCCGATGATGAACTTCGGTCAAGGGATCGTGGCGGCGGCTGCCTCGGGTCTGCTGCTCGACCAACTCGTCGCGCAGATCTCGATGCCGTATGCAGTCGTGGATTATCTGCTGGTGGCCGGTGCGGCCGCCCTCGCAGCACTCATCAACACGATCCTCCAGGTTGCCCAAGTCGTCGTCATCGTTCGGTTCATTCACCGCAAACCCGATACGACTGCGTGGCGCTGGATCATGACAGCTGGACCGTCCTACATGTTTGTCGGCATTCTGGGGGGCCTGCTCGGGATCACCTACCTGCAGGTCAAGACCATCCTCCCGCTCATCCTGCTGCTCTTCCTGGTCGACGACCTCGTGGTCAACTCGTTCTCGCAGCTTCGGGAGGCCCACGAGGCGACCCTGCGAGGCTTCGTGAAGGCCCTCGAAGCAAAGGACCTGTACACGCGGGGCCACACCGAGCGGGTTGCCTACTTCGCCGAGATGATCGGACGACAGCTGCGTTTCCGGGGGGCCGCTCTGGAACGGATCAAGTGGGCTGCGTTGATCCACGATGTCGGCAAGCTGGCAGTTCCTCGCGAGTTGATTCAGAAGCGCGGCCGGCTCGATGACGAGGAATACGAGGAGCTGCAAACCCACGCTCACATGGTCGAGGAGCTGATGGCGGAAGTCGATTTCCTCAAGCCGATGGTCGAGATNNAGGCCCACGCCCACCTCGTCGAGGAGATCCTCGCCGAAGTCGACTTCCTCCAGCCGATGGTCGAGATCGCTTCGGGTCACCACAGTCAGTACGACGGCGGCGGCTACGGAGGCAGCGGCCATCAGTCGGGGCGGCGTCCGTCCATGGAGTCTCGGATCCTGGCCGTTGCGGATGCGTTTGACGCCATGACTTCGACTCGCAGCTACCGGGTCGCCCTCAGCCAGGAGGTGGCATTCGAGGAGCTGCGGAAGAACGCCGGGGGCCAGTTCGATCCCGAGGTGGTGAAGGCGCTCGTCGCAGCGCTCGAGGCAACCGGCGAGCGGTATGGATCCATCAACCGGATCGAGAACGAAGACGCCCGAGCTCTGGCGGAAGGGCGCGAGGCTGCCCATGGCTGATCGATCCATGATCCCCGGCTTCTCGNNGCCCTCGTGGCCGCCACCGCTCCGAAGTCCAGCGAGGCGTACTGGGTGATCGTCCTCGTAGCCCTGGCGATCGCCGCACTCTCGCGTATCGCAGTCATCGCCCCGTCAGGGCACAACCGCTATCTGTCGGACGGGCTGGCCCTGGCCGTGCCACTCGTCTTCTCGTTCGATCCAGGGGCAGCGTTCGCCACCATCGGCGCCGGCTATCTGGCCTCGCTGGCGCTGACTGTGGCCATGGGCACCCGGGTCGAGCGGGCCCTGGCATCTCACGTTCGTCGAGTGGTGGCGGTGATGGCCTACTCGATCGTGTTGATCGTGCTGGGCTCATGGGCGGATCCCGATCTGATCGTGATCATGATCGCCGTCGCCGCTTCGTTGTGGTACTTCGTCGACCTCGGGCTCTGGATGCTCAGTCGNNGTTACTTGGGACGCGTGGCTGGGCGCGACTGGCAGGCAGCGGCGCTGCTGGCAGGGTCAGCAGCGATGGTGGGGCTCATCGTCCCGGCCCTCACGAGCGGGTGGATCATCGCCCTCCTGGTGGTGGGCGCCCCGTTCCTCACGGCCTACTTCGCCTTTCATCGGTATCGGGAGGTGCGCCGCACGTACGGCCAGACCATCAGGGCCCTGGCCCGCATTCCGGAGGTCGCCGGCCTGTCACCCATCGGCCATTCCGACCGCGTGTCAGCCCTCGCTGTCGAGGTGGCGACCGACATGGGTATGACTCCCGACGAGGTCGAAGAGGTCGAGTTCGCAGCAATGCTCCACGACATCGGCCGGATCACCCTCAACGAACCGGGGATCATTCGCATGGGCTATACGGAGGCGGACCTGGCTCGATGGGGAGCGGAGGTGATCGCTGAGGCCGAGTACCTGGCTGATGTGGCAGATCACGTCCGCAACCAGCATCAGCCCTATCGCCAGCCAGGCCAGAACCGCGACATGAGCTTGTCGATGGCCTCCAAGATCATCAAGACCACTTCGGCGTTCGACCACGCCGTCCACGAGCTCGGCTACGGCACGCTCGAAGCTCTCGAGGTCTTGCACCGTGGCGCCGCATACGACTACGACCCTGAGGTGGTGACGTCGATCAGGCGAGTGGTGCTGGCGTAGCGGCCGTAAGCGGTCGCTACGGGGACGAGCTTCGCTCGTCAGCGCGTGGATCCCGTGTAGCGGCGCGCGACTTCAGGCAGCCACGAGTTGCGAGCCACGAATCACGAGAGCCTCCCGAAGGAATCCGCGCAACCGCCGACGCGCAACCGGGGCCGGCGGCGCCTGGCGCAGCTAGTCAGCTCGCTGCCGATCCCGCTGCCGACTGAGGTCCGTGCTTGAACCAGCGGATCGGCCGACGCAGTTCACTCTCCACGAACTGGCCCACGCCCACGGCCAGCAGCACATCACCCAGGGAGATGACCTGGGATATTCCGAGAAGGCGCAGCGGAATCACATCGGCCAACGCCGGCAGTCGGCTGGTGGCCAGCAGCTCGACGTGCTTGAAGTCGTTGACCACGACTTCAAGGGAGTCGAGACCGGCGGCGATGGCGGCGGCTTCGGTCGAGACCGGCATCCCCCCGTTCAGCGCAATGACGGTGAAGTTCATGAGGATGCCGACGCCGGCCAACCACATCCCGGAGCGTCGGCGGTTGACGAGGACGACGATCACCATCAGGAAGAACGACGTGAGGATCAGGGCCAGTGCTGTTGACGCCGTCCACTCCTCGTCCGGAAGCAGATACAGAGCGGTCAACTGAACGACCAGCGCTATCAGGAGCAACCACCACAGCGGCAGCTGTACGTCGATGACGTTGCGCAACTTGCCACCGCGAATCAACGCGATCAGTGTCGCTACGACCAGCACCACGACGATCAGCACCATCAGGCAGGACGGTACCAGCGGTCCCAACTAGCGTGGCCGGATGCTGCGCACGAACCTCGACGGTCCCCGCCTGACCCTCACCATCGACGATCCCGACCGCCGGAACCCACTCACCGGCGAGGTCATCGACGGCATGATCGAGGCGATCAAGGGGGCCTCCGAGGAGGTGCGCGTCATCGTGGTCACGGGCGCCGGCGTCCGGGCCTTCTGTGCCGGTGGGGACCTGGCAGGCGGCTTTTTCGACGAACCCATTACCCAGCATCGTCAGCGTGGCTCACTGGCGGAGCTCTTCCGGTTGTTCCGATCGTGCGGACGACCGGTTGTCGCTCGGATCAACGGTCACGCGTTGGCAGGGGGATTCGGCTTGGCTGCGGCCTGTGACATTGCCATCGCCGTCGACACCGCCACGTTCGGCACCCCTGAGATACGAGTGGGTCTGTGGCCGATGATGATCAGCGCAGTGCTGCGTCGTTCGATGTCTGAGAAGGCCGCATTGGAATTGATGCTCACGGGACGACGCATCGACGCCGGCGAGGCGCAGCGGCTCGGCGTGGTCTCGCGGGTCGTGTCGCAAGACGATCTCGATGCGGCCGTCGACGAAACTGTCGATGCGTTGGCTTCGCAGAGCAAGGCCGTCGTCGAGTTGGGCAAGGACTCGTTCTACGCGATGTCAGACCTGTCACTCGATGCCGCCCTCGACTACCTGCAGGCGGGCCTCACACTCACTTCGATGACTGACGACGCCAGAGAAGGGATCATGGCCTTCGTGGAGAAACGGCCGGCGGACTGGTCCGACCGGTGAGGTTGTCGGATCTCCGACATTCGAGTTTCTGACGGCGAACGCACCGCCGCCGGCGAACGCAGTTCGCCTCACCGCCTTCGGCAGCAAGGCTGCCGGAAGAGGCCTGATACCCTGACCGGCCATGAAAGCCGTCAGAGTGGTCGGCTGGGTCATGATCTGGAGTGGGGGACTCATCCTGGCGTTCCTCGGCTATCAGCTTTTCGTGACCAACCTGCGGACCGCGTCGGAGCAGGCCACAGCCACTGAGGAACTGTCCGACTACTTCGCAGAGGGTAGGGAGTCGCTGGCGATCTCCGGGGCGGCGTTGCCGCCCTCACTCGTGGCAGACTCTGTGACTCCGGAGGTGCCCACCGACACCGAAACCGACGCCGAGCCGGTGCTGTATGAAGAGGTCGCTGAGCCCATTGCCGGGGTTCCGGTC
>JABAOD010002265.1_pt4 | contig 13912 bp, 13 predicted proteins | sample 7062151 | NCBI WGS metagenome assembly JABAOD01 (sample SAMN14538626, study PRJNA623070) | marine sediment metagenome | biome: marine biome [ENVO:00000428]; feature: marine pelagic biome [ENVO:01000023]; material: deep marine sediment [ENVO:00002113] | place: India: Gulf of Khambhat ...
CGACGAGTTGCCGTGGGCGATGTTGGCGAAGGGGCCGGCGTGGACGAACGCCGCTTGACCCTCGAGCGTCTGCATGAGCGTCGGGTTGATGGTCTCTCGCATGAGCACGGTGACGGCTCCGGCGACGCCGAGGTCCTCGAGGGTGATCGGCGTGCCCGTCACCGAGGTGCCGACCACGACCCGCCCCACGCGAGACCTGAGGTCGGCGAGGGCCGATCCGTAGCCGTCCCCGTCGACGAGGGCGAGAATCGCCATGAGCTCGCTGGCCACGGTGATGTCGAAACCGGTCTCCCGCGGCAGCCCGTCGAGCCGCCCGCCCAGCCCGATCGTCACGTTGCGCAGCGCCCGGTCGTTGACATCGAGCACCCGATTCCACTGCAGCTGGAAGGGATCGATCCCGATGCGTTCCAGGCCCAGCTCGGCGAGCTTGGCGTCGTCGAGCCGGGACTCGTGGTACCAGCGGGCATCGATGGCGGCGGCGACCAGGTTGTGGGCCACGCCGATGGCATGGATGTCGCCGGTGAGGTGCAGGTTGAACTCCTCCATCGGGATGACCTGGCTGTAGCCGCCGCCGGCTGCACCGCCCTTGATGCCGAAGGTGGGCCCCATCGAGGGCTGGCGGATGCAGGCGATTGCGCCGTGACCCAACGTCCCGAGGCCCTGGACGAGACCGATCGTCGTGGTGGTCTTGCCTTCGCCCAGCGGGGTGGGGGTGATCGCCGTCACGTCGATGTACTTGCCGCGAGGTCGGTCTGCGATCCGCTGCAGGATGTCGAGGTGCACCTTCGCCTTGGTGGATCCGTAAGGGATGAGCTCCTCGGGCTCGATGCCGACGGAGGACGCCAGGACGTCGATCGGAATCGGGGTCGCGGCCTGAGCGATCTCGAGATCGGACGGAACAGTGCCCACGGGCGAGACCTCCTGTACGGAACCGGGTGGGGCGGTGGCGAGCCTACCACCATGCGGAACGCGACCGCATCGTGGAACTCGCCGTTCCTCGTGCGGCGTGCGTCCCGACGTCTGCGGTTCCTACGATGCGCCGATGGCCATGACGGAAGGCTCTCCTCCGGAGCCGAAGCACATCCCGGATCTCTCGCTCACTCCGTCACCGAGACTCCGCCGCTCGCCGTTCTTCGACGCCACGCTCGCCCATGGCGCACGGGCCTTCACCGTGTACAACCACATGCTGCTTCCGACCGCCTACACCGGATCCGAGGCGGAGTACGAGGCGCTCGTCGATGCTGTCACCATCTGGGATGTGGGCGCCCAGCGCCAGGTGGAGATGGTCGGGAACGATGCAGCCGCCCTGGCGCAGCGGCTGACCACCAGGGACGTCACCGCCATCCCCCCCGGCCGGGCCCGGTACGCGTTGCTCTGCAATCCGGCGGGCGGGATCATCAACGACCCCGTCATGTTGCGGTTGGAGCCGGATCGGTTCTGGTTGTCGCTCGCCGACCGGGACATCCTGCTGTGGGCACAGGCGATCGCCCACGAGCGTGGCCTCGACGTCGTGGTCCGTGAGCCCGACGTCGCTCCGGTGCAGATCCAGGGTCCCCGTTCCGGCGACGTCATCCGCGACGTGCTCGGCGACGAGATCGCTGCATTGCCCTACTACCGCCTCGCCCGGACCGAGCTCGACGGAGTGCCCCTGGTCGTTTCGCATACCGGTTGGTCGGGAGAGCTCGGCTACGAGATCTACCTGCTCGACGGCACCCGCGGGACGTGGTTGTGGGAACGGTTGCTCACGGCAGGAGCCCCGTATGGCGCCCGGCCGGCCGCACCGAATCAGATCCGCCGGATCGAGGCGGGCATCCTCTCGTACGGAGCCGACATCGACGACACGGTCGATCCCTACGAGCTGGGGCTGGGGCGTCTCGTCGACCTCGACTCCCCGGACGACTTCATCGGAAAGGATGCCCTGCGCCGCATCGAGGCGGAAGGGCCGGCGAGGCGGCTCGTCGGCGCCATCGTCGGCGGCGCCCCCGTCAGGTCGTGGGAGCGGACGGCCGACTTGGTGGCCGATGACGCCGTGATCGGGGTCGTGACCTCGATGGTCTACTCGCCTCGCTTCGAGACGAACCTCGCTCTTGCGCTCGTTGCGATCGAGCACGCCCTGGTCGGCACCACCTTCGATGTGCTGGTCGACGGAGAGGTCAGGTCGGCGACGGTCGCAGAGCTCCCGTTCGTGAAGTCGGTGCGCTGATTCGGGCTCGCCGACTCAGTCGGGAACGCTGTTGCTGTCGAGCTGCTCGGTGATGAGCCGTGCCTTCTCCGATACGAGGTCGGCGATGCGCGAGCGGGCGCCATGCGGTGGGAAGCGATAGGCAGGGCCGTGGATGTGGATGGCGCCGCGCGGTCTGCCGGCGGCATCGAGGATCGGAGCGGCCACGGCGTTGATGCCTTCGACGAACTCCTCGAGGCCCCATGCGTAGCCGGTGACCCGGATGTCGGCCAGGCGCTCTCGCAAGATCGCGGGGTCCGTCACCGTGGCGTCCGTATAGCGACGGAGCGGCCGCGACAGGAACCGGTCCAGTGGCTCTTCCGGCCAGTGTGCGAGCATGACGAGGCCCGAGGCCACCACGTGCATCGGCACCAGCTCGCCGGTCCAGTCGCGCACCTGGATCGGGTTGTCGGCGCCTTCCTGGGCCACGTAGTGCGCCCGATACCCGTCCGGAACGGACAGGCCCGCATCCTCGCCGGTCTCGTGGGCGAGGACGACGAGATGCGGTCGGGCCCACGCAATCAGGTCGTTCGACTGCGACATGGTGCCGGCCATCGATGCGATGGACGGCCCGATTCGGTACGCCCCTGACGTGGCGACCTGCTCGACCGCCCCTTCGAGCTCCAGGGTCTTGAGCAGTCTGGCGACCGTGCTCTTCGGCAGATCACACGCAGCCGCGAGCTCGGTGACTCCCATCTCGTGGGACGCCAGCTGCTGGAGCACGGTGAAAGCACGTTGGATCGACTGGACGGCGGGCACGATGGATCCGGGGGTCGCGTCGTTCCACAATACAGTCCTGTTCCGGATGGTGGAACCGGTAGACGTCAGCGAATCGTGATGACGAACGAGCCGACATGACGCCGGGTTGCCAGCTCGCGCTGCGCCTGTGCCACCTCGGAGAGCGGAAAGGTGCCGGCCACGAGCGGGCGCACTTCGCCGGATTCGATGCGACGCAAGAGCCGGTTGAACACACCTCTCGGGACGACCGTCGCTCCGTGGATGGTGACGTCCCGGAGGTAGACGGTCCGCAGGTCGAGCGACACGATCGGGCCGGCCACGGCACCGGACACCACGTAGCGGCCTTCGGGGGCGATGGCATCGAAGAGCGTCGGAAACGACGGCCCACCGACCACGTCGGCGAAGACGTCGAATGGCTGCAACTCGCCAACGACCCCGGCGAGATCGGGTCGGCTGCGGTCGATCACCTCGTGGGCACCGAGCGCCGCGACGGCTGCCGCCTTCGGCTCGCTGGTCACAGCGACGACGTGGGCGCCACGAGCGATGGCGATCTGAACCAGCCCGGTACCGACACCGCCCGACGCCCCGCTGACCAGCACCCGTTCGCCCGGCGCGACCTTTGCCCGCTCGAGCATGTGCTCCGCGGTGCTGTAGGAGCACGGAAAGGTGGCGAGTTCCACGTCGGAGAGCGAGGACGACACGACATGGGCGTTCTCCGCCGCGACGGTCACGTAATCGGCGAATCCGCCGTCTCGCTCGGAACCGAGGTAGCCGACGTCGCTCCGTCGGGCGGCGCGCAGCCATGGGTCCACCACCACCCGGGTGCCGGGCGGCGGAGTGTCGACCCCTTCGCCGTGGCCCACCACGGTCCCGACGACGTCGGCGCCCTGGATGCGGGGAAACTCCAGTGCTGGCCCCCACGCACCGGAGTCATCGGGCGGCTCCGCCTCGGCGTCGGTCCGGGTCGTGACGTCGCTCGAATACCAGCCGAGGCGCGTGTTGATGTCGGTGTTGTTGACTCCGCAGGCCGAGACCGCCACCAGGATCTCACCCGGCCCGGGATGCGGCACCGGCACGTCTTCCTCGTAGACGAGTCGGTCGAGACCCCCGTGCCCGGTCAGTCGGACCGCGCGCATCGTCTCGGGCACGGCGTCGAGCGCGTCCGTCATGTCTGCGATCACCGGTTGGGCTCGACAGAGGCCAGCCACTGATTGCGGGACATCACCTCGCAGCCGTCGCCTCCCATGAGCTCCCAGAAGTCGGAGCAGTTGCCGTCGGCGCGGTACTCGACGGCCTGGACCGACGAGAACTGGAAGGCGTTTGCCCCCAGGTTGGCGAGGAAGAACTCGACGGCTTCCTGGGTGGAGAAGATGTCGGCGATGCCGTCGAGACCTCCGAAGTCGATGATGGCCCGGCCCTCGCGCAGAGAAACCGACTCGATGGTGACGGTGCCGTCGAAGAACGACCCGAACCCCCGGTTTCGCTCGCCGTCGTTCGGCCCGCGGATGAGCTGCCGGAACGTGTTCGTCAGGACCCGGCTCGTGGCGGGGACCCGGCGGTACACGAAGGTGGTTCCGGTCGGCGCGGTTGCGGTCCCGCAGTTGAAGAACACCCTGAGCAGCGTCTCGTCCTCACCGATCTCGGGCGGCTGTTCGGTGCAGGGGCCATCGCCCCATGGGGGCACGAACGCGACCGGGGCGACGGTGGTCGTCGACACGGTTGGCGCGTCCGACTCGCCGGAATCGGCGGCGTTCGTGGTGGCCACCTCGGGGACGGTCGTCGTGGTGGCGATCGCCTCGGTCTGCTGCTCGGAAGCGTTGCCCGCCGGTGTCACGAGCACGTTGCGAAACAGCGTCCACACGACGAGGGCGAGCACGACGCTGAGCGCCGCAACCAGGCCTCGCTGGACATACTCGAGAATCCGATTCGACATGTGGTGACCCTAGGGATGGAGTGGTGTCGGTCCCAGGACTGGAACGCCTCCGCGTCGGCTGCGGGTTCCCGTCAGATCCACGATTCGGCGTGGTAGCGATCGCGCTCGACGAGCCACTCGCGGTCGAGGAGCCCCCAGATCGTGTGGTCGAGCCACCGATTGCCGACCCGCACCTCGTCGCGGAGGGTGCCCTCGAGCCGGAAGCCGAGCTTCTCGGCGACGCGCTCGCTGGCGCGGTTGCCGACCGCGATGCGCAGGGTCAGCCGGTGCAGCCCCATCTCGCGAAAGCCGATCTCGAGGGCGCGTGCCGTCACCTCGGTTCCGATGCCTCGTGATGTCTCGTCCGATCTGACCCAGTAGCCGATCTCGCCGACTCTGTTGACCCGCGACACCCACCACACCGACACATTGCCGATGTGGCGATCGGGATCGTCGTGACGGCGAATCGCGAAGTCGAAGGCCTTGTTGTCGTTCCAGGAACCGATGGAGTCGCGGATGAAATTGTGGGTCACCGCCCGTGAGTAGTTCTGTGCCGCCCACGGAAGCCACAACGCCAATTCGGGCAGCGACGCCTCGACGGCGCGATGCACCGACGCCACGTCACGACGACGGAACGGCCGGAGCATGAAGCGAGGGGTGTCGCGGGGAGCGGTGGAGAGCGGTCCCGACATGCCGAGCAGCCTATCGCCATAGACTCGGCAGATGCGTGACTTCTGGCGACGCGTCGCCGTGCTCGATCCGGTGCCGGAGCCCCGGCGAGCGCGGGCAGCCGTGCTCGTGCCGCTCTACGAGGACCGCGACGGGTCGACCCGGGTCGTTCTCACCAGACGGCCGGATTGGATGCGAACCCATCCCGGCGACGTGGTGTTTCCGGGAGGTCGCATCGAGCGAGGAGAGTCCGTCGTGGAGACGGCGATTCGCGAAGCAGTCGAGGAGATCGGTCTGGATCCCGGTGGAGTCGAAGTCCTCGGCGGGCTGACCGCGGTCACCACCCGGGATCCTCGCAACCTGATCGTGCCCGTCGTCGCTCGCGTCGAGCGACCCGACCGATACGTGCTCGAGGAGAGCGAGGTGGCCGCCGTGCTCGAGCCGAAGATGGCCGACCTCCTCGACGATTCGAAGTGGCGCACCAGCCGCTGGCTGGGGCGCACCATGTGGTTCTACGACTTCCCACAGGGGACGATGTGGGGAGCGACCGCCTTCATGATGCGGATGCTCATCGATCACGTGCGCGCCGGAGCACCCCCCGACGAGCCCTCTCCGGACATCGAGATCCGCAGGATGGACTCCGGCGACGTGGAACACGTCCGGCGGACGCTGTACCTCGCTGCGGCCTGGAACCCGGATCGTGCCACGCCGCCGGAGGAGGCTGTGGTGGGTCACGAGTACTTCGCCCGGTACCACGAGGGCTGGGGGAGACCCGGTGATGTCGGCGTCGTGGCCTTCGCCGGCCAACGATTCCTCGGAGCGGCGTACGGCCGTCTGTTCACGAAGGAGGACCACGGTCACGGCTTCGTCGATCCGCAGACACCGGAGATCGCGATCGCCGTCGAGCCGGGCCATCGTGGCGAGAAGCTGGGGAGCCGGCTGCTCGCTGCGCTCGAGATCGTCGCCGCTGCCGAGGGGTTCACCGCGTTGAGCCTGTCCGTCGAGCTGGCCAACCCGGCCCGGCGTCTGTACGAGCGTCTCGGATATGAGACGCTGGATGCCGACGAGAGCGCAGTCCGCATGCTGCGGACCATTCCGGCGGACCGTGTTACGTTCTCGTCCGATCGCGACCAGGGATCCCGATGACACACGAGCACGAGCCCGACGTGGAGGCGCCCGGCCAGGACGGCTTCGGCGGCGACGACACCGCCGAAGGCATTGGCGTGCTCTCGGACGATGAGGCGAGGGTCGTCGGCTGTCTCGTCGAGAAGCAGATGACCACGCCGGATCAGTATCCGATGTCGCTCAACGGCGTGACTCTCGCCGCCAACCAGAAGTCGAATCGTGATCCCGTTGTCGACCTCAGTGAAGGGACGGTCGAGCGGACACTCCGTGAGCTCACGGATCGCGGCCTGGCCCGGATGGTCCACAGGCCCGGTGATCGTGTCGTCAAGTATCGCCACGCCATCGACGAGCGTCTCGGTCTGGACGCGGAGCGGACGTCGTTGCTGGCGGTGTTGCTGCTCCGCGGTGCCCAGACCCCGGGTGAGCTGCGTCAGCGCACCCAGCGCTATGTCGACTTCCCGTCGCTCATCGATGTCGAGCGCACGCTGGATCGGCTGGTCGACGCAGGCCTCGTGGTCCGCCTCGAGCGGCGTCCGGGACAGAAGGAGGCGAGGGTCGTCGATCTCGTCTCGGTGCGGGGACGGGCCGTCGCAGACGGAGCCGAGCGGCAGGTGTCGTCGCCGGGTTGGTCTGGCGGGGCGGCGGACGATCCAGGTGATGACCTCGAGGAGTTGCGAAGCGAGCTGACGGACCTCAGGGGCCGTTTCGAGGAGCTGCTCGAGCGGCTGGGAGTCGACGACCTCTAGCCGCTCAGGAGTCGCCCGTTGCGGGAGGATCGAGGCGGAGGACGCGGGCTACCTCGAACCGCACCTGGAAGTCCGGATCGTCGGCGAGGGTCTCGACACGTGGTCGGCTGGGTGTGACGCCGAGGTCGGCGAGTGCCCGCACCGACCGCCATCTGGTCCATGGATCGGCATCGGCCAACCCGTCCTCGAGCACCGATCGATGCTGCTCGTCCTCGGCGTCGCCTGCGGCGTCGATCGCCATGCGCCGCACCATGAGCGATCTGTCCCCACGGCCTGCGGCGATCGCGTCCCCCGCCACGTTCGGGTCGGTGGAGCCGGCGAGCACGGCGACGGCGATTCTCCTGACCCTCGCATCCTCATCTGCCAGTGCGTCCTGCAGACGCTCGCGCTGCTTCGAGTCATCCGGGTCGAGGAGATGGAGTCGATCGGCTGCGACTGCGAGACCGCGCGCTTCCCCGAGCAACTCGTCGCGGGTGAGGGTCGTATCCGCTGCTGCCCGGGCGGCGAAGAGGCTGCCCACCAGTGCGAGGAGATCGTCGAGCCGGTCCTCCCAGCTCGACGTGCTGCGAAGGCCCACGGTGACGAAGGTGCCGGCCAGCATCACGTCGGTGACGTCCTCCTCCTCGAGCAGACGTCGTACTCGCGAGTCGGACGGCATGTCGCCGGCCAGATACCAGACTCCCGGGGCCGGATCTCCGCCGAACGAGAACTTGACCTTCTGGGGGTGCGGGGTGGGCTCGGGACGGATGGGGCCCTCGAAGACGCGATCCCAGATCGACGGGCCATCGGCCACGGATCCCTCGACGTCGATCGCATAGCGGTCGCCCTGGATGCCATGGCGGAGCGTCAGTCCGGGTGCCAGTGCGATCTCCCACGCTCCGGATGTGACGTGCGGCGTGACCAGCTCGGAGAGGGCTGCGGCGTCCTGCTCCGACCACATCTCACCCGAGAAGTAGCGCTTCAACAGCGTCTTGAAGGAGCCGAGCGCCTCGAACGGGAGGCGCACGGCGATCGTCTCGGTGAGATGGGCCGACGCCGCAGCGACCAGTCCGCGGCGAGCCACCTCGGCCCGAGCGTCTGTCACTCGGCTGTGGCCTCGGCGTGCCGCAGCAGGCCGAGCACGATGCCCTCGACGAGCGCCTTCCACGACGCGTCGATGATGTTCGGGTGAACGCCGATCGTGCCCCAGGCGTCGTCACCGTCCGACATCGAGACCAGCACGCGCACTCGGGCACTCGATCCGTCGCTCGAGTCGAGGTCGCGCACCCGGTAGTCGATGAGACGGATCGACTTCAGCTCCGGGTAGCGGAAGGTGAGGGCGGCACGTAGCGCACGGTCGAGCGCAGACACGGGCCCGTCGCCCTCCCTGGTCGCCACGACTCTCTCGCCATCGATCGACAGCTTGACCGTGGCCTCGGCCACCACCTCGCCATCGCGGTTCTCGACGAACACGCGGTAGGACTCGAGGTCGAAGAAGTCCTGCTTCCAACCCTGGGCTTCACGCAGCAGCAGCTCGAACGAGCCGTCCGCGGCCTCGAACACGTAGCCGGCGTGCTCGAGCTCCTTGATCCGGTCGACCACGGCTTGCGCAGTCGCCGGATCGAGATCGAGGCCCTGCGCCTTGGCCTTCGCCAGGACGGTGGACCGGCCGGCGAGCTCGCTGACGACGACACGCGTCCGGTTGCCCACGACGTCCGGGTCGACGTGCTCGTAGGCATCGGATCGGCGCGCCAGCGCAGAGGTGTGGAGCCCCGCTTTGTGGGTGAACGCAGACGTGCCCACGTAGGGGAGATGCGGATCGAGCGTGAGATTGATGATCTCGGCCATGTGATGTGAGACGGAAGTGAGCCGGGCGAGCCGCTCGTCGGGGATCGACTCGTAGCCGAGCTTCACGGACAGGTTGGGGATGAGCGAGCACAGATCGGCGTTGCCGGTCCGCTCGCCGTACCCGTTGACGCAGCCCTGCACCTGGTACACGCCCTCGAGGACCGCCGTGATGGAGTTGGCGACGGCCATGCCGGTGTCGTTGTGGAAGTGACAGCCGAGGGTGGCGTCCCCGAGGGCTTCACCGACGGTGCCGACGATCCGCTGCACCTGGGGAGCGAGGAAGCCACCGTTGGTGTCGCACATGACGATGCGCTCGGCGCCGGCCTCGTGTGCGGCCCGCAACACGGCTACGGCGAAGTCGGGGTTGGTGCGATACCCGTCGAAGAAGTGCTCGGCGTCGAAGAACACCTTCCGGCCCTGGCTGCGGAGATACTCCACGGAGTCGGCGACCATGGCGATCGCCTCCTTGCGAGAGGTGCGCAGGGCGTGCTCGACGTGGTAGTCCCACGACTTGCCGACGAGACAGATGTACTCCGTGCCCGCCGCCAGCAGCGCTGCCAGTTGCTCGTCGTCCTCCACCCGCCGCTTGGCACGTCGTGTCGACCCGAAGGCGACCAGCTTGGCGTGATCCATCGTGAGCTCGGTCTTGGCGCGCTCGAAGAACTCGTCGTCCTTCGGGTTGGCTCCTGGCCATCCGCCCTCCACGAAGGCGACGCCGAGCTCGTCGAGCAGCTTCGCGATCTCGAGCTTGTCGCCTGCGGTCAGCGAGATCCCCTCCTGCTGCGTGCCGTCGCGGAGGGTCGTGTCGTAGATTTCGACGAATGGTCGGTCGGTCATGATGGCCTCAGTGTGGGTGATCTCTCCTGAGCAACAAAGAACCCTCCGTTGCCGGAGGGTCGGAGAGCGCACGCGCCGTTTCGGCAGCCCGTGCGCCTACATAATGATGAGGGTGGTTGCGGTCACGTTCATCGCCTGGTGAGTATGCCGGTCCACCCGCGAAGCGTCAAGGCGTCTTGGGACGGCTCGACACGAAGTGCACCGGGTACTGTGGGATGCGCGTCTGGTTCCCATCGGGGCCGGTCGTGATGACGGGAGTGGTTGTCATGGGCTTACGGACCTCGTTCACGGAGCTGGTCGGGTGTGAGGTGCCGGTGCAGCTGTCGCCGATGCCCCTGGTGGGCACGCCGGAGCTGATCGGTGCCGTCGACGCCGGCGGGGGAATGGGAGCGCTGGGGATCGGTCCACTCCCGCCGGAGGTCACTGCTCTCCTGCTGGATGAGGTGGACGCTCTCACCCAGGGGCCCTTCTCGGTGAACATCCTCCTTCCGTTCCTGGACCTCGAGAATGTCGAGCTCGCCGCCGAGAGGGCTGCGGTGGTGGACTTCTACCACGGTCCGATCGATCCGAGCCTGGTCGATGTCGTGCATGCTCATGGCAAGCTCGCCGGTTGGCAGGTCGGGTCCCTCGATCAAGCCGAGGCGGCGGTTCAGGCCGGCTGTGATCTCCTGATCGTGCGCGGTGTGGAGGGCGGCGGACGGATGTACGGGACCGAATCACTCTGGCCGCTCTTGGCCGAAGTGGTCGAGTTGGTCGACGTGCCCGTCCTCGCCGCAGGCGGAATCGGCGACTCACGGGGACTGGCCGCGGCCCTTGCTGCAGGTGCGGCCGGTGTCCGAATGGGAACGCGCTTCCTGGCGGCGAGCGAGTCCGGGGTCCATCCGTATTACCGAGAAGCCCTCATCGCCGCTTCGGCCGCCGACTCCGTGTTGACGGACGAATTCCGGACCGGCTGGCCCGACGAACTGTCGTCCTCTCGGGTGCTCCGATCGAGTCTCGAAGCCGCACGCCGTCACGAGAGTGATGTCGTGGGGGAACTCGCGATCGGTTCCGAGCGAGTACCCGTGTCTCGATTCGATACCGCTCCGCCGATTCCCGGCAGCGCGGGGGCAATCGAGGCGATGGCGATGTACGCAGGTGAATCGGTGCGCTTCATACGATCGGAAGAGTCCGCAACCGAGATCGTGCAGCGGATCGCCCGTGGCGCCGAGCGACTCCTCCACCGCAACTGAGGCAGCCCATGGCGAAGGCCTTCGGATCGCGATCTTCGGCCGCCCCGCCGGCGTGGGGGAGCGCCTCAACTGCGAACACGCCCCGAGTCGCTTCGCGGCCGATCGTGGTCGGAGTGTCGCGGTAGCGTGGCGACATGGAGACAGGCACGGGTCGAAAGTTGGCTCTGCACATCGACGACCTCGGGGCGTCGCTCGGGGCAAACCTCGCAATGGACGAGGCTCTCTCGCTGGGGCTCGTACGTTCGGGCTCCGTCATCGTCAACGGTGCATGGTTCCCCGACCTGGTCGACCGGGTCGACGCCTCTGGCTACGACATCGGTGTCCACCTGGCCCTCAACAGCGAGTCTGCCGCATTCCGCTGGCGGCCACTCGTCGGGGGCTCGTCCGCATCGGGCCTGGTGGACCGTCACGGCTACATGTGGGCAGACGTTCCCGCCCTCCGCCGCCACGCGGATCCCGAGGCGGTGCGTGACGAGCTGCACATGCAGATCGACACCGCATTTGGAGCCGGTGTACCTGTCAGCCATGTGGACCACCACATGGGAGCGGCGCTCGCGCCCGAGTTCGTCGAGGTGACGGCCGATGTGGTCATCGATCATGGTCTGCCGGTGCTGTTTCCGGCCGACATCGCAGGCTACGTCGCCGGGGTGGACTGGTCCGACAGTGAGCTCGGTGCGCTTCGTGAGCAGCGAGAGCGGCTGGTGGACGCCGGGCTGGCCTTTGCGGACAGCTTTCTGATACCTCTCCGGCACCTCGGGGAGCCGGTGCGTGCGGTCCTGGAGGCGATGTTCACTGGTGCGCCGTCCGGGCTCAACTACGTTTCCCTGCACTGTGCAGCCGGCGTCGACATCGAAGCGATTCACCCCGACGATGCGGCCTGGCGGATCGAGGAGCACCGGCTGCTCACGGATCCCGAATTCGTCGCCTGGCTGCACGAGCAGGAGGTGGACCTCGTGGACGTGAGGAGTCAGGTCCGATGATCCGCATCGGGCTCATCGGGAGCGGGTTCATCGGCAAGGCTCACGCCCTTGCCTATCGCACCGCCCCCGCCGTGTTCGAGTTGCCCGCCGACATCCGTCTCGAGATGCTGGCCGACGTCGATGCGGCCACGGCCGCCAGTGCCGCCGAGCGGCTGGGGTTCGCCCGCTCCACCGGCGACTGGCGCGCGCTGGTGGAGGATCCGGACGTCGATGTCGTCGACATCACGACCCCCAACCATCTCCACGAGGAGATGGCGCTCACTGCCATCGCCGCCGGCAAGCACGTCTACTGCGAGAAGCCGCTGGCTCCGAGCGTCGAGGGGGCGAGACGGATGACGGCCGCCGCCGAGGCGGCGGGGGTGAAGACGCTCGTCGGGTTCAACTACCTGAAGAACCCGATCACGACGCTCGCCAGAGAGATCATCGAATCGGGTGAGATCGGCGAGGTCTTCGGCTACAGGGGCACCCACTTCGAGGACTACATGCTCGACCCGGAGACGCTGGTGAACGCCTGGCGGCTCGACCCGGCCGCAGGTGACGGCGTGAGCGGTGACCTGGGATCGCACGCCATCTCGATGGCCCGCTACCTCGTCGGCGACATCGTGGCTGTGTCGGCCGATCGGCACACGATCACCACAGAGCGTCCCGCCGGTGAGGGGGCCACGATGCGTCGGATCGATGTCGCCGATGCACTGCGGGCGACCGTCCGATTCGCCGCCGGTGCGCGGGGGACCCTGGAGGCCAGTTGGATGGCCCCGGGGCGCAAGCACACCATCACCGCCGAAGTGTGGGGCTCGAAGGGTGCGCTCACTTTCGACTTCGAGCGGCTCAACGAACTGCAGCTCTACCGCACCGGCCAGCAGCGGGGGAGGGAAGGCTTCACGACGATCCTCGCCGGGCCGGCGCATCCCGACTTCGCCGCCTTCGTTCCCGCCCCGGGGCATCAGCTCAGCTTCAACGACCTCAAGACGATCGAGGTGCGTGACCTGGTGGTGGGCCTCAGCACCCCGTCGGCGGGCTGCTGGCCCGACTTCCGGGAGGCGATGGAGGTGCAGCGGGTCGTCGATGCCTGCATCGTCTCCGACCGTGCTCGCGCCTGGGTCGATCTCGGTGACATCTGACAGTGGCTGGCCTCCCCGGTCGGCTGCCGGTATTCTCTGCGCATGCACACGAACGTCGCCTGGTGGGCCTGGTCGTACTGAGACCTCCACGCGCGTCAACGCCGCCGCCGGAGGCCCAGCCCCGGCGGTTTTCTATTGAGTCCAACAACAGGAGCACATCGTGACCACGAACAAGCGGAGAGTGTTCTCGGGGGTCCAGCCCACGGGCAACATGCACATCGGGAACTACCTCGGTGCGTTCCGCAACTGGGTCCGGCTCCAGCACGACTACGACACCATCTATTGCGTCGTCGACCTCCACGCCATGACGACGCCGTGGGATTCCGTGGACCTGCACCGGAATCGCCTCGAGGCCGCCAAGGTCCTGCTGGCGGCCGGGATCGATCCGGACACGTCGCTCATCTATCTGCAGAGCCAGGTGCCCCAGCACGCCGAGCTGTCATGGATTCTCTCGACGATGACCCCGCTCGGCGTCCTCAACCGGATGACCCAGTTCAAGGAGAA
>JABAOD010019240.1_pt1 | contig 13867 bp, 12 predicted proteins | sample 7062151 | NCBI WGS metagenome assembly JABAOD01 (sample SAMN14538626, study PRJNA623070) | marine sediment metagenome | biome: marine biome [ENVO:00000428]; feature: marine pelagic biome [ENVO:01000023]; material: deep marine sediment [ENVO:00002113] | place: India: Gulf of Khambhat ...
CGCGATGAAGTACTTCCTGGATCGGGTGTTCTACCCCTGCGAAGGCCGGCTCAACGGCCGCCCGTGGGCGATGTACGTGCGCGCCGGCAACGACGGCAGCGGCGCGATAGCCAGCGTGCGCCGAATCCTGACGGGCCTCGCGGTCCGGGAAGTGCAGGAGCCTGTACTGATCAGCGGCGAGTTCGACGAGCGCCGGCTGGAGGAGTGCGAGAACCTGGGGCTGACTATGGCTGCGGGTCTGGAAGCAGGGATCTTCTAGGGCTCAGGAAGCCGCCGCACTGGCGGTATCCGCGAATTCCTCCAGCACGGATTCAATCGGGACCGGCTCACCGATGAAATGCCCCTGCGCGTAGTCGACGCCGATCCCCCTCAGCATGTCCCGGCATCCCGGGGTGCCGACGAACTCGGCAACGGTCTTTAGTTCCATGACCTTGGCGACCTCGGCAATTGCCGCGACCATCGAACGCGAGATACGGTTGCTCTCGATATCGTGCACGAAGCCGCCGTCGATCTTGAGCGTGTCAACGTTGAAATCCTTCAGGTACGCGAACGAGCTCAGCCCGGCGCCGAAGTCGTCCAGTGAAATCGAGCAGCCGAGTTCGCGCAGGCCGTTGATAAAGGCCTGCGCTTTCCTGAGGTTCGTCACGGCGGCGGATTCCGTGATCTCGAAGCATAGCGTAGCGGCCGGCAGGCTACTGCGTTTGATCTCTTCCTTGATGAACGCGAGCATGTCTTCGTCGGCAAGCGACTGCCCTGACAGGTTGATGGCAAATATCGCGTTACTCTCGGCGACGCGCTGGGCGACTGTCGTCAGTTCCTGCAAGACCGACGATATGACCCAGCGATCGATGTGCGGCATCATCTGGTAGCGTTCGGCTGCCGAGAACAGTGCCTTGGCCGGCACGCGACCACCGTCGCCGTCATCCATGCGCAGCAACACTTCGTAGCGTGGCGGCTTGGGCGCATCGCCCAGGCTGGCCAGAGGTTGCGCGACCAGCGCGAAGCTGTCTCCGTCCATGGCCTTCTGGATGTCGGCCACGAGCTGCATATCGTCGAAACGCCGCACGATGCTCTGGTTGCAGTCGTCGAAGACCTCGATGCGGTCGCCGCCGTAGTCCTTTGCCGCCTCGCAGGCCATGCGGGCCGTCGTCAGCGCGTTACCTTCATCGCCACTCGACTTGCGCATCTCGGCGATGCCGGCGCTGATTGTCACCTGCAGCGACCGGTCGCCCTCCAGATAGCGCAGGCTCTTGCCTTTTTCGCGAACACTGTTCGCGTGTTCCAGGGCCGTCACCGCAGCGGCATTGGTCAACAGCATGCAATAATCATCGCCGGTCATTCGCGACAGGACGGCGCTCTTCGGCAAGTCCTCCTCAAGCAGACGAGCAAAGCGCTTGATGATCTCGTCGCCAGCCTCGTGGCCGAAGGTATCATTGACCAGCTGCAGGTTGTCGAGGTCGAAATAGAGGACCTGGTGGGCCTGGTCGTCGCCTTCCAGCGACTTGAAGGCTTCGTGGAGCTGCTCCTCAAATCCTTTGCGGTTCATCAGCCCGGTCATGGAGTCGAACGATTGAGCAACGACGTGCTCGGCCTTGCGCGCAATCTGTGCCATGAAGCGCTGGTCGCGTACCGAGAACTCTCTCCCGTCGACACGCCCGAGCTGCGCGAGCATACCCTCGACGTTGCCATGTTTGTCCAGGATCGGACTCATCATTGCCTGAAAGCCTTCGGCGGCGGCGCTGTCCGCCTCGGCAAGGGGCGGAATATTGAAAATCAGCGGCTCGCGCTGCGCCGGCAGTTTCGGCAGCAGCTGCTTGATCATGAAGCTGTCCAGCGCCCGGCGATTTACTTTCTTCCAGCTTGAGTGCGTCGCGCTGATGCGGATACGTTTCGCCGGAATCAGCAGGACGCTGTAGTTGACGCCGATGTAGCGGCCGCTGCGGCCGACCAGTTGTGCCAGGTTTGAGTGCCCGCGGGACGGAGAGTGGATCCTCTCATCGATCTCGTAGACGAGCATCAGTTCGTTCTCGACGTCGTTACGCAGTCGGTTCGACTCGATCAGCGCCTGGCTGACGCGCATGCCCTCGCCGATCAGTTCCGCCGCCGGCTCCAGGGTCTGCTTCAGGGCATTCGGGTCGAACGCCGACGAGCTTGCGGCATTCGCCGAGAAGACACAGATGATCACGCCGAGCGCCGTCCGCTTGTGGTCGCTGACCGGCGTGGCCAGGACGGTACGCCCGGAGCGCAGCTTGCGCTTCGGCAACGTGGCGGCATCGACAAGGGCGGCCAGCCCGTCCGTGACGAGGTCCCCCACAAAACTGTCGATCTCGTGATCGGACGCGCCGCTGGTATTCCAGATGCAGGTGCCGGTCAGGTCGTAAAAGCTGAAAACCTGCGCCTCCGGCACAAGCGCGCGCAGCAAGGCCGCCGCCTTGCCGGTGTTCTTAACCGCCTTGATGCTTCGGGCTTCCGCCGCCACAAAGACTCCGCAAACTGATATAGCCGGTCGAGGAAGACACAATGCCAGCGGCCGGGCGGCGCGGCTGTGACATAAGTCTCAGCCGTCGTTAATATTTCCGGGATCCAGGGTGATTCAGGCGCTTAACTGGGTGAAATTCATGCAAATGCGCGTCGCGGCAATCATTTTCCACTATTGTGAGGCAAGCCACTCGTCGTCCGAGCCCTCGTTGACGCCCTCGAAAAGCGGCGTGCTGAGATAGCGCTCGCCGGTGTCCGGCAGCATCGCCAGCAGTACCGAGCCGGCCGGCGCTTTCTCGGCCGTGATCAGCGCCGCCGCCAGCGTCGCGCCGGCCGAGATGCCGGTGAAGATACCCTCCTTCGCGGCGAGTTCCCTCGAAACGGCGATGGCGTGATCGTCGTCGACAGGCACCAGTTCGTCGAAAATGTCCCGGTTCAGGACATCCGGGATGAAGTCGGGCGTCCACCCCTGGATCTTGTGCGGACTCCACTCGCCGCCGGCGAGCAGCATCGCGCCGCTCGGCTCCGTCGCGACGATCGTGATTTCGGGCCGCGCCAGCTTGAGCACTTCGCCGGCGCCGGTCATCGTGCCGCCGGTGCCGTAGCCCGTCACCCAGTAGTCTAGCCGCCGGCCCGCAAAGTCCTCGAGTATTTCCGGACCCGTTGTCTGCCGGTGGAATGCGGGATTCGCGGGATTCTCAAACTGGCGGGCGAGGAACCAGCCGTGCTCTGCGGCCAGTTCTTCGGCCTTCCTGACCATGCCGCTGCCCCGCTCGGCCGCCGGCGTCAGGATGACCTTGGCGCCGAGGCCGCGCATGATCTTGCGGCGCTCGACCGAGAACGAGTCGGCCATCGTCGCGACGAACGGGTGCCCTTTCGCCGCGCACACCATCGCGAGCGCAATGCCGGTGTTGCCGGAGGTCGCCTCGACGACGGTCTGGCCGGGCTTGAGCGCCCCGCTTTCTTCGGCGTCGGTGACGATCGCGTAGGCGAGCCGGTCCTTTACCGAGGCCATCGGGTTGAAAGACTCGACCTTGACGTAGAGCTCGACGTGGTCGGGGCCGATGCGATTGAGGCGGACGACCGGCGTATTGCCGATAGTCTCGAGAATGTTGTTGTAGATCATCGTGTTGTCCTAGTTCTGCGATTCGGTGGCCGGGCCTACCGGGACGGCGGCCCGCTGCGACGACTATAGCGGTCCGGCTGCCGTCACGAAAAGTCGTCTCACGCCTGCTGATATAGCTTTCGGTTATAAGAATCTGCTATACCTAGGCGCCTCGCGCGGCCGCCTGGTTGGGTCGCCACGCCTGCGGACCCGGCTATGAAACTGCAGCAACTCAAATACCTGCTCGCCATCGCGGACAACGGGCTGAACATCACGGCGGCGGCTGAAAAGCTCTACACGTCGCAGCCCGGCGTCAGCAAGCAGCTCCGGCTGCTGGAGGATGAACTGGGGCTGCAGCTCTTTACGCGCAAAGGCAAGAGCCTCGATGGCGTGACGGACGCCGGCGAGAAAGTCATTGCCCGGGCGCGTGTCATCATGCAGGAGGTGGATAACATCCGCAGCGTGGCATCGGACTATTACGAAGAAACCGAAGGTACGCTGTCGATCGCAACCACGCACACGCAGGCGCGCTACGTGCTGCCCGAAATCATCGGTGCGTTCCGCAAGCAGTTTCCCGAAGTGAGCCTCAACCTGCACCAGGGCACGTCGGAGCAGATTGCCGACATGGTGGCCGCGAACGAGATCGACTTCGCCATCGCGACCGGATCGAAGGAGCTGTTCCCGGACCTGGCCCTGGTGCCCAGTTATCGCTGGGACCGCTCGATCATCGTCCCCCGCGGACACGAGCTCGCCAAGCTGGACCGCCCGATCACGCTTGCGGACCTCGCGCAACACCCGCTCGTGACCTACGTGTTCAGCTTCGGCGGACAGTCCTCGCTGAAGCGGGCGTTTGCCGCAGAAGGGCTCGAGCCGGACGTCGTGTTCACGGCGCGCGACGCCGACGTCATCAAGACTTACGTGCGCATGGGTCTCGGCGTGGGCATCGTCGCGAGCATGGCATCGGATTGCGCCGACCGCAAGGATCTCGTCGCCCTGCCGGCAAAAGGCCTGTTCCCCCGCAGCACGACCTGGATCGGCTTTCGCAAGGACGCAGTGCTGCGCCGCTACATGAGCGCATTCCTTAAATTGTNNCCTTAGCGACCGGCAGCTCGAAGCCGTGCGCAGTGCGCGCACGCAGCAGGCGATCGACAAGCTGTTCGCGGACGTCGAGCTGCCGCTGCGCGTCGGCTGCGGCGACCATGCGGCCTGAGGATCTCGGCCAGCGCTTCTAGTAGATGCGAATGCCGCCGTGGCGCTTTCGATTTTGCCGGTCGACCCACCAGACACCGATGAGGAACCCGGCCACCAGGCACACGGCGATAGCGGCGCCAACCCAGGTAAGCGGCAGGCTGCCCCTGAAGCGCTGCCGCAGCTCGTTGACGTTCACCTTCTCCTGCTCGAGCGCTGCTGTCTTTGCCTGGGCCGCTTCGAGCTTTGCGGTCAGATCGCCGATTTCCGATTGCAACGCCAGCATGTTCGCCTCGGGCTCCGCGAGGGCTGCCCGCGCCTGTTCCAGCTCGGCGCGCAGCGTATCGCGCTCGGCCTCGGTCTCGGCGAGCACGAGCCGCGCCGGCTTCTCGGTGACAAGATAGGCAGCCTTGACGTGGCCCTGCACGCCGTCGGGCAGCTGCACGCTCGCATAGTTGCCGTCGCGGAACAGCACCTCGAGCTGCTGGCCGCTTTCGAGCATCCGAAACGCCCGGTCACTGGTATCCGGCGCCTGGTGCAGTCCCAGCCTCAGCTTGTCGGTCACGTATGCCGTTTCGGCCGCTGCAACGAGCGGCAATAACGCCAGAAAAACAACCAGGAATCGCATGCTCAGCCTCCGTCTGCCCGGGGCGAGTTTACTACAGGCCGTCCCGCCGGCGACGCGGTTCATTGCTCGTACAGCCAGCGCAGCAGCGCCTCCTGCACTTCCTCGCCGGGTCCTCGATGAATTCCCTCATGGTTGTGCAGCGCCACGAGTGCGAAGCGACGACCGGAGCGGGACTGCAGGTATCCGGCAAGGGCTGTGACGTCGTCCATGGAACCGGTCTTGAGGTGCGCCTGGCCCGTCAGCTTGTCATCGCGGAAGCGTCGCCGCAGCGTGCCGTCGAGTCCGGACAACGCCATCGACGCCGCGAACTCGGGCATGTACGGCTGGCGCCACGCAAAACTCAGCAATGCGCCAATGCCGGCGGCCGTCGCCCGGGCATCCCGCGACAGTCCGGCACCGTTTTCAATGGCCAGCATGCCGGGCTCGAGCCCCCTGTCTTCCAGCCACTCGTCGATAACCCGGCGACCGCCTTCCTCGGTGCCGGGCGGGCCGAGGACTTCCGCGGACAGCGTGTAGAGCAGCTGGCGCGCCATGACGTTGTTGCTGTGCTTGTTGACGCGGGCGATCATCTCGCTCAGCGGCAGCGAGTCGAAGCTCAACAGCGGCTTCACCACCGGATCGGCGGTCGTGTTCTTCCAGCCACCGTCGAGTTCGCCGCCGGACTCACGCCACAGCGATCGAAACATGCCGTAGACGAACGCGTTATGGGACAGGGCGGTCCGGTCCATCGCGTAGCGGCGACAGCCACGCGGGAACTTGCCGGTAAATTTGAACGTGTCGGCGGCGCCGTTCGCCGAAATCGCAATACCGCGCTGGAAGCCACGGCACGGGCCCGGCGCGAGCGCGAGACGATTCTCGACGCGCAGGTTATCGAGCGGCGGATCCATCCAGATGCGAACGCTCTCGGCGTCGTGGTCCGGCTCGAACCAGTAGCGCACCACCTTGAAGTTCATCAGCAGCGCATTCGGCGCCACGTTGTAGGCCCGCAGCGGCTGGCGATCGAAAGCGGCCGGATCGTGTTCACCGACATCGAAGTAGCTGTCGTCGATCAACAGATCACCGGCGATCTTGCGAATGCCTGCATGTCGGATCCCGCGCAACAGCTGCCAGACGCGCTCGGTGACCAGGAAAGGATCGCCGTAGCCCTTCAGCAGCAAGTCGCCATCCAGCCGGCCGTCGACGACCTCGCCGCTGGCGTAGACCTCGGTCTTCCAGCGGTAGGCGGGCCCGAGCCGGTCAAGCGCAACCAGCGTGGTCAACAGCTTGACCGTCGAGGCAGGATTGCGCGGACGGTCGGCCAGCCAGTTCAGGAGAACCTCGCCCGTTTCGACATCCTCGACGTAGACGCTGACCGAACCGTGCGGCACAGTGCGCACGTCCAGCGCGCTGATCACGGCGCCCGGCAGGCCGGTCTCGGCAGCATTGGCGCCGTCGAAGAGAGCGGCCCAGAGCAGCACAGCCTTCAGCAGCGTCGTCTTGAGCAGCGCTCGTAGCTCGGTCATCGTCGATTGCCCGTCACGTTTCATGCTTTGCCCGTCGTGCGCGTGGCCGTGCTGTGCACCGGGCACTGCGATTATCGCCACGATCGCCGCGCCTGCAAGTCGGGCGCCAAAAAGCCGGCCGCGGGCTGCGCCCTGCCTCATCGGGATCGCCGCGGCCGGTCGATGCCGTAACTGCGCATGCGATCCGCCAGCGTCGTTGGCTTGAGTCCGAGCAGCTCGGCCGCACCACCCTTTCCGGACACGCGCCAGTCCGCGATGGTCAGCGCCTTGACGAGGTTGTCGCGCTGCAGCTGTTTGATTTCCTGTTCCGTAAGGAGGCGGCCTTCCCGTTCACTGGTCGTCTCGACGCCGGCGCCGTCAGGCTCGAAGCCCGGCATCGACAGGTCGAGCCGCAATACTTTGCCCTGCGACAGTATGACCGCCCGTTCGATGACGTTTTTCAGCTCGCGGACGTTACCCGGCCACTGGTAAGTACGCAGGTAGTCCGCCTGGTCACGCGTCAGCGTCAGCACTGCGCGGCCGAAATCCCGGCAGGCCTGCTCCATGAAGTGCTGGGCGAGTTGCACGATGTCCTCCCCGCGGTCCCGGAGTGGCGGTACATCGATCGGAAAGACGCTGAGCCTGTAGAAGAGATCTTCGCGAAACTCGCCTTCGACGATCAGCTGTTCGAGGTCGCGATTGGTTGCCGCGATCACGCGCACGTCGACCGACCGGGTCACGTCATCGCCGACGCGCTCGAACTCGCTCTCCTGCAAGACCCGCAGCAGCTTGCCCTGCGACTCGATCGGGATCTCGCTGACCTCGTCCAGGAATATCGTGCCGCCGTCGGCCAGCTGGAATCGGCCGATGCGGTCCCGGTGCGCGCCCGTGAAGGCACCCCTGACGTGCCCGAAGAACTCGCTCTCGAACAGCTCCTTGGGCACCGAGGCGCAGTTGACCTTGACCAGCGGACCGGCCGATCGGGCGCTGCGGACGTGTATGGCGTGCGCGACCAGCTCCTTGCCGACGCCGGATTCCCCCTGCAGCAGGACGTTGGCGGGCGTCTGCGCCACGGCTTCCACACGCTCGAGCATGCGCCTGAGCGCCGGACTGCGGCCGATGATCTGCCCGAAATTCATCGCGATGTTGACCTCTTCGCGCAGGTAGTCGCGCTCGCGCTCGAGCTCATCGCGCAGGCGCGCGTTCTCGGCGAGCGCCTGCCGCAGCCTGCGCTCCGCGCGGTTGCGCTCGGTGACGTCTTTCGATGCGACCAGCATGTGGTCTACGGCACCGCTGTCGTCGCGATGCACGATCGCCGACGACACGAGGTCAATGACCCGGCCGTCCCTGGTGACCATCTGTCGCTGCAGGTCTGTGAAAGCGCCCTGTTCGATCAGCTCCTTGAGTTTGCCCTTCGTGTAGATTCGTCGATCGGCGGTACTGAAAAAGTCGGTAATCGGCCGGCCGATCACCTCGTCGCGCGTGTAGCCGAGCTTCCGCAGCCAGTGGTCTGTGACGGTGACCACGTGACCTTCCGCGTCGACGGTATGCAGCATCGCCGGCGTCGCGCGATATAGCGCCCGGTATTTGAGATTCGCTCGCGCCTGGTCCGATATCTCCGAGTAAATTGCGATCGTGCGCAGGAAATCGCCGGCCTCGTCGAACTGCAGGATTGCGCTGGTCATGCAGTCGACGACTTGCCCGGATCGCGTGACGAGGCTCACCGGCTCGTTGTCGATCCGACCGGTTCTTCGCAGCGCCGGGCGCAGTTCGTTCTGCACCCGCTGGGCGCTCTCCGGCGTCGTGAACTCCTCGGGCCGTCGGCCGACCATGTCGTCGCGGCGGTAACCCAGGCGCTCGAGCATCGCGTCGTTGACGTCGAGATACACGCCGTTCTCGGCGATCGCCGAGGCCATCACCGGGGCCTTGCGGAATAACCACTGGTAATCGTCTTCGGCTGTCATATGCGCATCCTATACGAAATCTCGTAAACGTGGTCACGATTTTTCGTATTTTACGGATTTCCGTAACCCCGTGTCTTTTATAACTGGCTGTTTTGCTTGGATCAGTACAGGTTGGCACGGCTCGTGCAGCACGTTGAGCGAAGCGCCAGAAGCGGCGCTGGACGTTAATGAACAGCTCGTATCGCGGCGCCCTTGGTAGCCGCGACAGCCAGGGAAAGACTGATGAAACACAGGGATATTGAAAACCGTCTTGCACTGTTGGGCGCACTCGTCGTGTTGGTGGGCGTGACGTCCGCGGCGACCTCCGCCCTTGCCGACGACGCGGTCACGATGGAGCGCACCACCGCCGTCAGCGCCCGAATCGCGGAAATCACGGCAGCCGACGGCCGACGGGCGAATCGCTCGATCGCGGATGCCGCCGCCAGGGCGATTGCGAGAAAGACCATCTCGGGGCTTGATATCGAGTTGGCCAACCGCACATCGAAGGAAGATGCCGGCGCCGGGTAAGCGCCCGGCAACAGTATTCGGAGCCATGTCGGCCGGGTATCTCTCCCCCCTGACGGCCCGGCCGGGGCTCCGAGACGGCCGAAACAGGATTCGGCCATGAAGGACCAGGGAGGTCCGGCGGCATCCCCCTGCCGTTAATCTTGAGGGCGCCGGAAGCCGCTCCGTGTCGGGACGGCCCGCTGGATCATCACAGAATTCAGCGCTCCGGCGCCCTTTTTTTTCAGTCGTCTGCAACCCGCTGTCGGTGGTTCTCGGCACGCCGCGCCAGATCCGTGGAATTGCGACTAGTGATGGTCTCGCGCATGCGCCGGAGCCAGTGGCGCGCCCAGGCGAACTCGATGCTCAGGATCGCCAGGCCCACCGGGATGACGACGATCGCCGGACCGGGCGTCACGAGCATGACCAGACCGATCAGCAAGACCGTCGCGCCGACGATGCCCACAACGATGCGGCGCGCGACTTTGTAGGTGAGATGAACCGCTTTCCTGATCAACCTTGCGTACCGAGTTCCTTGATTTTAGGGTGAGCTGCCGTAGCCTACTCCCATGCAGCCACTGCCTTTGACCCTGCTGATCGCCGCCTGGTTCGGTGTCGTGCCGCGCCCGGTCGACATCGACCCGCTGACGCTCCACCCGCACGAGGCCAGCGTGCGGATCGGTGCACGCCCGGCCGGCGCTTCGTCAGGTTACGGGCCGGCCGTCAATTTCGCAGTCGTGGCGAAGTTCGACTGTCCCGGCGACGCGATTGCAGAATCGATCGTGGTCAGTATCGCAGACACGCTCTCGCGACACACCCCCGCGGCAGGCGACAACACGCTGGAAGCCCGCGTGGTCGTGCCCGGCGAACAGATCGTGCCAATGGATACCGGCGACTTTTGCCTGGGCGACACGGCGAAAATCGCAGACGAATTGCTGCTGCCGGCGGCTGCGACGGCCCAGGTATCGCTGCGCTGTCGTGACGACAGCGGGGTAGCCGTGCGATTCGCGAGCGTCGCGATGCCGCTCAGGCTGGTCTGTGAAGCGGGAGAACCTCAGGACGAGTCGGTCGCGACCGGAAGATGACTCCGCAGGAACGCAAGGGTGCGCAGCCAGGCATCCTCCGCCGCGGCCGGATCGTAGCTGTCGGCGCTCGCGTTCGCGAAACCCTGCTGCGCATCGTCGTAGACGTGGATCTCGTAGTTCTTGCGCAGCCGCTGCAGCGCCCCCTCGAAGGCCTTGACCGATTCCGCCTTGATACTGATGTCGTTCTCCGCGAACAGGCCGAGAATCGGCGCGCCGACTGGCCGCAGCCTGTCCTCGTCGTCGGTGACCTGGCCGTAATAGATCACGGCGGCGTCCAGTTCGTCGGGAAACAGCATTGCCGTATTCAGTGACCACGTGCCGCCGAAGCGCCAGCCGAGCGCGGCGACGCTCGGCGCGCCGGCGGTTGCGCTGACGAACTCGTAAGCGCTCCTGATGTTCTGGTTCGCCGCCTCCGGGTCTTCGACAACCTTCAGCATCAGCTCCCGCGCCGCAGATGCCGTCGTGGCCGTCTCGCCCCCGAAAAGGTCCACGGCGAGCACGATGTAGCCCTCCGCCGCTAGCCGGTCCGCGGCAGCGCGCACGTGGTCGTTCAGTCCCCACCACTCGTGAATCATGATGACCGCGGGCAGCGGCTCGAACATGTCGGACGGCGCCACGAAGTAGCCGTACACCAGTTCGTCGCCGACTTCAGCATACGGCATGGTTTCGGCGATCACCGCGCGATTGTGCAAGTCTGCAGCGGGCACGCTCTCGCTCACGCTGGCCGCAGAGTCGTCCCGCGGCGAAGACGCGGCGCCCGGCGGCGCCGAAGACTCGCCCCCGCCACATCCGGACAGCAGCAGCGCGCCCAGGCTCAGAATGCCTGCCAGGCTTGGAACTCTCGGGCCGTTTGTGAACATAAGGGTAACCTGCAATAGTCTGGAAAAAGCGCTCGGTCGTCGGCCTGCGGACGGGGTGCGCGTGCGCGCTAGTGTAATCGAATTGCCGAACAGGGAACCACCATGGGCTTTCTTGCAGAATCGCTGATTTTTCTCCTGGCCGCCGTGATCGCCGTCCCAATCAGTCGAAGGCTCGGCTTCGGCTCGGTTCTCGGTTACCTCGCAGCCGGCATCGTTATTGGTCCTTTCGGCTTTGCATTCGTCACTGACGCCGAGCACATACTTCATTTTGCCGAGCTCGGCGTCGTACTGCTGCTGTTTGTCGTCGGACTCGAACTGCAGCCGTCCCGTCTCTGGGTAATGCGCCGCCTGGTGTTCGGGCTCGGCACCGCGCAGGTCCTCGTCAGCGCCGCGGCTATTGCCGGAGTCGCCTATGCGTTGAACCTGTCGATGAACGCGGCAATCGTCGTCGGGCTGGTGCTGGCGCTCTCGTCGACCGCCTTCGTGCTGCAGATGCTGGCGGAGAAAAAGGAACTCACGACGCAGCACGGCCGGGCGGCTTTCTCGATCCTGCTGTTCCAGGACCTCGCCGCGATCCCGCTGATCGCACTGCTGCCTTTACTGGGCGCCCGCGCGTCGTTCGACGCCAGCGTCGACGCCGCGCAGATCGCGTTGATGGTCGCGGCAATACTGGGCCTGGTGCTCGGCGGCCGCCTGCTGCTGAAGCCGGCACTGAGGGTCGTTGCCGCGTCCGGTATTCCGGAGATTTTCACGGCAACGGCGCTGCTGGTCGTCATCGGCAGCGCGCTGCTGATGCAGTATGCCGGCATGTCGATGGTGCTCGGCGCCTTTCTCGCGGGCATGCTGCTCGCCGACTCCGAGTACCGCCATCAGCTGGAAGCCGACATCGAGCCGTTCAAGGGTCTGCTGCTCGGCCTGTTCTTCATCGCGGTGGGCATGTCGGTCAACATCGGCCTGCTCGTCGAGATACCGTGGCGCATCCTCGTGATCGTCACGCTGCTGATGTCCGTCAAGGCGGCCGTGCTCTTCTCGATTTCACGCTTCTTCGGCATCTGCGATACACGAGCCGCGCTGAAGCTGGCCGCCGTGCTATCGCAGGGCGGGGAGTTCGCGTTCGTACTGTTCGCCATCGCGCGAACCGAGGAGGTCCTGCCCGCGGTACTGATCGACGAGCTGATCCTGGCCGTCGCAGTATCGATGATGATGACGCCGTTCCTGTACGCGCTGACCGAATGGCTGACGCGCCGGCTCGGGACGGCGGCGGAACCGGAGTACGACGTGCCGGAATCCGGCGAACACGACGTCATCATCGCGGGATTCGGGCGGGTCGGCCAGATCGTCGGCCGGGTCCTGCGTATTGTCGGCAAAGGATTCACGGCGCTCGAAAACGATTCCGTACAGCTCGACATCGTGCGCCGCTACGGCTCGACGGTGCATTACGGTGACGCGTCGCGCCGCGACCTTCTCGAGGCGGCCGGGGCGGCTCGAGCGAAAATCTTCGTCCTCGCCGTTTCCGACCCGGAGCAGTCGATACGCGTCGCCGAGGCCGTCAGGCGGCACTTCCCGCAGCTCGAAATCATCGCCAGCGCGCGCAATCGGCGGCACGCACACAAGCTGATGGATCTCGGCATCCGGCACATCTATCGCGAGACGCTGCTCACCAGTCTGGCGATGACGGAACTCGTGCTGAAGGATCTCGGGTATTCGGAGGCCGATGCAGAGCGAGTTGTCGACGCCTTCGGCGAGCGCGACGAGCGCCTGCTGCGTGAGCAGCACGCCATTCACGATTCAGAGGAGAAGCTGATCCAGTCCGTCAGGGAGACTGCGGACGAACTCGCGTCGCTGTTGCGCCAGGATGCCAGAAGCTGATCACCAGTCTTCGTCCTCGTCCCATTCCTTCAGCTTGGACTTGTCGACCTCTTCCCACTGTTGCTCACTCTTGCGCATCAACTCGATGACCCTGGCTATCGTGTAGACGATAATCACAGCGATCATTATCAGCAGGAAGAGCAGGCCCTTGGGCATCTCGCGCAACCATCCGCAAACCGGGCATTCAGCTTATCACCTTTGCAATCTTGCGCTGCAATGACGAACGTTGATAAGACAATGTCCCGCCTGTCGTCATTGCTGGCTTTCGTGCGCACCGCATTGCGCGACAACGACGAGGACTTTACGAAGGGCCCGATCGGCCGGGCGCTCGGTCTGCTGGCGATTCCGATGATGCTCGAAATGGCGATGGAGTCGATCTTTGCCGTGGTCGACATCGCTTTCGTCTCCCGGCTCGGCACCGACGCTGTCGCCGCCGTCGGTATCACCGAGGCATTGATTACCGTGCTGTACGGCATCGCGATCGGTCTCGGCATGGGCCTGACGGCGATGGTGTCGCGCCGCATCGGCGCGAAAGACGCTGCCGGCGCCGCCGCGGTGACCGGCCAGGCGCTGTGGCTCGGCGTATTGGTCTCCGTCGTCGTCGGCGTTCTTGGCGTACGCTACGCGCGCGAACTGCTGGCGATCATGGGTGCCTCCGCGGGCGTGATCGAGACGGGCTACGGGTTTACCGCGATGCTTCTCGGCGGTTCCGCGAGCATCATCTAC
>JABAOD010003547.1_pt7 | contig 13865 bp, 13 predicted proteins | sample 7062151 | NCBI WGS metagenome assembly JABAOD01 (sample SAMN14538626, study PRJNA623070) | marine sediment metagenome | biome: marine biome [ENVO:00000428]; feature: marine pelagic biome [ENVO:01000023]; material: deep marine sediment [ENVO:00002113] | place: India: Gulf of Khambhat ...
CTTTGGCACTGGGCATGCCGGAACCTCCATCTCTTCAGCGCTGGGCATTGCGGAGGCTAAATCGCTAAAAGGCGAGGGGGCCAAGGTCATTGCCATCATTGGTGATGGATCGATGACGGCCGGGCTCGCCTTTGAGGGGCTGAACCAGGCAGGCATGCTCGACAGAGATCTGATTGTGGTTCTCAACGACAATGAGATGTCAATCTCACGCAATGTGGGAGCTCTCGCATCCTACCTGAGCCGGATGATGACGGGTGAACTGGTCAACCGTTTCCGGAATGAAATGAAATCCTTTTTGAAGACCCTACCAGGAATCGGCAGTTCGGTATATCGGTGGGCCAAACACGCTGAAGAGTTCTTCAAGGGCTTTCTCAGCCCAGGGGTCCTGTTTGAGGAGCTGGGGTTCAAATACGTGGGGCCTATCGATGGGCACCATTTAGACCACCTCATCGAAGTTTTTACGAACGTCCGGGACATGGAGGGACCGATCATGGTCCATGTCCTGACCCAAAAGGGCAGGGGATACAGTCCTGCCGAATCTGCTCCAGCCCGTTTCCATGGGGTGGGAGCGTTTGACCAAAAAAACGGGCAAATCGTGAGGACCCAGGGAGTCTCCAAGACATACACAGAGGTTTTTGGAAACACCCTGTGCCGGCTTGCGAAGAGAGATAAGCGCATTGTGGCCATCACGGCTGCCATGCCGAGTGGAACAGGACTTGAGGGATTCGCAAGAAAGTTTCCCGACCGATTCTACGACATTGGGATCGCCGAACAGCACGCGGTGACGTTTGCGGCAGGCCTGGCGGTGGAGGGGCTCAAACCCATCGTGGCCATTTACTCAACCTTTCTTCAGCGAGCCTACGACCAGATCCTTCATGATGTATGCTTACAGAACCTGCCCGTTGTATTTGCTTTGGATCGAGGAGGAATTGTTGGAGAAGATGGCCCAACGCACCACGGGCTCTTTGACCTCTCCTACCTTCGCCATATCCCGAATATGGTCGTCATGTCTCCAAAAGACGAGAATGAGCTTCAGCACATGATGCAAACCGCTGTGGGGGCTGAGGGGCCGATCGCTTTCCGCTACCCCCGAGGTCGAGGGTCCGGAGTTCCCCTGGACCGCAGAATGAAGAGGATAGAAATTGGCAGAGGGGAGATCCTGAAGCGGGGGCGTGACGTCGTTATTCTGGCTCTGGGGTCGACGGTTTTACCGAGCCTGCAGGCAGCTCTTGAACTCGATGAGCGAGGAGTCGACGCTGCCGTGGTGAACGCACGGTTTGTGAAACCAATCGACGAACAATTGGTTTGTCGGCTTAGTGCGAAGGCTGGAAGAGTTGTCACGGTTGAAGAGAATGTGCTCGAGGGAGGCTTCGGAAGCGCGGTTTTGGAGGTCTTGCAAGAGAGGGGACTTCATTCTGTTCAGGTTAGACGTTTGGGTATTCCCGATGTTTTTGTGAATCATGGATCACAGGCCCAATTGCGTCAGCAATATGGAATCGACAGAGAGGGGATTTGCAAGGCCGTGATCGAATGGTTGCGAGGGGAGAGCCGGCTAAGGAAGAAAGCCACTGTCTTAGGTATGCAAAAGATATCCCCATGAATGCCAGGGAGCGATTGGACAGAGTTCTGGTGGCGCGCGGGCTGGTCCCGAGTCGAGAAAGGGCCAAGGCTCTCATCATGGCCGGGAAGGTGTTGGTGGATGAAAACCGTGTCGAAAAACCAGGGACTCAGGTTAGACCTGACGCGCGTGTTCGACTTGCGGAAGGGGATTTTCCTTATGTGAGCCGTGGGGGATTCAAGCTAGAGGGAGCTCTGAAGTTCTTCGGCATCGACCCGAGAGATAAGAAGGCCATCGATGTCGGAGCCTCGACGGGAGGATTCACCGACTGTCTGATCCAGAATGGGGCCTCAAAGGTCTTTGCTGTCGATGTTGGATACGGGCAGCTTTCGTGGAAGCTTCAAAAGGATCCTCGAGTTGTAAATCTGGAGCGCCGGAACATTCGTTACCTCGAGTTTCAAGAGATCGGCGAGCCCGTGGACATCATCGTCGTGGACACGTCTTTCATTTCAGTCAGAAAATTCCTTGGGCGCCTCTGTGACATGATAAAGGATGACGGTGATATCGTGATCCTCGTGAAGCCACAATTTGAGATAGGCAAAGGGGAGGTAGAGAAAGGAGGGATTGTTCGGGATCCTGAGAAACACCACAGGGTGGTCGAGAAGATCCAGCAATGGGGTATTGAGATCGGTCTCAGTGTGGAGGGAGTGATGGAATCGCCGCTTAAGGGGACGAAAGGAAACACGGAATTCTTTGTCCATTTTGTTAAGGCCCAGGAACATTCCCGACCCAGTCGATGTTCATGAGAGATGTTGCCGATCCTGAGCCAAAAAGGTTTTGACCCGGTCCTCAGACTCAGTCGTGCGAATCCCCAAGAATCGGTCTCACAGAATCAGACCTCGGACGATGAAGCAGTTTTCAAGGGTTTAGCATGCTTCGCGGGGATGACGTTACTCTCACGAAGACCATGGCCCTCAGAGATTCTGCAATCATCGGCCCCTGGAAGTTCCCCAGGGTGATTGAACTTCAGGGAGGTCTCGCCCACCATGGGGCAACCGAGAGCACCCAAACCTGTCAAACTGGTGATGAGTTTGATCATCGTCCCTGGATCCTTGCTGCAAAAAGTCCTTCAGGATATGATTTCTCTTTATGGCGACACCGATTTTGTAAGCCTCTGGATGGATTTTGACTTTACCGATTACTATACCCCTGAGATGGGAAGAGGTCTGAAGCGTAAGATCCTGGCTTTCCAAAATCTCATCCGTCCGGATGAGCTTCCGTCGGTGAAACTTCGGACCAATGAGATAGAGCAGAAATACGCCCCGAATGGGAAACGGCGGGTTAATATCGATCCTGGTTATGTCTGCGGGGAACACCTGATTCTCGCAACGACGAAATCCTATGCCCATAGGCCTTATCTCAGAGATGGCATTTATGCCGACTTGACGCTGATTTTTCGAGAGGGAAGATTTCGATCCCTCGAATGGACCTACCCGGATTACAAGGGGGCCCAGCTGCGAGAAATATTTGACTCGATACGAAAGGCCTATCTCTCTCAACTCAAAGGTTGGACCGGGGCAACCCCACCGTCGTAGGCAAGGGAGAAGAACCGTGGAGAGTATGACAGGATATGGTAGCGCAGAGGGACCCAGCTCCATGGGGACGCTTTCAGTAGAGGTTCGATCGGTCAACCATCGATTCTGTGACATTACATTGAAACTTCCGCGGAAACTCAATCCCCTGGAAGGTCGCATAAAGGAGTTGATCCGACTAAACTTCTCTCGGGGCCGATTCGATATGTCCGTCAGGCTGGATTCTGCGGAAAAGAACGCATATCGCCTCGAACCGGATCTTGATATGGCGAGTCAATACGTGGATGCGCTCCGGACTCTGAAAAAGAAACTTAAGCTCAAGGGAGAGATAGATCTCGACATGATTGCACAGGCCAAAGACACCATCGTCCTTGTGGAAGATGAAGGGAGTCTCGAGGCATATTGGGAGGAGATTCGGGAGATCATCGAGCGCTCTCTGGCATCCTTGAAAGAGATGCGAAGGCATGAGGGAGATAGCCTCGCCCTCGACCTGCGCAAGCGGTTACATACCATGAGAAATCTTCTCGAGCAGATCAAGATACGGGCTCCTCTGGTTCTTGAAGAGTATCGTCGGAGGTTAGACCAAAGGCTCAGAGACATATTGGAGGGGGTCGACGTGGACCCGCTCCGTTTCAATCAGGAGGTGGCCTTGTTCGCGGAAAGAAGCGACATCTCCGAAGAGACAGTCAGGATGGCGAGTCATGTCGACCAGCTCGAGCAGATGACCGATTCGGAAGAGCCCGTCGGAAGAAAACTCGAGTTCCTGCTGCAAGAGATCTATCGAGAGGCGAACACGGTCAGTTCCAAAGCCAGCGACCAAACCATATCCCAGAAAGTGGTTGAGATTAAAGGGGAATTGGAAAAGTTCAGAGAACAAATCCAAAATATCGAATAGACTTTGAAAAGGGTGAAGAGAAGAGGCCGCGGTCGAGAAGGTTGAATGGGTTATCGTCTATGGTACAATACCATCGTTTCAGAGAATCCTGACACATCATAGTCCCGGGGTCTGAGGGAGGTGCTCGATGTCACCGAAACTTCTCAATGTTGGTTTTGGGAATATGGTGGTCGCATCTCGGGTGGTGGCTATCGTAACGCCGAGTTCCGCTCCGATGAAACGATTGAAGGAGGGAGCCAGAGAGGCGAGTAAGCTCATTGATGCCACCCAGGGCCGGCGAACCCGATCCATTGTCATCACCGATAGTGATCACATTGTTTTGTCTGCGGTCCAGGCGGAGACGGTGACCCAGCGATTCATCTCCGAGGATAAGCCACCCAGCAAGGGATAGTCAGGGATGAATGGCGGAAGATTCTACGTAATCTCTGCTCCGTCAGGAACGGGAAAGACGACCATCGTCAAGAGGGTTTTGGGAGAGTTCCCCGAGATGAAATTTTCGGTATCCTACACGACGAGACCTCCCCGACCTGGCGAAAAAGATGGAGTGGAGTACCATTTTGTATCGCGCCAAGCCTTTCAAAAGATGCTTCGTGCAGGAACTTTTGCTGAATGGACGGAGCTTCTCGGTTACTACTATGGAACTTCCAAGGCCTTTCTGGACGAATGCCTCGCACAGGACATAGATGTTATTCTCGACATCGACACAAGAGGAGCCGAACAGATTCACAAGACCTATGACGACGGGATTTTCATTTTCATTCTCCCCCCAGAGATTGGAGACCTGAAGGAGCGCCTGACGAGAAGGGGATCTGAAAGCCAGGAAGTGATTGATCTAAGGATCAGAAACGCTTCGAAAGAGATTGAAAAAGTGGAAAACTACGATTATGTGGTCATCAATGACCAGATCAACGGTGCTGTTGAACGGATCAAGGCGATTATGATCGCCGAAAAATGCAAACGGGAAAGGGTTCTGCATCACTTTAGGGAGATGATCAAGTCGTGAGTCGCGTCCGGGCTTTCTTTGATATTCATCATTTCGAATCGGCATTTCCCAGATTTGATGGCTTGAGAGTCTGGAGAATGCGAGGGAGGTGAGTGGATGGCAAGAATTACCGTTGAAGACTGCCTCAAAAAGGTCGAGAGTCGGTTTGAGCTGGTCATATTGGCAGCAGGTCGGGCAAAGATGCTCCTGACCGGTGCAAAACCGGTTGTAGAGAGCGATAATCGAGAAGTGGTCACTGCGCTGAGAGAGGTCGCCGAAGGAAAGGTCTACTTTGTGGAACCTGAAGACGAAGCGTTAGAGTTGTCTGAGGAATCAGGGGACCAACCGGAGGAAGAGAGCCCAGAGGCCATGAAGAATAAGCAATAGTCCTTAAAGCGACCCTCATAAGTTATGAAATACCTTACCCTTTCTTCTGCCTCCAGCAAGCCATGAGGGTTCTCCCAATTATTTGAGGCTACCTCTTGGCTGGTCTATTCAGGCCACGCGCGCTGGGCCATCAATCGGATGAGACCCTCGTGTCGATCTGATTCGAAAGTCCGGCTATCCGAGCCGGGAAGATACGTTTTCTCCAACCTCATTCATCTCAGGGTATTCCCTTAAAATAATTCATAGATCTATGAAAGTATTTTCGCTCTTCTCGGAGTTCGCCACGATGTGACGTCCACAATCAGAGCGAATTCTCTTTTTATTCCGGACAGAAAGAGAAAAAGGGGTGAGGTTTATCGGATCAAAATACTGGAGATTGGCATAGAATGTGCAAATTGAGCAAGCGGCAAAATAACATTCTACTCTAGGCTGGTAGTGCTTTTATGGATACCCTCCTGCGCAATATGATCCGTCAGCTCAATGTTGCGGTGGTCAATACGAAGGTTTACGCCCCTGACCATCCCACGACTGCCGGATCAATCCAGCGGTCCTATGACGCTTTGAAGAGGATTTTCGAACAAAAGGGTGAGCTCGCACTCGGTGTGGTAGAGAACACCCTCATCGTGGATGAAGCACCGGTTGAGGAATCCGATTCGCTCATTTTGAAGTTCATTGACGAACTCAAATCACGGAATATCGAAGGTCTGGTATTCTACCCTGATATTTCCCAAGAGGAGTTCAAGGCGTTTCTCGATTGCCTAGGTGAAGAACCCGAGCAGCTGATTGATGGGGGTGGTGCCCAGAAATATCTCGAAAGCCGCGGCGTATCTCGCATCCTCGCCAATGAGGTCAAGTATGGGAGGATAAAAGATACGCTGGGAGATGGAGAAGGACTGGAGGAGGCCGTTATTGCGGCCTTCTTGATGGGGAAGATGCCAGTTTTTCATGGAGATCAGAAGGGTTTTCTGTCGCTTCTAGAAGAGGACCCCGCAAAGATCAGTGGTATGATCAACAATACCCTATCAAAAATGAGGGAGGACGGGGCAAGCGAAGAGGAACTGTCGCGGGCGGCCAATCGAGCCGTGGAACAGGTGGGCCGTTTCCTGGAGGCCCAAGCCGAGGATTCAAGTGATCACCGAAAAATCATGGCTCAGATCATTTTTGCCCTGAATCCAGATGCTCAGGCAGGCTTATACCGGAACAAGGCCAAGCAGGATGATTGTCCACCGGATCGGATCGACTCCTTTGTCATGGAATTCAACGACGAAGAAGTGATTCGTCTGATGAGCAATGTCTACCGAGGTGGGCTGAGTTCCCCGAAAATCCTGGCAAGGATAGCGCTGAGGGCCTTACCCGAATTGGAGCGTCGGGAGCGTCTTGTACCGCAACTGGGCCGGGAACTCGTGAAGTTGGGAATGGCAAAAGAGGCATGGGAGATCCTGCGGGATGAAATCCTATGGGATAACTACTCCCTGAGTCAAAAAATCGATCGCTTAGCCTCGAGGAGTCAATTGATTCAGAGCGATCTCGAAAAGATCAAGAGCCTCGGACCAGACCTTGCCGAAAACAAAGATGGACGGGAAATAAAGAAATTGCTCACGAGCCTTTTTGCCGCCCTCAAAGGCGAGGATCTTGAGGTGAGAGCCGACGTGGCCGGTTACTTACCCCAGTTCTACGGAATCGTTGAGAATTCTCGAAAATTCAAGAGTGCGGACCTATTCTTCTGTAAGAATCTGCTCTCTCGCTTAAAAGCAGAGCCAGAGGGAAAGGTAAGAGATTCGATTCTGAGGTCTCTTGCGGGGATTTTGGAAAAGGAGATCCTTAAAGAACATTTCAATGCCCCGGCACGGGCTATCCTCACCCTTTCGAAGATGGGTTATGTGGAGCAACTGCTCAAAAGCTCTCAATCGCTGGTGTCTCAGGATGTTTGTGACCGGCTCATTCATGCGGCGTTAGGGGAAGATCGCACGAGTGGCGATGAGGCCTTGACCCTGCTCAAACGCTTCGGAAAGGCTGTGCTTGAATCGATTCTTTTCGTCCTCGAAAGGGAGGAGAATCCGGATGCTCGAAGACGGTTGACAGAGGTCATCCGGTCTATGGGCCCGGAGGTCACGGACGATATTGTTAAACGGTTGGCAGACACGAGGTGGTACGTAATCCAGTGCGCTCTTTACGTTTTGGGGGAATTAGGTGACAAACCTATCATGCCAGATCTTTTGACCAGTTCGGTTTACCATGACGATATGCGGGTTAGGAAAGAGGCCATTAAAACCCTCGGTAAAATCAAGGGAAGGGGCGCTATTAGGATTCTCTGCGACTTGTTGGACGACGGGGAGGAGGAGATTCGACTGCTTGCCTTAAAAACCCTGGGTGAAGCTGGTGAAAAAATGGCTGTTCCCCACATTCTTCCATTTGTCCAGAAGAAGAAGTTGAAGGGTCATAAATCCGGCACCCTGCGCCAGGCGGCCATCGAAGCTCTCGGAAGAATCGGTGATTCTGAAGCCATTCCCGCATTGCTCGGTATTCTTAGAAGTAAAGGCCTGTTTAAGAAAGCGGATGAGGCCATACGGAAAAGTGTCGTTGAGGCCCTTGGCGCCATAGGGGACCCGGATTTGGAGGGCGTTCTCCAATCGGTCGTTGAAAAGGACGCTGACGGGGCGGTGCGAGAGGCAGCGCGAAGAGCGCTTCTCAATCTGAGCCCGGCGGAGAGAAGCGTTGCCGTCTGACATCTTGTGAAGTTTTTGGCCCATTGAAATTACAAGGGCTTCGCGATCCCTTTCCTTGATTTGATCTCTATTCTCCCCTCGAAAATTGAAATCTCCCAACCGATGGACGCGGCCAAGGCTTTTCCTATGAACCTGAAGTTTCGTCATTTTTCTGCTCATGATCTTCCCAACAGATTGCGTGGAGTTTCCTGAGTTCTCAAAGCAAGAAGTTTGTAACCCTCAGATGTTTTAGGACAATTAAAACTCGGAACAAACAGATTGACAAGTTTCCATCGATCGATTTAAATTTCCTTGCGAGGACAGAGGCCTAGGGTATGGAAAAGGGTCTCAGAAATGGACCAAAACAGGCTTGAACGAGCCTCTATGGACTCGTCGATTTTGATAACAAATTGATTTTAAACAGGATTCTTGCTGCACAATCTTTAAGCAAAATGTCAAAAATTCCGAATTATGAAGGACTTAACCGTTACGAAGACAGAGTTGTCCACGGGGTTTTCCACAAAAGATGTGGATGAGTTGCCGAAAGCCCCGGGCCCCTGCATGTTGGAAAGAGAAAACGAGGGCTTCACTTTGTCTCAGCCGATCGAGAGAATTCTCATTATCCATCAGGGCGCTCTCGGTGATTTCATTTGTGCTCTCCCCGCTCTGGAATGTCTGCGTCGGGCTTTCCCTCACGCCCACATGACGCTTATGGGATATCCTCGGATTCTTGAGCTTGTCGAGAATCGGCACTACGCGGATACCGTCGTATCGGTTGATCGGGCTGAATTCGCCCGCCTTTACGGAGCGTGTCGGGATTATCCCACTTTTCTGAGGGATTTCTTCGGAACCTTCCAACTCATCGGGGTGTTCGGTCTCGCCCGTCATCCCTTTGTTGATAACGTGCAGGCGTTGAGCCATGCTACGGTCGTGATGATTTCCCCCTTTCCATCTCAGGGGGAAGCAATTCACACAGTGGATCACCTCCTTTCGCTGCCGAGATCCCTTGGATTGCCGGTTCAGAGCAACCTCCCGCGCTTGTATCCCTCACAGAGTGATCGTGAGACAGCAGAAGGGGTTTTGGCCAACCACGGCATTGATCCCGACGGTCTTTTAATCGCCGTTCATCCTGGGAGCGGAAGTCCCGCAAAGAACTGGTCTTTGGCGAATTTTCTGGATCTGGCGAAGCGTCTGTTCGCCGCATGCCAGGCACAGGTTCTCTTTCTTGTCGGCCCCGGGGAAGTGGAAATCGAAAAGGATCTTCGAAGACCCCTAGGGTCGAGACTCCCGGTTATCTTCGATGGTTTTCCTCTTCCTCAAGTAGCAGCAATCCTCGAGAGGTGCCAGGTGTTTGTGGGGAACGATTCGGGAATGACTCACTTGGCTGCAGCGGTTGGAGCCCCGGTGGTCGCCATATTCGGCCCGAGTGATCCGATCAGATGGGCTCCCAAAGGTAGTGAGGTCAGAATTATCCAGAACGCGGTTTCCTGTTCACCTTGTGAGCGGGAGGCCATGTCATGTTGCAATTCCCGGCACTGTCTCTCGGGGGTCTCCTCGTACGATGTCTTTCGCGTCGTCGCTCAGTGCATCGAGAGATCGGGAGAGGGAAGCATAGACGTTTCTGTTCAACCACTGACGGGACGCGAAGAATTGGGGGTCATGGGTGCCTCCCTTTAGTCTTGTTTGGAAAGATCGAAACGAGAAAGGGGGTTTACGATGCCAGAGGAAAAGGTCGGAACCGTGATCAAGTTTTTTTCCAAAATCAGTGTGGCGGCAATTCGACTGGAAGGAAGCCTTGCCGTCGGAGACAAGATCCACATTCAGGGACACACTACCGATTTCACTCAAGAAATCGATTCTATGCAGATCGAGAACCAGAGCGTGACGAATGCAGGACCCGGCGCAGACATCGGAGTTAAGGTCCAGGACCGAGTGAGGGAACATGATACGGTCTATAAGGTAACAGACTAGACCGTTTCTGGGAATACGGACATGCCTCGGTTTGTTTCATGGAAATGATCAGATCCTCCTGTGACGATGCTGATGGATGCGGCTGGCGACTTGGATGCAACGCATCACTTAGGGAAAGCTTGTCTAGGAAATCACTTTCCCATGCTGCGTAAGGGCGACAAAATTCTGGGAGTATGCCGAATCTGCGGGCAAAAAACCGCCCCCCTCTCCGAAATCCTTCCAGTCTGCCTCAACTGCCTCAGAAACTCCCCGCACGAGGTCCAATCCGTCACTTCTGAGGCTCACCGCCTGTCCAGATCTCCCTTTGGCCTACCCAGAGTTGTCCCCAGAGATCCGAAAGGGGTGGTGTGTCATGTATGTGCAAACATGTGCTCCATACCTGAGGGACAGAAGGGGTACTGCGGCCTCAGGACCAATGAGAGAGGCAAGCTCAAGGGGGTTTCTTCCCGGTCGAGCAAGGTGTCCTGGTATTACGATCCCCTACCTACCAACTGTGTGGCTGATTGGGTCTGTGCGGGAGGAACGGGGGCAGGGTATCCTCGTTTTGCCAATCGGCAAGGGCCGGAATACGGGTATCGGAACCTCGCCGTCTTTTACGAGGGCTGCAGCTTTGATTGTCTGTACTGCCAAAACTGGACATTCAGGAGGCGTCTAAGCCACCCTCCCACGGTCACCGCCAAGGAGTTGGCCGACTTTACAACGGGCCGGACAAGCTGTATCTGTTACTTCGGAGGAGATCCCACGCCCCAATTGCACCATGCACTCTCCGTTTCCAGGTTGGCACTCAAAAACCAAGGGAATCGAATCCTCAGAATATGCTGGGAGACCAACGGGTCGATGGATGTTCGGCTTTTGAGAGGGATGGTCGCTCTCTCTTTGCCGTCTGGAGGGTGTATTAAATTTGATCTCAAGGCGTGGAATGAGAACTTGCACAGGGCACTCTGTGGTGTAGGAAACCGGAGAACCCTAGAGAATTTCGGGTATGTGGCAGCCCGGATTTCGGAGCGACCGGATCCTCCCCTCCTCATAGCGAGCACCCTTCTGGTTCCGGGATACATCGATGAAGTCGAGGTCCGGGGAATTGCCAGTTTCATCGCCTCAGTCAATCCGGCAATTCCTTATACCCTTTTGGCCTTTTCCCCGCAGTTTTTCATGAGTGATCTTCGGCCTACGTCGCGAGACCTTGCCGATCGCTGTGTCGCTGCAGCCCATGAAGTCGGTCTCGAGAGGGTCAGAATCGGAAATGTTCACCTCCTTCGGTAGCATGGGGGCCTGATGATGAGAACAGGAATTGCCAATCTTCCTCTTCATGGGGGTAGGGCTCCGGCGTGGCTCTTCCAGCGGATGAAACTCTTGGCGCGGGAGATCGTTATCCTGATTGTTGACGAAATGGGCCCTCCAGAAATACTCAAAAAGCTATCAGATCCTTTCTGGTTCCAGTCTTTCGGGTGCATTTTGGGGTTTGATTGGCACTCGAGTGGAGTCACGACGACCGTTTGTGGAGCTTTGAGGGAAGGAATTGCAGGACTCGAAAAGGACCTGGGTCTCTTTGCTGCTGGTGGAAAGGGTAGAGCCTCACGAAGAACTCCCGGGCAAATTGAGAACTACTGTGACCGGATCTCGCTCGAACCTGAGCGGCTTATCTACTCTAGCCGGATGGCAGCCAAAGTTGACAGCGCTGCTGTCCAAGATGGTTATGAGCTTTATCATCATGTATTCTTCTTCACCCGAGCAGGTGAGTGGGCGGTCGTTCAGCAGGGCATGAATCGCGACACCCGGTACGCCCGTCGATACCACTGGCTGGGTCGAGACGACCAGGACTTTGTTTGCGAGCCCCACGCAGCCGTGTGTTGTGACTTCCGAAAGGCGAGCCTCAACATGGTGGCGGCTGAAAGCGGCCGATCTCGAAAGGCCACAACCCTTGTTGCTTGCGATGATCCTTCGCGCTTGGTCCGGGAGTTGAAAAAGGTAAAGACCCTCTCATTACCGGACCGTCATGACGTGAAGGCTGAGGACATCGATCTCAATCGGATGCAGAAAACGCTGATCAGAATCCACGAACACCAGCCCCAGACCTTTGAATCGCTCCTGAGTGTGGAAGGGGTTGGACCAAAGACCGTTCGATCCTTGAGCCTCGTCGCCGAACTTATCTTTGGTGCTCGGCCCAGCTTCAGAGACCCGGCAAGGTTCAGTTTTGCCCACGGAGGCAAGGACGGCTATCCCTATCCTGTTGACAGGAAAAACTATGATCGAACGATTGAATTGCTGCACGGGGCCGTCCAAAAGGCGAAGATCGGACAGCGAGAAAAGGTTGAGGCACTGAAAAGGCTTGCACGATTCACCGACCGCTAGAGGAGATTCCCTTGTGTTCGATTGAGGCTCCCGAATCCTGGGAAAGGCTGGTGCTAGAAATTCAGAAGGCCAGGGGTACTGTCATGGTTATCGGTGCTCCTGACACTGGAAAGACAACCCTGACAAGGTTCCTAGTGAGGGAACTCTCTAACTGTGGAGAGGCGGTGGCATACATCGATGGAGACATGGGGCAGTCGATTCTTGGGCCTCCGGCCACGCAGGCTATGGCTGTCTTTGACGGCAATTTCAGAGACTTTGGGGGCATACGACCCGAGGCAATCTATTTTGTTGGATCCGTGTCTCCGAGAGGAAATCGCCTAGAGACCCTCGTGGGCCTCAAAAAACTTCTGGAGAGGTCGCAAGCTGGTCGGACCCGTATTGCCATTCTCGATACAACGGGGTATGTGACCGGCGAGGATGCCATCGAATTGAAATATCAGAAAATGGATCTTCTGAACCCCCGACACATTGTGGCCCTCCAGCACAACCAAGAAATCGAACCCCTTCTCAGGAGCCAGAGGGGTCGTGAGAGCGCTATGATCCACAGAATCCCTTCCTCGTCACACGTTCAAACGCGTCCTCAAGAGGAAAGGCGCCGCTATCGATGGAGCCGCTTCAAAGCGTATTTCAGGACTGTTCGCATCCACCAGGTGGACCTCCGAAAGGTCAGCTTGACCGGAACCCATCGGTTCAGGATCTCTGAGAGATTCCACGATGAAATGGAGGGACTCCTCATCGGACTGAATGGCCCAGACAATTTTCTGATCACCCTTGGCATTCTCGAGATGCTCGATCCCACCAGGGGGACCCTCTCCTGCCTCGTTCCGTCCGCTGCGGGGCTGGAGATGACGCAAACGGTTCGCCTAGGTTACATGAGAATTGATCTATCCGAAGAGACCAATGGGGAGCGATTTCCAGGATTTGACTAAAGATCTTCTCCTGAGTTACTGTAGCCATCCACCCGCCATTTATACACTGGGAACAGGTACGAGAACATTCGAGGAATTCATAGAGGTCTTGGATTCCTACGGCATTCTTCGAGTCGTCGATGTCAGGCGATTTCCGACAAGCAGGCTCGAGCATTTCAAAAAAGCCAATCTTGAGGCGGCCCTGAGGGCGAGGGGCATTCAATATGATTACTTAGGCCGCGATCTTGGGGGATACCGAAAGGGAGGATACGAGGTCTACATGGGTTCGGCCGAGTTCAAGCGGGGGCTCGAGGCGTTGGTTTTGTTGGCCAGAGAGAAAATAACGGCGGTCGTTTGTGCAGAGAGATTTGCGTGGAAATGCCATCGAAGGTTTATTGGCGCGGCCCTAGAGAGGAAAGGGTGGCTTGTTCTGCATGTTATCGACAAGGACAGAATCTGGAAAATCAAGCAGAGTGGAAAGGGAGATCTTTCCGGGAGAGGCTAGTGCTTTATCC
>JABAOD010003468.1_pt1 | contig 13848 bp, 16 predicted proteins | sample 7062151 | NCBI WGS metagenome assembly JABAOD01 (sample SAMN14538626, study PRJNA623070) | marine sediment metagenome | biome: marine biome [ENVO:00000428]; feature: marine pelagic biome [ENVO:01000023]; material: deep marine sediment [ENVO:00002113] | place: India: Gulf of Khambhat ...
TCGATCCGACGGTGCCTCACCCGCGGTGGTCCCAGGCGAGCGAGAAGATGCTCGGCACGGGAGCGGTGCATGTGACCTTGCCCTTCAATGGATATGCGGAGTACGTGGCCGCGCTCTACTGAGTCGAACGTCATCCGACCGCTCCAGCCGGAGCGTAAGATCCCTTACAGAATCATCGAACGGGGCTTGATAAGCTGAAATACGGTTTGGAGAAGCCCTCGGCTTATGCTATGATAACGGGCTGGAAAATGTACGCCGCGGCCGGGCGGCGGCGTGTCGTGATTGGGGAATCAACCTGACGGGGGGGATGATCGATGATAGAAATGAGTGAGCGCACCGTCTTTCACCTTCCGAGAACCACGAGGTTCGAGCGGGATCAGATCCATTTCTTCATGGATGGAGAGGCGCCCAACTGGATTGCGGTGGATGGGCGAGGGGCCTGGATCCTGGAGCGAATCGACGGGAAAAGGAGCCTCGGTGAACTCATTCGCGGGTATGGCAGACAGTGCGGCGCCGAGTCGGCGAAGGCCTGGCTTCACGTTCACGATTTCTTGAGTGCCGTATTCAGGCAGGGAATGCTAACGACCGAGCCGCCCCGTGATGTCCGGTACACCGGTCGCGGTAATCATTTGAAGCCGGAGCGGTTACAGGAATTCTGGTTTCATACGAACAACTCCTGCAATTTGACCTGTACCCACTGCCTGGTGTCCTCACACCCCGGGGGCGATCCGGGGCAGGACACCTCATTCTATCGCCGGGTCATCGACGAAACGCACGATCTGGGCGTCTTCCGATACTTTTTTACGGGCGGCGAGCCTTTTCTGCGAAGGGACATCTTCGATTTGATCGAGTATATTACGGAGGAGAAGGGCGCCGAGCTGATCATCCTCACGAACGCCACCCTTTTCCGTGACGCGCGGCTGCAAAGGCTGGATGCGCTCAACCGCCGGCGTCTCAAGCTTCAGGTAAGCCTGGACGGGGCGACGCCGCAGGTGAATGATCCCATTCGCGGTGAAGGAACCTTCGCCCGGATCACGGAGGGCCTGCGGACCCTGAGCGAGATGGGCTTCGACACCTCGCTGACGGCGGTGGTGATGAAGGATAACGTCAAGGATCTGGTCGGTCTGCCCCGGCTGGCGAAGGACCTGGGGTCAGGGTCGATCCACCTGATGTGGCCGCACCGGAGAGGACGGATGCTGGAAGTAGGGCCCGGACCGGATTCGCAGCTGCCGGCGATCGAGGAGCTGCTGCATCTAGCCCGGGAAGTCAAAAGAGAATCCGACCGTCTGGGCGTGACCTTCGACAACCATGAGTCCTACAAGCTACGGGTCAACGGCCGTCCCGGCGTCAAATATGATCTGGGAAATTCCTGCTGGAGCAGTCTTTGCCTCTATTCCGACGGCCATCTCTATCCGTCCGCCGCTTTTGCCGGTCATCCGGCCTTGGATCTGGGCGACGCGCGGGTCGGATCGGTGAAAAGATTATGGCTGGACAGCCCGCTGGCCAAGAGATTCCGGGAGGCCAGCGTGGTCGAGAAGGCCGGTTTGAACGGGGATCCCTTCAAGTACATCNNATGTCGAGCACAGCTACTTTTTCAGCTCCGGAAACGGCGGCGGGGGGGATATCCTGGCCGCCGATCCTTACTATCCGCTCTACGTGGCGTTGATGCAGGACGTCATGTTCGATCTGGCTTCGGCCGGCCGGGACTCCTATAATCGAAGGTCAGGATATCATCCTCCCCAGGTCCTGCATGCGATGGGGGCCGGTGCGNNCTGTCCTTCGATGTCGAGCTGCCGCGCCGAATCGTGCAGGAATTCTATGGCGAAGCGGCCGAAAAACCCAAGGCGGAATTGTGTTGTCCGGTCAATTATCAGGCGGACGAGATCGCACATATCCCCTCGGAGGTGCTGGAGCGGTTTTACGGCTGCGGATCGCCGGTGACCCTTGCCGACCTCAAGGAGGGCGAGGTGATGGTCGATCTGGGTTCCGGAGGAGGGATCGACTGCTTTATCGGGGCTAGAAAAGTGGGGCCGTCTGGTAAGGTGGTCGGGGTGGACATGACCGATCAAATGCTGCAGGTGGCGAACCGGAACAAGGAGCCGGTGGCCAGAAACCTGGATTATGACGTGGTGGAGTTCAGAAAGGGCTTTCTGGAGGACGTCCCGGTGGAGAACGGGGAGGCCGATCTGCTCACTTCGAATTGCGTGATCAACCTTTCTCCCCAGAAACCGAAGGTCTTCGCCGAGATGTGGCGGGTCCTGAAGGACCACGGGCGCATCGTGGTTTCGGACATCGTCACGGAGGCCCCGTTGCCGCCACATCTGCGCGCCAACGAACAGCTCCTGGGAGAGTGCATCGCCGGCGCGCTGACGCAGGACGAGTTCCTGGCGGCGCTGGAGCGAGCCGGTTTCTACGGGCTTTCGATCCTCAAGAAGAGCTTCTGGAAGGAGGTCGAAGGGCATCCGATCTATTCGGTGACCGTTCGCGGATTCAAATACGAGAAGAAGGAGGGTTGTGTCTTCATCGGGCAGAAGGCCATCTATCACGGACCCTTCAAGGCCGTCACCGACGAAGAGGGACACCTTTTCGCACGTGACGAGGCGGTGGAGGTCTGCACCGATACCGCCGCCAAATTGAAAAGACCACCCTATGCCGGCGTCTTCACCGTTACCGAGCCCGACGCCAGGACCGTCGAGATGCACAACCGCGATTCGGCCGTGGAGGCCGCTGCCTGCGGGCCGGGCTGCTGCTGAGACAGGGCGGCCGAAACGGCGGCGTTGCGGCATTCGGGCATGCGGTCAAGCCCGCCGCACGTCCCGGTCCGGCGCATCCGAGGACTCTCCTGGCTTTCGGGCAGACGGATCCATGAGCATGATCTCGGTCATCATTCCCACGCTTAACGAGGAAAATCAGATCGGCTCGGTGGTCGAACACGCCTTTCGGGCGGGCGCGGCTGAAATCATCGTGTCGGACGGGGGCAGCCGGGATTCTACCGTGGAGATCGCCCGGGGCCTGGGATGCCGGGTGATCGGCGCGCCACGAGGCCGTTCCTTTCAGATGAATGCCGGGGCCGGTGAGGCGAAGGGGGAGATCCTGCTGTTCTTGCATGCCGATACGCTTCTCCCACCGGAGGCCGGGGACTGTGTGCGCCAGGCCCTCCGCGATCCGGGTGTCGTCGGCGGGAGATTCGATATCCGGATGGACCGCCGGGGAATTCGTTATTCACTGCTTTCGCGCCTCATTAACGGCAGGTCCCGTCTCACCCGCATTTCGACGGGTGATCAGGCCATTTTCGTGCGCCGGGAGGTCTTCACCCGGCTCGGCGGTTATGCCGAGATTTCCCTGATGGAGGACGTGGAGTTGAGCCGCCGGCTGAAGCGGATCGGCCGCGTGGCCTGTCTTCGCNNCTTCGCAGCGCGGTCGTGACTTCTGCGCGTCGCTGGGAGCGTGGCGGCTGGTTGAACACGGTGCTCCTCATGTGGTGGCTTCGGTTTCTCTACGCGATCGGGGTGGCGCCGGACCGGCTGCGTCGATACTACCGGTAATCCCCGGAGCCTTCTCCAGGGAGGTGTTCATCTCGTCGCGGGCCGGCAGAGGGATCTTTCCAAGGATTTCGAGATGACGGATAACGGACTGGTTCTGTTCGCCAAGGCTCCGGTTCCCGGGCGGGTGAAATCGCGCCTGATCCCCCACCTCGCCCCCGAGCAAGCCTGCGCCCTCTACCAGGCCTTCGTTCGCGACTCACTGGATCGGTTTCACCCCAAGCTCCCCCATCGTCGATACCTGGCCTGCTATCCCTCGTCCTGCGATCCTTTTTTCAAATCGCTCCGCGGAGAGCAGGGCGTTGAGTTGCTGGAACAGGCGGGTTCGGACCTCGGGGAGCGGATGGCCGGCGTGGTTCGCGACCTTCTCGGGCGGGGCCTTCGCCAGATCGTGCTGGTCGGCGCGGACAGTCCCACACTACCCGCGGAGCGCCTCGACCAGGCATTCCAGGCATTGCGCCGCCGTCCGGTCGTGATCGGGCCGAGCCGGGACGGGGGATACTATCTGATCGGCATGTCACGGTGGATCCCGCACCTCTTTCGGGGTATTGCCTGGGGAACGGACGGCGTGATGAGCCAGACGACTCAGGTTCTGAACCGGGCAGGCATGCAATGGGAAATGCTCCCCGGATGGTTCGATGTAGATGATCAAGCCTCCCTTGAGGAATTGCGAAGGGAATTGTCCCGCGACCACCCGCCTCGCCCCCCGCACCAGGGGAATTCTCGAAAAGATTTCGGCAGTCACCGCTCCGGAAGCCTACCGCTAAAGGGCGCTCGGCCGGGCGATTCCAGCCTTCGAACTCGGCACGACGCCAGCTTCACGGCGCGGCCGGCGGGGCTTGAATTCACGCGGAAGTTGTTATATCTTTTTAATATGGATATCGTCTCCCCGCAACTCGAGGCCTATATCGACGAGCTGTTGCCGGCCGATGACGACATATTAAAAGAGATGGAGCGCGAGGCTCGCAAGCGCCAATTTCCGATCGTCGGGCCTCAAGTGGGCCGGTTGCTGCGCCAGTTGGCCATGCTGACCGGCGCATTGCGGGTGTTCGAGATGGGATCGGGTTTCGGGTATTCGGCCTACTGGTTTCTGAAGGGGATGCCCGTGGAGGGGCGGATCGTCCTGACGGACGACTCGCAGGACAACCTGGACAAGGCGAGGTCCTATCTCGGCCGCGGTGGATTTATGAGCCGCGCGACTTTCGAGCACGGGGACGCGCTGGAGCTGGTGGAGCGGTACCCGGGGCCGTTCGACGTGATCTTCAATGACATCGACAAGGACCGGTATCCCGAGGCCTTCCGCAAAGCCCTCCCCCGCCTCCGTCCGGGAGGCCTGCTGATCTCGGATAACGTCCTTTGGTTCGGCTCGGTGGTGAGCGATTCGCTGGAGCCGGACGTGCAGGGGATCAGGGATTACAACCGGCTCATCTCGAAGGGTGAAGAGGTGTTCAGCGCGATCATTCCGATCAGGGACGGGTTATCCGTTAGCGTCAAGGTATAGCCGGCAATGGTGGTCCGGCGCGGAGGAGAGAAAGATGGGTGAGTTCGTGAAGGTGGCAGAGGTGGGCGACGTGGCCCCTGGATCGGGGAAGGTGGTTACCGTGAAAGACAGAACCATCGCACTATTCAATGTGGACGGGGCGTTCTACGCCATCGATAATACCTGCGTGCATCGCGGCGGGCCTCTGGGCGAGGGCGAAGTCGACGGGAGTGTGGTCACCTGTCCATGGCATTCCTGGCAGTTCGATGTCAAGACGGGTGTCTCCCCTGCCAATCCGGCGGCGAAGGTGGCTACGTACGAGGTGAAGACGGAAGGATCGTCCGTCATGGTATCGGTTTAGGATGGGTCGGGTTCGATTCATATGGAGGAAGAACGCATCTTCACGATAGGGGAGGCCAACGGTCTGGTGCCGGAACTGGAGGCTTTGTTTCTGGAGATCAGGCGAGAGCGAAAGCTGTTGGCCCGGGTGGAACCCGAGATCAAAAAGGCTCGGGCGCGCTCGGATCTGGGCGGGGGAAGTGCCGCCGGACCGCGCTACATCCATTCGATGGAGCGCATCACACGGCTGGTGGAGCGGATCCAGGAGATGGGCGTGCTGGTCAAGGACATCGAGCGGGGCCTTTGCGATTTTCCATACCTTCTGGATGGCCGGGTGGTCTACCTGTGCTGGCGCCTGGGTGAATCCGAGATCCGGTGGTGGCATGAAACCCATACGGGGTATTCGGGACGGCAGCCCCTGGAGGAGGCCTGACCTTGCCCGCGCCCCACTCCGGTTTGCAAGATTTCCGGTCGCTTGCCCCCCGCGGACGGCGTCCCGCGCCATTGTTGTCAATGCAATCCCGCCTGTGATATATTGTTCCCATGCAGCATTATGACGCCATTTTGATGATCGCCAGCAGCGAGGCGGATTCGAATCTGTACTACGCCACCGGCTTTCTCGCACCGGATCCATTCATCTTTCTTCAAGTCGGTCAGGAGAAAATTCTCTTGATGAACGATCTGGAGCTGGACCGGGCCCGTGACCAGGCCAGGGTGGATCACGTCCTTTCGCTCTCGGAGTATGAAAAAAGCCTCAAGGAGAAGGGAAAGGAGGCGGGGTGGGTCAACGTCCTGGACCTGGTGTTTCAGGAGCGGAAGATCAAGTGGCTGCTCGTTCCGGGCGATTTTCCCATCCAATACGCGGACGGCCTCCGGGGAAAGGGTTACCTGTTGGAGTTCAAGCGGGAGCCCTTTTTCGAGGAACGGCACCCTGAAATCGGAGGAAGAGGTCGCCTTGATCCGCGACGTGCAGCAGGCCACCGAGGAGGCCACCGATCTGGCCATCCGGGCCGTGCGTGAGGCGGATGTCCGGAAAGGACAACTCTATCGGGACGGTAAGCCCCTGACCTCGGAGGCGCTCAAGCAGATCATCAATGTCAGGCTGATGGAAAAGGGTTGCNNACGAGGGAAGCGGACCGATCCGGGCCGGCGAATCGATTATCATGGATGTTTTCCCCCGCTCCAGCCACACGCGGTATTACGCCGATATGAGCCGCACGGTGGTGAAAGGCAAGGCCTCCGACGATCTGAAGCGAATGTATGACGCGGTGCAGCGGGCCCAGGAAACCGCCCTCGGAATGATTCATGACGGCGCCCCGGGCCGGGAGATCCACGACAAGGTGTGCCAGATCTTCAAGCAGGGCGGGTATGAAACCGGCAGCGTCAACGGCCGGATGCAGGGCTTTTTCCACGGGACCGGGCACGGGCTGGGCTTGGACGTGCACGAGCCGCCGCGAATCAGCCGGAGCGATTCCGTTCTCAAACGGGGCCATATTGTCACGGTGGAGCCCGGGCTGTACTACCCCGGCAAGGGGGCGGTCCGGATCGAGGACCTGGTTTGGGTGACCGATACGGGCTGCATTAATCTGACCCAATATCCCAAGCAATTGGAAGTCTAGGGGCGGATCGAAAGGATTTGGGATCTCAGGGGTCGTGGAGATTATCCCTTTTGGGTTTTCACGTTCCCGCATCCCGAATCCTTTTCTTATGAGGGACGCCTGAATGGCCGGTCAAGGGAAGGGGCGAACGGTCGACGAATCGGCCACGGAGTTGGTTCAGCTCATCCTGCCGAATGACACCAATCCATTGGGCAATGCCCTGGGCGGCCGGGTCATGCACTGGATCGACCTGGTGGGTGCGATCGTGGCCTACAAGCACAGCCGCCGCCCCGTGGTGACCGTGGCGATGGAGCGGCTGGAATTCATTCATCCCATCCGGTTGGGCCATATCGTGACCTTGAAGGCGCGTCTGCAACACGTCGGCAACACCTCGATGGAGGTGGGCGTCAAGGTCTATGCCGAGGACATCCCCAGCGCAAAAAGCCTCTTGGCCAGCCAGGCCATGATTACCTTCGTCGCCCTCGATGATCGGGGAAGGCCCACCCCCGTCCCGCGAGTCGAGCTGAGGACGGACGAGGAGCGAAGCCTGTTCGAGGCGGCGGAGGCCCGCCGAAAGCAACGGACGCGTCAAGGGGGGTAAATGCGAATCACGGTTCGGGTACAGAAGTTCGATCCGGAAATCGATCCGCGTCCTCATGATCGGGATTACCGGCTGGATGTGGCCTGGCGGGGCAACACGGTACTGGATACGCTTTTTCAGATCAAACAGGAATTGGACCCCACCCTCTCGTTCCGATACTCCTGCCGCAGCGCCATCTGCGGATCCTGCTGCATGGTGATCAACGGGCAGGAGAAGCTGGCCTGCAAGACGATGATCGTCAATGAGATTCGCCGGCGGGGCGAGGTGGTGGTCCGCCCGATGCGGCAGGCGCCCATCATCCGGGATCTGGCGGTGGAGCTGGAGCCCTTCTTCCGAAAGGTCCGTGAGGTCACGCCCTGGCTCGCCGCAGGGGAGGCGGTCGGGGAGCAGGGGGCCAAAGTCGCCGTGACGCGGGAGACGCTGGAAGCGTTTCATAACGTGGATGCCTGCATCATGTGCGGCGCCTGTCTTTCGGCTTGCAGCAGCTACGAGGTTTCCGCGGGATTCCTCGGCCCCGCTGCACTGGCCAAGGCCTATCGGTTCGTGGCGGACCCGAGGGATCAGGCCCGGGCGGCCCGTCTCCGGCAGCTGGATGGGGAAAACGGCATCTGGGATTGCACGCGATGCAACTTCTGCGTGGAGGTTTGCCCGAAGGATGTGCAGCCCATGGAGGCGATTATCCGGCTGCGTCGAAAGGCGATCCAAATGGGGCAGACCTCCACCGTTGGGGCCCGCCATATCACGGCCTTTATGGAAGTGGTCCGGGGGGAGGGAAAGCTCAATGAAGGCCTCCTGCCCATCAAGATGCTGTGGCGCGATCCCCTGCGCATGATCCGCACCGCTCCCCTGGCGCTGAAGATGTTTCTTCGAGGCAAGCTTCCGCTGCCTTACAAGCCTGCGATCAAGGGAATCGCGGCAGTCCGGCGGATGTTCGATTCGCGACGAGGGAGCGGGACGGGGCCCAACCCGTCCTGATGCCGTCCATTCGCACCTTAGGGGGATGATTGAGATGAAATACGCATTCTATACGGGCTGTGCCGCCAAGGGGGCCTGTCCCGAGCTTTATCAATCCTCGGTCAAAGTGATCCAGAAGCTGGGCCTCGAGGTGCTGGAGCTGAAGGATGCCACCTGCTGTGGAGCGGGCGTGATCCGGGAGGGCGATCCGGACCTGAGCCTGGCGCTCAACGCCCGCACCTTCGCGATGGCGGAGGAGGCGGGGCTCAACGTCATGACGGTCTGCGGGACCTGCCAGGGCGTCATGTCCAGCGCCCGCAAGCAGCTGCGCGAGGAGGCCGGGGCGATGGATCGCGTCAACGCCCTGCTGGCCATGGACCACCGGGTATACCGGGGCGACACGGAGGTCAAGCACCTGCTGTGGATCCTGATCAAGGAAATCGGGATGAGCCGCCTCAGGGAATACATCGTGAAACCCCTGAACGGACTTCGCGTGGCGCCGTTTTACGGGTGCTATATCCTGCGCCCATCCTGGGACCTCGGTTTTGACGATCCCGTCAACCCCACTTCCCTGGAGACCCTGATCTCGACGCTCGGAGGGTATCCGGTGGAATATTCGGGACGGACGAAATGCTGCGGTTTTCCCGTCATATTGGAGAAGGAGGGGGTCGCCATGGAGATGGCGGGCGCCAATCTGGCCGAGGCGAAAGAGATGGGGGCCGACTGCCTGGTCACCCCCTGTCCGCTCTGTCACATGAGCCTCGACATTTATCAGGGGCGGGCCGAGGAAAAAATCGGCGCCAACCTTGGCCTTCCCATCATCCACCTGCCGCAGTTGGTGGGATTGGCCATGGGAATTTCCAGCAAGGAGCTGGGAATGAACCGCCACATGGTGCCCGTGCGGCGCGTTCTCGAAAAGCTAGGCGTGAACTGATTGAAAGGGAGCATGATGAAGGAGATAGCCGAGAACGTGATTGATGCCGCACTGGCAGGGGGAGCTTCCTATGCGGATGTGCGGCTCATCGATATACAGGATGAATCGATCGCCACGCGCAACGGGGAGGTGGAGAGCCTCGGAAAGATGGATTCGCTGGGCCTGGGCGTGCGGGTCCTGGCGAAGGGGGCCTGGGGCTTTGCGGCGACGCATGACCTGACCCGAAACTCCATCGCCCAGACGGTCAAGAAGGCCATCGCCGTGGCCCGGGCCAGCGCCATGGTCAAGGGGGGGCCGGTCCGCCTGGCCCCGCTGGATGCGGTGGTGGACCGCTGGACGGCCCCGTGCGAGAAAGACCCCTTCAAGGTTTCGCTGGAGACCAAGATCGATCTGCTGATGCAGGTGGACCAGCGGCNNGGGGGTCACGCTGGCGAGGGCGTCTTTGTGGTTCGTTCGGACAAAAAAACTTTTCGTGAGCAGTCTTGGCTCCCGGATCGAGCAGACCTACCATCAATCGGGCGGGGGCTTCTCCGCCTTTTCATACCTGGACGGGGGGCTTCAAAAGCGATCCTACCCCAATTCCTTCGGCGGACAGCATCTCCTGGCCGGATATGAGGCGATCGAGGAGATGAGGTTTCTGGATCACGCGACGCGGGTGGCCGAGGAGGCGGTGGCCCTTCATCAGGCGGATCAATGCCCGCAGAAGAGGACCGCCGTTATTTTGGACGGATCCCAACTCGGCCTTCAGATCCATGAATCCATCGGGCACCCGATCGAGCTGGACCGTGTGCTGGGGCACGAGGCCAACTACGCCGGGACCAGCTTCCTGGAGCTGGACACGTTGGGGAGCCTTCGATATGGATCAGGGCATGTGAACGTGGTGGCCGATGCCCGATTGGAGCATGGCCCGGGGCTGGGCAGTTTCGGTTATGATGATGAAGGGGTGCCGGCCCAGGGCGTGGATATCATCCGGGAGGGGTTGTTTGTAGGTTATCTGACTTCGCGGGAGACCGCGCCGGCGGTGGGAACGGCCGGAAGCAACGGCGCGATGCGGGCCGACGGCTGGAACCGGATTCCCCTGATCCGGATGACCAACGTCAGCTTGAAGCCGGGGCCCTGGAGACTGGAGGATTTGATCGCGGATACCGATGACGGGATCTTTATGGAAACCAACCGGAGCTGGTCGATCGACGACAAGCGGTTTAATTTTCAGTTCGGCACGGAGATCGGCTGGGAAATCAAGAAGGGCCGCAAGGGCCGGATGCTGAAGAATCCGAGCTATGGCGGGATCACCACCCGGTTCTGGAATGCCTGCGACGCGGTCTGCGGGCCCGAGTCCTGGGTGCTGTGGGGCCTTCCGAACTGCGGGAAGGGCCAGCCCGGTCAAGTGATCGGGACGGGCCACGGGGCTTCCCCCGCACGATTCAGGGAGATCGAGGTGGGAATGGCCTATGCCTAGGCTGCTATGAAGCTCACGAAAACCGACTGCCGCAAGATCTTGGATGGCGTCCTGAAGCGGAGCAAAGCGGATCAGACGCTTGCGGTGCTCACGGGCTCCGAGAGCTCACTGACGCGATTTGCCAACAACGGGATCCACCAGAACGTCACGGAAGAATCCCTGGACCTGACGGTGCGCGTCGCCATCGGAAAGCGCACGGCGAAGGCCAGCACCAACCGTCTGGATTCCGATTCGATTCAAAAGGCGATCGATGTGGCCTGTGACCTGGCGCGGTTCGTCCCGGAGGAGGAACTGCCGCCGCTGGCCGGCCGGTGCCGCTACGAGGCCCTGAAGCGCTATGATCAGACGACGGCCCGTCTCACGCCGCGCTCGAGGGCCGAGTGGATCTCCCAGGCCATCGAACCCGCGCTATCGCAATCCCTGGTGGCGGCCGGCTACCTCTCCAACCAGGTGATGACCACGGCGGTCGCAAATTCCGCGGGGATGTTCGCCCATGACCGCCATACCGGGGGACAGCTCCGGCTGGGTCAAGGATGCCGCTCCCTGCATCGAGGAGATTCGAATCCCTGCATTGGCCAAACGGGCGGTCCAAAAGGCGCTGGACGGGCGCTCCCCTCGCGACCTGGAGCCGGGACGCTACACCGTCATCCTCGAGCCGGCTGCCGTGGCGGACCTTCTGGGATTCATGACCTATGACTTCGGGGCGCTGTCGGTGCATCTGAAGCAGAGCTTCATCACGGAGAAGATCGGAACCCGGATGTTCGGGGAGAACATCACCATCCAGGATAACGTAGGGCATTCCCTTCAGATGGGGTTGCCATTCGACGGGGACGGGATCCCGCGGGAGCGGGTGAAATTGGTGGAGGGCGGTGTGATCAGGAATCTGGTCTATTCGGCCACCACCGCCCGCAAGATGGGACGGCGGCCGACCGGTCATGGCCTGTTCTTTGAACCGGACGAGATGCCGATGAATATCGTGATGGAGGGCGGCCGGCATTCGCTGGCGGAGATGATTGCCTCCACGCCGCGGGGCCTTCTGGTGACCCGCTTTTGGTACATCCGGGAGGTTGATCCCACCCAGAAGATCCTCACCGGGATGACCCGGGACGGCACCTTCTTCGTGGAGAATGGCCGGGTGAGCCATGCGGTCAAGAACCTCCGGTTCAACCAGGGGCTGGTCGAGATGCTCTGCCGCGCGACCATGATGGGCCGACCCGTGCGCGCCTCGGGGGAAGAGCATTACGGGTGCATCGTCGTGCCGCCCATGAAGGTGGACTCGTTCCAGTTTACCGGAAAGACGGTGTTCTAGGACCTTTTCTTCCTTACGGGGTCCGGACCCTTGTCGCAGCCCGCCTGCCTTGACAGAAGCCAAAAATTGGCATATAAATTGTAGTAGATCTGATCGGGTATCTATCAAAAATATAAGGGATTTTTGGCTTTTACGCTCAACTGACCGAGGTGCCTATGAGACGAAGGAAGGTGACCGTCATCGGGGCGGGGCATGTGGGTGGCACCACCGCCCAACGGCTGGCCGAGAAGCAGCTCGGGGATATCGTCCTTCTCGACATCATCGAGGGGATGGCGAAGGGAAAGGCCCTCGACCTTTGGGAGGCCGCCCCGCTGGCGGGCTACGATGTCCGGCTCTTGGGAACCAGCCGCTATCCGGACACGGCCGATTCCGATTTGGTGATCGTGACATCGGGTTCTCCCCGCAAGCCGGGCATGAGCCGGGATGATCTTCTCAAGATCAATGCCGATATCGTTCAGAAGGTGGTCCGTGAGGTGTCGAAGACCTCGCCCGAGGCTATTCTCCTGATGGTGTCCAACCCGCTGGATGCCATGACCTACGTGGCCTACAAGACCAGCGGATTTCCCAAGGCGCGGGTGATGGGGATGGCAGGGGTCCTGGACTCGGCCCGCTTCCGTTCCTTCATCGCGATGGAGTTAGGGGTGTCGGTCAAGAATGTGCAGGCCATGGTCCTGGGGGGCCACGGAGACTCCATGGTTCCCTTGCTTCGACACACCCAGGTTTCAGGTATTCCATTGGCCGATTTGATTTCCAAGGACCGGTTGGATGCCATCGTCAAGCGCACCCGGGAGGGGGGAGCCGAAATCGTAAATCTCCTGGAAACGGGAAGCGCCTACTATGCGCCGTCGGCCGCCGTGGTGGAGATGGCGGAGGCCATCATCCTCGACAGGAAGGCCATTCTTCCCTGTGCCGCCTACTGTGAGGGGGAATATGGCGTCCGGGGACTGTTCGTGGGTGTCCCGGCCGTCCTGGGTAACGGAGGTGTTGAAAGGATCGTTGAATTCAAACTGGATTCCACCGAGGAGCTGGCCCTGAAAAAATCGGCGGCGGCGGTGGAAGAGCTGATCCGCCTCGTGGACAAAATGATCGAGAATTGATGGGATAGTCCAGAATGTTTCATTAAATTAATATATTTCATTAATGAATTTTCTCTTCGTTTTTAAAGTGTAATTACTTGGTTTTTCAGGGTTTTATAATTTCCTTGCATTCTTCTTTTGCAAGGGTTATAATTCAGAAGTGAAACACCCACTGGGCCCGGGCCTGGCACCGCAAACAGGCCTAACAGTTTGATAAATTTAGACTTTTTTATTAAAATGGATGGGTGGTATGCCTCTTGCACATTATTTTCTGCAGGAGGGACCACTGATGCAGTGCGAACGATGCAATGGCGAGATGGCGTATGAATGCTTTCAGGACATGGATGATGACACCGGCAACCTGTTCTTTTACGGGTGGCGGTGCCTTCTGTGCGGAGAGATCCTGGATTCCGTGATCGTGTCCAATCGGCAGAACCGCCCAGCCCCGTTGCTGAACAGGAACAAAAAGCTGATTACCTCTTCAAGGCATTGAAGACCCCGCAGACACACTGACCTGATGACCTCGGTGATTGGCTCGGATGGGCTGCGAGAATCT
>JABAOD010039036.1_pt1 | contig 13843 bp, 14 predicted proteins | sample 7062151 | NCBI WGS metagenome assembly JABAOD01 (sample SAMN14538626, study PRJNA623070) | marine sediment metagenome | biome: marine biome [ENVO:00000428]; feature: marine pelagic biome [ENVO:01000023]; material: deep marine sediment [ENVO:00002113] | place: India: Gulf of Khambhat ...
CACGTCCGTGTCAGTTAACAAACTATAAAACATGCACGCGAAAAAGTCCGTGATTACGCTCACACATTCAGCTTGGGTGGATGAGGATTCTACGCGTCACGCTTCGGGCGTTCTTCATATCGGAACTTGACGTTGCCGACAGAGACAATGTCTCCGTTCGAAAGGAAGTGTTCCTTTACCCGCTCCGAGTTTANNAAAACCACCGCATGCCGACGGCTGATGTATGCGGTTTTGAGTTGAATGTCATTCTCCGGGGTTCGGCCGATAGTCAGGCGAGTCTTGAACAGCGGAAAGCGCAGTTCCTGGTCACCGGCGTTTCCGACGAGCACTCGGGTAAATCTGTCTCTTTCGCCGACGGCATTCGCGGCTGCGGGCTGCTTGTCGGCACTGTCCCTGACTTCGTCAAATCGTTCGGACATGCGGCTATCAAGCTCATGAATGACGTCCTCGATCTCGCCGATTGAGTCGATCTGCTCGGACTTTTTCGAGAGCTCACCGAGCAGTACGTTGATTGCCGTGTTCTTGGTCTCCAGCTTCTGTTCGAACACTTCGGCGACTTCCGTCAGCTTCCTCAGCTGCTTCTCGAGATCGGCAACCCGCTGTTGTGCCTGCTCTTCGGTCCTGGTCAGCATGCGCGTCAGCTCTTCCTTGTGATTTCGCGCATCGACCAGGTCCGAGGCCAGCTGTTTGTTCAGGTCGCTCGTCTGATCCAGCGTACCTTGCGCCTCGCCGAGCTCGAAGCGCAGCGTCCGCAGTTCCTGCTCATGTTCAGCTCGGATTTTCTCGAGCGACGCATCGACATCGGCACTTGCGGCTCTCAATGTTTCCAGCTCCGTCTCGAGCGACTCCTTGCTGCGGGTCAACTGTGCCACTGCCTCGCGCAGTCCGTCGCGATCTGCGGATACGTCCGCGAATGTCTTGCTGAGATCCTGCAGCTGGTGCCTGAGCGTGTCGGCGTAGGCTTCCGTCTTTTCGCGCTGAGCGTGCATTTCCTCGATCTGCGAAGACGTAACTNNATGATCTCGGCCGCACTCTTGTCGCGAACCGCCACGAGTTCCGCGGTCAGGCGCTGGATCTCGTCCTCCGCCTCCCGCAGCGCCGAGCTTTTGTCGGCGTTTGCCTGTTCCTGCTCGGTCAGCTGCCGACCAAGCTCCGCGAACTCTTCCTCGAGCACGGCGTAGAGTTCGTCGCGCTGGTTGACCTCCATGTTGAGGTTGTGTTCTTCGCGAGCGGCTGCTTCGAGTTCCGAGCGCGCGTTCGCAAGCTTGCTCCGCAGCCCCTCGATTTGGACCAGGCGTTCGTCGTCTGCGGACCGCCGCTCTGCAAGCTGCTGCTCGAGCGAGGTGTACCTGGCATCGCGTTCCTCGATGCCGGCCTGCGCCGTTTCAATTTCGGCTTCGGCCGCCTCAAGCTGAGCGCGCAGTTTCTCCGTCTGCCGCCGGGAGCGGGCGAGTGCGGCAATCTGTTCGCCTGCTTCGGTGTCCTGGTCCGCAAGGCGCTGTTCCAACAACGCGTTTTGTTCGTCGCGCTGATGGATCTCCGCCTCTGCGGCGGCTATCTGGGCACGGGCATTCTCGAGCTCGGCGCGGATTTCGTCGAGATCCTGCTCGACGGCTTCGCGAGCGGCGACGTTTTGCGCGTCGGCCGACTGCTGCGCTTGGAGTTCGGCTTGCAGCGCATCATAGTCCTGGTCGCGCTGCCTGATCTCCGCTGTCAGGTCCTTGATGGATTCGTTGCGTTTCTTCAGCAGATTTTCTTTTTGCGCAAGCTTCTTCCGTAGCTGGTCCACTTCCTTTAGCAGGTTGTTGGCGATTTCCTCGCGCGCGCTGATCTCGGTCTCGAGACCGAGCCATTTGGCGCGCAGCTGCTCGATGTCATACTGCAGCTTGCCGATCGTTTTCGTGCGCGATTCGAGATCGGATTGCAGTTCGGGGATTGACTGGCCGGATCCCGCGTCGGAGTCTTCCCCGCCGAGCCCGTAGGTGTGCGAATCCGACTCGCTCTGTTCGCTCTCGCCGTCGTCGTCGTACTGGCGAAAGGTGGGGGTCTCCAGCTCTGCCGTCGGGTCTTCGTCTTCGCCGACTAATTCTCTTATATTCTTGTTTTCATTAGCCATAAACGAAGTTTAGCATGCGCGCAGGGCGACTCAACACCAGGCCTGGTACGAAGTTGATCCGGGTTATGTTAAATAATGGCTAGTCGCAGGGAACCGTGCGACCGGCGGCCCATTCACGCATTGTCGAAATCTTCTCTCGCATGACGACAGACAGCGGACGCGTCTGGCGAATTTCCTCGAGAATATGTTCGGTTGCCAACGGCTGACGCATGGCATGCGCCGCGTACAGCGCCGAAACCACCGCCTGCTCGATCTCCGCACCGGAGAACCCCTTCATCGCCCTGGCGAGCCCGCTGACATTGATGTCTGCGAGGCTCTGCTGCTGAGGTGTATGGCCAGAATGGCGGCGCGGATTTCTGCCCTGGGGAGATCCACGAAAAAGATCTCATCGAAGCGACCTTTGCGAACCAGTTCCGGCGGCAGGGTACTTATGTCGTTTGCGGTCGCGACGATAAAGACCTCGCTCTTGCGTTCCGCCATCCAGGTAAGAAACGTGCCGAGCACGCGCTGACTGGTGCCGGTCTCCCCACCACGGCCTGCGATACCTTTCTCGATCTCGTCGATCCAAAGCACGCATGGCGACATGACGTCTGCCGTTTTCAGCGATTCGCGCAGCTTTCGCTCGGTCTCGCCGTGATACTTGTCATAGATTGCACCGAAATCGAGCCGCAGCAGCGGCACGCCAAAAATTCCGGCGGTTGCTTTCGCGGCGAGACTCTTGCCGCAGCCCTGGATGCCGAGGAGGAGAATGCCTTTCGGCGGATCGAGGTGAGCGGCGGACACGTCTTTTTCGAACGCCGGTCGTCGTTGTTCGAGCCACTGCTTCAGCCTCGCCAGCCCGCCAACGTCACTGAAGCTCGCGGTATCGTATTCGAACTGCAGCGCGCCGCCGCGATTCAGCAGTTCGTATTTCGCCTGCATAACGCCCGGCAGGTCACTCTTGGTGATCGCACCGTCAACGTAAACTGCGTTTCTCGCCAGACGTTCGGTATCGCCATAGGTCAGGCCCGCGAGGTTTTGCACAAGCAGGTCGTGCGCTTTCTGATCGATTTGTACGCGTTGCCCGGGGTGATCTTCGCTGTAGTCATCAACGGTCCGTTTTACGATCCGCGCACGTTCTTCCTCCGAAGGCAAATCGAGATCGAACCGCGCACTGAATGGCTCGAGTTCGCTCGGCAGCCGTAGCTTGTGACTGATCAGTATCAGTTGCCGCGGTGCGTTGCGATACTGTATGCAGATGTCCTTGATCAATCGCACATGGACCGGATCATCGAGAAACGGGTGAAAATCGAGCAGTACGTACGTGGCGGGTTTCGTAACGGCGCGTATATGCCTGAGGACGTCGGTCGGCTGTGAGTTCAGCGTCTGCGGCTCGAGCGAGATATCGACCCGCTGTAATCCATCGGTGATCGTCCAGCGAAACAATGGCGCGTAGTCGTCTCCCGTGCGACTGTGCGCAATCGACTGGAGCATTTCCAGTATCCGTGCCTCGTCCTGGGATTCAATGACGACGATCGGCGTTCTCGATCGCAGGATCAGTTCGAGGTCATGACGTCGATCCATTTCGGCTTTCAGCTGCCTTGCTTACCTGGCGCCATTCTAGAGCAGCCCGGCAGCTTGTCGATGTGAAGTGTGTCCGATGCTTCGCCAATCAGGTCGGCAGCGATTTCAGACAGCGCGTCGAGATCGACAGGCGTTCCCGATGCGAGCACTTTTTGCAAGAGGTCGTCGAGATTGCTTGCGCCGGATGTCTTGTCGAGGATTTCCCGATTCAATGCCACGAAGATGGTCACCGCCAGCGCCGTCGTCGCGCCGGTTGAATGCTTGCCACACAGACGCTCGGCTCGATCTGCCCATTTCGCCTGATCGGCGATGGCCTTCGTGTGTCTCTGTGCCGTAATCGCATGACCGCGCCGCAACAACTCGATACTGTAAAACTCCGCCAGCCCTTCCGTGATCCAGTCGAAGCCTTCACGCACCTCGAAAGACAGTGCCGTGTGCAGTGCCTCGTGCAGCAAGGTGCTGGTGGCATTCTCGCTGATCATCGGCCTTTCCGCGTGGATGTACAGTGACGCCGGCGCCGAGAGGCCGCCGCGCCACATCGGGTCGCCGGCGCTCACGATAGTCAGGCGCTGCGGCGGCTCCGGAATCAACTCGGCCAGCTCGGGCAGCGTCCAGTTGAGGAGCGCCAGCATATCGAGGCGCCGAACGGCCTGGCCTTCCGGTCCCGCTACCGTGACCCGGATGCCCGCGATGGTATCCCGCCGCACCCCGAGACGACCGACGGCGATCCAGCCGGTGGGTTGGTCGAATCGGCGGTCGGCGCGCTGAACGCGAATGGGATCCTGCTTGCTTGAGTACTCGGTAACGAGAGACCATCCCGCCGGTAGCTCGAAGGAGAAGGATGTGCTCGACGTCGAGCCCATCAGGGCTCTCGTCCTCGCGCGCGGAATGACGTCCTCCATTCGAAAAATGCCCCAGTCCGGGCCCAGCCGAGCGTCGTAGCCTTTCTGTTCGCGACGATGATTGACCTTCACTCGCCAGTGCAATGTGCCGCCGTCCGCTGGCACCTGCCAGCGCAACGCCTCGCCTTCGATCCGCCAGTCGCCGTCGCCCGCCCAATCCCCCGTCTGCGGAGAGGGTGCAGGGAAGCGAATCTCGCGCAGCAGGTGCCCGGATTGTCGTATCTCCAGCGAGACGTCGACTGATGCCGCGGCAGGATCAACGCGTAGCGAATAGTGTGCGGCGTACTCGCGCTTCGCGGGGCTATCGGCCGACTCGGACGGTTCGACGCCGCACGCCGCTATCACGATCAGGGCCAGTAGTAATGCCCAACGATGCTCTCCCGGCAGTACGCATGACATCGACCGGGCTCCCGATCGTGAGATACAGTTCATGGTGAATTAAGGCTCCATGCCGTATGGTGGACCGATTGAGTACGCCAGAGAAGTTTCGATGATATCGCAGCCAGCGCGGATTATTCGGGTTCTTGCCCTGACAATCATGATGTTGGGGCTGGTTTCGGCGTGTTCCTCTACGCCACGGACGAGCGACGCTGGATCGGTAGCGGCGGGCAGGGCCGCAAAGAGCACGGCCGTGGGTGAGATCGCGGCCGCCGTCGCGTTGGACCAGGTTGGCGTGCCTTATCGTTACGGCGGCAGCAGTCCCACTGGATTCGATTGCAGCGGCCTCGTGCAATATTCCTACTCCCGTGCGGGAAAACGAATCCCGAGAACGACTGGCCAGCTCTGGTCCTCGACTGCNNGGGACGTATTGTTCTTCAACATCGACGGCAAGATGTCGCATGTGGGCCTGTATCTGGGCGGACGCCGTTTCGTGCACGCGCCGTCATCGGGACGCGCTGTGTCGGTCGCTTCCCTGGATTCGCCGTTCTACAGGTCTGCATTTCTGCGAGCCGGCCGACCGCATTAGTCAGCAGGCGCAAGCCGGCGGCAGTGGGTCATTGAACGATGAATGCCTTTAATTGCTGTGCGAGGCCTTTGCATGCCGCGGCCTGGGTTCGCGCGATCAGGGGTATGGGTACGACCAGCGCCGGCAGGAAAGAGGTGCCGCTGACATCCGCCGTAACGGTGCCCGCATTCTCGTAGCCGTTAAGGTCCCATACCGAGGCTTCATAATCCGCGTCCTTTTGCCACCAGGCAAAGCCGAAACAGCCACCGCCACCCGGGCCGGCTGCGCAGGACAGGCTGCCGCCCTGGGCAACGGTCTCGGTGTCTCCATCCAGCCACACGATGTAGCGGACACCCATATCCTTCACGATGTCGGCGACGCCGGGACGCTCCATCAACTTCGTCAGGCCCTTGGTCTCAGCGGGTGCCGTGCGCGGCTCGAACCAGGGAAACAGCGAGTCGACGAACTGCTGACGTGGAATAACGCGCAGCCCCTGTGAACCTCGCCCCAGGGCGTCTTCGATGCAGCTAATGTAGCCGGACTCGGTTTCATTCCCCTGGTGATAGCTCTTCGCCATGATCACCACGGATTCACCGTCATTCAGCCCGGTAACGTTTTCACGGGCGTCTTCGACGCGAGACGTTACGCAGCCGCTGGAAAGAGCAACAGCCAGCCCCAAAATGGCGATGCCGGGTCCCGGCCGTATCGAACTATTCTGAGTCATCCTCGATTCCTCCGATGACAAATATACCAAAGTCATCTTCCGCCAGGTCCGTCTCCTGGCTGGGCTGGAGCGCCGACTCGGAGTCGACGACAAGCTGCTCGGGTTCTCTGGCGGAGGGAGCAAGGCCACCATTCGCCAGCGCGCTGATCTGAGTCGCCTTGTCCAGCTGCATGATAATCAGCGCCGCGGCATCGCGCATCGCCAGTAAAGCGGCTCGTTGCAGTGCCTTCGAGCCGCCGATACCTTGCTTGCGACTCTTGCCGTAAGCACTCACTGTCCAGTTAGAAGCGTTGTTGCCCGCCCTGTCGAAGATTCGGAGCCGGTACCGAATCCAGACCGCAAATGCTTCAGTATTGCTCTGGGTCGGCACCGAGAATTCGAAGCCGTCGATGCTGGGCTCGATCAACGCATCGAACTGCAGGTCCCGCGCATCGTCATCGGGACCGATGACGGTCAGGCTCGTAAACAGGTAGCCGAAGAGTTGCTCGAAAAAAGTGGCGTTCGCGCTGCCGAGGTGAATTGTCCAGGACTCTTTACCGAGGATGTTCTCCTGGTGCGCAAAATCGTTGAATTCTTCGGGGATCCTCAGCGCTACCGCGATCGGGATTTTCTCGGTCCGCGGGGCCGGGATGGTCAGCTCTTCCATGGTTGTCGTCGAGCTGCAGGCGGCGAGCGCTACGGGTATCAGGCTTGCAGCGAGTAGGGTGCGTATTCTGGCGATCAAGTGGTTGAGGTCCGCACGGCAACAAAACGTTTCAATATCAGAGCGATTCGATGGCGCAGAGTTCCAAGGAATCGCAGAAGATCCAGTCATTAACCACTGTAGTGGCAGCGCATCTGCAGTGCAAATGGAAATCCGCTTCACGCGTACCGCCTTAGCCGGTATAAAGTCGCCCTTGATCGGAGTTACACAGAATCGGCGCAACGCCAATGCCTAGACCGAAAATACTCGTTTTTCAGCATGTCCCCTACGAGCCGCTGGGAACCCTGGACCCGTTGCTGAAAGAGTCCGGGTTCCGGATTCGCTACGTGAATTTCGGGCGAGAGCCGGGGTCGAGGCCTGCGCTCGAGAAATACGAAGCTCTCATCGTCCTTGGCGGACCGATGAACTCGGATCAGATCGACACCTATCCGAACCTGATCACCGAAGTCGAGATAATTCGCGAAGCCGTGGACAGCGATATGTCGGTCCTGGGGATTTGCCTGGGCGCCCAGCTGCTGGCCAAAGCGCTCGGCGGATCTGTTGGGCGAAACGCGGTGCGCGAGATCGGGTGGCACGAGGTCGCGCTTACCGAAGCGGGTGCGAAGGATCCGGTGCTGTCCGCCTTCTCGGATCATCAGGAGGTCTTTCAGTGGCACGAGGATGGCATCTCGCTGCCGCCCGGCGCGGTTCATCTTGCGAGTTCTCCAGCCAGTCCGGTGCAGGCTTTTCGGTATGGGGTACATGCCTACGGATTTCAGTTTCATCTGGAGGCCAGCCGCTCGCTGATCGAACGGTGGCTGACGGTTCCGGCGCACCGCGCAGTCCTGGACGAGGAGCGCGGCAGAATCGACGCGCAGTCGATCCGGGCGCGCACTGAGGACGCTATCGAACCCTTGCAGCAGCTCAGCCGGGAGACGTTCTCGCGATGGGTCGATCGTTTCGAGATCGGACCGAGGAGGCAACGCCTGCCATCCCGTTAGGTCCTGATCCAGGATTAGGTGGCAGTCAGAAGTCTCGCCACTCGAGCGGTGGTTCCTGCATCAATGCGACCTGTTCCCGCAGTGCCAGTACCTGGTCGTCCCAGTAACGGCGGCTGTCGAACCACGGGAACGCAATCTTGAATGCCGGGTCGTCCCAGCGACGTGCCAGCCAGGACGCGTAGTAAAGCAGGCGCAGGCTGCGTAAAGCCTCGATCAGGTGCAGCTCGCGCGCATCGAAGGCGCGAAACGACTGATAACCCTCGAGCAGAGCGGCCAGCTGCGGTGTCTGTTCAGCGCGATCCCCGGAAAGGAACATCCACAGGTCCTGAATGGCGGGTCCATGGCGGGCGTCATCGAGATCGACGATGTGCAGTTGCTCGCCTCGCACCAGCACGTTTCCCGGGTGGAAGTCGCCGTGTAGACGGATTTCACGCATCGCCTCTGACCGGGCGTAACAGGCCTCGACACCATCGAGCACCAGTTCGGCGACACTCTCGTAGGCCTCGCGGTTGTCTTCAGGAATAAAGTCGTGGTCCAGCAGGTATTCAACGGACTCGACGCCGTAAGAGTCGATGTCGACGCTGGGCCGGTGTGCAAAGGAACGCGTCTGCCCCTCGAGGTGAATACGAGCAACGAGCCGCCCGAGCTGCGTCAGCAGATCGTAATCGTCCAGGTCCGGAGCGCGACCGCCGTGGCACTCGTAGACCGCGACCCGATGGTGCCCCGTGTGGTGAAGCGTCGTACCGGAGCGGAGTAGCGGCGGGATCACCGGAATCTCCTGGCGGGCGAGGTCGATGGCGAACTCGTGCTCCTCGAGAATGGCGGCATCGCTCCAGCGTCCCGGGCGGTAGAACTTCGCGACAATCGGGCTGTCATTCTCGATCCCCACCTGGTAGACGCGGTTCTCATAGCTGTTGAGCGCCAGGAAGCGGCCGTCACAGTGGAACCCGAGGTTGCCGAGCTCGCTCAGGATGTCGTCGGGTTGCAGGTCGGCGAACGCCAGCGCGGCCGCGTCACCGTTCATGACACTTTCCTGCGTGATTCCCTTTTTCTGTCAGATTCCTTCAGGATCTTCTTTCGGAGGCGCAGATGATTCGGTGTTACTTCGAGCAGTTCGTCGTCGTCCAGGAACTCGAGCGATTGCTCCAGCGAGAATTGCGTCGCCGGCGTCAGGACGAGGTTCTCGTCGGTGCCGGCTGCCCGCACATTGGTCAGCTGCTTGGCTTTCGTCGGGTTGACGACCAGGTCATTGCCGCGCTGATGGATGCCGATGATCATCCCCTCGTAAACGGGTGCGCCGTGACCAATGAACAGACGCCCGCGTTCCTGTAAGTTGAAAAGCGCGTAGGCGAGCGCCTTGCCCTGAACCATCGACACGAGCGCGCCATTGTTGCGTTGCGCGATGGTGCCCGGAACTCGCGGCGCGTAATCGTCGAGTACGTGATACAGCAGGCCCGTTCCCGATGTCGCGGTGAGGTACTCGGTACGAAAGCCGATCAGCCCCCGGGTCGGTATCCTGTAATCCAGTCGTATGCGACCCTTGTTATCGGGCAGCATATCGACGAGCTCACCCTTGCGCTCTGCCAGTCGTGTCATCACCGCGCCCTGGTAGGCCTCATCGAAATCGACGGTCAGCTGTTCCCACGGTTCGTGCTCTTCACCGTCGACGTCATGCATGATGACTTCGGGTCGCGATACCGCGAGTTCGAAGCCCTCGCGACGCATCGTCTCGACCAGGACGGAAAGATGCAGTTCGCCGCGGCCCGAGACACGGAACTTGTCGGGGTCCTCGGTCTCATCGACGCGCAGCGCGACGTTGTGCTTCAGCTCCTGGTCGAGCCTCTCGCGAATCTGCCGGCTGGTCAGGTATTTGCCGTCCTGTCCCGCGAACGGCGACTTGTTGACCTGGAAAGTCATCGACACGGTCGGCTCGTCGACGGTCAGGGCAGGGAGCGCCTCCTCGTGCCCCGGATCGCACAGCGTGTCGGAGATGCCGAGCGTGTCGATGCCGCTGAAAACGACGATATCCCCGGCCGTTGCCGAATCGACGCGGCGACGCTCGAGGCCATGAAAGCCGAACAGTTCGAGCACGCGCGCGCGTCGGGCGTTTCCGTCCGCGCTGACGATGCTGACGGGCGCGTTGGCGCGCAGGGTGCCGCGGCTGATTCGCCCGACGCCCAGCACGCCGACGTAGGTGTCGTAGTCGAGGCTCGACACCTGAAGTTGCAGCGGACCAGCGGCATCGACATCGGGCGGCGGAACGTGCGCGACAATCGTCTCGAACAGCGGCGTCATGTCGCCCGCGCGCGCATCAGCGCTGTTACTTGCGTAGCCGTTCAGGGCCGATGCGAAGACGATCGGAAAGTCCAGCTGCGCGTCGGTGGCGCCGAGTCGGTCGAACAGGTCGAAGGTCTGGTCCAGCACCCAGTCCGGCCGGGCGCCGTCCCGGTCGATCTTGTTGACGACGACGACCGGCACCAGGCCTCGAGCGAACGCCTTCTGGGTCACGAAGCGCGTCTGCGGCATCGGGCCCTCGACCGCGTCGACGAGCAGCAGCACGCCGTCGACCATCGACAGCACGCGCTCGACCTCGCCGCCGAAGTCCGCGTGGCCCGGCGTGTCGACGATGTTGATGTGCGTGCCGCCGTAGTCGACGGCGGTGTTCTTGGCCAGGATCGTGATGCCGCGCTCGCGCTCGAGGTCGTTCGAGTCCATCGCCCGCTCGGCCACGGCCTCGCCCTCGCGGAAGGCGCCGGACTGCTTGAGAAGCTCGTCGACCAGCGTGGTCTTGCCGTGGTCGACATGGGCGATGNNAGCGTGGTTTTGCCGTGGTCGACGTGCGCGATTATGGCGATGTTACGGAGACTGCGGAGATCCGACATGAAACTGGTGCCTTGCAAACTGGCGGCGGATTATAGAGAGACGACCTCCAAATTGATATGGAACTGCCGATGAAAATCCCTTGTTCAGCTGCCTTGTACGGCTTATTGCTGGCCAGCCTCGGAGGCTGCGGTGACACCGCGAAATTCGACGCCGACGGGCACGTGCAGGAGGTGCTCGATTGGCGCGCCGAACGCCTCGAGCAGCTGACTGCTCCGTTGGGCTACCTGACGCAGGTGGGGCTCTTCTGGCTGGACGAGGGCGTCTACCGTTTCGGCGGCGATACCGACAACGACGTCGTGTTCCCGGGTGCGGCGGCCCCGCACATTGGAGAGTTCATTGTTGATCATTCCGGTATCCGCATGGTCGTCACCGGCGATGTCGACGTTCGCCGCGACGATGACCGGGTGGCCGACGTCCTGCTGCACGACGACACGACGGAAACGCCGGTCATGGTCACATATGGCTCGCTCGCGTGGGGCGCCGTGAAAAGAGACGACCGCTTCGCGATTCGCTTGCATGACTTCGAGCACAATGTCCTGCGGGATTTCGGGCCGCTGCCGTACTTCGAAATCGACCCATCACTGCGCGTTACCGCTCGATTGCGGCGCTATGCAGAGCCGCGGATCGCCAACGTCGAGACCGTCATCGAGGGACTCGGATACCATCCCAGTTCCCCCGGTGTCGTCGAGTTCGATATCGATGGTCAGACCTATGATCTCGAGGCTTATGGCGCCGGAGACGAGTTGTTCTTCGTCTTCGGCGACAAGACTAATCGAAACGATACCTACGCGGCGGGCAGGTTCCTGTATTCACCCATGCCCGGAGACGACGGGCTTACGGTGCTCGATTTCAACAAAGCCTACAGCCCGCCCTGTGCATTCAATGATTTCTCGACCTGCCCGGTGGCATCGCCGCGCAACCGCTTGCCGATACGCATCGAAGCCGGCGAGAGGTACGACCCCTCGCTGCATTACCACGCGGATGCAGGCGGCTAATCCAGCAACTCGAATGTCAGGCCCGCATTCGCCGTGAGCCGCTCGAGGAGCGGCGCCGCCATCGCCGCTGCCGGCGTCAGGACGCCACCAACGGAATCGAGCGGGTCTTTGGCGAGGCAGACCGCGCACTCGCCGAGCATCTTGCTGGTCGATCCGTAACCGGGGTCCTGGTCGCCCGTTATCCGCGTCCTGACGATCCTGCCGTCCGGCAGCTCGCCGATCTGCATCAGGTTGAAAAAGCCTTCTTCACGGAGTTCCTCGTCCGGACCTTGACCGGGCTTGGGCACGAACAACTGCAGCAGCTTGCGCGTGGCCGAGATGGACCCGGCGACCATGAACGTCCCGAGCGCCGCGGCTACTGCGGTCGCCTTGATACGTCCTGGAACGCCTGCGCCCGTCAGGATTGCCTCCCGATAGCGGAAATCGCGGCCGTAAGGATAGCCGGCGAGCGCGTGGCTGCGACGCACGACCTTTGTGTTTATAGCCGCCATCACGAAGGGCGCGGTCCACGACGCCGCATCAGCATCGTAAGCGGCAGCGGCCTGATCCCTCAGGTCGGGCCCGTCCCGCTCGCCCGGTGGGTTCAGCGCATAAGGTGCGACCAGCAGCCTGGCGATCTCGCGGTCCTTGCGGCTCTCTTCGAGAATATTCAGCATGCTGGCGACCGTACCCCCGCTCGCCGCGCCCTTCGTCGCCTTGACCAGGAGCCGTATCGATCGACAGTACTGCCCGAACCGCTGCTGTGCTTCGTGCTGCAGAAACCAGACACCGATGTCCATCGGCACCGAGTCGAAGCCGCAGCAGTGCACGATCCGCGCGCCGGTCTGCTGCGCCCGCTCGTGGTGCTGGTCGATCATCTTGCGGATCCACTGGACCTCGCCGGCAAGGTCGCAGTAGTGTGTGCCTGCCTCGACGCACGCCTTGACCAGGTCAGATCCGTACAGCGCGTAAGGCCCCACTGTGGTCAGGACCACACGCGTGCGCTCGGCCACGGCCGCCAACGCATCGCGATCAAAGCTGTCTGCCTCGATCAATGCAAGCTTATCGGCCCCGCCGCCAAGGCCATCCCGGACCGATTCGAGCTTGGACATATTTCGTCCCGCGATGGCCCAGCGCAGTTCGGCATCAAATCCGTAACGGCGCGCCAGGTACTCGGCGACCAGCTTGCCGGTGAAGCCGGTTGCGCCGAAGACAACGACGTCGAATTCCCGTTCCTTGTTCGTATTTGTCACAGTTTTTTCTCCATCAGTGCAACCTCCTTGGCTCCGCCGTCAGTCAACTGGGTCGCCACCATCGCGAACCCCTGCTTTTCGTGAAACTGCATGGATGACGGATTCGGCGGTCGCAGGTTAACCTCGCAGGTCAGGTACGGCACGCTTCCCCGAAGCGATTGTTCGAAGTTCTCGTAGAGAACCGTGGCGATGCCGCGCCGCCGCGCGTGCGTGGCCACGGCCACGCGGTCAATATAGCCGAAATCGTCATAGCGAGCGCAGAACCAGCGGTAGTTCGGGCTCCGGTAGCGGAGCCCGGGGCGCAATCCGATCAAGAAGCCGGCGAGTCGCCCGTCGTAGTGCGCCACCCGGAAGTAGTGGGCGTGATCTGCAAACCAATGCATGTCATCGACGCTCAGGTTGCCGACGTGCGGCACGGAGGCCTCGTTAAGGTCGAGAATCTCGCTCAGGTCGCAAGGTCTGACATCTGTGATGTGCATCGCCGCAGTGTAACGCGTGTCCACGACGGGCGGAGCCGCGTTTTGTGAACTGACTCGCGCCATCCATGGCTCTCGCATTGCGTGCGCCTCCGCAGGCTCAGGCGTCCAGATCGGCAATCCTGCCGATCTGTCGCTGCGCGGTTCGATGCGATGCTGATCCAGAAATGACAAAGCCGCCGGGCAGGCGGCTATGTCGGCCATTGGTGGAGGTGGCGAGAATGGACTCGCCGCCTGCGGCGGCTCGCCCCTGCGGGGCGCGCTTCGCGCGTCTGTCGCTGCGCTCGGTTGAACTCGCTGCGCGGTTCGATGCGATGCTGATC